>JGI12269J14319_10000245_pt1 | contig 51226 bp, 49 predicted proteins | sample PeaSoiSIISIP2007_FD_14319 | JGI IMG/M metagenome (IMG submission 14319)
CCTCCGCGGAGGCGCCACCCCCGTAGACGATGCGGCCGTCCTCGACGGCCACCGCGACCACGTTGAGCGCGTCGTCGAGCGAGCGCTCGATCTCATCGAGCACGTGCTCGGTTCCGCCGCGCATCAGGATCGAGACCGCCTTCGCCTTCGCGCAGCCCGTCACGAACGTCAGGGAGTCCTCCCCGATCTTCCGCTCCTCGACGAGCCCCGCGACGCCGACGTCTTCCGGGGTGAGCTCGCTGACCTTCGAGACGATGTAGTAGAGCTCCAAGCCGTTCGGACATCCACCGAAAAGGATGGTCACGCCGTCCGCCGGATCGTACGCCATGGCGGCACCCGCTCGAACGGAAGGGGAGGTCCCGGCGGGCTCTTCGGTCCAGTTCCACGGACCGCTGGTGTGTGGGCTTGACGCGGGTGCACTGCCGACGCGGTCGGCGGTCGGGCTCACGACACGACTCGGCGCGATGGTCGCGGCAGAAGGTCCCAGAACGATTCGGAGGCTTGCGGAGGGGTCCGCGACGATCGGACTCAAGACGATGGCCAAGACCAACGCGAAGCAGAACACCACTCGCGGCCCAACCGGCCCACGCACGAGCCCGCGACCGCGAGCCCTCCCTTAACACCCTGCCCCAACCGAAATTCGGGGCCGTCGGTCGACTCCCGGGCGGAACGCAACTCGAGGTTGACAACCGACGGAGAATCACGGGTTCCGCGCGCCCGATTCTCCCCTGCCTCCCGGGGCCAGTTCTCCGGCAAGTTTATGTAGTAGAGAGTCGCGTGGCCGCCCTGAACGGCACGGTGGAAAATTTGAACGCAATGTACTCCAACCAGCCCCCGGAGCCCCCCGAGGCCCAGTCGATCAAGTCGATGCTCCACATCGCGCGGATTCTCGCGCTGATCTTCGGCATCCTCCTCTTCCTGGTCGGCCTCGCGTATGCTGCGTACATCGCCTACCTCGCGAGCGTCTGTTCCAGCTTCATCGGATACGATGCGTACTGTGGTGGGGCCGTCGCCTTCGCCCTCATCCCGGCGATCTTCATCGTCATCTTTGGGGTGTTTGACATCCTGATCTGGATCAAGACCAAGGCCATCGAGGCCATGGTCAACCAGCACCAGTACGAGCAGGCGAAGAGCGCGACCCTGATCTGGATGATCCTCGGGTTCATCCTCGGTGGGATCCTGATCGGGATCATCCTCCTGATCGCGTACATCAAGTTCGACCCCCTGATCACCGCGGCCCGCAACCAGGGACAGATGGGTGGCGGTGGCTACCCGCCGCAGGGCTACGCTCAGCCGGGATACCCGCCCCAGGGAGCGCCGCCCGCCTACGCTCCCCCGCCCCAGGCCGCTCCGCCGCCCATGGCCCCACCGCCCGCGGCTCCCGCCCCGGTCGCCGGCGCGGCCCCGTTCTGCTCCAAGTGCGGGAAGCCAACCACCTACATCGCGCAGTACGGCCGATACTACTGCTACGATGACAAGATCTACGCCTGATCGGGTCGAGAATCCGTAACGGCCGAATCCATTCCGGCCCGCCCGGAGACCCGGGCGGGCGCTTTCTCCGCTACGCGTTGTGGCACGCCGGCTTCGGATCGTCCGGTCTCCAAGTCGGCGAGGCGCTTATCGGAAGGACGCTGCCCGAGGTCCGACCAGGGCGAGGGTAGCCGGGAATGAGCCGTCAAGGGAGAGGGACTCGACCGAACACCCCTTCTGATGTTCGACCGCGCACGCGAGGACGAACGGAGGTTGGGTTCCCCAGGGCACTTGCACTACGTGTCCGCATCCCAGGCGCATCTTCCACTCGGCGGCTCCGGAACCGGGTGCGTCCGGTTCGTTCATGCCTCCTCCTCAACATACTCCAGGTCGGAGGGGCGGCGTCGCACGACGCGGACTCCCGCAGCGATCCCCAACGAGGCGACGACGGCCGCGCTGGCGACCAGCACGAAGTCGATGATCGGGAATCCAGCGATCGTGGAGGGAAGCGCGACGCCAATCGCGGTCGTGTAGTTCAGGGAGTGGAAGGCGCCCGCCTCCGTGCCGAACGCGACGGTCACGCTCGCGGAAGCGGGAAGCACGGTCAGGCTGGGATACACCGAGAGGTTGGTCGTTGCGATGCCGGGCGCCGAGGCCGACGCGAGCTGGGTCGTACTGAGGTACTCGAGGGGTTGCCCGCTCTGGTTCGAGACGCCCGTCATCAGGGCTCCCGGAGGACCCCCGACCACGAGCCGCTCGGCCGGGGGGAAGGCGGAGGCGAGAGGTAGGATGAGGTCCATCGAATCATGCGGGGCTTGCCAGCTCCAGTTGGAAAGGTGCACCGTGAGGTCCACCTCGTTGGTCGGTCCGGAGCCCGTATAGGCCGGGAGGATGAAGTCGATCTGAAGGTCGACCGACCCGGTGGGGGCACTGACTCCCGTCGGAAGGATCGGCACATGCCCCGAGTACGCGAGCTCAAAGAAATCGTCGGTGGATAGGTTGGTGGCGATCCACGATCCCTCAGCCAGCGTGGCCGTCGCGACCGTGCCGCCGGGCCCGACCTCCTGGATCGCCCCGACTGCCGCCCATAGTCCGGTCCCGTTGAGGGTCGGCGACGAGACGGTCACGGCCGGAGTGGTGGGATCGAAGACGCAGAGCACGACTCCATTCGTCCACGACATCGAGTACGAGGTCCAATCCGTGGGAGAGGCGCCGGCTCCATACGCCGGCAGGAAGACAACCGCCCCGACGAGGAGCACGGTCGCGACGACCGCGAGGCGCGAAGCGGAGCGGTGCCGTGTGGGGAGGGGGGTTCTTCCCTGGGTTCGCATCACTCGAGAGGTGGGCGTTGCCCCCTCACCCCCTTTTTGGTCCAAGGACGGAAATGTTTGGTCCAAAGTCGTCCCGGTCATGGTCGGAACAGCTCCGACCACGTCGCCAAGACCTGCTCCACCCATTCGTCCGCGAACCCGGTCCGGTAGGTGCTCAGGAGCCGGACCACCCCTTCCTGGTCGACCAGCTCGAACGTCCGGAGACGACCCTGGCGTCCGCTCCGGACGGCCCCCGTCTCGAGGAGCCTTCGGAGGTGGACGGAGAGTCGACCGGCGCTCAACCCGGTGCGGGCCGACAGGTCCGGAACCGTCGCGGAAGGAGTTTCCAGCAAGGAGAGGAGCAACCGCCGGGCTGAGGGCGAGCGGGTCAGCCGAAGGAGTCGCCGGTCCCCGAGAGGCACGGTCGCCGCAAAGTAATGGTCCTGATGGCCGGCCCGTTCCCGATGAAGGAGGCCCGAGTCGGTCAGCCGGTCGAGGTGGTAGACCGTCTCGCCCCACCCGGTGCCGGCCGAACGCTGGGCTTCTCGCGCCCCGATCCCCGGAGCTCGTCGTACCGCTTCATAGAGTCGTCGCCGGGTCTCGAGGGAGAGCGGGTCCTCTTCCATCGGCTAGGCCCGGCGCGGCCATACCGTCGTTCCGAGGAGGAGCAGGGTCACGAGGAGCGTCAGCAGGAGGACGGGAAGTTGGACCGCGGTGTACGACGGGGGATTCCCCGGAAGTTGACCCCATGCCCACACGACGCCCAGGGCGGCCAACCCGACGTTCGCCGCCGCGAGGAGGAGGAACCGGCCATCTCGGGCGCGCGACCACGCCGCGGTCGGGACGGCGGCGTTGACGACCGAGACCCCCACGATCAGCACCGCGACGAAGAGCTCGGTCAGTCCCACGCGCGGGAGAGAGTAAGGAGAGGTGGTTAAGGAATTGGTCCAAAGGCGAAACCGCGTCGCCGGTTCCCCCCGCGGTCGGCAGGGCGGCTCTCCCTCCTTATCCCGCCCCGGTCTATCCAATAGGGCATGGCGTTCCGAGGGCTGAAGTGGGACTACACCGGCCTCCGCGTGCAGAATCTGGCCCGGTCGATCCGTTTCTACGAAAAGGTCGGCTACCGGGTCGTTTCCAGAGGGAAGATGGAACACGGCGGGAGAATGGTGGACCTCAAGTTTACGGGAAGCGCCCACGGGCTGGAGTTGAACTACTACCCTCCCGGTAATCCCTACTTCGAGCCGATCGTCGCGGGGACCGAGTTCGACCACTTCGGGTTCGTGGTGGGAGACATCGAGGGTTGGGTGCGACTCCTCCGACGGAAGAAGCTGCCGATCGTGGCCGACTGGACGGAGCGGGGGTGGCGCCTCGTCTTCACCCGCGACCCGGACGGCAACTGGTTCGAGGTAGGCGGAAGGGTCCGCTCTCGACCTCGGCGCCCGAGCTGACGGGGTCGCCCAGATCCCGAAATCCGCACGCGAGGCGACGTCAGCAACTCTTTTTAAACACCCCCGCCCTCGTCCGGTCGAATGCCTCGCTCCGAGAGGGGAGAAGCCCCTCGCTCTCACGCCTGACCGGGACCTTTTTCGACTGCACCATGGAAGTTCTCGAGGCAATCCGCACGTTCCGGCCGTGCACCGAGTTCGCTTCTCGGCCCGTCGCGCCCGAGACCCTCAAGAAGATCCTCGGCGCCGCGCGCCTCGCGCCGAGCCAGCACAACATGCAGCCCTGGCGGTTCGTCGTGGTCCAGGACGACGAGACCAAGCGCCTCCTGGCCCAGGCCTCGAACCGGGGCCGCCTCATCGCCGAGGCCCCCGTGGTGATCGTCGCGTTCGCGGTGGAGGAAGACATACCGGTGACCATCGGCGGATACATCTCCGCCTACCCGCTCGACGTGGCCGTCGCCTTGAGCCACCTGCAGCTCGCCGCCACCGCAGAGGGCCTGGGGACGACCTGGATCATCGAGTTCAATGACGAGAAGATCCGTTCGGTGCTCCACGTGCCCGAGGGGATCCATCCGCTCGGCATGCTCCCCGTAGGCTATCCGGCCCAGCCGAACGGGAAGGCCCCGGGACCCGCCGAGGGCCGGAAGAGTCCGGACGAGATCATCGCGTACGACGAGTATCCCTGGTGACCGCGCGCCCGATCGACGTCACGTTCGTGAGCCGGAACCCCGGCAAGGTCCGGGAAGTGCGTCGCGTGCTGGCCCCGTTCGGCGTTCGCGTGCGCTGGACCCGACGGGAACTCCCGGAGCCGCAGGCAGCGACTCTCGAGGAGGTCGTGGTCGCGAAGCTGGCGGCCGTCCGTGACCTCCCCGGGTACGTTCTCGTCGAGGACTCGGGCCTGTTCATCCCCTCCTTGAAGGGGTTTCCCGGTGTCTACTCGGCCCACTTCCTCGAGGTGTGGGGGTTCGGTCCGATGTTCGAGCTGCTCCGGACCCGCTCTCGCGGAGCGTACTTCCAGACGGTGGCCGGATTGAGGAAGGGTACGAAGACGTGGACCTTCTCCGGCGAGGTACGCGGGTCGATCGCCCGTCGGGCCCGCGGCCGTGAAGGTTTCGGATACGATCCCATCTTCATCCCGCGAGGCTGGGACCACACCTTCGCCCAGGTCCCCGAGGACGCGAAGAACGAGATCTCGCACCGGGCCCGGGCCACGAGGAAGGTCGGAGAATTCCTCGCGCACGCCCGGCGCTGACGGTTCTCGAAAATGAACCCGGCCCCGCCGACGGGCTCGCCCCCCGGGGGGACCTGGAAGAGGTTGAGACTTGGCGCGGTGCGAGGGTCTAGTCCTCGCCGAAGTCGCCGCCGCCCATTCCGCCCATGCCTCCCATGCCGCCCATTCCACCGGGGCCGCCGGGGCCCCCGCCGCTCGGGGCGGGGCTCGACTTGGACGCGATGACGTCGTCGATCCGCAGGATCATGACCGCGGCGTCGGTGGCGCTCTCGATGGCCTGGCGTCCGACCCGGATCGGCTCGATGACGTGGAGGGCCGCCATGTCCGTGATCCCACCCTGGAGGATGTTCACGCCCATGTTCTTCTGGCCGCCCTTGTGGGCCTTGCGGAGCTCGATCAGGATGTCGATCGGGTCGAGACCCGCGTTCTCCGCGAGGGTCCGGGGGATCGTCTCGAGCGCTTCCGCGAAGGCCTCGTACGCGATCTGCTCGCGTCCGCCGATCTTCGCCGCCTCGTCCCGGAGTCGGAGAGCGAGCTCGCTCGCTGCCGCGCCGCCCCCGTAGACGTACCGGCCATCTTCAACGGCCACCGCGACCACGTTGAGCGCGTCGTCGATCGAGCGCTCGATCTCGTCAATGACATGCTCCGTCCCGCCGCGGATCAGGAGGGAGACCGCGCGTGCCTTCTTCGCGCCCGTCACGAACGTGAGCGCGTCATCGCCGATCTTGCGCTCCTCGACGAGGCCGGCGGTCCCGACGTCCTCGGGGGTGAGCTCGCTGACCTTCGAGACGATGTTCGCCCCGGTCGCCTTCGCGAGCTTCTCCATGTCGGACTTCTTGACGCGCCGGACGGCGTAGATGCCCTCCTTGGCGAGGAAATGCTGGGCGAGATCGTCGATGCCCTTCTGGCAGAGGACGACGTTCGCACCGGACTTCTTGACCTGCTCGACCATCCGCCGAAGCATGTTCTCCTCCTCCTGGAGGAACGCGTTCAGCTGGTCCGGGTCGTTGATCTCGATCTTCGCGTCGATCTCGGTCTTCTTGATCTCGAGCGCGGCGTCGAGGAGGGCGATCCGCGGGTTCTCGACACGGTTGGGCATCCCGGAGTGGACCTTCTCCTTGTCGATGATGACGCCCTCGATGAGCGAGGTGTCCGTCATCGCGCCGCCCTGCTTCTTGATGAGCTGGATGTTGTCGAGGTCGACGTAGAGACCAGCGCCCTTCTTCTCGGCGACCGCCGTGACCGCCCGGACGGCGATGTCGGCAAGCAGCTCGCGGTTGTAGGAGACCGACTTTGACGCCATCGCGGTCACCGCGATCTGCTGGAGCGTCGCCAAGTCGGTGGGAGCGACCGGCTGGGAGATCTGTTGAAGGATCTCGAGCGCCTTCGTGGATGCGAGGCGGTACCCCTGCGAGATGATCGTCGGGTGGATGTTCTGGTCGATGAGCGTCTCGGCGCGCTTCAACAGCTCGCCCGCGAGCACGACCGCGGTGGTCGTCCCGTCACCGGCTTCCTGGTCCTGCGTCTTGGCGACCTCGACCAGCATCTTCGCGGCCGGGTGCTCGACGTCCATCTCCTTCAGGATGGTGACCCCGTCGTTCGTGACGACGACGTCGCCCATCGAATCGACTAGCATCTTGTCGAGGCCCCGCGGGCCGAGGGTCGAGCGGACGGCATCCGCGATGGCCTTCGCGGCCTGGATGTTGTTCGCGAGCGCCCCTTTCCCCTTTTCCCGGCGAGTTCCTTCGCGTAGCACCAGAATCGGCTGCTGTCCTGACATCATGTTTCGAACCTCCGAGATTCCTCTCGATAGCCGAGTTTGGTAGAAATGCGGTTGTATTTAATAGTCCCCTACTGCAGCGAGCGGTCTGGAGTCCAGGAATTCGTCCCGTGGCAAGATGGGCTAACTTCGCCCTCCGAGAAGTGTGACCTTGATTCCCAACTCGGGGAGACGGATCAGCCTCCCATAGAGTTTCTGTCGCCAGAATTGTTCGTGGGTCCTCGGCTCCAACGCCCGGGTCGTGAGGAGGGTCAACAGCGCGCGACTCCCGTGCGGGGTCCAGCTCATCCACTTGTGCTTGCATCGCTTGCTCACCTCGCCCATCAATCGCTCCAGAAGATTCGTGTGCCACGGTACCACGATCCCCTCGAGAGCGAGCGTGGCGAAGGTCGTCACCTGATTGCTCACCCGCTCGAGGAAGGCCGCCGTACGCCATCGTCGATCCTCTCGAACGACCGAGCTGAGCTGCCGAAACTCCTCGGTGGTCTGTTGGATTCGATGACGGACCGCCTCGATCTCTCCTCGCGGAAGGTGGAGGTCCAGGCTGTTCCTAAGGTGGGCCAGGGAACGACTCACCTCACGGACTATGGCGCTCTTCTCGGGGCCTCGCTTCAGCCCATCAAGCCAGAGTGCGTAGCCGGTATAGCGGATCACGTGCACGTGGTCCGGTTGCCAGAAACCGCCCTTCGGCGTCATGGTCTCGGCCAGACCTCGCTCCAGATCGCTGGCCACGGTGGGCGGGGCCGGTCGGCCCGCCGGGGTTCGGAACCGAGTCCGCGTCAGACTCTTCTGATGCTCCGCCCAACCCTTCCCCACCGTCAAGCAGCGCAGTCGAGGCCGATTTCCGGGCCGGATGGCGAGGGTGATGTTGACGTCGTGCTGGCCCCCCTTCTGCGCATGGAGTTGAGTGCCGTCGGGCATCACACTCCCGGCGACCAGCTCGCGCTGGTGGAGGGCCTGGTTCAACCGAGTGCCATCCTCGATCACCCGTCGATTGATCGTCCGCGGGCTGGGAACACCCGGCACCAGCTTCCCGAGTTCCTCGCGGGTGTTCCGGTAGGTCATCCTCTCGGTGAACTGCTCGGCCAACGCGATGATGTCCGGTTGGTACAGCCGCTGACCATCGAGACGGACATCGCGCCAGAGGGGAGAGAAGATCTCTCCGCTGGCGATCTCCTGGACGCGACGGACTCGGATCGTCACCTTCCCGAAGCGGGTCCCCAAGGTGCGTCGCTTCCTACCGGCCCGTCGGTGGAGTCCCCCCTTCCGAGGATGATACCAGGGGCCGCAGAGCTCGTTGCAGAGCTCCCGATCTCGATCCTCGAGGAGCGCTACGAGGTCGGCTCTCCCGAGGCCCTCCTCGTAGATCCTCTGGGTCAGCGCCGCCAGGGTTATCGGTTCGGTCCAGTCTACGCTCCACTCAAGTTGGCTCTTGGGCACCGCTCTTCCTCCTGGGATGTTGGCACACCTCCGGAGGAGGGCCGGCTCAAGAGTCAACCCACTTTGTCACAGGACGAATTCCTGGACTCCAGACAGCCGAAGCGATACAGGCGTATTTTTATAGTAGCGTTGAATTACTTGTAACGTAAATCGAAGGGATCGGGGGCCGGCTCTTGGGCCGTCGACCCTTCGGGAAAACCACCATGGCAAAGATCATCGGAATCGACCTCGGAACGAGCAACTCGGCGGCCGCCTTCCTCGAGGGAGGTCGCCCCGCGATCATCCCCAGCGCGGAGGGAACCACCGTCGGCGGCGGCAAGGCGTTCCCGTCCTACGTCGCCTTCACGAAGGACGGACAGCTCATCGTCGGAGAGCCCGCGCGCCGGCAGGCGATCTCCAACCCCGAGGGAACCGTCACCGCCTTCAAGCGGAAGATGGGGACCGACTACCATTACACCCTGCACGGCAAGCAGTACACCCCCCAACAGCTCTCGGCCTTCCTCCTCCAGAAGATCAAGCGCGACGCCGAGGCGTTCCTCGGGGAGAAGATCGAGAAGGCGGTCATCACCGTGCCCGCCTACTTCAACGACAACCAGCGCCAGGCGACCAAGGACGCCGGGGCGATCGCCGGGCTCGACGTCGTGCGGATCATCAACGAACCCACCGCCGCCAGCCTCGCCTACGGTCTCGACAAGGCCGGCAAGAACCAGAAGATCCTCGTCTTCGACCTGGGCGGGGGTACCCTGGACGTCACGATCATGGACTTCGGGGACGGGGTCTTCGAGGTCCTCTCCACGAGCGGCGACACCCAGCTCGGGGGCACCGACATGGACACCTCGATCACCGAGTGGATCGCCGCCGAGTTCCAGAAGGAGTCCGGGGTCGACGTCCGCAAGGACAAGATGGCCGCCCAACGGGTCCGCGATGCGGCCGAGAAGGCGAAGATCGAACTCTCCTCCACCCTCGAGACCCAGATCAACCTCCCCTTCCTCACCGCGACCTCGGACGGACCCAAGCATCTCGCCATCACCCTCTCCCGGGCGAAGCTGGAAGAACTCGTCCGCCCGATCGTCGACCGCTGCAAGGGTCCCGTCGAGCAGGCGATCCGGGACGCGAAGATGGCGAAGGACCAGATCAGCCGCATCGTCCTCGTGGGCGGACCGACGCGGATGCCGATCGTCCAGAAGTTCTTGGAGCAGGCCGTCGGCCGGCCGATCGAACGCGGAGTCGACCCGATGGAATGCGTCGCGCTCGGCGCGGCCGTTCAGGGCGGGGTCCTCGCGGGCGAAGTGAAAGATGTCCTGCTCCTGGACGTCACGCCGCTCTCGCTCGGCGTCGAGACGATGGGTGGAGTGGCGACCAAGTTGATCGAGCGCAACACGACCATCCCGACCCGCAAGAGCCAGATCTTCACCACCGCCGCCGACAACCAGTCGTCGGTCGAGATCAAGGTCTTCCAGGGAGAGCGACCGCTCTCCGCGGACAACGTCGCCCTCGGGAGCTTTCTCCTCACGGGGATCCCGCCGGCCCCCCGGGGCACCCCGCAGGTCGAGGTCGGGTTCGACATCGATGCCAACGGCATCCTGAGCGTCTCCGCCAAGGACCTCGCCACCCAGCGGAAGCAGGGGATCACGATCACCGCGGCGAACAAGCTCTCGAAGGACGAGGTCCAGAAGATGGTACGGCAGGCCGAGGAGTTCGCCTCGACCGACCGGGAGCGGGCCGAGCTCGTCACCGCGAAGAACCAGGCGGAATCGCTCGCCTACGAGGCCGAGCGGGTCCTCGCCGACTCGAAGGACAAGATCGCCGAGGCGGATGCGGCCGATGTGAAGGAGAAGGTCGCGGCGGTGCGGTCTGCGCTCCAGGCGAAGGACGTCACCGCGACGCAGCTCACTTCCCAGACCGACGCGTTGACGAAGGCACTCCACGCCATCGCGCAGAAGCTCTACCAACAGGCGGCGGCCAGCCCGCCCGGTCCGACGTCCGACGCCGGAGGTCCGGGCGAGCCGACTTCGGCCCCGAGCGAGGCGGGACCCTCCTCGGGACCCGTGGACGCCGACTTCAAGGTCGTGGACGAGGACAGCGGGAAGGAGAAGGGCGACTCCTAGGCCGCCCGTCGTCCCGTCAGTGGCCCGGTAGCGGGCGCGGCCACCGTCGTCCCTTGGCGGGGCCGACGTACTCGACCTCCGGCCGGATCATGCGGTTGTCGACCGCCTGTTCCAGGGCATGCGCGGTCCAGCCCGCCGTCCGGGCGACCGCGAAGGTCGGGGTGAACAGTTCGCGCGGGAGTCCCACCGCCTCGAGCACGACGGCGCTGTAGAACTCGACATTCGTGAAGAGCCGCGCTCCGGGCTTCGCCGCCTGGAGGGCGGCGAGGGCGCTCCGTTCGACCGCCTCGGCCAGGCGAAGGCGGTCCGGGTCGGCGACCTCTCGGGCGACCCGGTGCAGGACGAAGGAGCGGGGGTCGTCCGCCTTGTACGCCCGATGGCCGAACCCAAAGAGCACCTCCTTACGCGCGAGGCGCTCGGCGATCCAGGCATCGGCCCGGTCGGGGGACCCGATCTGGTCGAGCATGTCCGAGACCCTGCTCGGCGCTCCCCCGTGCACTGGGCCCTTCAAGGTCGCCAGGCCCGCGGTGGCGGCGCTCGCGAGGTCGGACTGGGTCGAGATCGCGACCCGAAGGGCGAACGTGGACGCGTTCATCCCGTGGTCGGCGAGCAGGACAAGGTAGGACTCGAGGGCACGGACTCGGGTTGGGTCCGGGACCTCGCCCGTGATCATGGCGAGGTAGTTGGCCGCGTGAGAAAGGTCGGCGCGGGGCGGGATCGGGGACCTCCCGTTCGCGCGGCGGACGTGCCGGGCGAGGAGGACCGGGGTCTGAGCAATGAGACGGAACCCCTCCTCCATGCGCGGTGGATACCCGAAGCTCCCGTCGCCGAGGGCGGAAAGGATCGTGCGCAACGCCTCGAGGGGGGGCAGCTGGAGTGCGAGGGCATCGACCACCCGCTCGACGGCGGCCGGAGGTGCGTGGTGGTCGCGGAGTGCAGCCCCCACCTCGGGAGAGGGGTCCCGGGAGGGCGGCTCTCCGAACAGGAGGAGGTGGACCGCGGACTCGTACGGGATCCCCGGCACGAGATCCCGGACGTCAAAGCCCCGGTAGACGAGGTCGCCGGTCTCGCCGCCGACCCAGGAGATCGAGGAGCGATCGACCACGACGTGGTCGAGTCCCTTCGAGATTTCCGGCGTCGCGGACACGTCCCCCTCGAGGCCGGTCCCCCCTTAGCCTCGACGGGCGACTCGAGGGGGAACGCCGGCGGCAAACGCTAAAGAGCGGAGGCACGTCGTGCGACCGATGGTGGATTCCCCAACCAGTCTCGTCGAGCGACTGGTCTCGATGCGGGTCACGTTGTTCCTGAAGGACACCCGCCAGCTCACCGGGAAGTTGCTCGGCGTCGACGAGCACATGAACCTCGTTTTGGACGACGCCGATGAGACGACCTCCGAGCTCAGCCGGCATCTGGGACGGGTCGTCCTGCGCGGTTCCAACGTGGTCACCCTTCACTCGCCCCAGGGCGCGGCCGCGAAGCCGCCCTGAACGTGCCCGCCACGGCCACCCCCCCCGGTCCGGCCCGACCGCGTCCGAAGGGGGAAGCGCTTGCCGTCCTTCGGCTGCTCGCCCATCTGGGCGCGGACCACACCGCCGCCGTCCTTACGTCGCGCGAGGTTGGCGACCGGCTGGGGGTCAGCCAACAGGCGGCGGACCGCTACCTCGTGGCGCTCGAGAAGCGGGGCCTTCTGACCCGATCCCTCGCCCAACGTCGCCAGCGGTTGCTCCTCACGCCCGCCGCCATGGAGCTCCTCCGGGTCGAGTACCATTCCTACCGGCGGATCTTCGAGGGACCCGCCCGCATCACGTTCGACGGCAAGGTGACGAGCGGGCTCGGCGAGGGCCGCTACTACCTCTCCCAACCGGGCTACGTCGTGCAGTTCTCCGAGCGCCTCGGGTACTCCCCCTACCCAGGGACCTTGAACGTCCGGGTCGGCGGGGAGGCACTTCGGAAGGTCGGCGCGGTCGCGCACTGGAAGGGGCTCCGGATCGATGGGTTCACGGCGAGCGGTCGGACCTTCGGGGGGGCGACCTGCTTTTTGGCCCGGATGAACGGCCATCGCTGCCACCTCATCCATCCGGACCGGTCGCACTACAAGGACGTGGTCGAGTTCGTCGCGCCCGATTGCTTGAGGGAGGCGCTCGGCCTCAAGGACGACGATACGGTGACGCTGGACCTCGAGGAGTCGTGACGCCGGAGTCCCTCGCCCGTACGGTCGCGCGCGAGCGGCGGCCCGAACCCGCAGCCCCCGCCGACGCGCGTCGGTACGTGAACCAGTGGGTCGAGCGCGAGGCGATCGGCTCGGAGGAGGTCTCGGCGTTCGTCCTCATCCTTCGCACCCGGGGTTGCTACTGGGCCGACCAGAAGGGCTGTTCGATGTGCGGCTACGCCAAGGACACGCTCGGTCGCTCCGCCACCCCGGAGGAACTCGCGGAGCAGCTCGACCGGGCGCTCGCTCGCTACCGGGGGGAGCCGTACGTCAAGGTGTACACTTCGGGGAGCTTCCTGGATGGCCGCGAGGTCGATCCCGCCAGCCGAGAGGCACTGGTCCAGGCCTTCTCCGGGAAGGCCCGCCGGCTGCTATTTGAGACCCTTCCCGAGTTCGCGACCCCCGAGACCCTCATTCCGCTCCGGGACGCCTTCGCCGGGGAACTGGAGGTCGCCCTCGGCCTCGAGTCGACCGACCCGAACGTCCTCGGCCGGCTCGTGCACAAGAACGCACCGCCCTCGGAGTACCTGGACGCCGGAGACCGGGTCCGGGGCTTAGGGTTGCGGGCGAAGGCCTACCTACTGCTCAAACCACCCTACCTCACCGAACGGGAGGCGGTCCGCGACGTCCTCGCCTCGATCGCGGAAGCTGGTCGCCGGTTCGACGCCCTCTCGGTCAACCCCGTTCACATCCAGAACGGCACCGTCGTCGAGTGGCTCTACCGTCGCGGGCGCTACCGGCCGCCGTGGCTCTGGTCCGTGGTCGAGACCCTGCGCTCCGGCGCGCCCCTTCGGGGCACCGCCCGGCTCGTCTCGTTCCCCACCGCGGGCGGTCTTCCGCGGGGACCCCACAATTGCGGGAAGTGCGACACGCGGGTGCTGGAGGCGATCGAGACCGCCTCCCTGCGCCAGGACTTCACGATCCTCGACTCGCTCGAGTGCGACTGCCGGGTCGGGTGGGAACGGCTGGGGAGGATCGAGCCGCTGGGGGTCGAGGCGTGACGGACCTCGTGCCCCGCCTCCCCCGCGACGCGGTCCCCGCCCTCCACCAGTTCCTCCGGGCCCACGCGGGTCCGCCCGCCGCGCAAGGCGGTGTGATCGGGCTCTCGGGAGGGATCGACAGCGCGGTCACGGCCCGACTGGCCCGGGATGCCCTCGGGCCGGAGCGGGTCCTGGGCGTCCTCCTTCCCGATGGTCCCTACCCGCCCGCGCTGCTGCGGGAGACGACGGAGTTCGCCGACGCGCTCGGGATCGAGCACCGGACCATTCCGCTCGAACCGGTGCTCGGAGCATTCCACGCCCTGCTTCCCGAGGTCGAGGACCGGGTGACCCTCGGGAACGCGACCGCTCGTCTCCGGATGACGCTCCTCTACACGCTGGCCCGCGAACGCGGCCGCGTCGTGCTCGGGACAGGGAACAAGTCCGAGCTCCTGGTCGGGTACTTCACCAAGTTCGGGGACGGCGGCGTCGACCTTCTCCCTCTCGGGGACCTCTACAAGACCCAGGTTCGCGCCCTCGCCGAGGAACTCGACCTCCCGGCGCCCATTCGGGATCGCCCCCCCACCGCGGGGTTCTGGGAAGGCCAGACGGACGAGGCGGAGCTCGGCCTCCCGTACGAACGCCTCGACCGGATCCTCTATGGGCTCGAGCAGCTCAGGACCGAGGAGGAGATCCACGCCCGGACGGGGATCGCCCTCACGGATATCCGGATGGTCGCCGACCGGGTGGCCCGCCATCGGCACAAGCGGCGACCCCCGCCCATCCCGAAGCTGGGCCTCCGAACGGTCGGCCTCGACTGGCGCGACTGAGGGCCAACCTTATCCCCCGAGAATCCTCGGAGGGCTCGCTACCCACGCCCCTTTTCCATGGACCGAGCGACCTATCAGCGCCTTTACGAATCTCTAGTCACCGACGAGGACGTCGACCGCATTTCCCGAGCGGAGCACGTCGACCCCGAGCTCCTGTTCGTCATCCACACCCATCGGGTGACCCGCGACGCGACGCGGCGGTTCTACGTCGTCAAGCGGCAACTCCCCCGGCTCACCTTCCAGTGGAAGAACGGGCGCTCGATGCTCGACATCGCCCGCGAGTGGAAGTTCCCGCCGGTCCTGATGGGCCAGCAGATGCTCGGCGAGCTCGGCATCCCCCGAAAGAAGGTCTGGGGAACGTTCCTCCACCCGGAGACGGCCCCCGACGCCCGGCTCCGCAAGGAGGTCGAGGAGCTCCTTGCCGCCGACCGGATCTACTCCCCCTACGGGATGGAGTTGCAGCGCGAGCGGGGGCGCAAGGGAGAGGAACGCCTCGCGAAATGGCTCGAGCAGCACGGGATCGGCTACCGGACCGAGAAGGACCTTCGGGGGAAGTTCGCGAAGACCCCGGACGCGCTCCTGGACGAGCCGATCACGCACAACGGTCAGAAGCTCACCTGGATCGAATCGAAGGCGAACTTCGGGGACGACGTCGAGCTGCGCAAGAACCTGAAGCGCCAGCTGGGACCCTACACCGAGATCTTCGGCGAGGGCGCGGTCGTCTACTGGTACGGGTACGTGGAAGGGGCCGAGTCCCCCGCCGGCATCCTCCTGTGGGACGGTACGATGATCGAGTCGATCACGCCGGTGGTACCACCGCGCTCCGCGGGATCTCCCGCTGCACACCGCTCGCCAGATCCCGCTCGACGACCGCACCCGGCGCAGCCTCCTTCAGGCCCAAGATCAGGGCCCGACGCGCACGTCGCCGTCCCGCCTCCCTGAGCTGCCGGGACATCGAGCGGCCGAGCAGGTCGCAGTCGGCGCTCTGCCCGGCGCGCCGTAGCTCCTGGACGAGCTCGATCGCGTCCGGCATCCGGACGGGATCGTTCACCACGATGTAGGAGTCCAAGGGGGGTTCCCCCTCCGGCCACCGTCCGGCGCTCTTCAGCAGGATCTCGAGCGTCTGGTCTCCGATCGCGAGACCCGCCGCGGGGGTGGGCGGACCTTCGAAGAGTTCGATGAGGTGGTCGTACCGCCCTCCCCCGAACAACGCCCGACCGTCCCCCGAACGGGCGTAGGCCTCGAAGACGGTCGACGTATAGTAGGCGAGGCCGCGGACGACCGTCGGGTCGTAGACGATCCGGTCGCCGAGGCCGGCTCGGTCAAGGAGGATGAACAGACGCCGGAGACGGGCGAGGCCGGCCTGCGCGGCCTCCCCGACCCCCCGGGTCTCGAGATCCTTGAAGAAGGTCTCGGCCTGCCCCGCGGGGACGCCGGCCCCGGAAGCGGAGAAGAGGCTCGCCACCTCGCGCGCGGCGTCGGGGGAGAGACCCGCCTGGACGACCTCGCCCTCGAACTCGGCGGGAGGGATCTTCCGGAAGCGGTCGACCGCGCGGAAGAAACGACCCATCTCCTGGACCCCGTAGAGCTTCCCGATCCCCTCCGCGATCGCCCGGTCGTTCATTCGGAAGGCGTAGAGGTCCCGGGCCCCCACTTCATCGAGGAACAGGGCCGCGGTGGCCAGGAGGTCCGCCTCGGCCTCGACCCCGGGCACGCCGAGCAGGTCGAGGTTGAACTGGAGGAATTCCCGGGTCCGTCCGGCCTGCGGCTCCTCGTAGCGCCAGATCTTCGAGATCGTGAACCACTTGACGGGCAACGGCTCCGACTTGGCGCGGTCCACAAAGATCCGTGCCAGGGAGGGCGTCGTTTCCGGGACGAGGGCAACGGGACGGTCCCCCTTGTCGCGGAACAGCCACGTCTCCGCGGCGATCCCCTCGCCGCTCTTCGTCTGATACAGCTCGAAGCTCTCGACGCAGGGGCCTTCGAGCTCCGTGTAGCCCGCACGACGGGCGGCCGCCCGCATGCGGCGCCGGATCTCGGACCGGGCCCCGGCCTCGGGGGGAGGATAGTCCCGGAAACCGCGGAGAGGACTGAAGGGCATGGCCGAGGGACCGCGATTCGCCTCTTATTAGCTCCGGCGGAGCGGCTCCCGCTCTCTTCGGCGGGGGGACGGCCCGGAGGAGCGCGCTTCCGCGGTCCATCCTCCGAGGCCAAGCTGTATCAACCCCGCCCCTGCTACACATGGCCGTGCGGAACGGGCTCGTTGCGATCGCGCTGTCGGTGGGAGTGGTCGCACTCCTCCTCCTTTCCGCCCTCGGGACGGCCGGTCCGGGGGCACGTGTCGGGGTTTCGGCGGGGGGGATATCGCCGTCCAAAGGTGCTCGGGGGCCGGGCGGGGCGCCGAGTAGTCCAGAAACTTCCGCCCCCGGGCCGCTCTTGGGGGGGGCCGGCGCCCCGCCCACCGCGACCGCGACGCTCGCGACGAGCGGGGATCGCGTGGGCCGCACGATCGCGACGATCGAACGGGCGGGGGTCCCGCTGCGCTACGCCTACCTTCCCGACCTGAATGCCAACCCCTCGGCGAGGTCCGTCGACGGACACGTCGTTCTCCCGTATACAACGGCCCCGGCCCCGATCGGGCTCGCCGACTTCGGGCTGGTCAACCGGTCCGGATCCCTCGTGCCCCAGGACTTGAGCACCTCGCGTGTGGAGGGAACGTTCGCGCCGACGACGTTCTCGGGCCTCGCGATGGACGTCGGCGCGCCCGACTACTACAGCGTCCAACTGAATGCGGTGCTACAGAACGTGACCTTGTTCGGGAACTCCTCCTACTCGTTCTGGACCCAGAATGTGATCGAGTACTCCACCTTCTCCCACCAGCTCACCCTGATCGACAACATCTGGAACTTCTCGAGCGCCACCGGAGCGCTCTCCGCGAACGCGATCTCCGGCCACGGCTCGAATGGCATCGTCGTCGGGACGACGTACTACTTCGCCGTCGGTCCCGTGATCTCGGTCGGCTACCCCTTCACCGTCTCCCTCTTCCTCAACTCGTTGGTCGAAGGGACCCACGACGTCGTCTTCTTCAACTACTCGATCTCGAACGTGTCGACAACGCGTGCCGGCTCGTACGATTTCGTCGCGTTCAACAACTCGGCCGGCTCCGTGCCGACCCCCGTCTACGTCGCCGACGGGTACTTGGACAACGCGCTCGGGCTCCCCGACGATTTCGAGCTCACGGTCGGAGGACCGGGCGGAGGGAGCAACTTCGATGTCCTGCAATCCGACGCCGCGGAGAACCTCTACTACTGGGACGCGGCCGCGAGCGCGTTCCGGGTCGTCCCTTCCGCGGAGGATGTGGGGGGAGATACCGGCGAGACGGTGGCGGGACTGAGCTCGACCTGGGCCCCCGGAGCCGACGCCGGCCTAGGAGGAACTTCCGGGCCGGCCGGTCACTTGAGCCAGGGCCCGGCCGTCGTGGAGGGCGAATGGAACGTCACGAACTCGACCGAGGGATCCACCACCCTCCATCTCGGACTTTCCCCCCAGAACGGGTTCGTCTTCCTGGCCCCCGGCACGAGCCCCGTCCCCTCGGCCTACCAGTGGTCGCCCCCGACGGGACCCTACCTCGTTCCTTCGGGAACCTATTCACTGACCGCGCTGGCCTCGGCGTTCGACCCCCAGTCCCAGACGGTCTCCGTGTCGGGGCCGGCCACGTGGGTGAACGTGACCCTCGCTCCCGACCCCGGAACCGGCGTCTACACCCCGTTGTGGGCGCTATCCCAGACGGGACTCGCCAACATCTCGTCCAGCTGCTCCGCGACGAACTGCACGCTCCTCAACACGCAATCCGGGACCTTGGGCCAACCCGCCGACCGGAGCCGAGCCTACCCCTGGTTCGGCACGTTCAACGATTACCTCTACCCCGAGTTCCCCGGCGTCCTGCTCTGGAACGTCGCCCATGCCTGGGTCACGTCCCCTCCGAACCTCGAGGTCCAGACCCCGGCCTGGCTCGTCAATGAGACCCGGTTCTTCGGCACCCCGACCATCAACGAACTTCCGATCTTCTTCTACGACGACGCGAGCGTGCGTCTCTCGGGCGGGAGCGCGATCGGCGGCTGGTGGTTCTCGGGCGCCTATTTCGGACCCGGGGCGGCGCAAGCGAGCGTGGTCCTGTGGAACACCACGGGAAGCCTCGTCGCCAACAACACGTTCCTGACGAGCGCCGCGGGGCTCTTCCTCTACGGGGGAACGAACAACACGGTCGTCTCGAACACGTTCCTCAACTACTACCCGCTCGCGCCGAACCCGGGCGCGATCTCGGGCGAAGTGCACGGCACCATGGGAATCTACGACGCCGATTTCGGGAACGGGCGGCAGGTCGGGTTGGGCTGTGACTGCGGCGACTTGGTCTACAACAACGCCGTCGGGACCTACCATACGGCGTACGCGCCCTTGACGGACCCCTACCTGAACGAGGCGCCCCGGATCCCCTTCGATACGCTCTGGAACATCGCGCCCCAGGCGGGATCGAACATCGTGGGCGGCGACGAGCTCGGAGGGAACTACTGGTGGGATTACGGAGCGTCCACGAACCCCTACTGGGTGCTCCCGTACAATTCGAGCGGAGCGATCGCCATCGGAGGGGACGCCCATCCCCTCCTGACCTCGCCGATCTGGACCGTCACCTTCCAGGAGCAGGGACTGCCCTTCGGGACGCCCTGGGTGGTCGGAGTTTATACCTCCACCGGCACGGCCATCAACGAATCGACCGGAACGAGCCTCACGGAAGAGTGGCCGTCGGGGTACTACTACCTGACCGCGACCTCGATCGGCAACCAGTTCGGGCTCGCGAACAGCGAGGTGCTCAACGTCGAGGGCTACAACTTCACCGACGTCCTTCAGTTCTACCCCCTCTTCTTCCTCACGTTCAAGGCCGTCAACCTCCCCAACGCCGGGTTCTGGGTCGTCACGTTCACGAACGCGACCATCGGAAGCTGGATCGATCTCGGGAACGTGCCCGAGTTCCCGCCCCAGTCGCTCGCGCTCGCGTACTACAACTTCACCGTGACCCCGCCCGCCGGCTACTCGGCATCGCCCGACGGGGGCACGGTGTTCATGGGCCATAATCAAACGATCACGATCCAGATGTCCGAACTGGGGGTAGGGGGTCGGTTGACCGGCTCCGTGAGCCCGCACCAGGGGGCGGCGATGTGGGTCGACGACCAATCCGTCTCCCTGGACGCGAGCGGCGGTTTCTCCCTCGCGCTCGCGGCCGGACTCCACTCCGTTGAGGCCACGGCCCCCGGTTACGTAGCCTACTTCAACAACGTCACCATCAACGGAGGTGGGACGACCCCCCTCACGATCCTCCTGACACCGGCCGCGAACGGAACGGTAGGTACCCCTGCGCCCTCGTACGCCTACCTCGTGTGGGTCGTGCTCGGCGTAGGGTTCCTCGCCATCGGACTGGCGGCGACGACGCTGGTGTTCTACTCGCGAAGCGTCCGGCCTCCGCCCCCGTGAACCCCGGCGGGGTCAGAGCGAAGGAGACGGTCGGAGAGCTCCGACCATATCGGCGGAGGGATCCGGCACCTCGCCCGCGGGAGCGTGCTGTTCGACGAACGAACGGACGCGTCGGTAGGCCACGATCGTCCCGACGAAGTTGCGCTGGCGCAGCTCCGTGAGCACCGAGCGGATCTCCCCGACGGCCGGCTCGATGTCCGCGCCACCCGACCGGATCTCGATCAAGCGGTCCCGGAGCTTGTGGAGGTCGTCGAGCAATCGGGGCTCGAGCACGGCCCACAGAGCGACCGCTCCGCGGGCGAGCAGCCGCTCGCCGTCGGTGCGACGACCGATCCGGACGAGGCGACGGCCCTCCTCGAAGGGGCCGAGCGCGGGCGCCGGGTCGCCGCCGAGCTCGCGTACCGTCGACGCGAGCAACTCCCCCTCCGTGACCAGGATGCGGCCGACCGCCCACTCCTCCTCGGAGCGTTGGAGCTCGTCGCGGACATGGGCGAGCCGCCGCTGCGCGCCCGGGAGGTCGGCGATGGCGATCGCCTGACGGATCGCTTCGAGCTCGACGTCCGGGCTCGGGGTCGGGGCTAGCGCGGCGAGCTCATTGCGTCGCGCGAGGGCGGCCTCGAACTCCTCGGCGATCACGCTGATCAGGTGGACGAACATCTCTCGGGCGACGGATTCGACCGAATTCCAGTCCCCCACCAGGTGGGCGGCCGAGTTGCGTTGCTCGAAGTCGGTGAAATCGAGCCCGAACCGACGGCCGAGCTGGAAGTACTCTTCGATGCGCCGGTCGAGCTCCTTCTCGGAGGACCCCGCGGGGAGCTGAGGGTACTCGCCGAGCGTCTCGATCCGCGCGACCGGCACCGGTTCCTCGACCTCGGGGACGGTCTCGGGCCCGGGCATCGCGGGAAACCGCGAGGATCGGCTGAGGACGGCATCGGTTCGAGCGGCCGTGGGGACCGCCGGCGTCGACAGGTCGACGGTCGCCAGGATCTCGCCGATCGTCCGGACCGAGGCAGGGTCGGTCGTGGTCAGCGGACCCGCCGCCTCCCGCACGACCTCGAACAGGCTGCCGGAGAGCCGGCACTTCGGGCACGACGGGGCGTCGTCGGGGAGCTCGGTGCCGCAGGCGGGGCAGTGCATCGCCACCATGCCGCGTTATCCCCCTCCGTTCCGGGTCCCCTCGCAGGGGGAGCAAAACTCGGAAACGGGAGACCCGGTCCCGACGGTGTCCGACTCGCGCCCTACCGCCGGCATGCCTAGGTGTAACAGCGAGGCAGCCCCTCAAAAGGGTTAGTGCAGGGCCCCCCAGCTAGGTTTCGGGTCCCCGGGGCGCCAGGTGGCGTCGGGCGGACGCAGTCGGATGGTACGTCCCCAGGGGACGGGGAGGGGTGCGGGGGAGCCGAGCCGCGGCTTCGGGCGGCCAGCGCCGGTGGCACCCCGGGCACTGGAATCCGCGGAGCCGGCCCAAGGAGCGAGACCCCCGCTCACAGGTCGGGCACCTCGGGGGGATCGGGTCGCCCGAGACGGGATGCCATCGAAGTACCTCGATCCCCTCGACCCGAAGTCCCGGCGCTCTCCCCTGGCTCCCCCATACGGAGACGAGGTCCCCGGGACGGAGCTCCCGGGCGAGTCGGGGGAGGGTCTTCGTCGGTTCGAATGCGACGCACGGCAGCGTATCTCCTCGCGGCCCGGCCACATGAAAACGAACGTGACCGCCCCGCAGGGTCTCCGGCACCCCGGCGACCTGGCCCCGGATCGACCCGGACAGGTACTCGGCCCAGGCACCGGGCGCCCGAGCGGTCAGATGGTCGCCGGACCCCTGGTTCGTCCGGAACAGCACCCAGCGCTCGACCGGTTCGGAACGGATCGAGGTGCGTGCATCCAAGGGGGCTGAGCTGGCCGTTCCCCTTAGGCCGAAGAGGATGGGGCACGGAGTGTGCGGAGCCACGAGCAGTCGGCGCGTGGCGGAATCGTAGCAGAGGAAGAGCTGCGGATGGGTGGCCTGTGCCTCTCGGACCGACTCCGCCTCGACGTGACGGGGCTGCCCGTACCGGGAGGGCTCCCGGTAGGCGATCATCTCCCAGGTCGCGCGTCGGCCGGGCCACGCGATGGATGCGGCGGCGCCCACCAGCCCCTGGTCCGTTCCCTGCGTACGAAACCAGGCCCCGGTCCGCACGAGTTCCCGTCGCACTTCGGCGACCGGGACCACCTCTCGGACCGCCCTCCAGTACATCGTCGCGGCCAGCGGCCGCGGGGTCGCGACCATCGCGGGGTCCGTACCCTTCTCGCCCGCGTGGGAGGCGTTCCGGACGACCCCCCAGGCGCGTTCGAGGAACTCCTCCCGACGGGCCGGCGGGAGGGGTCGTCCTCGGGGAAAGGAGCGGATCGGTCGGCCCCCGACCTCGCCGAGGGGGCGCGGCCGACCTTCGCCCCGTCCGAATCGCGCCGAGAGGGCGGCATTGCCGCGGGTCCTCCACGGGATGTTGGGGTTGAGGCGGACGAGGCGCGGCTCCCCGATCAGGTCGACCTCGTGGTCGCGGGCGAGAGCGAGCAACTCGGTGAGGACGAACGTCGTGCAACCCCCGCGGGGGGAGTCCGTGTCGTCGATCCCGACCCAGAGCGTCATCGCAAGCGCGGACGGCCCGTCCGCCCGATCAGGAGAGGGCGGCGAGGAGCTTCTGGTAGGCCGCTCGGTTCGGCTCGAGCGAGATGTCGGACCGGGCGGGCCCGGCGGCGCCGTTGAGCAGCTTCGTTTCGAGGCCCTCGACCGTGGTCTCCTTCGGGCGGTGCATCACGCCGATCGGAATGCGGCCCGCTTCCATCGTCTCCAGGCAGATGCGGAACATCGCCTTGCGGTCCGACGGGTCGTACCCCTCGACCTTCGAGACGTCCAGGACCTTCTCCCGCCAGAGCTTGTACGTGTCGTTGTACGTGACGCACGGCGAAAGGTCCTCGATGAACGCGTAGCCGCGGCCCTCGCGGGTGAACCGAAGCGCCTCGGTGAGCACCTGGATCATCGTCTTGGGGTCCCCCGAAAAGGTCCGTGCGATCAGGTTCGGGGCCGGGATCGAGAGCGCCGTGAGGATCGCATCGAACGGCCGCTCGATGTTCCCCTCGAACCCGATCTGGCTCGTGGGAGACGGCTGACCCTTGGTGAGACCGTAGGTCTCGTTGTTCATCGCGATGTAGACGATCGAGACGTTCTTCTTGAACGAGTGGATGAAATGCCCCATTCCGATGGCGTAGCCGTCGCCGTCCCCGCCGGCGGCCACGACCGTGAGCGCCGGGTTGGCGAGCTTCACGCCGACCGCCTGGGCGAGCAGGCGTCCGTGCAGGGCATGGATCCCGTTGATCTCGAGGAAGTTGTGGATCGACCCGGAGCAACCGATCCCGCCGACGAGCACGAGGTCGTGCGGCGGGATCTTGATCTCGAGGGCGGCCTTCTTGACCGCGGCGAGGACGCCGAAGTCGCCGCACCCGGGGCACCAGATCGGCGGGACCGGCTTGGCGGACTCGACCATCTTACGCTACCTCCGGGATCTCGGCGATGATCTGCGGCGCACGGAAGTTCGAGCCGTCGTACTTGGTGATCGATCTAATTTTGGCGTGGTGCCACGGCACGGTCTCGCGGATCAAGCGCGCGAACTGCCCGGTGTAGTTGTGCTCGACCACGTAGGCCACGTCGACCGACTTTAGGAACGGGTCGAGCTCGTGGGCCGGAACGGGGTAGAGGGTTCGGGGTTGGAAGAAGCGGGTCGCCGTGCCCCGTGCGGCGAGGATCGCCTGCGCCTCCCGGATCGGCCCGAAGGTGCTGCCGTAGCCGATGAGACCGACCTTCGCCTCCGGTGGCCCGAACAGGTGCCCGGCGGGGAGCTCATCGCGGGCCCGGACCATCTTCTCCATTCGCTTCTTCATCATCCGCACCCGGTTCACCGGGTTGACAGAGACGTGGCCCCACTCGTCGTGCTCGTTGCCCGTGATCTCCGCCCAAACACCGGGGGTCCCGGGGGGCGCGTAGGCGCTCCGGCCGGTCTCCGAGAACGCGTAGGCCTTGTACTGGGTGAGCGCGGCGACCTGCTCACCCGAAAGACGCGCGCCGCGGTCGACGGAGGCCTTGGTAAGATCGAACCGGCGGCTCGTGGTGTTGTTCTGACACAGCGCCTGATCGAGCAACAGAAGGACAGGGAGGCGCCACCGTTCTGCGAGATTCAGCGCCTCGATCGTGATGTCGAAACAGTCCTCGGGCGTGCCGGGGGCCAGGATGAAGCGGGGATACTCGCCGTGGCCGAGGTTCGCGAGGTGGGAGAGGTCCGACTGTTCGTGTCGGGTGGGTTGGCCCGTGGAGGGTCCGACGCGGGCGCAGTCGGCGACGACGATCGGGATCTCGGCCGCGCCCGCGTGACCGATCCCTTCCGTCATGAGCGATAAGCCGGGTCCGCTCGTGGAGGTCATCACCCGGGCGCCCGCGTAGGCCGCCCCGATGATCATGTTCACCGCGGCGAGTTCGTCCTCGGCCTGCCGAACGACCCCGTGGAGGGGGGGGAGGTACTGTTGCAGGTACTCCATGATCTCGGTCGCGGGAGTGATCGGGTACCCGGCAAAGAAGCGTCCACCGCCGACCACGAAACCGAGGGCCACCGCCTGGTTGCCGGTCGTCATGATGAAGTCGTGGGCGTCCCCGTCCGCGATGCGGTACCGGTCGGCGAGACCCGGGACCTCGGAGGCGGCCTTGCGACCGATCTCGAGGGCCTTCAGGTTCTTCTCGAGCGCTTCGCCCCCCCGCCGCTTGAAGCGCTCCTCGATGACGGCGCGGGTCCCGACCGGGTCGAAGCCGAAGACGACGCTGAGGGCACCGTAGGCCGCGGTGTTCTTGAAGATCGGTTGGCCGAGAGCGCCCCCGACCAGGGTCGCGAACGGGAAGCCGGTGGCGTTCGGAACCTCCGACTTGAACGACGTGGAGTCGTAGAGGATGTAGCCGTGGGGGGCGAGTTCCGAGCGGCCGATCTCGACCGCCTGCTCGTCAAAGGCGACGAGGACGTCGACGTCCGGCTTGACCGCGGCGATCGGGTCGCGGGACCCGCGGACCGAAGCGTCGGCATGACCCCCCCGGATTCGAGAGAGTACGTTGCGGGAAGTGTACACGTACAGCCCCCGCTTCCGGAAGTACCGTCCCAACAGGTCCGACACCGTCAGGGTACCATCGCCTCCCTGCCCTCCGATCATGACACACACGTCGGTCAGAGACGGAGCGCGGCGATTCGCGCCCGGTTCGGAATCAGCCGGAATCGGGGCGGGTTTGGCTGCGGGAGTGGTCATGGAGTACCCAAACTGCCGTCGGATTTGACGTGCAGTCCATTCGAGGACGGTACCGTATTTAAGTAAATGCGAACCGAGCGACCATCTGACATCCTTCTCGGCGACCGGAGCGCTCCGATTTCGCGACAAAGGTTAATTCAGGTCGGCGGGTGGAAGAATCGATGGCGGAGCCGGCCCTCGTCGAGAACTACCACACCGCCACCGCTCCGCTGCGTACCCTGCCCGAGTCCCTCGTCCTGTGGGACGAGACCCTGCGGGACGGGGAACAGATGCCCGGCGTGCACTTTTCACCGGAAGAGAAGCTCCAGATCGCCGAGCTCCTGTCCGAGATCGGGGTCCCCATCCTCAATGCCGGGATCCCCGTCGTGTCCGAGAAGGAGGCGCGGGCGGTGCACTTGCTCGCCCACGCCGGACTGAAGGCGAAGGTGTTGGCCGCCGCCCGGACGGTTCCGGGGGACGTCGACGCCGTGATCCGGAGCGGAGCGACCCACATCGCCATCTTCGTGGCGGCGAGCCACGTCCACCTGCGGTACAAGCTCAAGATGTCCCAGGAAGAGGTCGTCGCCGCGAGCCGGGCCACCGTCCGGCAGGCGAAGGCGGCCGGGCTCCATGTGGCCTTCGTGACGGAGGACACCGTTCGGTCCCCGTTCGACTTCGTGGAACGACTCTACCGCGCCGTTCAGGAAGAGGGGGCGGACCGGCTGGTCGTCTCCGACACGGTGGGAATCATGACCCCGCTCACGTTCCGGTGGTACCTCTCCGAGTTCCAGTGGCGGGTGAAGCCGAAGGACCTCTCGGTCCACTGCCACAACGATTTCGGGCTCGCCACCGCGAACACGCTCACCGCGCTCGAGTGCGGAGCCCGATCCCCGCATGTCTGCGTGAACGGGCTCGGGGAGCGCGCGGGGAACGCCTCGCTCGAGGAGGTCGTCATGTGCCTGGAATCGCTCTACGGGGTCCGGACCGGCATCCAGACCGAACGACTCTACGAGCTCTCCTCCCTCGTCGAGGAACTTTCGGGCGTCCCGATCGCCGCCAACAAGGCGCTGGTCGGGTACAACGCCTTCTCCCATGAGGCCGGCATCCACACCCACGGCATCCTCGCCCACACGCTCACGTACGAACCGCTCCAGCCCGATGTCGTCGGTCGGGAGCGGCAGATGATCCTCGGCAAGCACACCGGCAAGGCGGCCTTGATCGAGAAGCTCAAGGAGCGCGGGATCACGGCCTCCGACCCGCTCCTGATCGAGCTCCTGCAGCGCGTGAAGACCGAGACGGAGGGGCGGTCGAAGGAGGAGCTCCGTACCTTCCTCGAGGAGTACCGTCGGCTCTTTTACCGGCCGGGGCTCTCGGATGCGGACTTCTGGACGATCGTGGAAGCGATGGGCATCAAGCCGGTGAGCGTATGAACCCGTCCCACGGCCACGGCCAGACCCTCGCCGAAAAGATCCTCGGCCGGGCCGGCGGCCTCGACCGCGTCGTTCCCGGGCAGATCGTCGAGGGCAAGGTCGACCTCGCGATGATGCACGAGCAGGGCGCCCAGACCGTCGGACCGTTCCACCAGATGGGCGCGGAGAAGGTCTGGGATCCCGAACGGGTCGTGATCGCGATCGACCACTGGGTGCCCGCCTCCACGGAGGGGGCAGCGATCCTCCACCGGATCCTCCGGAAGTTCGCGGCGGAGACCCACCTGCCGCATTTCTACGACGTGGGGAATCACGGCATCTGTCACCAGATCCTCGCCGAGAACGGATGGGTCGTTCCCGGCGATCTTGCGGTCGGAACCGATTCGCACACCAACATGCTCGGCGCGATGGGTGCCGTCGCGGCGGGAATCGGGCCCACCGAGATGGCCGCCGTGCTGGCCCTGGGCGAGCTCTGGCTGAAGGTTCCGCCGACCCTGCAGGTCCGCGTCCGGGGCCGCTTCGGCCGGGGCGTGACCGCGAAGGACCTCGTCCTTCGCATCCTCGGCGAGATCAAGACCACAGGGGCGACGTACAAGGCCGTCGAATTCTCGGGCCCGACGATCGAGCGCCTGTCGATGCCCGAGCGGTTCACGATCTGCAACATGACGACCGAGATGGGGGCGAAGACGGGAATGGTCGCACCCGACCAGACGACCTTCGACTATCTGGCTCCGATCGCGAAGCACGCGATGCATCCGCTCCGACCCGACTCCGACGCGCACTACGAGCGGACCCTCGATATCGATGTCGAGGGCATGCCGCCGATGGTCGCATGCCCGTACTCTCCCGACAACGTTCGCCCTCTCCCCGATGTGGTGAAGGAGCACGTCAAGGTCGACCAGGTCTTCCTCGGTTCCTGCACCAACGCCCGGATCGAGGACCTCCGCGAGGGCGCGGCCATGATGAAGGGGCACAAGGTCGCGAGCGGGGTTCGGTTCATCGTGTCCCCCGCGTCGACCAAGATCTACCAACAGTGTCTGGAGGAGGGGATCATCGAGACCTTCACCACGGCCGGAGCCGTCTTCACCAACTCGAGCTGCTCGGCGTGCTTCGGGGGGAACATGGGGATCCTCGCCCCGGACGAAGTGTGCGCCTCGTCCTCCAACCGGAACTTTCCCGGACGGATGGGAGCGAAAGAAGCCCGGATCTATCTCCTCTCCCCTACCGCCACGGTCGCCGCGGCGATCCGCGGCGAGCTCGCGGACCCTCGGGACCTGATGTAGGGGACCCCATGAAGGACGTCATCGAAGGGCGGGTCTGGGTGCTCGGGGCGGATGTCGACACCGACCAGATCATCTCGGGCAAGTACCTCACCATTATCGACCCGAACGAGCTGAAGAAGCACGTCTTCGAGATCGCGCTCCCCGAGTTTGCGGCCGAGGCCCACGCCGGCGACATCATCGTCGCGGACGAGAACTTCGCGTGCGGCTCCAGCCGGGAGCACGCCCCTCAGGCGATGCGGGCGATCGGCGTCGGCGCCGTCGTCGCCGACTCGTTCGCCCGGATCTTCTACCGGAACTCGATCAACCTCGGCATCCCGACGGTCGAGGTCCGCGGCGTGCGGAAGATCTTCGAGAAGGGGGACACGGCTCGGATCGAGATGAGCGCCGGCCGGGTGACGAACCTGAGGACCGGGGCCTTCGTGACGTTCCCGCCCCTTCCTCCCCACCTCCTCCACCTCCTGGAGGTGGGCGGATTGGTCGAGAAGGTCCGGGTCGAGCTCGAACGCCGTCGGACGGCCGTCGGGACGCCTCCATGAAAGAGGCGGGGTACGAGATCGCGGTCTTCCCGGGAGACGGGACCGGCCCCGAAGTGGTCCGCGAGGGGCTCAAGGTGCTCGCGGCGCTCGCCGAAGGCGGGCCAGCCCCGTGGCACGCCACCCCGTATCCGGGGGGCGGGCAGTACTACCTCCAGTCCGGGCGGGAGTGGGAGCCGGAGGGAGCGGCCGCGGCGCAGCGAGCCGACGCGATCCTTCTCGGCGCGGTGGGGTGGCCCGGCGCGACGTTGCCCAACGGGGACATCGCTGGGCGTGCCCTCGTCCTGGGGCTTCGCGAAGGTCTCGACCTCTACGCCAACGTTCGTCCGTGCCGCCTCTATCCGGGCGTCAAGCACCGGATCAGCGGCGCCTTCCGGGAGGTCTGGTCTCCCCAGCATGTCGACATGGTCATCGTCCGGGAGAACACGGAGGGGCTCTACACACCGGCTCGCGGCCGCCTCCGTCGGGGAGGCGACACCGAGGTCGTGATCGATACCCGCGTCATCACCCGCAAGGGAGCCGAGCGGGTGATCCGATACGCCTTCGAGCTCGCCCGCCACCGTAACCGAGGGGCCCCGGAGGACGGGGTCAAGCGCGTGACCTGCGTGGACAAGGCGAACGTCCTCGAAGGATGCCGATTCTTCCGCGAGGTCTTCGAGCAGGTCGGAAAGGAGTACGCGGAGATCGACCGGGAGTTCGCGTACGTCGATGCCTTCACCCAGTGGCTGGTCCGGAACCCCGAGCATTACAACGTCGCCGTGGCGACGAACATGATGGGCGACATCATCACCGATCTCGCCGCGGTCCTCCAGGGAGGGATGGGCTTCGCGGCGGGCGGGAACGTCGGCACCGATCACGCGATGTTCGAGCCGGTCCACGGGTCGGCGCCCAAGTATGCGGGGAAGAACCAGGTAAATCCGTTCGCGACCTTCTTCGCGGTCGAGCAGATGCTCCGCTGGCTCGCGACCCGCCATTCCGATGCTCGACTGGGACGCCAGGCCGACCGGTTGGAGCAGGCGCTGGCCGGCGTCCTCGCCCACGGGGGAGCCGGTACGTACGACCAGGGGGGAACTGCGACCACGAGCGAAGCGGGCGACCGGGTCGCCGCCGCGGTCCGGGGGATCCCGGCATGAACGTCCGCCCTGTCGCCCTGGTGGGAGGAGCGACGACGCCCTTTGGGGTGCGGGCCGCCACCTGGCCCGAGCTCGCCCAGGAGGTCGGGGCGGCCCTGTTCCGGGCGGTGCCCGCGCTTCGTTCGGAGGACGTCGATTCCCTGTTCGTGGGCGCAGCCGAGCCCGAACGGTTCGCCTTCCAATCGCACGTTGCCCCGCTCGCCGCGGAGCAGATGGGGCTACGACCGACCCGGATCCTCCAGCGGACCGAGCTCGCCTGCGCGTCGGGACAGTCGGCCATCCGTTCCGCCTACGCGGCGATCGCCGCCGGGTTGTCGGACATCGCGGTCGCGGTCGGGGTGGAGAAGATGAACCTCCCGTCCATGGCCGAGGCGAACACGGCGATGGCCTGCGTCATGGACCGACCCTGGGACGGGCCCCACGGCGCGACAGCGCCCCCGTTCTTCGCGATGGTCGCGCAGCGCCACCAGCTCGAGTACGGTACGACCGAGGACCAGATGGCCGCGGTCAGCGAGAAGAACCATCGGTTCGCGAACTCGAACCCGACCGCTCAGTTCCACGCGAAGACCTTCTCGCGGGAGAAGCTCCGTCGGCTGCCCATCGTGGCCCCCCCGCTCCGTCTCGGGGACTGCTCGTCGATGACCGACGGCGCGGCCGCGGTCGTGCTGGTCGCCGAGGAGTTCTCGAAGCGCTACACCGACACGCCCGCCTGGATCCGTGGGACCGGTCAGTATTCGAACTTCCACAACCTCGCCAACGCAGGGTCGCTGACCGACTGGGTCGGGCTCCGCCACGCCGCCCGAGAGGCGTTCGGTCGCGCGAAGATCACCCCCGACGACATCGACTTCGCCGAGGTGCACGACTGCTTCACGATCTCGGAGATCATCGAGTACGAGATGTTCGGCTGGTGCCCCCGGGGCAAGGGAGGCGAGTTCGCCGCCGACGGCCAGGGCGACGTCGGGGGAAAGTTGGTGGTCAACCCGCGCGGCGGCCTGCTCGGGTGCGGCCATCCGCTCGGCGCGACCGGGGTCGCGCAGGCCGTCGAGGTCGCGCAGCAGTTCAGTCACACGGTGCCGGCCGCCCGGGCGGTGCCGGACCCGGAATGGGCCCTCGTCCACAACCTCTCCGGCAGCGCCAACGTCCATTCCATCATGATCTACCAGGGAGGCGCGGCGTGAGCGCGGGAACACGACCGCGGCGGATCTCCACCGCTCCGACCGCGCCCGGGTCGGAACCGACCCCCGCTCCACCGACTCCGGAACCGGCCCCGGTCCGGCCCCGTGAGAAGCGACCGTTCCTCCTCGATTTCTTCCCGCTCGAGACCGCCGACCAGACCCGCCTTTCCCCCTTCTTCGATCATCTCCGCGCGGGGAAGCTCACGACCACGCGGTGCCGGAAGGACCACAGCGTCCACTGGCCGCCGCGGACGGCCTGTCCCCAGTGCCATGCCGAGGAGCTCGACTGGGTCGACCTTCCCGACACCGGAACCATCTACGCCTTCAGCGCGGTCCTCGGCGGGGCCCCGCTCGGAATGGAGGACGAAGTGCCGTTCGCGGTCGGACTCGTCGACCTGGAGGGGGGGTCCCTCCGGCTGTTCGGTCGGATCGAGGGCCGACCCTGGACCGAGCTCCGAATCGGGCAGGCGGTCCGGGTCGAACCGTATGACGTGGGCGACGGCCGGTTCTTCTACCGGTTCCGGGTCGTCGAGTAAGGGTCCGCACGCCGTCCGGCCCTTCTGTTTTGGGACCGCGCTCCCTTCTCGGAGTAGCCTATTTATACACCCCCCAAGTCTCGCGCCCGCCGGTTCGAGGAGAGCCGGGCTTAGATGGAGTCGACTTCAGGGTGGTGGCACCGCAACGCCTGGACGCTCGCCGTCCTCCTCGCCGCGTTCGGCGCGGCGATCGCGGTCCGGACGATCTGGACCTACCCGATCGTCTCCCATTGGGGGGCGCTCTACACCTACGCGGGCGGCTCGGACTCGTACTACCACTCGCGCGTGATGCAGTACATCATCCTCACGCACACGAACCTCGTCCGCGACCCCTTGCTCAAGTTCCCGTTCGGGAGCATCAACCCTAGGGAGCCGCTCTTCGACTGGATGAACGCGGTGCTCGGGATCGTCTTCGCCCCGTTCTTCGGCGGGAACGCCGTCAACGCGGCCGCCTGGTTCTTGGACTTCCAGGGCCCGCTCTGGGCGGGACTGAGCGTGTTCCCGGTCTACCTGATCGGCAAGGAGGTCGGCTCTCGGCGGACGGGCCTCATCGCCGCGATGATCTTCCCCTTCATCCCGGCGAGCATCGATTCCTCGATCTTCGGTTACGCGAACTACCTTTCGTTCTACACCTTCATCATCCTCGTCGTCGTCTACTCGTGGATCCGGACGGTCAAGGCGACCGGCACCCACCGCTACGTGGGGAGCTACCGGCACCCCCGACAGATCCTCCAGGGCATCCGGAACTTCGTCCTGTACGAACGGACCTCCGTCAAATGGTCGGTGTTTACCGGGGTCGGCCTCGGCACCCTGGCGCTCGCCTGGCAAGGGTACACGTACGCCGTGGTCATCATCGCGTTCTCCGTCCTCATCCTCCTCATCGCCGAACGAATCCGACGGGTCGATTCGTTCGGACTCTACGTTTCGGCATGGATCGTCGGGATCGTCGCCTTCCCGATGGCCGCCCCCTACTACATCGTCCAGGCGCAGTTCAACGTCTGGTTCGACCTGCCGCTGCTCCTGTACTTCGGGACGCTGCTCCTCCTCCTGCCGTTCCTGCTGATGCGCGACACGCCGTGGGTGGTCTCGATCCCCAGCCTCGTAGGGCTCGTCGTGCTCGCCGCGGTGGGCCTCGCGATCGTCAGCCCGGGCTACTTCACGACCATCGTGACCGGGCAGGGGTACTTCGTCAAGAACCTGATCTACTCGACCGTCGCCGAGGCGCAGGCCCCGTCGATCGACGAGCTCGTGATCAGTTACGGGGTCATCACGTTCTTCGTCGCGTTCGTAGGGATCGCCCTCTTCGCCTACCAGCTGGGCCGGGGCCACTTCCCCCGTGCGATCGTCGTCTTCCTGGTGTTCGCGGTCCTCTCGGTCTATCTTCCGATCTCCGCCGCCAAGTTCTTCCTCTTGGGTTCGCCCGCCTTTGCGCTCCTCCCGGCCGAAGCGCTACGACGGGCTCTGGACGTCGCGGGCTTCCCCGAGCTTCGGCGGACCGTCGCCTCCCTCTCCGACACCCGGAGCAAGTTCGGGGCGTTCCGACGGGCGTTCAAGGTTCGCCACGTCCTGATCATGGCCCTCGTCGTCGGGCTGATTCTCCCGAACATCTGGATCTCGATCGACGCGGGCATTCCGGGGAATGACAAGAGTCAGCTCTCCGCCCAGGTCGGGGCGTCCCTCCCCGCGTGGCTCCAGCCCACGTCCGGCCCCCCGTCGTCGGTGTATTTCGGGGCGGCCGGGACGAGCCTCGACACCCCGGACCAATACGATAGCGCAGGGTACAACTGGCTCGCGACCCAGGATACGGCCCTCCCAGCTCCCAATCGACCCGCCTTCGTGAGCTGGTGGGACTACGGCTTCCAGGCCATCGATCAGGGACAGCACCCGAGCGTCGCCGATAACTTCCAGAACGGAATCGACCCGGCCGGCCAGTTCCTGCTCTCCCAGAACGAATCGCTCGCCATCGGCGTGCTGGCGACCACCCTCCTGCAGGCCGAGCAGACGAAGAGCCTCTACCTCCCGCCGGCGCTCAACGCGATCCTCGCGGGGGACGGAATCAACGTCGCCCAACTCCACACCCTGCTCGTCAACAAGAGCGCGGACCTTCCGCTGGTCGAGAATCACCCCGAGAAGTACCTCCCCGTCAACCCGAGCACGCTCACGGCGGACAACGCGATGTACCTGGCCGTGTCGTACTTCCTCGCCGACTCCCTGCCCTTGAGCGGGGTCTCGCACCTCTACGACCAGATCCAGTCCTACACGGGGTGGACCATCCGCTACGCGATGTCGGACAGCCGCCTCATCCCGTTCTCCGGCCAGGACACCGGCATCTTCTACGCGCCGGCAGACCTCACGGGCCGGGTCATTGACGCGGCCGGTCTTCCGGGCTCGTTCTTCAACGTGACCGTCCTCGGCTCGGACGGCAACAGCTACCCGCTCGGCCAGGTCCCCGCCTCGGTGCAGCCGGTCAACTACACGATCAACTACTTCACGCCGTTCTACAGCTCGTTCATCTACCACACGTACTTCGGCTACAACGGCACGGAGATCGGACAGGGCGGCGGCATCCCGGGCCTCTCCTCCAACCTCGCGTCGTCCCAGGTCGAGCCCGGCTGGATGCTCCAGCACTTCGAGGTCGTCTACCGGACCGCCTACTACTGCCCGACCAAGTCGAACGACCAGAACGACTCGCACTGCCTGGCCGAGAACCTCCCGACGGCGCAGGCGAACGCGAAGTCCACCAACGGCTCGGTCGCGAACCTCTCCGCGATCCGGTACTTCCAGGGCGGCGAGTCGATGCTGGAGTACTACCCCGGCCAGACCCTCCTGGGGGACGTCACGCTCCCCGACGGGACCCCGATATCGGGCGTGCGGGCGACCGTGCTCGACCAGTGGGGGATCCCGCACCAGACCACCTTCACCGCAAGGGACGGGTCCTTCTCCTTGGTCCTCCCGCCCGGCAACGACACGGTGAACATCACGACGGGCACGTTCCAGGGGCTCTCCCAACAGGGGAATATCCTGCTCCGCTCGATCCGGATCTACGTACCGGAGGCGACCGGCCTGAACCTCCAGGCGCCCAGCCTCGTCCGTGCGGTCACGATCGGCCAGTCGACCGTGAGCGGGGTGGTCTACTGGAACCTCGCGAACAACTCGACCTTCCTACCGGCCCGGGACCCGGTCATCCCCGGCGCCCAGGTCCTGCTCTGGGGACCGGACGGCCTAGCGACGCTCACGACGACCACCGACCTCGGGGGAACGTTCAACCTCCCCAACGTCGCGCCGGGCGTCTACAACTACAGCGTCCTCTACGACGGCCACAACTACACCCAGACCAGCGTCTTCGTCCACGCGAACAGCGAGAACAACGCGTCCGCCGGCCTTTCGTCGGGGATCATTCGAGGCGCGGTCACGCAGAACGGGGCCCCGGCGAACCGCTCCACGGTGGCGATCTCGAACGCGAGCGGCACGTTCGCGACGAACGGGACGAACGCCTCCGGCGACTTCGAGTTCCGAGGGCTCGGGCCCGGAAACTACACCGTCACCGCCTTCGGGTCGACCGGAGTCCGGTCGTCGGGCGTCCAGGTCCAGGTGCTCGCACCGGGCACCAGTGCGACCGTGCACCTCCTCCTGACCCCGACCGCCCAGCTCCAGTACGTCGTCGAAGCCGCCGGCGGGGGCATCGCCGGAATCCCGGTCCGTTTCGTCCCGCTCCCCAGTTATTCCAACTCCTCCGTCGCTCCGCTCGCATCGCTCGAGAGCCAGACGCAGAACGGGACGACCCTCGTCTCGGGCCCGAACGGGCTTGTCGTCGCGACCCTGCCGGTGGGCACGTACTCGGTCTACGCCCTCGGGTACGTCGGCTCCTCGCTGGAGGCGGCCCTCACGAGCGCCGCGGCCATCCCGGGTTACCTTCCCGGGCCCGTCGCGCTGCCGCTTCAGCCCGCTGCCACTCTCTCGGGCCACGTCGCGTACGTCGGCTCCCAATCGAACGGGACGAAGACCGCGGTGCTCGTGTACGGAGCGGGCGAAGCCGAGACCACCGTCTGGGCGACCGTTGGGAACGCCTACTCCGTGATCCTGCCCGAGGGTATCTACTCGGTCCTCGCGCTCGAGGGCCAGACGACCGTCCACAGCCCGCTCTACGCCGCCCTGGGCACGACCACGGTCCAGTACCCCACGAGCCTGGCCCTCTCCCCGTCGCCGGCGATCGAGAGCCGGTTCACGGTCGGCTCGGTGCTGCCGGGAGGCTCCTTCTTCTCCGCGCCCGCCGCGACGGTCTCGATCTCGGCCGGGCTCACCGGCCCGTCCATCGCGGAAGTGGCCGACGCGAACGGCAGCGTCGCGTACTTCCTCCCGACCACGCTGCCGCTGTCCGCGGGCTCGTACTGCGTGAACGCGGGGTCCGCTGGATTCACCTCCGCCGCGAGCTGTGACTACACGCCCGCGGGGCTGGGGGCGCTCCAGCACTTCTCGCTCGCGCTGAACCTGGTGCCCGTCACCCTCCGCGTTCTCGGTCTGCCGCTCGGCACGCCGGTCACGATCAACCTGAGCGCGACGAGCCCGTCGGCGGAGACCCGAAACCTGACCGGGGGCCCGACGTTCACCTTCTCCACGACGCCCGGTAGCTATTCGCTCTCGGCCCGCGCGGTGATCGGGAACGGCACGGTCGTCTACCTCCCGTCCTCGATCCTCACGACGACCATTCCGCTCGGGGCGACCAGCACGAGATTGACGCTCCTGCTGGTACCGGCCGTGAATGCGTCCGGCTCGCTCGTCCTACCGCCCGGGGGAACGGTGGCGAACGTGACCGTCTCGCTCGCCTCGCCGGTCCTGAACGTGACGGTCAACGGGACCGCCTACTCCTCGACGGGGATCCGGGTCGCCCCGGGGACGTACTCGGCGCACGCGACCGTGTCGGTCGGGGGCACGACCTACAACAACCTCACGACGGTGAGCGTGAGCCCGAGCGGGGTCATCTCGCCCTCCCTCGTGATCCGCGCGGCGGCCGTCTCCCTCGCGGGCTCGCTCCGGACCGCGATCGGGACGATCGTTCCGGCCAACACCACGGTCACCCTCACCGCCCCGGGTGGGGCCCGCCTCGTGGCGACCGCCACCGACGGCACGTTCTCCGCCACGCTACCGTCCCAGACGGTGTTCCAGGCCGCCGCGAACGTGACGCTCCTGGTGTCGGGAACGAACGGGAGCCTCTACGAGACCTACACCTCGATGGCCGGCGCGTCGTGCACGACCGGCACGACCTCGGGGAGTTGCATCGTCAGCCTGTCCGGCGTGCCGAACCTCGTCTGGCTGAACGGCACCCTCAGCACCCCCGGCCAGCCGGGCCTCCTCGCCGGCTCGGTTCGGATCGTCGGACCCTTCCCCAGCACCAACGTCACCATCGTCTCCACGTCCAACGGCAGCTTCTCGACCCTCGTCCTCCCCGGCGCTTACTCGCTCTATGCCACAGCGGGCGGGGGAGCGGGGCCGCTGGCGGCGCTGTCCCGGACGGTGGCCGGTCCGGGTCTCGCCCCGATCTCCCTCGTCCTGGCCCCCACGTGGAGCGTCGCGCTTAGGGTGACAGGACCGAACGGCACCGTGGGCGGCCTCGGGCCCGCGACGGTCGTGCTCCAGGACGCGACGGGAACCCAATCCGTCTTCACCGGGGTCTCGATGGGGTCGACGATCTCGATCGCCCTCCCCATCGGAAAGTACTCGCTCCGCGCCTCCTCCAACGGGACCCCCTACGGCGTCACGACGACCGCGCTCTCGACCTCGACCTTCACGGTCTCGGACGGCAACCTCGCGGTCAACGTCTCGCTCGCCTACCAGTGGGCCCAGACCGTGAGCGCGTCCCTGGTCGGCCCGACGTCCGCCACCGTGGCCGCGACCGGCGGTACGGCGACCTTCCAGTTCGTCGTCCAGAACACGGGCAACCTGCCGGTCACCGTCCATGCCGTCGGGTCGCCGGACTTCTGGACCTTCGCCTTCTCGCAGGGTAACCTGACCCTGGCCCCCGCTCCCTCGGGAAGCCCGGTCACCGAGGAGGTGACGATCACGATCCCGTCGGGCACGCTCGTCGCGCATCCGAACGTCGTCCTCGAGTTGGTCACGTCAACCGGCGCCGTCGAGGGGACCGTCCTGCCCGCCCCGGCCGTCCAGGTCGTCGCGTCGTACGGTCTCCGCATGGGCCCGGCCGTCGGGGGCGGCGCGAAGGTCTTCTCGAACAGCACGCTCACGCCGTTCTACGTCGCCAACACGGGGAACACGTTCGAGGCCGTGAACCTCCAGATCGTCAACGCGCTGCGACTCAACGCCCTGGGCTGGAACTCGGAGATCCTGATCCACGGTATCGCCCCGCTCAAGAGCCCGCCCGTGCTTCCCGCGGGGGCGAACACGACGTACTTCGTCAACTTGACCGCCATCGGGCCCATCTTCCTCGCGCCGTCCCCGGTCGAGATCTCGGGCTCCGTGCTCAACGCGAGCGGGTCGGTCTCCGCCTCGGCGACGGTGACCGCGCCCCGCGCGACCCTGTCCGCCTCGACCGCCGGTGGGCGGAGCGCGGTCATCGTGACGGGCCCGGGGATCGGTCCCGCACCCTCCTCCTGGCCCACCTGGCTCATCCCGCTCCTGGTCTTCGTGCCCGCGATCGCGCTCGCGATCGGACTCGTCTCCTGGCGGTGGTGGCGGACCCGGAGGTGGACCCGCCGATGAACCGCGCGGCGCTCGCGATCCTGCTGGTCGTCGTACTCCTCCCGACCGCGTTCGTCGGCCTCTCTCTGACCGCGTCCGGGACGCGGGCCGCGACCCCGTCGTCGTCCGGCGGGCTCACGGCGAACATCACCGGCCCGACGATCCTCTCCGTCGGGAGCAACCACCGGTACCCGATCCACGCCACCGGCGGTCCGGCCGTCCTTCCCAACGGGACGTTGGTCGGCAACCTCACCTACTACGCCTCCGTCTCCGCCCCCGACCTCACCGGCGTGACGATCACACCGGCCTCGGCGGCCCTGTTGAACGGCACGCCCGGCCAGCCGCTCCTCGAGGTCGGCAGCATCGCCCAAACGCTCACGATCAACGTTCTGCTCTCGAGCGTGTACAACAAGTCGAACGCCTCGGTGAACCTGACCTACACGGTCCATGTCGTGCAGCCCTACGTCGTCGCGGCGGAGATCGTCAACCTCGCGAACGTGACCGTCGGGAGCTTCCCGGTCCTCGTCGCCCTCGACGGGGTGCAGGTCGGCAACGTGACGGTCCCGTCCATCCTGCCCCACGCGGACTACAACCTGAGCTACAACTACGCGACCTTGGGCTTAGGGTCCGGGTACCACACGTTCACGCTCTCGCTCGAGCTCGCCCACGGGCTCGTCCACTTCGCGAACGGGTCGACGTCGTACTCCGAGACGATCTACATTCCGGAGGCGGCCACGGACTACACGCTGTGGTACGTGACGGGCGCGGTCGCGTTCGTCGGGGTGCTCTTTATATTGGGTGCCCGGCTGGGCGCGCGCCGGCGCAGCGCCCCGAAGAAGTAGCGCGGTTCCGGACGGTAGCTCCATGCTCTCCACGACCGACCTGAGGTGCACGTCCTGCGGCCGGGCCGTGCCCGGACCAGGGGCGACCCAGTTCCCCTGCCCCTCCTGCGGCGAGGTCGAGATCGGCCGATGCGCCCGCTGCCGCGACCAATCGGTCGGCTACCTCTGCCCCAAGTGCGCCTTCGAGGGTCCGTAGGATTCGCCCATGGGCCAGGTCGCAGTCCTGTTCCGGCTCATGCCGCAGGGCGTGGAGACCGACATGGAAGCGATGGCGAAGGCGATCCGGCCCGCACTCCCGTCCGGCGTCACCGTACGCGGCATGCAGGTCAAGGACATCGCGTTCGGATTGAAGTCACTCCTCGTGTCGGTCGTGATGGCCGACACGGGCGGCATCCTCGACTCGACGGAACAGTCCCTCGCCAAGGTCCCCCACGTCGAGTCGGTCGAGGTGATGGAGGAAGGGCTCCTCTAGCCCTTCCCGACCCTCCGTGGACCTCTTCACCCACGTCCTCCTCGCCTACCTGCTGACGTACGGGATCGTCGGCTTCCAGCCGTCCTACCTCGCCGCCGGCGCCCTCGCGGGAGGCCTCCCCGACGGGGACGTCTTCTTCTGGCCCCTCGCGAAGCGGTTCCCGATCCTCCGCCACCACGGGATCACGCACTCCCTGTTCGGGGTGACGGTCGCCGCGCTCGTGGGCGCGGTCGTCGCGCCCATGTTCGCGCCCGGCGCCCCGCTGATCTACTTCGTCGTGATGGAAGCGGGCGGAGTCGCCCACATCCTCGGCGATGGGTTCACCCACTTCTCGGTCCCGCCGCTCCTGCCGTTCTCGGACGCCCCGCTGGAGCTGGACGCCGACCGCGCGATCAACTTCCTGACGCTCGCCGTGTCCGTCGCGTCGTTCTATCTCCTCCTCGGGGTCGAGCGCAACCACGTCCCCTTCCAGTGGTACGTCCTCACCGTCTACGGGCTGATGGTCTTCTACGGCGCGTACCTCGGCATCCGCCTCGCCGGACGGTACTTCATCACCCGGCACCGGGCGGCGCTCGCCCCGAACGCCGTACCGATCCCCACCGGGAACCCGTTCACCTGGCTCCTGCTCTCCGAAGAGCGGACCCCGGACCGCATCCGTACCACGTGGGCCCGCTACCGGCTCGGACGCGGCCTCACCGAGGGTCCGTTCACCGTCCAAGCGTCGACCTCGCCGGCGCCGCATGTCGGGCCGCCCTTGAGCGCCCCGCAGGCGCTCGACTGGTCGTACCCCCTGGCCCGGCACCAGAGCCGGATGATGGACGACACGTACCACTTCGGTGAGGCGTTCGAGCGTCCCGAAGGCGGCTGGGAGGCGATCTGGTACTCGCTCGAGTTCACGTCGTTCGGTCGAGCGATGGCGGTGCGGGTCCGATTCCCGAAGGGGAACGGACCGCCGGTCGTCCGGTCGGCCTGGTACCGCCCGGTGAACGTCCGGATCTAGCGGTCGCTCGGGAACGCGTCCTCAGCGGCGGCCGCCTACTTGTACGTCGACTGGTGGGTGTTCCCTTCGTCGTCGACGATCGTGATGCACTCGCCTTCGCACTCGAAGAGGCACGCTTCGCACATGATGCAGTCGGGGCCGTGGATGACGGCCGACTTCTCCGCGCGGAACTGGAACTTGGCCGCGACCGCGGGGTCGTCCACGACCGTCGGCCAGTTCTCGCGGGGCTGCATTTCGAAGACCGTTACGGGGCAAACATCACGACAGTGAGTGCATCCGGTGCACTTCTCATGGGCCACTTCGACGCTCACCATGGGATAACCCACTCGTCTCACTGAGGATGAATATATTAAGTCACGCGCCCGGCGGCACCGGACCCCACTCGGCTCGAGGAGGATGGGCCCTGCCGGACGCCCCCGTCGCGGCCCGATTCACGGGATGTCCGTCGGGTTCCAGACGGTCACCCGGGGCCCGCCCCGGAGGTCGTCGAGCCGTGCCATTTCCCCGTTCGTCAGCGCAAAATCGAACAGGCGCGCGTTCTCCTGGATCCGCTCCTTGCGGATCGACCGCGGGAGGACGACGACGCCGTGCTGCAACCCCCAGCGGAGGAGGACCTGGGCCGGGGTTCGGGCGTGGGCCTTCGCGACCTCGGTGAGCACGGGGTGGTTCAAGTGTCGGCCCCGCGTGAGCGGGGAGTACGCCGCGACGCGGATCGCGTGGCGGGCGCAATAGGCGAGCAGGTCGGGGTCGTAGACGAACGGATGGAACTCGACCTGGTCGACCGCCGGGACGACATCGGAGTGGGCCCGGAGCTCCTCGAGGTGCCGGACCGTGTAGTTGCTCACGCCGATCGCGCGGCACGTCCCCTCGGTCTGCAGCCGCTCGAGCGCACGCCACGAGGCCTGCCGATGCTCCGGAGTGGGCGCGGTCGGCCAGTGGATCAGGTAGAGGTCGATGTACTCTAGGCCAAGACGGCCGAGGCTCGCCCGACAGGCGGCCTGCGCCTCCTCGAAACCGTGCTCGGTGTGCCAGAGCTTGGTCGTGACGAACACCTCGCTCCGAGGGAGGCCGCTCTCCCGGACGGCCTGCCCCACGTCGGCCTCGTTGCCGTACAGTTTCGCCGTGTCGACGTGACGGTATCCCTCGTCGAGGGCGCACCGGACCGCCTGCCGGGTCACGGCCCCGGGTTCGACCTGGAAGACGCCGAGGCCCACGCACGGGATCTCGGGTCCCTGGTTCAATCGGTATCCCGCTCGGAGCGAGTCGGGGACCGGTTCGGGCATGCCGTCGGGAACCGACGGGCGGCTTAGCGCCTACCCTGGGGGGCGGCGACCGCCCGGAAGCGGGACGGCGTGCCCTGGGCGGTCTGGCGGACGTCGGACTGGCGGAGCTGACCCTCGTGCTCGTCGCAGAGTCCGAACGGCTGCCACTCGGCCGTCGCCGACCGGGGGTCCGTTTGGGCCGAGTACAGTTCCACCCGGTGGGGTCGCTCGTCGCACCCCCCACCGTAGCTCGGATCCGGATCCCCGAGCGTCGGGCGGAAGCTGTAGTCGTACGCCATTCCCAGTTGACAGAGCGGGCGCTGGAAGATGTGGCTCATCGGATGCTCGGAGCCGCCGACATCGCCCCCGCTCTAAACCCTTCCCTCGCGGCCCGGTCCCCCAAGGCGCTAAGTTGGGTCCCCGGGTCCGCCGCCGGCGGGAGGGACCACCGGCTCGATGCCCACGATCGACGTGCGTCACGTGCAGTTGCATTACGAGCAGGCGGGGAGCTCGGGGGACCCGACCGTCCTGATCCACGGCTCGATGGTCGATTCCTCGAACTTTGCCCGCGTCGTTCCCGGTCTCTCCCGGGGCCTCACCGTACTGACGTACGATCGGCGTGGGTTCGGGGGCAGCACGCCAGGTCCGCGAGCCACCCCGGTCGAAACCGACACGCTCGACCTCGCCGCTCTCCTCGAGGCGACCGACTTCTACCCCGTCCATGTGGTCGGCCATTCGTACGGCGCGGCGGTGGCGCTCCGCCTCGCCGCCGAGCGCCCGGAGCTCGTGCGGAGCCTCGCCCTCCATGAACCTCCCTTCGTCGGGCTCCTGGCCGACCGACCCGAATCGGCCGTGGAAGGGGAGCGGTTCCTCCGCGGGATCGACTCGATCCGGGCCCAGATCCGGGCCGGCGACCGGCCGGGGGCGGCCCGGAACGTTGTCGAGATCTTCTCGCTCACGGGAGGAGCTTGGGACCGACTCCCCGAGACCGTGCGCGACGGGTTCGCGAACCTGATGGACCGATGGTCCGAGGAGTATGGGGATCCCGACGCCTTGCGACCGCGTCCCGACTCGCTCCGGGAGACCCTGGTCCCGGCGCTGCTGACGACCGGCTCGGAGAGCCCGGACTTCCTCCGACACATCCGGGACCGCTTGGCGGTCGAAATGCCGAATCCCACGGTGCGCGCGATCCCGCACGCGGGGCACGCCCCGCAAGTGACGGCCCCGGAGGCGTACGTCGGCCTCCTCCTGACGTTCCTGCTCGAACGCAACGTTCCGGTTTCGTGAGGGAGCGTCGGTCGGTGGAGGGCCACTACTTCTCCGACTTGCCCGCTCGGTGCGTCGGACGGGGGGTGCCGATCGTCGGGTCCTCCAGCAGGTCGAGCACGCCCTTTCCCAGCCATTGACCGCCGTCGACCGCCAGGACCTGACCGGTGATGTAGGAAGCGCGCGGGCTGGCGAGGAACCGGACCGCGTCCGCGATCTCCTCCGCGGTCCCGAATCGGCCGAGCGGAACCCCCTGACGGATCCGCTCGACCAGTTCCGCCGAAAGCCAGAGATGCTCGTCCGTTCCCTGGGTCCGGACGGGGCCGGGGGCCACGGCGTTCACGCGGATGCCGTAGTGCGCCCACTCGACCGCGAGCGTCCGGGTGAGGGCCAGCACGCCGGCCTTGGCCGAGGCGGAGTGCGCGGTTCCCGGACCCGCCATCCAGGCGTAGGAGGCAACGATGTTCACCACGGAGGGAGACGGAGCCGCACGGAGGAGCGGCAGCGCGGCCCGAGAGCAGAAGAACGTGCCGTCCAAGACGATCCGGACGACCGCCGACCACCCGTTCGGGCTGATCTTCTCTGCGGGGGAGATGAAGTTCCCGGCGGCGTTGTTCACGAGCACGTCGAGGCGGCCGTACTCGGTCCGAACTCGCTCGACCAGGTGATCGACCTGGGCCGCCTCGCGCACGTCGGTCGGGACAGTGAGGACCCGGCCGCCCCGGCCCGCCAGGGCCTGAGCCCCTTCGGCCAGGTGCGCCTCGGACCGGCTGGCGATCGCGAGGTCGTACCCATCCTCGGCAAACCCGAGGGCGATCGCGAGGCCGATCCCGGTCCCCCCTCCCGTGACGAGGGCCACGGGCCGCGACGGGGAGGGGACGCCCGTTCGCGCGTCGGTCATGGCGAGTGGAATCGTGTGGACTCTAAAACGTGAGCCGCGGCCCCCAAGTCACGACGTCAGCGCGGCTCGTACGCGGTCGACGTCCCGAGTACCCAGGCCCACGCCGGCGACCCCATCGATCCGGAGCGTTACCTCCCCGTCGCGGAACACGACGACCGTAGGGACCACCTCGATCTCGAACTGCTCCCAGAGGGGATTCTCGAGGTCGGTCAGGTCGACCCGAGCGAGATGAAACCCGGGGGGACCCGCGAGCGAGGCGAACGGCGGAAGGAACGCACGGCAGAAGGGGCACCAGTCGGCCGAGAACACGACCGCATACCGGCCTGGCCGCCGCAGGGTCTGAGCTTCGAACTGGTCCTCGGAAAGCGAATCCATCGGTCTTCGGGCGGCGCCACGGGCGGTTTGGTCATCCGATTATCGCCCCCTCCCCCGAAGCCGTCAGGGTGCGCTCGCCCGCAGGGTCAAGACCCGGGAACGCGTGGCCCTCCCGAGGCGACCATGTCGATCCAGGTACCGATCTCTGCGCGCACCGAGTTGGTGTTCCCCGGCCCCCTCAAGGGGAGCGTCGTCACGCACCCGTTCGAAAGCGATCTACTCCGGGACAATCCCTGGGGGGACCCCAGCACCCGAGACCTTCCGGTGTACCTCCCGCCCTCCGGTCGCACCGAGGGTCTCCCGCTGCTGGTCCTCCTGAGCGGATACACGGGGGCGGGGTGGGGGCACTTCACCCGACCTCAATACCTCCGTAGCACCATCGTCCGTCGACTCGACCGGCTGATCCGAACCGGGGGCGTGAAGGAGGCGGTCCTCGTGGCACCCGATTGCCTGACCACGCTCGGCGGCAGTCAGTACCTCAACTCCACCGCCACCGGACCCTACGAGGACTACGTGGTGCGGGAGATCGTTCCGTGGATCCAGGAAAAATACCGGACCGGCCCCATCGCCATTCTCGGAACCTCGAGCGGAGGGTACGGGGCCTTGGTCCTGTCCCTGCGCCATCCCGACCTCTTCCGGGCCGCAGGCTCGAACGCGGGGGACGCCTACTTCGAGTACACGTACGCGAGCGAGTTCCCGATCGCCTTCCGGGCGCTTCGAAAGGCCGGGGGTCCCGAGGCGCTCCTGCGGCAACTGCTCTCGGGTCCGGTCAGCGGGTTCGGGCCGACCAATCCGATGGTACAGGCCCTGGAGATGCTGGGGTACGCCTCTTGCTATTCGCCGGTTGAGAACGAACCGGGTCGATTCGAACTTCCCTTTGACCTCGACACGGGGGCGCTGCGCCCCGAGGTCTGGTCCCGATGGCTGGCCTGGGATCCCGTACGCATGGTTCAAACCCCCCGCTATGCCGAGGCGGCGCGTCGGCTGGCGTACCTGTACGTCGACGGAGGAATCCGGGATGAGTATGGCCTCGACGTCGGCGCCCGGATCTTCGCCGCGACGGCGCGCGCGCAAGGGGTTCGGGTCGACCACCAGGAGTTCGACGGGATCCATTCGGACGGTGGGCCCCGCTACGACGTCATGATCCCCCGTCTCGTCGCCGCCCTCGAGGTCGGTGGAGCATCCCCGACCTCGGCATCCGTTTAGTATCCCCCCCGTCTCGGGAGGCCGAGGACCCGCGTCCTCGGAGCCGGTGCATGATCCGAGAGGGCCAGTTGGTGTGCGACGCGTGCCTGCAGGGGATCACTCGCATCACCTCCGTTCCGGAGGAAGGATGGGAAAAGATGCACAACCTCTGCTCGAGCTGCTTCGCCGCCCTTTCCGAGAAGTCCGTCGCGCGAGGCTAGGTCGCGTCCGAGCCCTCCAGGGGCACTAGCGTTTCGTCCTCGAACCACGCGAGGACGATGAAGTACCAGCTCAGCACGAGCAGCGCCGCGAGGTCCGGACATTCGGCTCCGGCCGTCGAGGTGAGGATCGCTCCCCCCGTCAGTTTCCGCCCCTCGCGGACCGGTTCCAAGTGGACGAGCTCCGCGCCCGCTTCCGTGGTGATCTGCCAGGCCGGGACGAGGATGCCCGCTCGGTGGAAACGGTAGACGGCCCCTCCCGCGAAGGAGACGGAGTGGTAGTTGAAATGGACCGAGATCCGCGCTAGCGCGGCTTCGGAATCCGTCGTCCGCAGGGTCACGTGCGGGTTGAGGAAGCCGCCCCGCTTGAGGGTCCAAAGGTCGGCGGCCGTCTCCGCATGGGCGAGGGATCCGGAACGGTCGGCCCAACGGAGTTGGGCGAGAGGGAGGTCGCCCGAGGAGAGCGTGAACACGAAGGGAGAGTCGGCGGTCTTGAGCCAGCGGAGAGCAGCCAGGTCGGCGGTGGAGAACGGGACGAGCGTCACGCGCGGCTGCACCCCGCTGATACCTCTTAACCGTCGCCCGCCCTACGAGGTCGGCGCGACCTTGGGAGGGGGCGGGGCCCGGGGCACCAGGGCCTGTTCGATCCCGTCCAGGTCCCGCAGGGCGTCCTCCACCGAGACGAACTCTGCCGGATCCCCGATCGGGGGCTGGGGCACTTCACGGGCTCCTTCCTCGTCCCATACGGGGGCCCCAGCGAGGGAGTCTCCGAAATCGCTCGCGGATGGCCGGTACGTCGGGGCCTCGCTTCGCTCCCGGACGTCCGGGCCCGGACGACCAAAGTCGGTCCGCTTCCGTTGGGGCGGAACGACTCCGCCGGCCATCCTCGGTGCGTCCGGAACCGGCTTTCCGGTCGGCCGCGGGGACGGGGACGTCGACGGGGGCTCGGCGACCAGCAGCCACGAGGCGACGCCTCCGATCGCGCTGACGAAACCGAGGGCGATCAGGAGGGCCCAGAGGGTGAAGAAGCCCGGACCGTAGTGGGGGTCGAGGTAGAACGCGACCACACCGACCGCGAAGAACACCCCCGCCACGACGAACAGCGGGAGGCTTCGAACGAAGTTGACGGAGAGGAGAGGAGGCTCGGGCGCATCCGCCGACCGAGACATGATCCGTATCGCCCTTGCTCCGTAGAGGGGACTCCCCACCTATTCAGGGTATCGACGAGCGTGGGAGGCCCCAGATCGGGGTACCACGACGAATAACTCCACCCCGTAGACCGGCGGTCTGAATACGTATTAATACGTAGAACCGCCATTCCATGGTTACCTCTCGAGGTCCTCTATGATTCGACCAATCCCCCGGAAGACGGTGTACGCGGCGACGCTGATCACGCTCCTGGCCCTCGCGGGGGGTTGGACCCTCGCCGCGGGAACCACCTCGGTCACGGGACCCGCCCAAACCTCGAGCATCACGGTCACGGCTCCCACCGGCTTTGTGACGGCGACGGTCCAATCGACCCAGCTCATGACCGTCTCGACCGTGTTGATCTCCGCCCTGAATGGACCTGCGGGCGTTCAGACGGGCGGGGGCAACGGACTCAACGGCAAGGCGACCACCGCCATCCTCGCGACGTGCACCGTGAACTGCGGGGAGAACTTCTCGGCCGTCGACACTTCGAACACGCTCGCTCCGTCGGCCGGGCTCGTGCTCGGCGACAGCTCGCTGCAGGTAGTCCTCACCGTCGCCCAGCCGATCAGTCCGGCTACTGGATTTGACGTCCAAGTGGAGGCCATCTTCACGGTCGGGGTTACAACGGGCTACGCGTTCGGTACCGCCTACTTCGACACCGGTACCAACCTGGCCGGGTCGTTCATCTGGGTGGGGCTGTACGTGGATCTCGGTACCGCGTCCACCACGATGCCTAGCCTGACCGATGTCGTCGTTACGATGAACGGCTGCCTCGCAGCGACCAGCTGCCCGTAGGGTCACGGACGACTCGAAGTTCAACCCTTTCCGGCCTCACCCGGGCCCTCGTGGAAGGCCCCTACCCTCTCGTTGCGACGCTCTTCTATCTCGTCTCGACGATGTAGAGCAGGCCGGCGATCAGGACGAAGATCGCTCCCAGGAGGCCGAGGATCGTATTCGCGAACCCCAGCAGCAGGAGACCCAGGAGGGCGAGGACCACCAGGACGACCCCGGAAGCCAGGGCCCGCTCGCGCCGGTGCGCTCTACCGAGGAACACGAATCCCGCGAGAACGACTCCGAGGACCACGAACAGGACCGAGGCGGTGAAGGCGCCCAACGCGACAAGGGGGTGTCCGATGGCCAGGAAGAACGCGCTCCGAACGAAATCGATGAAGCCCTCGAGCACGATCAGGAACGACCCGAGAAGTCCGAATAGGAACCCGACCGACCGGTTGCGGTATCCGCTCATCGTGCCCCGACTCGACCCACGGGCCGAGGTCGGAGCGAGTCTCCGTCTTCCTTAGCGTTGCCGACCGGGTCGGGCGGGAACGGGAAGGCCTAAGTCCCGGGTCGTATCCGCGGGGCCGATGCGCCGGTCGAGCGGAGAACCCGCCCAGCGAAAGGAATTCGACCGGGAGGCCTCCGGGTACGATCGGACCGCGTCGGCGTCGATGCCGGCGTACACCGACCTGCACCGCACGCTGTTGGGCGGCATCCCCTACGTGCCCACCCGGGCCTTCAACGTCCTGGAACTGGGCGTGGGAACCGGAACGCTCTCGGCCCTCTTGCTGTCCCAGTTTCCCCACGCTCGCGTGACCGGGATCGACCTCTCCCCTCGAATGATCGCCCTGGCCCGTCGCAAGCTGAAGGGCTTCGGCCACCGGGTCGAGTTGGTGGCCGGCCCGCTCGAGGAGTTCGAGGAGCGGCCGTACGATGTCGTGGTCTCCGCGCTCGCGATCCACCATTTGAGCGACGCCGAGAAGTGGCGACTGTTCCGACGGGTCTATCGCATCCTCCCTCTCGGGGGCTACCTGGGGGACGCGGACGACCACCTCCCCGAGGATCCCATCTTCGACCAGCGCTACGCGCAGATCGCCTCGTCCCAGCCGGGTCCCGCTCGGGCCGGCCGGCGGTGGACGAACCTCCAAGAGGTCTGGCATGAGCACGAGCGGTTCGACCATCCGTGCACGCTCGCGGCCGAGACCGCCGCACTCGACCGCGCCGGGTTCGCCCACGTCGGGGTCCCGTGGCGGTTCTTCGGCCAAGCGGTGGTCTGGGCCTACAAGTAATTCTCCCCGGCGCCTCGCCCTACGTCGGAGCCGCGGTGCTGCGCGAGACGACCTTCTGGGTCGGTGGGGCCCTTACGATCGGGTTGGGGGGCCTCCTCGCGGCCGGGCTGATCTGGGCCGGCGCGGGCTGGGACTTCGTCAACGCGTACCTGGCGGCCGTTCTCGCGGTGGGATTCGGAGTGGGGTTCATGCTGGTCGGACGGTCGGAGGGCCAGGAGCGCCGACGCGTCCTCGCGGAGGCGGAGCGCACGGGCGTTCGCGCCGGTGAAGAGCTCCGCTGACTTCGAGTGGCGAGGGCGGGCACCGGCTCCACGGAAACCTTTTCTTGAGGGCGCACCGTCCTCCCCTCGTGGCCGGGATGGGGTAGCTTGGCCTATCCTGGGGGACTGTGGATCCCTCGACCCGGGTTCAAAGTGGAGCGGGGCTCACCCCCGCGCCATGAGACTCTCGGTCCCGGCCCTACGGGCGTCGGCGCGGGCGGGCGTGCCCGCTGGGCCCGGCTGGCGGCCGCGCCACCAATCTCGGGAGGACCTCGGGGAGCGTGGCCAAGGCGTAATCGGACCAGACCGCCCCCCACTGCTTCAAGTCCCGCGGGGTCAGGGTCCATCCCCGGAATCGGGAGGCCCGGCCGAGCGCGAGAACCCCGGGCACCGACCGTGCGGCCTCCATGTCGAACCGTGAATCGCCGACCATGAACATCGGACGGTCCGGGAACCGCCTACGGAACTCCGCCAGATGCTCGCGCTTCGTCCCCTCGGCGGATCCGAGAACTTCCTCGAACCAGAATCGTAACCCCTCCCGCTCGAGAAGCAGGTCCGCCATCTCGGTCTCCGCGCCCGTGGACACGACGAGGGTCCATCGTTCCTGTTCGAGCCGTTTGAGCAGTTTCGGGATCTCGGGAAACGGTTCCGCCTTCGCGTACGCTTCCGTCACCTTCCGTTCGTGGAAGGTGCGAGCGGCGGACGCCCGCAGCGCGGGAGCCGCAGTGGGGTAGAGCTGGGAGAGCTGCGCCTCGAAGGGCATTCCCGTTGTCGCGAGATAGTGGATCCGGCCCTCGTCCACGGGGGTTCCGAACGATTTCTCGAGCACGTCCGCCGCGACCGTGCTGATGAGACTGAGGTCGTCGAGGATCGTGCCGTCCAGGTCGAACACGACGACGCCGCGTTCGACCAGGCGGGGCGGAACCTCGGGCCGGGGCGCCTGCACCTGCCTTCCGACCTCGGCGAACTGGCTCGTCGATAGGAGCGCGGTGACTTCTTGAACCGGTGACGGAGCCGTCGGGGAACCCGTCGGGGTCCCGGTGGGGTGATCCACCGGCGGCGTGCGAGGAGCCATGGCACCGCCGAACGATGACCCCTCTTTAAGCCGCTGACGGGGGAGGCCGGGTCGGGCTAATAGGGGCCGAGAGGCGTACTCTGCCCGAGGAGCGATGCATCCGAGCCGATCCATTCGAGGTCGCACGACCCACCTTCTCGAGGGCCGGCATGTCCTCGTAGGGGTTTCGGGGTCGATCGCCGCCGTGGAGGTTCCCAAGATCATCCGTGAGCTCCTTCGGCACGGCGCGGAAGTGGACGCGGTCATGAGCCCCGAGTCCACCCGGATCATCTCACCGGAGGCGATCCATTTCGCCACGGGACGCGCTCCGATCCTTCAGCTGACCGGGAATGTCGAGCACGTGACCCTCGTGGGGCCGGGCGAGGGGCGCGTCGACCTCTACCTCATCGCGCCCGCAACCGCGAACACCCTGTCCAAGATCGCCCACGGGATCGACGACACGGCCGTGACGTCGTGCGCCTCGGTCGCTCTCGGCGGAGGCGTGCCCATGCTCCTGGCCCCGGCGATGCACGCCCACATGGGCCTGAATCCGGCGATCCGCGAGAACCTCGAACGTCTCCGGTCGTGGGGGGTCGGCATCATCGCGGGCGCGGCCGTCGAGGGGGAGGAGAAGATCGCCTCGCCGGAGGAGGTCGCGGCCGCGGTCCTCCACCGGCTGGCCGTCGGCCCCTGGGTCGGACGTCGTGTGGTCGTGATCGGCGGCGCCGCACGCGAG
>JGI12269J14319_10000246_pt1 | contig 51224 bp, 49 predicted proteins | sample PeaSoiSIISIP2007_FD_14319 | JGI IMG/M metagenome (IMG submission 14319)
CGGGCCTCGTGGCGGAGCCCGTCGAGGAGGATGTCGAGCCCCTCGAGCCAACCGGGCTCGCCGAAGTCCTCCTCCCCCGTCCGGGCCACGGACTGCTCCACGAGGGAGGTCCGATCGAAACGGTCGGTTCCCATCAGCGCCTCACGTCGGTGAGGGGGAGCACACGGGTGGTGACGGCCGGAGCCTCGGGGTTGTCGAGCCAGCGGACGATGACGAACCCGCGGTGGCGTCCACCGGTGTCGAGCCAGTTGTCGACGTCCCGATCCTCGGCGGCGATCACGATGCGCACCGTACCGTCGTGGCGCGGGACGGCGCGGGCGTTCGTGATGGAGCTGCGACGGCGCCGTGGATCGATGCACTCGTGCCAGATGTTCTCCAGGGTCACGCTCCAGTAGCGGGTGTCGGGTGGGACGAGTTCGACGACGAGCGCCTCGTCCGGGGCCAGGCGGAAGGTGCCGATCATGTAGAGGTTGTCCGGGGTGGTGTCGGCTTCCCCGAGATCGGCGGCCTCTGCCGTGACCAACCGGTTGGGCCCGTCGAGGAGCTCCGGCCTGATGGTCCGGTGGAGGGTGGCCAACTTGGCCATCGTCCACGCCATGCTCGTGAGCTGCTCGGCCAGGAGAGCATCGGTCGGCGGTGGTGGCGGCGGTGGCCGGTCGAGCGGTTCGATGGCGAGCTGCGCCGGGGTCTCCTCGAGGCGGTCGGCGATGTACTCGCGGACGACGATGGCGGAGGAGTCCTCGGGGATGGCCACCCACGGGTGGCCGGCCAGCTCCTCGGCGGTGGGCTCGTCGTCGGCCAGCACGAAGGCGAAGGTCCCGTCGTCGGACACGGTGAGGTCCCGGTCCGAGACGTAGGCGCCCATGCGTCGCGGCGTAAGTCCCACCCCGGCCAGGACCTGGAAGCCCAGATAGGCGGTGGTGCCCCGGCGGCCGCTCACCCGGTAGCGGTGACGCCCGTCGATCATGGCCAGGAAGTACTCGCCGCCGGGGTCGGGGCCCCCGACGAGACGGGCCTCGGTGTTCATGGAGAAGAACCACGGCGACGAGGCGTCCACGTCGAGCGAGAGCTCGGAGCACAGCGCCGTCACCCGGCCGAGCACCCGGAGGCCTTCGAGGAGCTCCAACTCGGTCTCGGCGTCGGCCTCGACCGTCGCCGTGAGGTCGTCGAGCATCCGGCGGACCAGTCGCCATCCCTCGAGCGCCAGTGTTCCTCCCGTCGTCGTCATGGCCTCTCCCTCGCCGCTCCGGCGAGCGCCGGTGAGGGTGCTCGGATGATCGCCACCGATCGCAGGTTGCGATCGATCATGGCCGGAAGATCGACCGAGCCGCCCGAGGCAACCCAATCGTCCAGGGCCAGCCGGACGGCGGCCATGACGAGGGCACCCACCAGCCGCGGGCGGGGGTCGCCGGCATCGAGCTCTTCGAAACGGTCGGCGACGGAGGCGGCGACGGCGTCCTCGTAGGAGAGATAGACCTGAAGGGTCCACGCACTGAGGGCTGCTGACGACCGCGACAGCGTCGCCTGGGACATGGTCAGCTCCCGGATCCCGCCGAAGTCCTCCGCCAGTTCGGCGAAGCCGGCTCGCACGGCGTCGAGGGCCGGGAGCCCGGCCGGTTGGCGCTCCAGGGCGTCGACGATCATCCGGAGCCAGACGCCGGTGAAGCCTTCGGCGACGGCCCGCTCCTTGGTGGCGAAGTACCGGAAGAACGAGGCGCGCCCGACCCCGGCGGCGGCGGCGATCTGCTCCACCGTGGTCGCCGCCATCCCCTGGTCGAGCACCAGCCGGGCGGCCTCAGAGGCGATCCGCCGACCGGTGGCCCGTCGCTTCCGCTGACGAAGTCCCTCGGGAACAATTTGAGACATAGTCTCGGATTATAGGGGCGGGAGTCGTGCGGCACCATTGGTGGGGTGCATCCCCTGCTCGACCCGCCGGTGGTGAGCGCCGTGGAGGAGGCGGTGTCGGCGCATCTCGGTCGGCGGTGGCGCCGGGAGTCGTTCACCGATCTCGACGATCTGGCCTCGCATCCCTGCGGGATCCTGCGTGGTCCGGGCCAGTCGGTGTTCGCCAAGCTCAACACCGAGCCCACGGGGCGGGAAATGTTCGACGCCGAGCTTCGGGGTCTCGCCCTGCTGACCCGGCTCGCCGGTGTGGCCACTCCAGCCGTCGTCGGCACCGGCGTGGTCCAGGTGCCCTCGGGCGTCGTCTTCGTCGTCGAGGCACAGGCCGGTCGTCGCCGGGGTGAAAGGACCACGGGGGACTGGCGCTCGATCGGGAGAACGCTGGCGGCCGTGCACGCCGTCGAAGGGGAGCGTTTCGGCCTCGAGGCCTTCGACGGTTTCTATGGGCCTCTGCCGCAGGACAATCGGCCCACCGGCGCCGGCACCTGGGCCGAGTTCTACGCCGAGCGCCGGCTTCGCCCGCGCCTGCGTGACGCCGTGGACGCAGAGCGGCTGCCCGCCGAGTTGGCGTCCCGGGTCGACGGGATCCTCGGGCGGCTGGACAGCCTGTGCGGTCCCGAGCCCGTCCCCACCCTGCTGCACGGCGACGCCCAGCAGAACAACTTCGTCAGCACCGACATCGGCGCCGTGATCGTCGACGCCGCCCCCTACTTCGGGCACCCGGAGATGGATCTGGCTCTGATCGACTACTTCGAGTCGGCTCCCGACGCCGTCTTCGACGGATACCGGTCCCAACGCCCCATCGACGCCGGCTACGCCGAACGCCGCCACCTGTGGCGCCTCCACGGGTACCTCGCCGGAATCGCCGTCGCCGGCGACAGTGCCCTCGGACGTTTCTTCCTCGCCCGGCTGGGGGAAGCGCTCGATACCTATCGATAGGGCCCCTGAGCCCGCCGCCGTCGGGCGACAGGATGCGGAAGGGTCCGTGACGGGGCGACCACACCTCGGGAGACCGCAGACGTCACGTGACACGATCTCGGCATGTCAATCCCCCAGAATTGCCATCACGAGCAGCCGCTGGTCGTCCCGCAGCTCGAGCACACATAGCAGGAGCCGGCTCTCTGCATGACCATCCCGCACTGGTAGCAGATGGGGGCGTCGCGTTGCTGGGCCCGCTGGATGAGCGACGGTGATCCGCCCCGGGCTTCGCCTGTGCCGCCGCCGGTCATGGGGGGGACGGAGCCGAAACCGGCCTCCTCCTCCCGGAGGTCCTCCGTCGGCGTCGCCGCCTCGGCCACCCCGGGCAGCGTCGGCTGCATCCGCTCGGCCGTGGAGAGGACACCGAGCTCCTCGCGCTCCTCCCGGGTCAGGTAGTCGACGGCCAGCCGCCGGAAGATGTAGTCGACCAGGCTGGTGGCGATGCGGAGCTCGGGGTCGTCGGTGATGCCGGCCGGCTCGAAACGCATGCTCGTGTACTTGCGGACGTAGGTGGCGAGGGGCACCCCGTGCTGGAGCCCCAGGCTGACCGAGATCGAGAAGGCGTCCATGATCCCGGCCAGGGTGGAACCCTGCTTCGAGACCTTCATGAAGACCTCGCCGGGACGGCCGTCGTCGTACTGGCCCACCGTCACGTATCCCTCGCAGTCGGCCACCCGGAAGGCGAAGGTGGACGAGGCGCGGCGCCGGGGCAGGCGTTCGCGGACGGCCCCCACCACGACCGTGTCGTGGGCCCGCTCCTGCTCGTGGAGCAGGGCGGCCTCGAGCTCGGCGATGCGGGTGGTCGCGGCCCGGTCACGGGCCTCGGCCTCCGAACCGGCCGGAGCCTCGTCGGCACTCTCGTCGACCTTGGTGGTGGACAGCGGCTGCCCGACCTTGCAATTGTCGCGGTAGATGGCGATGGCCTTGATCCCCATCTTCCAGGCGTCGATGTGGAGCTGCTCGACCTCTTCGACAGTGATGCTCTCTGGAACATTTGCCGTCTTTGAAATCGCCCCCGACAAGAAGGGCTGAACAGCTCCCATCATCCGTATGTGACCGAGATAGTGGATGGTGTTGTCCCCCATCGAGCACGCAAACACGGGGAGATGATCGGGAATGATGTGAGGGGCACCGACGATGGACATGTTCTCGTTGACGTAGGCGACGATGTCCTCGACCTGCTCCGGTGAGTAGCCGAGACGGGCCAGTGCGCGCGGGACGGTCTGGTTCACGATCGACATGGTGCCGCCGCCGACCAGCTTCTTCGTCTTGACGAGACCGAGGTCGGGCTCGACGCCGGTGGTGTCGCAGTCCATGAGGAGACCGATGGTCCCCGTCGGCGCGAGGACGGACGCCTGCGAGTTGCGGACACCGTGACGCTCGCCGAGCTCGACGGCGTTGTCCCAGGCCTCCTGGGCGGCCGAGAGGAGCTCGGGGGGGACCAGCTCCTCGTCGATCTTGGCCACCTCGGAGCGGTGCATGCGGAGGACGTTCAGCATGGCGTCGCTGTCGCCGTGGTAGCCGGCGAAGGGGCCCATCCGGGACGCCGTCCGGGCCGACGTGGCATAGGCGTGCCCGGTCATGAGGGCCGTGATGGAGGCGGCCCAGGCCCGACCTTCGTTCGAGTCGTAGGGAAGTCCCTGCGCCATGAGAAGGGCGCCGATGTTGGCGTAGCCGAGACCGAGCTGGCGGTAACGACGCGAGTTCTCGGCGATCTTCTCGGTCGGGTAGTCGGCGTTGCCGACGAGGATCTCCTGGGCGGTGAAGACGACCTCCACGGTGGCGGCGAAGCCGTCGGTGTCGAAGGACCCGTCCTCACCGAGGTACTTGAGCAGGTTGATGGAGGCGAGATTGCAGGCTGAGTTGTCGAGGTGCATGTACTCACTGCAGTTCCGGACGACGACTCCGTCGACGACGTACGAGTGGTTCCTGGGTTCGGACAGGTTGTAGGTGAGCTCGACACCGTCGTCGGTGCGCTCGACCAGCCGTGCGGTCCGCCGGACGTCGGAGAAGCCCTTCGGTCCCTCGAGGACCGCCTCGCGCAGGAGGGCCTCCTTGCGGCTCAGGGAGAAGCCGATGTGCTGGGCGAAACCGACGATCGAACCCGAGGTGATACGGAGGTCGTACGCCGCACTGTGTCCGTAATTCCGCGCCGTCCCATCCTTGGCGGTGTCGCTGAGCGAGCCGACTTCTCCCTCTTCGGTCGCACGACGGGTCTTGTGGACACGGCTGGAGACGCCGAACGTGGAGAGAAGCTTCTGGACGCCTCTCAGGAGTTCGGGCGAAGCCGATCCGAGCCCGACGTACGAGCCCTTGTCGCGGTTCACCACCACGCAACCATCGGCATCGAACAGGCCCTGGAGGAACGATGCCACGGCAGAGGCCGGGGCTTGCTCGATCGACCAGGGGACCGACTTCTGCGGGTCGACGACCGACCGGATCCCCAGAGCCTCCAGGAATCCCTTGAAGGACCGGCGCGACAAGCGCAATTGGGCCGTGCCGTCGGCTTGCTCGGACACCTTCAGGGAACGGTCGCCGTTGATCCACTCGACCAACTCGGCGTGGCGGGGCAGAACCTCGGTGCGGTCTTCGGCGCTGCCGTAGATCGTGCTGGTCGTGGAACCCGACGTGCTGCCGTCCCCGATCAGCCACCCGAGGTAGTGGGCGAACTCCGCCGTCCACTCGTCGGGGAGGCGCAGGAGGTCGCCGTGGTCCCCCTTCTGGCGGTAGCTGTCCGGATCCGATGACACAGGGAGGCCATGGTCGGCGTTGACGGCCGGGGTCGGGAGATCGAGGACCTTGACCTCGTCGTCGGTGGCCAGGTCCCTGGCTTCGACGAAGCCTCGGTTGGCGGTGAAGATCTTGTGGCCGGGGGTGCAGCGCAACTCCATGCCGTTGTCGAAGCGCAGGCGCACGATGTCGTTGAACCCGGTGATCATGAACGCCTCGGGAGAGGTCAGCTCGACCCTCTCGGCGGGAGCATCGGGACTGGTGGCGTCGTGGGTGTAGACACCGAAGGTCTCGCCGCGGTTGGCACGGTCGAAGAGCTCGGAGAATCCGATCATGCCCTTGTCGGTGTGGACCAGGGCGCTCCCCGGGAAGCAGGGGTTACTTCCGTTGATGCGGCCCGCATTGGGAGCGGTGTGCCAACGGTTGATCGTCGTGTCGAATTGCATGCCGGGATCGGCGCACTCCCAGGTGGCCCTGGCCAGCTGGCGGTAGAGGTCCCGGGCCCGCACGGTGCGGACCGGGGTGCGATCCTGTCGACCCACCAGGTTCCAGTCGGCGTCGTCGAGGACGGCCTGCATGAACTCGTCGGTCACCCGGACGGAGTTGTTGGCGTTCTGGTACTGGATGGAGAAGGCGTCGGAGCCGTCGAGGTCCATGTTGAAGCCGGCGTCGCGCAGCACCCGCGCCTTCTTCTCCTCGAGCGCCTTGCACCAGATGAAGTCCTCGATGTCGGGGTGGTCGACGTCGAGGATCACCATCTTCGCCGCCCGCCGTGTCTTGCCGCCGGACTTGATCGTCCCGGCCGACGCATCGGCACCGCGCATGAACGAGACCGGGCCCGACGCAGTGCCACCGCCTTGGAGGTTCTCGACCGAGGCCCGGATGCGCGACAGGTTCACCCCGGCGCCCGACCCGCCCTTGAAGATGATCCCCTCTTCCCGGTACCAGTTGAGGATGGAGTCCATGGCGTCGTCGACGGCCAGGATGAAGCAGTTGTGAACCCTCAGGTTGGCGCTGAGGTACTCACCGCTCTCGGTCTGGATGTCGTACACATCTGTCTCGCCGATTGATTCGATCCGGTCGATCTCGACGTCCTCGGAACGGATCTGGCTGTCAGGGAAAGGATCGTTGCGGCACCACTCGAGCTTGTCGCCGGGTCGGAGTTCCCCGGCGGGGACGAAACGGCCATAGTCAGCATCGCTGGCCTTCCAGACGAGGTGGTCAGCGGTGACGTCGAGGGCATGACCGGCCTTGGTGTGGACGCGCAGAACCGGCTTCCGCCCGTTGTGCTTGACCGCCACGATGCGGGTCACCCCGTGGGCGTCGAGCACCTTCGCACCGACGGCGTCCTCCTCCACCAGGCGACCGATGGGGACCAGACCGCCAGGTGTGTTGACGAGTGCGTCGTAGGGCTGGCACGCACTGGCCTGCTGCGGCACCCCCTTCACGCCGATGTTGAACCAGACCGGGGAGTTGAAGGCGGCCTTCTGGTGGACGATGACGTGCTTGAGCTCGTCGGAGAAGGCCCGGGCCTCCTCGGTGCCCTCGAAGTAGCCGTCCTTCAGGCCCCAGTCGGTGACGGTGTCGACCACCCGGTCGATCACCTGGCGGAGCGAACTCTCGCGCTCCTCGGTCCCCGGGGTACCGCGGAAGTACTTCTGGGCCAGGATGTTGGTGGCGTTCAGGGACCAGGTGGTGGGGACCTCGACGCCGAGCTGCTCGAAGGCCACCGAGCCGTCGCGGTAGTCGGTGATCCGCGAGTCGCGCCGCTCCCAGACGACCTCGTCGTAGGGATGGACCCCGTCGGTGGTGAAGTGCCGCTTGATGCCGATGGCGGTCCGCTGCGGGGCAATTGCCATTGATGTGTCCACCCTTCCTCTGTCCCAGCCTAGGGCGCGGGGAAATCCTTCCAACCACAAGATGTTGTGGTCGCCCGGACCATCACCCACGAGATGCGGTAGACATTACAACACTGTAGTTACCAGGGTGTCAACGCCAACGGGTCCGTGCCGACCCTGGTGGTGACCCGTTCGCGAAAGTTCGCAACCGGGCGCCGATAGCGTCCCCGGCCGTGGGGTGCGTGATCGCCATCGATGCCGGGACCACCGGGGTGCGGGCCCTGGCCGTCGACGAGGGGGGCCGGGTGGTCGACGTCTCGTACCGGGAGATCACCCAGTACTTTCCCCGGCCCGGGTGGGTCGAGCACGACGCCGCCGAGATCTGGGCGGCGGTGGCGGCCACCGTCGACGAGGTGGCCCGGCGCCGGCGGGGAGCGGGTCAGGCGGTGGCCGGGATCGGGATCACCAACCAGCGCGAGACGGTGGTGGCCTGGGACCGGTCGACGGGACGGCCCCTGCACCGGGCCATCGTCTGGCAGGACCGGAGGACGGCCGGGCGGTGCGACGAGCTGCACCAGGCCGGGCACCTGGCCGTCGTCCGGGAGAGGACCGGGCTCGTCCTCGACCCCTACTTCTCGGCCACCAAGATGTCCTGGCTCCTCACCGACGGGGGCGTGGCCGACTCCCCCACCCTCGTCCTCGGGACGGTCGACTCGTGGCTGATCTGGAACCTGACGGGGGGGACCGACGGTGGGGTGGTCGTCACCGACCCCACCAACGCCGGCCGGACCCTCCTCTTCGACATCCGGGCCCGGGAGTGGTCGGGTGAGCTGGCCGAGATCTTCGGGGTCCCCCTGGGCGCGCTGCCGGCCGTCGGCCCGTCGTGCGGCCGCTTCGGGATCGTGGCCGGCGACCTGGCCGGCGGTGGCTCGCCCCTGGCCGGGGTGCCCGTGAGCGGGGTGGCCGGCGACCAGCAGGCGGCGCTGTTCGGACAGGCCTGCTTCTCCCCCGGGATGGCCAAGGTCACCTACGGGACCGGCAGCTTCGTCCTGGCCAACGTCGGTGAGGCGTGCCCGCCGCCTTCGGAGGGGCTCCTCACCACGGTGGCCTGGGACCTGGGCGGCCACGGCGGCTCGTCACCGGTGGCCTACGCGCTCGAGGGGGCCGTCTTCGTCACCGGCGCCGCTGTCCAGTGGCTGCGCGACGGCCTCGGGCTCATCGGGGAGGCGGCCGAGATCGGGCCCCTGGCGGCGCAGGTGGCGTCCACCGACGGCGTCTACCTCGTCCCCGCCTTCACCGGGCTCGGGAGCCCCTGGTGGGACCCTTACGCGCGCGGGACCATCACCGGGCTCACTCGGGGGGTGGGACGGGCCCATCTCGCCCGGGCCGTGGTCGAGGCCATGGCCTTCCAGGTCCGCGACGTCGTCGACGCCATGACCGGGGCCGGCGGCGACGTCTCGGCGCTGCGTGTCGACGGGGGGGCGTCGGTCATGGACCTCCTCCTCCAGCTCCAGGCCGACCAGGTCCGGGTGCCGGTCGAACGGCCGGCCACCTCCGAGACCACGGCCCTCGGCGCCGCCTGGTTGGCCGGCCTGGCCGAGGGGGTCTGGGGATCGCTCGACGAGCTCGGGGCCATCTGGTCGCTCGAGCGATCGTTCGCCCCGGCGGCCTCGGCCGTCGCCGCCGACGCCGCCCACGCCGGATGGCGCCGGGCCGTCGAGCGGTCGCTCGGCTGGGCTCAGGCCTGATCGGCGGCCGTCGCGGCGGCCGACGGTCCCAGGACCCCGGCCCGATGCCCCTTGCCGTCGCTTCCTCCGTACCATGACACCCGCCGTGAATGACGCGGTCCGGGCTCGACGCGCCCCGGACGGAAGGGCGAGCTCCTCTTGATCCTGCTGTACCTCATCGGCTTCGTCGGCGGGCTCGTGGTCGGGATCTCTCCGTGCATCTTGCCGGTGCTCCCCGTCATCCTCGTCGCCGGTGCCACCACGCCCGTCGGCGAACGGGCCACCGGATCCGACGGATCGTCCCCGTCCGGTACGGCGACGGCGACGGCGACGGCGACCGTCGCGCCGCCGGCGACCGTCACGAGGACGGCGGGGAGGAGGAACCGCCGCTCCTACGCCGTGATCGCCGGGATCGTCCTGAGCTTCAGCGTCATCACCCTGGTCGGCTCCGCCGTCCTGAGCGCCCTCGGGCTGCCGCAGGATCTCCTGCGCGACGCCGGGCTCGTCATCCTCGGCGCCGTGGCCGTGGGGCTCATGGTGCCGGCGCTGGGTGAGATCCTCGAGCGCCCCTTCGCCCGTTTCGGCCGGCACCAACCGACCGGGAGCTCCAGCGGCTTCGTCCTCGGCCTCGGCCTGGGGGTGCTCTTCACCCCGTGCGCCGGACCGATCCTGAGCGCCATCACGACGGTCGGCGCCACCCACCGGGTCGGCTTCACCAGCGTGGTCCTGACCGTCGTCTTCGCCTGCGGTGCCGCCGTCCCGCTCCTGGCCTTCGCGCTGGCGGGCGAGCGACTCGGCGTCCGCCTCCGGGCCCATGCCGTCGTCGTGCGCCAGGTCGGCGGCGTCGTCCTGGCCGTGATGACGCTCGTCCTGGCCTTCAACTGGGCCGACGGTCTGCAGACGGCGGTCCCCGGCTACACCAGCGCGCTCCAACGGACCCTCGAGGGGAGCTCGTACGCCAAGAAGCAACTGGAGGCCCTGGAGGGAACGGGCGGGGGCAGCGTCGCCCACTGCACGCCGGAGACGACCCTGGTGCGCTGCGGCCGGGCCCCCGCCTTCACGGGCATCACCCGGTGGCTCAACACCCCCGGCGGCCGGCCCCTCACCTTGGCCTCGCTGCGGGGCAAGGTCGTCCTCGTCGACTTCTGGACGTACTCCTGCATCAACTGCCAGCGGTCCCTCCCCCACGTCGAAGCGTGGTACTCCCGCTATCACGCCGACGGACTCGACGTGATCGGCGTCCACACGCCGGAGTTCGCCTTCGAGCACGTCGTGTCGAACGTCGCCGCCGCCGCCCGCCAGCTCGGGGTGCGGTACCCGATCGCCGTCGACGACGGCTACAAGACGTGGGACGCCTACTCCAACATGTACTGGCCCGCCGAGTACCTCGTCGACGCCACCGGACAGGTCCGCCACGTCGAGTTCGGCGAAGGTGACTACGGGGCCACCGAGTCGCTCATCCGCCAGCTGCTGGTGGCGGCCGACCCGAAGGTGCATCTCCCGCCGCCGACCGGCGTCCCCGACAGGACACCGGTCGACCAGCTGACGCCGGAGTCGTACCTCGGGTACAACTACCAATTGCCCAACCTGGCCAACGCCTCGATCACCCCTGACCGTCCGGCCACCTACACCTTCCCGGCGTCGATCCCCCTCGACGACTTCGCCCTGGCGGGGACGTGGACGTCGGGGGCCGAGGACCTGACGGCCGGGGCGGGGGCCAAGATCGAACTGTCGTTCATGGCCGACGACGTCTACCTGGTCCTCGGGGGCTCGGGCACCCTCGACGTCTCGGTGAACGGCCGGCACACCGAGACGATCACGGTGGGGGGGACGCCGCGTCTCTACACCCTCGTCCACGGTCCCTATCAGACGGCCACCGTCACCCTGGGGGCGTCACCGGGCGTCCAGGCCTACGACTTCACCTTCGGCTAGCGGGACCGTCCCGGATCAGGCGGCGGACTCCGACGAGTCGGCCGGCGGCGGCGGCGGTGAGCCCGGTCCGGCGTCGGCCACCGGACCGGGTTGGACCTCGGCGATGTCGCTGCCGCCGACGACGCCGTGGCGCTTGGCGTAGCGGTCGACGTAGACCTGGCCCGTCAGACGGCGAATCTCGAACATGAGCTCGTCGGTGACGGCGCGCAGCGTCAACGGGTCCGTGGCCGAGGCTCCTTCGAAGCGCGCCAGGTCGAGGGGCGGGGCGAAGCGGACCGTGACCCGACGGAACGGGCGCATGACCATGGATCCCATGGGCTGGACGCCGGTGGTCCCGACGAGGCCGACGGGGACCACGGTGACGCCGCAGCCGAGGGCCAGACGAGCCACACCGGTGTGGCCGCGGTAGAGCCGCCCGTCCGGTGAGCGGGTCCCTTCGGGGTAGATCCCGAGGATCCCCCCGGCGGTCAGGACCTGGCGCGCCGTGGCCAGGGCCCGCTCCGACGCGCTGCCCCCCTCGCGCCGCATCGGTATCTGACCGACGGCCCGGAAGAACCAGGCCGTCTTCCAGGAGTCGAAGTACTCGGCCTTGGCCACGAAGGTGACCCGCCGGCGCACGACGAGCGGCATGAACAACGAGTCGCAGAACGCCACGTGATTGGGGGCCAGGATCACCGCCCCCGTCGGCGGGATGTGTTCCCGACCCTCGACCTTCACCCGCCACAGGAGCCGGAGGATGGGGCTGAGCAGGCATTTCACCACCCAGTAGGCCACGGACCCAACGGTAGCGCGCCATCGCCGGCGGCGGCGGGGACGGCACCGCCGGCGGGCCTTCATCGACCACGGCGCATTGACCACGACGCACGGCCACCCGTAGCGTCGAGGCGTGGCGCGCCGGCTGACCGCTCGGGGGGAGAGGCGGCGGCAGCAGCTCACCGACTTCGCCGCCGGGCAGTTCGCCACCCAGGGGTACCACCCGACCTCGGTGACCGACATCGTCGACGGCCTCGGGGTGGGAAAGGGCGTCTTCTACTGGTACTTCTCCTCCAAGGAGGAGCTCTTCCGCCAGATCCTCGCCGACGCCCAGCGCGATCTGCGCCGGGCGCAACGACAGGCGGTGGCCGACGAGCCCGACCCCGTCCGCCGGATCGAAGCCGGGATCGGGGCGTCGGTGGCCTGGCTCGACGACAACCGCCACCTCTTCGTCCTCCTCGAGTTCGCCCGCACCGAGGAACGGTTCGCCCCCCTCATCCGCCAGGGCGAGGAGCAGACCGTGGCCGATGCCCTGCCCCACGTGAAGGCCGGGATCGCCGCCGGGATGATCCGGCGCGACGACCCGCTCGTCCTCACCCACGCCATCACCGGCGTGACGGCCTACCTGGCGCGCGTCCTGGTGCTGGAGCAGGGCCGGTCGGCCGAGGAGGCGGCCCGGTCGGCCGCCGACTTCTGCCTCGAGGGCATCCTCTCCCCCGCCGCCGCCCAGCGGCGGATCGGACGCGTGGCCGGATGAGCGGGAGCCGGACCTTCCCCCTCCTCTACGGGGCGCTCCGACCCCTGCTGGTCGTCCTCGGGATGGGACCGGGGCTGTCGGGGGTGGAACTCGACGACGAGGTCCTCCACGTCCGGATGGGATGGGCCTTCCGGGCCCGGATCCCGCGCCGTGACGTGACCGACGCCCGGACCGTGACGGGCCCGGTGGGCGGGATCGGGGTCCACGGGTGGCGGGGCCGGTGGCTCGTGAACGGTTCCATGCGACAGATCGTCGGCCTCGACATCGAGCCGGCGGCGCGCGCCCTGGCCGTGGGACTCCCCGTCCACGTGCACTACCTGGCGCTCAGCCTGGAGGACCCCGACGCCTTCGTGGCCGCCCTGACGAGCTGACGGCCGGTCGCGCTACTGGAGCTTCGTCAGCGTCCGCCGGAGGTTCCGGACGGCCTGACCGACGCGTTGCTCGTTCTCGATGAGGGCGAATCGGACGTGGCCGTCGCCACCGGGCCCGAAACCGACGCCGGGCGAGGTGGCCACCTCCGCCTCGGAGACGAGGAACGAGGCGAACTCGAGAGATCCCATCTCGCGGTAAGGCTCGGGGATGGGGGCCCAGACGAACATCGTCCCCTTGGGCGGGGTCAGGTGCCAGCCGATCCGGTTCAGTCCGTCGCAGAGCGCGTCACGCCGGGCCTGGTAGGTCTCGTTCACCCACTTCGGATAGTCGGGCGCCTCGTTCATGGCCACGATGGCGGCGATCTGGATGGGCTGGAAGGTGCCGTAGTCGAGGTAGGTCTTCAACTTGGTCAGCGCCTGGACGATCTCGCTGTTGCCGACCAGGAATCCGACGCGCCACCCGGCCATGGAGAACGACTTGGTCAGCGTGTAGAGCTCGACGGCGACGTCCTTGGCCCCCGGCACCTGCAGGATCGACGGCGGGTCGTACCCGTCGAAACCGAGATCGGCGTAGGCGAAGTCGTGGACGAGGACGATCTCGTGCTCGCGGGCGAACGCCACCAGGCGCTCCATGAAGGAGAGGTCCACGCAGGCGGTGGTGGGGTTGTGGGGGAACGAGAGGACGATGACACGGGGCTTGGGCCACGACTCCTCCCAGGCGTGCATCAACCCGTCGAAGAAGTCATCGCCGGGATCGGGGGCGCTGATCCCGTCGGTGACGACCGACGGGCCGTGCAGAGGCACCTGCCGGACATCGGCCCCGGCGAAGAGGGGGCCCCAGATGTGGATCGGGTACGACGGCGAGGGCACCAGCGCCGTGTCACCGGGACCGACCAGCACCCACATGAGATGGGAGAAACCCTCCTTGGCCCCGATGGTGGAGACCACCTCGGTCTCGGGATCGAGCTCCACCCCGAATTTCCGGAGGTACAGCGCGGCGATGGCCTGGCGCACCTTGGGGATGCCGCGGCTGGCCGAGTACCGGTGGTTGCGGGGGTTGTGGGCGGCTTCGGCCAACTTCTCGACGGCGATCGCCGGTGAGGGCAGATCGGGGTTGCCGAAACCGAGGTCGATGACGTCACGACCGGCTCGACGGGCCTCGAGCTTCAACGCGTCGATCTGCGCGAAGACGTACGGGGGCAGTCCGTTGATCCGGCGGAATTCCATGCAGAATGGTACCGCCCCGGTCGCTCGTGGCTTTCCCCCCGGCCGCGCTCAGGGGCGGCGCAGGATCTGCGCCACCTCGGCCACCGCCTCCAGGGACTCGGGCCACGCGCAGACGGCCCACGTCGCGCCGGCCTCGGCCAGCTCGGTGAGGGCCAGGGCGATCTGGGGGACGTCGCCGGCGACGGGGCCGCCCCAGGTCACCTCGCACCGGGCCGTGAGGGCGGCGACGGCCGGCGCCTGACCGCTCCACAGGTTGACGGCGGCGCCGGGACCGAGGTCGACGGCCAGCTCGGTGGTGGACACCGACCCGCCGCCCACCCAGACGGGGACCCCGAGGGCCAGCACCTCCCGGGCGCAACGTCCGAGGGCGAGCCGGCGCTCGTCGGGCGGGCCGGGCGGGATCCCGTAGGCCTCGTTCTCGGCCGCGCTCTTCCGGTCGCCGGTGCCCAGCCCGGCGATGAGGCGACCGGGCGCCATGTGGGCGAGCGAGGCCAGCTCGGCCACCAGGACGGGGTCGGGAACCAGGCCGATCCGGGCCACCAGGGGTCCGAAGCAGATCCGTGTCGTCACCGCCGCCACGGCGCCGAGGACGGGAAAGCACGACAGCGCCGGTCGATCGCTCTGGCCCATGGGCCAGAGATGGTCGAAGACGAAGACCCCGTCGAGACCGAGGGCCTCGGCCCGGCGGGCGGCGTCGAGGACGGCGGTGGCGTCGTCGCCGAACGTCGGCAGCGTCACCCCCACCCGCACGGCCGCCCTCCCCGCCGTCAGTCCGGACGTCCGGACCGGTCCCGATGGTCCCGGCGCGCCAACAGCCCGGCCCCGACGGCCCCGGCCCTCTCGCCCAGAGCGGCCAGACGGATCATCACCTCGGGCCGGCCCCGACGGCCCTCCACCAGGTCGTCGAAGGCCGTCCGGACCGGCTCGATCACCAGGTCCAGGGCGTCGACCAGCCCGCCCCCGAGGACGAAGACCGACGGATCGAGGATGTTGGCCAGGTTGGCCAGACCCAGCGCCAGCCACCACCCGAGCTCCTCGAGGACGGCCTGGGCGGCGGGGTCACCCGCCCCCGCCGCCGTGGTGACGTCCTCGGCCCGGACCGATTCGGGGTCGCCGCCGGCGCGACGCAGGACGTCGTCCAACCGTCCGGCGTGGGCCGCCTCCCGGGCCAGGCGCCCGAGCCCGCTCCCCGACGCGAAACGCTCCCAACACCCCCGTTTCCCGCACGGACAGGCGGGGCCCGACCGGTCCACCACCATGTGGCCGATCTCCCCGGCGAAGCCGAGCGCCCCCCGCGCCACCCGGCCGTTCACGACGAGGCCGCCGCCGATCCCCGTCCCGAGCGTCACCACCACGGCGTCGGTGGCGCCGGCGGCGGCGCCGTAGACCCACTCCCCCATCACGGCGCAGGTGGCGTCGTTGTCGACCACCACCGACAGGTTCCCCAGGCGCTTCGACAGCCGGCCCCGGACGTCGAGGCCCTCCCCGCCGGGCAGGTTGGGGGCGAAGCGCAGGATCCCGGCATCGTCGACCATGCCGGGCACGCCCACACCGACGGCCGACACGGCCGCCGACGTCGCCCCCGGGACGGCCTCGGCGTCGAGGGCGTCGATCAACCGCTCGGCCACCAGGGCGACGGTCTCGATGACGGCGTCCCCCCCGGGGCCGCCCGAGCTCCCCGGGGGCAGCAGCCGCGGCGTCGGCGCCTTGGCCTCGGCCAGCACGGCGCCGGTGCCGTCCACGGCCAGCCCCAGGATCTTGGTCCCGCCCACGTCGATCCCGACGGTCACCGGACCGGCCACCGCGCCCCGCCGGGGATCCGGCCCGGGGCCACCGGTCACGTCGTCGGAGTCACGTCGTCGGAGTCACGTCGTCGGAGTCACGTCGTCAGAGAGGATTCGACGCGCGCCTTGAGCTCTTCGAGAGCGGTGTGCATGATCCGGCTCTGGGCCCGCCGCTTGATGAAGCCGGGCAGGGGGACGCGCAGCTCGACCTCGAGGGTGTAGGTCACTTCGGTGGAGCCGTCGTCGGTCCGTTCGAAGCTGTAGCGCCCGTCGAACTTGGAGGTGAGGTCCCCGGCGTTCTGGGTCCAGGCCAGGGCCCGGGGGGCGAGGGAGTAGTCGTAGGACAAGGTGTTGCTCGAGCTCCGGCCGAACGCTCCCACCCGGAAGGTCACCTCGGTCGGGCGACCCTCCCCGTCGCGGCTCTGGACGGAGACGTCCTTGATGTCGCCCGCCCACTCGGGGTAGCGCTCGATGTCGCTCACCACGGCGAAGCACCGCTCCGGCGGCGCGGCGACGACCATGCGTTCGGTGGCAAGTTCCGCCACTGTCCCTCACTCCCTTGTCGCGCCCCGGCGCTGTTCCCCGAGGCGGGCGGCCGGCGGCAGTCAGCCTTCCACGTCCTGCAAGGCACCGGCCAGCCTACGTGCGAGGACGTCGTACCCGAAGGACTCCTCGACCCGCTCCCGCGCCGCCCGGCCCATCCGCCGGCGCCGGTCGTCGTCGCCGAGGAGCTCCCGCAGAGCGTGGGCGACGGCACCGGGGTCGTCGGGATCGGCCACCACCAGGCCGGTCTCCCCGTCGATCACGGCCTCGTCGGCACCCCCGCTGCGCCCGGCCACCTGGGCCACCCCGGCCGCCGCCGCCTCCAGGAAGACGATCCCGAACCCCTCCTGCTCGAGATCGAGCCACCGGTTCCGGCAGGCCATGGCGAACACGTCGGCCGCACCGTGGAGCAGGGGCAGGTCGTCGTCGTCCACCCGGCCGAGGAACCGGACCGGCGCTCCCGTCGAGCGGACGAGACCCCGCAGCCGCCCCTGGTCGCGGCCCTCCCCGGCCACGGCCACGGTGAGGCCCGGGAACGACGGCTCGAGAGCGGCGGCGGCGGCGATGAGGACGTCGATCCCCTTGCGGGGCACCAGCCGGCTGACACTCACCACCAGCGGACCGCCCGGCGGCAGCCCCCACCGGGCCCGGGCCTTGGCCTTCTCCTCGTCCGAGAGGGGCCGGAACCGGTCGAGGTCGACGCCGGGCGGGACCTCGACCACGGGGGCGGTCATGGTGGGCGCCGCCCGCCGGGCCTCGGCGGCCGGGTAGCGACCGGCGCAGACGACGAGCCGGGCCCGTCGCAGCACGGCGGCGAGCGACTGGCGCGCCACCGGCAGACGCCCGGGCACCGCCACCTCGGCACCGTGCAGCACCACGGCGTAGGGCAGGCCGAGGAGGGGGCCGGCCAGACCGAGGGGGAGGGCGGGGTCGACGACGACGAGCGACGCGCCCACCTCCCGGGCCAGCGACCGGATCCGCCGCACATGGCCGGGGACGGGCAGCAGCACCGGCGCCGCCACCCGCTCGATCCGGAAACCGGCGTCCGCCTGTTGCCGGTCGAAGACGGCGGCCCCGGGATGCGACGAGGCGGTGAGCACGGTGAACGACGACGGGTCGAGCCGGCGCCACAGCTCCCACAGATAGGCCTGGATGCCCCCGACCTTCGGAGGGAAGTCGTTCGTCACGAGCAGATGGGTCATCGGTTGACCGCTCGGACCGGGGCGAACACGGGCCCATGCTCGCACGGCCCCGGTCGGTCAGCAGGCGGCCCAGTCCACCGCCGCCCCGGGGTGGCGCAGCTCGGGAACGAGACCGGCGCGACCGAGCATCCGGATGGCCCGGGCCTCGGCCACGTCCACGACCACGGCGTCGTCGGGTTCGCGACCGAGAACGAACGTCACCAGGCAGTCGGCACAGGCGTCGGTGTGCTGGAACTCGCAATCGTCGCAGCTGATCGAGATCGTCGGCCTCTCTGATCCGGTCACGTCACCCTCCCTGGGTCTGATCATCTCTCGTCCCGACCACAGTGACAGGAGGGTGTGTCAATCGGCGGCGTCCGCCTCGGCGAGGGTCTCGACGTTGCGTCCGTGACCGCACCAGCGGCACTGCACCTCGACGACCTCTTCGGAGACGACCTCCTCCTCCTCCAGGGACAGCTCTCCCCCCACGCTGTAATGGTGGAAGGCCCGGGTCCGGCGGTCCGTCATGACGTCGAAGCGCGTGATGTTGCCGCAGGCGGCGCAGCGGTAGCGGGGGGTGGACACGCGCCCACGCTATCCGCGTGACCGAACACCGTCGTACGTACTCTCTGGCGATGGCCCTCGCCGCGGCGTCGTCGTCCGACGACATCGACCTACCCCTCTACGACGTCACGTTCGCCGTCATCGACGTCGAGACCACCGGGGGCGGGCCCGACACGTGCGCCCTCACCGAGGTGGCGGCGGCCAAGTTCCGGGCCGGGGAATGCCTGGGGACGTTCGCCACCCTCGTCGACCCGTGCGACAGCATCCCCCCGTTCATCACCGCCCTCACCGGGATCAGCGACGAGATGGTGCGCAACGCCCCTTCCGTCCCCGGCGTGCTCCCCGCCTTCGTCGAGTTCGTCCGCGGGGCCGTGCTCGTCGGACACAACGTGGCCTTCGACCTGGCCTTCCTCAACGCCGCCCTGGAGGACAATGACCGGTTCCCCCTCGACAACCCGGTCGTCGACACGCTGGCTCTGGCCCGTCGGCTGGTCGACCCCGAGGTTCCCGACTGCCGCCTGGGCACGTTGGCCTCGGGACTGGCGCTCGAGCACCGTCCGGCCCACCGGGCCCTCGACGACGTCATGGCCACCGCCGACCTCCTGCACCGCCTCATCGAGGACGCCACCGGTTTCGGCGTCTTCACACTGGGTCAGCTGATGGCGCTCCCCGGGTTCGTCCCCACCGTGGTGCGCGACCGGTCACCCCGGCCGAGCACATTCCTGTGACACGTGGATCAGGGACTGGAGCACCCGCAGGGCGCTCCCGTCGTCGATGGCGGCGGCGGCGCGCTCGATCCCGCCGGCCATGTCATCGGCCAGTCCGGCCACCGTCAGGCCGGCGGCGGCGTTGAGCACGACGATGTCGCGGTGCGGGCCCTTCCCCCCGGCCAGGACCTCGCCGACGATGACGGCATTGGTGGCGGCGTCGGAACCCCGCAGGTCCTCGAGACCCACGCGCGGCAGACCGAAGTCGGCGGCGTCGACCGTGAAACGACGCAGCCGCGAGTCGAGCGACGCCGCCGCGCCGGCGGCGTCGTCGGTGTCGAGAAGCTCGACCACGGTGGTCGGACCCGTCGTCGACAGCTCGTCGAGGTTGTCGGCGCCGTGGACGACCATGGCCCGGCGGCTGCCGTTCATGGCCAGGACACCGATCATCTTGTCGACCATGGCGGGGTCGCTCACACCCACCACCTGAAAGCGCGCCCGTCCCGGGTTGGCCAGCGGTCCCAGGAAATTGAAGACGGTCGGCACCCCGAGCTCACGCCGCACGGGCACCGCGAAACGCATGGCCGGGTGGAACCGGGGTGCGAAGCAGAAGCCCATGCCCGCCTCGTCGATGCAGCGCCTCACCCCTTCGGGCCCCAGATCGATGACCACCCCCAGCGCTTCGAGGACGTCGGCCGAACCGGCGATCGACGTGGCGGCGCGGCCGCCGTGCTTGCACACCCGGGCGCCGGCGCCGGCGGCCACGAAGGCAGCGATGGTCGAGACGTTGATCGACGAGCTCCTGTCACCACCGGTCCCGCACGTGTCGAGCAGATCACCCGGCACCCCGAGCGGTTCGGCGTGTTCGAGCATGGCGCGGACGAAGCCGGCCATCTCGTCGCTGGTCTCGCCCTTCATCCGCAGGGCGGTGACGAAGGCGGCGATCTGCGCCGGCGTGGCGTCGCCGCGCAAGATCTCACCGAAGACCGCGCGCGCCTCCTCGCCGGCGAGGTCCCCACCGGCGAGGAGACGACCGAGAACGCCCGGCCACCGGCCGAGGGCGTCGAAGGTCGTGTCGTCGGTCAGTCCCACCACAGGTCCCGGTCGAGCACGCCGCGGGCGATCAGGCCCAGCTGGACCTGACTCGTCCCCTCGACGATGGTGAGCTGCTTGGCGTCGCGGTACCACTGCTCGGTGGGATGGTCCTCCATGTACCCGGCGGCGCCGAGCAGTTGCAGGGCGAGGCCCGACGCCCGCACGGCCAGTTCGGTGGCGTGATACTTGGCCACCGACAGATACGGCACCCACTCCTTCGTGAAGCGGCCCTTGTCGGCCAACCAGGCGGCCCGGTAGGTCAGCAGGCGGGCCGCCTCGATGTCCACCGCGCACTTGGCGATCTCCCACTGGACGCCCTGGAAGTCGGCGATCGTCTTGTCGAAGGCGGCCCGCTGCTGGACGTACTCGGTGGCGTACATGAGCGCACCCTCGGCCAGGCCGATCCCGCGGGCGGCCACCACCGGCCGCATCGAGTTGAGGCCGAGCATGGCCAGCCGGAATCCCCCGATCTCCCCGATGACGTTGTCCCCCGGGACGTGGACGTCGGTCAGGACGAGCTCGCCGGTGTCGACGCCCCGCACCCCCATCTTGCGGTCGATCCGTCCCACCTCGACACCGGGCCATGACCGTTCGACGATGAAGGCGGTGACCGAGTCGTGGGCGCGGCTGGCAGGGTCCGACGTCTTGGCGAAGACGGTGTACCAGTCGGCCTCCCGGACCCCCGACATCCAGCACTTGGTGCCGTTCAGGACCCATCCTCCGGGGGAGCCCGGGTCGGGCGTGGCCCGGGTGCGCATCCCCATCACGTCGCTGCCGGCCTGGGGTTCGGACAGGCCGAAGGCGGCGCGCTGCGAACCGTCGGCGATGCCCGGGAGATACCGCTGCTTCTGCCGGGGCGACCCGGCGATCATCACCGGACCGGTCGGCAGACGCGTGAGCAGGAGCATCAAAGCAGCCGTGTTCGAGTACTTGGCCACCTCCTCGATGGCCAGGCTGAGGCCGAAGATACCGGCGCCCGAGCCCCCGACCTCCTCCGGGAGACACAGACCGAGGAGCCCTGCGTCGCGGAAGAGGGCGAAGACGTCGTCGGGATACGCACCGCTGCCGTCGATGGCCCGGGCCCGTGGCTTGATCTTGTCCTGGGCCAGACGGCGGACCGACGCCTGCAGCTCGGTGAGCTCCGGCGACAGCTCGAAATCCATGGCCGGGAGGCTAGTGCCCGGTCAGGTGACCCCGGACTCGACCACTGGGGCGGGCGTCGGCCAGATGCGTCCGGCAATGGCGGGCGGCCACCGACGCCAGCTGCCGCGTCGTCACCTCGCTCCCGTCCCCGGGGCCGAAGGCGACCGACGTCGCCAGCTCGTCGGAGCTGAGACCGCGGATGAACCGACCCAACGCGGCGCCATGGCTCCGCAACTCCTCCACCGTCGCCGCCCGCGTCACCCCGGCGAAGTGGCGGGCGTGACGGGCGTTGTCGGCGTCGATCTGGGCGGCGCTGGTGGTGATCTCGTGGCCCCCGCTGGCCCGGCGGAGCCAGTCGAGCATCTGCCGGTGCCCGACGGCGATGTGGTGGACGACCACACCGACGGGCCAGTCCTCGCCGCCCACCATCGACGTCCACCGTTCGTCGGGACAGGCCTCGACGAAGGCGATCACCTCGTCGTTGGCCGCCTCGAATTCCCCGGCCAACCGTTCGGCATCGGCGTTCACGACCCGTCGGAACCGGGGACCACGGCCACGGTCACCTCGATCTCCACGGCACCGCCGCGCGGCAACGCCGCCACCCCGATGGCCGACCGGGTGTGACGGCCGGCGTCGCCGAAGACGGCGTGGAGGACGCGGCTGGCTCCGTCGATCACCGCCGGCTGCTCGTGGAAGTCGGGTGTCGAGGCCACGTACCCCGTCACGGTGAGGACCCGCTCGACCCGGTCCAGGCTTCCGAGGGCGTCCTCCAGCACGGCCAGTGCGTTCAGCGCGCACACCTCGGCGGCGATGGCGCCCGCGTCGACGCCGACGTCGGCGCCCAACGTCCCCGTGCAGGTCAGCTTCCCCTCGATGCGGGGCAGCTGACCCGACGTCCGGGCCACGTTGTCGTGGACGACGACGGCGTCGAGCGGATCATGGGGCGGGTGCGGACCGTGGAGAGTGAGTCCGAGCTCGTCCAAGCGGGCGGCGATGCGACCGGGCATGGCGCGAATGGTACGCGCCGCCGATCGGCACCCGGGCCGACGTCGGTGTCAGGCCGACTTGCGCCGCTGCCGGTGGATCCGACGACGCTCCCGCTCCGTGGTGCCGCCCCAGACGCCCTCGCGCTCGCGGTGGGCCAGGGCGTGCTCGAGGCAGGCCTGGCGTACCGGGCACTCGGCGCAGATCGCCTTGGCCTCCCACGCGTCGTCCTCGTCGGACGCCGGGTAGAAGACGTCGGGGTCGATGCCCTGGCAAGCGGCAAGCTTGCGCCAGCTGGCGGTCGAAGGGGCGGTCATCAGGGTCACTTCCTCAAGCACTCTGTGCGGTTGTCGTCTCTCGTTTGGTGTTCATTTCCGCTGCCCCACCCGTGAGCAGGGACAATAGTCCCCTGGAACGGGAAAACAGCGGAACGGACAGTATTGCGCACGAATGCCACCCGTGTAAAGAACTCCCCCCCGGCGGGGGACGCCCTCCCTGGTGGGCGGGTCAGGCACGAGTGGCCGTCCCCGCCCGTGGGCACTCCCCGCCCGGACGACAAGCCGGGCTGTCGCGATGGGTGACCGAGACCTCACTCCACCAGATCGGTGGCCAGCTCCCGGCGCGTCTCGTCGCCCAACGTCGTCTCGTGACGGTATTCCCGATGCACCACGGCCAGGACGACGGGTCCCTCGGCGAACCGCTCCACCTGCACCGGGGTGAGGCCGAAGCGGACGTAGTGGACCGATGCCGTCATGGTGGGCCGGGTCAGTGCCTCTTCGTGGGCCGCCTCGGGAACCGCCGGCGCCACGGTGGCGTCGCCCCCGGCGCCGATCCGCAGCTCGACGGACCGTTCGACACCCACCAGTTTGGGAAGCCACTCCCGCAACGAGGCCTCGTCGGTGAGCTCGATGAACATGGTGGCCGACAGCTCCCCGGGCGCCGGGAGGAGCACGTTGTAGATGTCGAGCTCTCCCTGGACCTGCTCGTCGGTCACCATCCGCTCGGCCCGGGCCATCTCCTGCACCTGGAAGCGGACCGTCTCTCTGTTCTCGAAGACCAGGGTCACGACCGGCCCCACCGTCACCCGCCGCCGGCGCTTCAGCTCGATGACCCGACGGCGGTACGCGTCACGCCCACGCTCGTAGGTCCGGAGGTCGTCGATGTCATCGATGACGAGGGGGTGCTTCACCATCGGGGAGATCTCTCGTGGACGGGCCCGGACCGGCCCGAGAGACGCGGGCCGGTCCGGACGTCCGGTGGTGGTTCGTGCGCTCCCAAGGGACTCAGGAAACGGACTTGAGGCCCTCGGTGAAGCGGCCGGCGTGGCTCTTCTCGGCGCGAGCCAGCGTCTCCAACCATTCGGCGACCTCCTCGAAACCCTCCTCGCGCGCCGTCTTGGAGAATCCCGGGTACATCTCGGTGTACTCGTAGGTCTCCCCCTCGATGGCCGACGCCAGGTTCTCCTGCGTCGATCCCACCGGCACGCCGGTCACCGGGTCACCGGTCTCGCGCAGGAAGTCGAAGTGGCCGAAGGCGTGACCGGTCTCGCCCTCGGCCACCGACCGGAAGAGCGCGGCGACGTCGGGGTAGCCCTCGATGTCGGCCTTCTGGGCGAAGTAGAGGTAACGGCGGTTGGCCTGGCTCTCGCCGGCGAACGCCTCCTTCAGATTGCTCTCGGTCTTGGATCCCTTCAGTGCGGGCACTGTTCTTTCCTTCCATCGGTCGTGGGGTTGGTGTGTCGTCGGGGTGGTTCGCCTTCTTGCTCTTCTCTCACGTCACGAGCGACTCCTCCGTCGGCGACCGGGCGTCGGCGCCGTCATCGGCGCGACACTGGGTGCACCAGCCGCGGAACACCACCTCGGCCTGGCCCACCTCGAAACCCTCGTCGGCGCCGGGCGGCACGCTGATCCCGGTGAAGTCGACGTGAAGGTCGCGCACCTTTCCGCACGACCGGCACACGAGGTGATGATGGAGCCGTTCGACGTTGGGGTCGAACCGCGTGGTTCCCGTCCCCAGATCGAGGGCGGCGATCTCACCCAGGGCGGCCAACTCGTTCAGGGTCTGGTACACGGTCTTCAACGAGATCGTCTCCACCTCGCCGCGCGCCACGGCGTGGACCGACTCGGCGGTGGGATGGGTCTCGTCGCCCTGGAGGACCCGGAAGATGCACTGCCGCTGCGCCGTCACCTTCCGGCCGCGCGCCCGGAACAACCGCGTCAGCTCCTCGGGTGACCTCATGACGCCGCGGAACGTATCACCAATGATTGTTTCTTGACAATCGTTTTCGATGAGAGCTCCCCGCACCCCCTCCGGGGCCGATCGGGCGGCATGCACCCCTGTGGCAGGCTGGCCGTATGCCGCCGACCGATCCGGCTCCCCGTCGAACCGGCGCCGGGACGCCGGCCGGCCCCGCCGGGGGCCCGGGGGGGTTCGACCGGTCCGAGGCGCTGCGACGCCTGGGGGCCGAGCACTTCGACGTGCTCGTGATCGGGGGTGGGATCACCGGTGCCGGGGTCGCCCTGGACGCCTCCGCCCGGGGCCTGCGGACGGCGCTGGTCGAACGGCACGACTTCGCCTCGGGTACCTCGTCGAAGTCCTCCAAGATGATCCACGGCGGGCTCCGCTACCTCCAGCAACATGATTTCCGCCTCGTCTACGAAGGGCTCCACGAGCGCCAGCGCCTCCTCGACAACGCCCCCCACCTGGTGTCCCCCCTGCCCTTCCTCATCCCCCTCTTCGGCCGCGACGGGGTGATCAACAAGGGCGTGGCGCGCACCTATGCCATCGCCCTGTGGCTCTACGACGCCACCGGGGGCTGGCGCATCGGCCGACGCCATCGCCGCATCGACCGGGCCGAGACCCTCGACCATCTCCCCACCCTCCGCACCGACCGGCTGGTGGCCGGTTTCCTCTACTACGACGCCCGCGCCGACGACGCCCGGCTGACACTGGCCGTGGCCCGCACCGCCGCCCTCGACCACGGCGCCGTCATGGCCAACTACGCCGAGGTCACCCGACTGCTCCACGACCCCTCGGGGACCGTGACCGGTGCCCGGATCCGGCCGGTGGCCCCCGGTGACGGGGACCCCGGCGCCGGTCACGGCGAATTCGACGTCGGGGCGACCGTCGTCGTCAACGCCACCGGCGTCTGGGCCGACGACGTCCGCGCCCTCGACGAGGGGACCCATCCCCATTCCCTGCGCCCGGCCAAGGGGATCCACGTCACCGTCCCCCGGTCCAAGCTCCCGGCCGACATCGCCGCCGTCATCCCCGTTCCGAAGGACCGGCGCTCGATCTTCGTGGTCCCGTGGCCCGACGGTGACGACGTCTACCTGGGGACGACCGACACCGCCTGGGACGGCCCGCTCGACGATCCCGCCTGCCTCCCCGAGGACGTCGACTACGTCCTCGACGCCGCCAACGCCGCCACCACCGGACACCTCACGCGCGATGACGTCACCGGGGTCTGGGCCGGCCTGCGGCCGTTGCTCGCCCCCGCCGGAGGGCACCACGTGAGCGAGCGGACGGCGGACCTCTCCCGACGGCACACGGTCCGGCAGTCGCCGGCCGGCCTCGTGACGGTGACCGGGGGCAAGCTCACCACCTACCGCCGGATGGCCGAGGACACCGTCGACGTCGTCGTCCGCCGCCTGGGCTCCGCCGCCCCCACCCGGTCCCGGAGGTCGCCGACGCGGCGCCTCGGCATCCGCGGCGCGGCCGGGTTGGCGGCGCTGCGCCGTCCGGGGGCGGCGACCGACGCCGGTCTGGACGAAGCCACCTTCGGCGCCCTGGTGGCCCGCCACGGGAGCGAGACCCCGGCCGTCCTGGCCCTGGCCGCCGGCCGACCGGAGCTACTCGAGCCACTGGTGGCCGGGCTGCCCCACCTGCGCGTGGAGGCTGTCTGGGCGGCGCGCCACGAGATGGCCGTCACCGTCGACGACGTCTTGTCGCGGCGCACCCGGGCCACGCTCCGACGGGCCGAGGCGGCCGCCACGGCGGCGGCCGACGTGGCCGACCTCCTGGCCCCCGAATGGGGACGCGACCCCCGTGACACCCGGATCGAGGCCGCCGCCTTCGCCGCCGACGTCCACCGGACCATGACGCGGGCCGGGATCACCGCCGGCGGCCCGCTCGGCGACGGACCGGCCGACGTCTCGCCCGTGGTGGGGCGCGACGAGCCATCGGCGTGAGATCGTTCGGGTCGTGACCGACTCCCCCCGTCGAGCGAACCCGTCCGTCCCCACCCCCGTCACCCCGGTCGACGCCCCGGCGGCGGAGGTCACCGAACGCCTGGGCGGTCCCCGCGTCGGCGTCGACGGGGCTCTGCTCGGGCGGTTGCGCAACGCCTGCGCCGAGGTCACGGTGGACGACGCGGCGCGCCGGGAGGCGGGGCGCGACTGGTGGCCGCTGGCCATCCGCTGGGCCACCCGGGGGACGGTGCCGGCCCGACCGGCGGTGGTGGCCCGACCCTCCGATGCCGGCCAGGTGGCCGCCGTCCTCGCCGTCTGCCACGATGCCCACGTCCCGGTCACGGCCATGGCCGGCCGTTCCGGTGTCTGCGGGTCGAGCGTCCCCGCCTTCGGTGGCGTCGCCCTCGACATGTGCGGCCTGAACGGGATCGTCGACATCGACTCCACCTCGCTCCTGGCCGAGGTCCTCCCCGGGACCTTCGGACCCGATCTCGAAGCCGGCCTCCGCCCCGGGGGCGTCACCCTCGGGCATTGGCCCCAGTCCATGGATCTGTCCACGGTGGGCGGCTGGCTGGCCTGTCGCGGTGCGGGCCAGTACTCGACGCGGTACGGGAAGATCGAGGACATGGTGGTGGGGCTGCACGTGGCCCTGGCCGACGGCCGCGTCATCCGCACCGGCGGCACCGGTCCCCGGGCCGCCACCGGTCCCGACCTCACCCAGATGTTCGTGGGATCCGAAGGCGTCCTCGGCGTCATCACCGGCGCCCTTCTCCGCCTCCACGTCCTGCCGACGGCCGAGAGCCGCCGCGCCTACGGGTTCGCGTCCTTCGCCCAGGGGCTGGAGGTGTGCCGGCTCGTCCTGCGCCGGGGAGCCACGCCGGCCGTCCTACGTCTCTACGACCATGCCGAGAGCGCGCGCAACTTCGACGTCGCCGACCACTGCGTCCTCGTCGTCCTCGACGAAGCCGATCCGGGGCTCCTCGACGCCACGGTGGCGGTGGTGGACGCCGAATGCGCCGCCGGCGGGGCCACGCCTCTCGACGAGGGACTGGTGGAGCGGTGGCTGTCGCACCGCAACGACGTCTCGGCGCTGGCGCCGCTCTACCGCGCCGGCATCGTGGTCGACACCATCGAGATCTCGGCCCGGTGGGCGGCGTTGACGCCGATCTACGAACGTTGTCTCGGCGCCCTCGGGGGGATCGACGGGACCCTGGCGGCGTCCGCCCACCAGAGCCACGCCTACGGCGACGGCGCCTGCCTCTACTTCACCTTCGCCGGCCGTATGCCCGACGGGAAGGCCACTGACGGTGACACCGCCGCCGCCGACGCCTGGGCCGAGCGGTACTACCGGTCGGCGTGGACCGCCGTCATGGACACCGTGATCGCCCTGGGCGGGGCCATCAGCCACCACCACGGCATCGGGATCAACCGCTCGGCCTTCATGGCGCCCGCCCTCGGCGGATCGCTCGACGTTCTGGCCGCCGTCAAGGAGGCCCTCGATCCCCGGGGCATCCTCAACCCGGGCAAGCTCGGGCTCCCGTCGCCGTTCGGGGAGCTCGGCTGGCCGTGAGGGGGCGACCGTGACCATCCTGGTGATCGACGTCGGGACGTCGGGGGTCCGCGCCGCGTCGGTCGACGGCGACGGGACCGTCGACAACGTCCACTACGTCGAGGTGCTCCCGACCTCCCCGGCGCCGGCCTTCGTCGAGTTCGACGCCGCCGCCATGGCCAGTGCCGTCCTCGAGGTGGCCCGGGCCACCCTGGACGCCACCGGCCCCGTCGGGGGCGTCGGGATCGCCAACCAGCGGGCCTCGACCGTCGTCTGGGACCGGTCGACCGGTGTCCCCGTGGGGCCCGGCATCGGCTGGCAGGACCTGCGGACGGTGGGGACCTGCCTGGCCCTCCAGGCGCAGGGGATCCGGGTGGCGCCCAACGAATCGGCCACCAAGCTGGCCATGCTCCTCGATCTCGCCGACCCCGACCGCCACCGCGACCTCTGCTTCGGCACCGTCGACAGCTGGGTGGCGTGGACCCTGTCGAACGGTGCTCTGCACGTCACCGACGCCAGCAACGCCGGGGTCACCGGACTGCGCGGCGACGGATCGGCATGGGACGACACCATCCTCGACGCCCTGCGCATCCCCCGGAGCGTCCTGCCGGCGGTGGTCGACTCGAGCGGCGTCGTCGGCCCGGCGAGCGCCCTTCCCGGAGCACCGCCCATCGCCGGGATCGCCGGGGACCAGCAGGCGTCTCTGATCGGCCAGGGCTGCACCCGGCCGGGGATGGCCAAGGTGACCTTCGGCACCGGCGGCATGCTCGACTGCTGCGTCGGCGACCGGCGCCCGGCCTTCGCCCGTCGCGGGGGCGCCGGGACCTTCCCCATCGCCGCCTGGCAACGGCACGGCCGGATCACCTGGGGCGTCGAGGCCATCATGTTGTCCGCCGGGACGTGCGTCGAGTGGTTGCGCGACGATCTCGGCATCATCGCCACCGCCGCCGAGTCGGACGCCGTGGCGGCCCGGTGCTCCGACACCGGCGACGTCTGGTTCGTCCCCGCCCTGCTCGGGATGGGGACTCCGGTGTGGGACTTCGGTGCCCGCGGCACCTTCGTCGGCATCACCCGCGGTACCGGTCGTCCGGAGATGGTCCGCGCCGTCCTGGTCGGGATCGCCCAGCGCGGCGCCGATCTGCTGGAGGCGGCCGAAGCGGACACGGGCCTCTCCATCCCGACCCTACGCGTCGACGGCGGGATGTCGGCCAACGCCACCTTCGTGGGTGCACTGGCCGACGCCACCGGCCGTCCGATCGAAGTGTCGCCGGTCCTCGAGGCCACCACCCTGGGCGCCGCCTACCTGGCCGGCATGGCCCTCGGTGTCTGGGCCGGCGAGGAGGACGTGGCGGCGGCCTGGACGCCGCACCGTGTGGTCGAGCCCGGTGCCGGCGAGGCCCGGCGGGCCGGCGACCGCGCCCGTTGGCTGGCGGCCCGGGAGCGGGCGCTCGGGACCGTCCCCGAATTGTCGTCCCTCGATTTCTGACCGGGGCGCCCGACCCCGGAAAGCTCAGCGCGTCACGGGTCGCCGGCGGTGGCATCCTCGGGACCGGGCGCGAAGGGCCATTCCTCGAACACCGCACAGCGCCCGCCGGTGGTGAACTGGAGCACCCACAGGTCGCGCCATCTCCCCACGGCGGGGTCTTCGTAGTCGACCGACACCCGCACCACCGCCGTCCGCCCGTCCACCGCCACCACGTCGCTCACCATGGTGAAGCCCTCGTCGGGTCCCGCCCGCTCGTGCTCCCACAACCGGGCCAGGTCGTCGAGACCCTTCACCGGCTCCCCCCACGGAGAGGTCCGGTACGTCACCTCGGGAGCGAAGACGACGGCCAGCTGGTCCGTGCCCGGCGATCGCCACGCCCGCTCGTAGTCGTCGATCCAGCGGCTGACGTCGGTGCGGTCCATGGGGCCATCGTGCCATCAACCGCCCAGATCCTGAAGGACGGCCATCGCCGCATTGCGACCGTTGACGGCGATCACACTTCCTCCCGGATGCGTGGCGGCACCGCACAGGTAGACACCGTCGAGGGGTAGGCGGGGGCCGAAACGCCGGTCCCACAGCTGCTCGGCCAGGCAGTCGCCCTGGAAGATGTGTCCGCCGGTGAGGCCCATCCGCTCTTCGATGTCGGGGGGACCGAGCACCTGCCGGTGCTCGATGAGATCGGCCACGCCCGGAGCGAAGCGCTCCACCTCGGCCATCGCCGCGTCGGCGATGGCCTCCCGGCGGCTCTCCCAGTCCCCCTCGGCCAGGTGGTAGGGGACGTACTGGGCGAACACGCTCATGGCATGGCGGCCCGGCGGCGCCACCGACGTGTCGTAGGCGGTGTGGAAGTAGAGCTCGCACCACGCCGGCGCCGGCTCGCCGCGCCGGCTCCTCTCGTAGGCCGCCTGGGTGGCGTCGATCCCCGTGCTGATCGTCACCATGGCGCGGTGCGGATCCACCTCGGGACCGGCGGCCCGAAAACGGGGGAGCCCGGTGAGGGCGCAATTGATCTTGAGCACCGGGCTGTCGATGCGCCAGCGGGCCACCCGCTGGCGCAACGCGGCCGGGCCCTGGTCCTCGCACAGGGCCAGGGTGCGCCGGGGGTCGGCGTTGGACACCACCACCGGGGCACGGACCATCTCGCCCCCGTCGAGACGGACCCCGGCCCCGGGGACGATGGCGGTCACCGTGACCCCGGTGGCCAGCACGGCCCCGGCGTCGAGGGCGGCGTCGGCCAGGGCGAAGGAGATCCGGCCCATCCCTCCCTGGACGTAGCCCCAGGCACCGGGCTCGCCCTCGAGGGTCCCGCTCGAGTGCATCAGATGGACGGCGGCCGTCCCCGGATCGCGCGGCCCGGCGTAGGTGCCGATGACCCCCTGCCCGTGCAGCGCCGTCCGCAGCCGCTCGTCGCGGACATGGCGTTCGACGACGTCGGCGATCGAGGCCTCGAAGACCACCTCCATGGCCTCGGGGTCGTGGGACAACAGCTCCTCCAGCGTCGGCCGGTCCGGTGCGTCGCCCACCCAGGTGTCGCGCCCCGGGCCCCGCAGGGCGCGGCGGATCCGGCCGAAGAGGGCCTCGTAGGCGGCGAACCCTTCCTCGTCGCCCGGTGCCAGCTCGGCCACGGCGGCGGCACTGCGTTGCGGATCGTTCCACAGCGCGACGTGTGTCCCGTCCTCGAACGGACACCACAGATGGGGGTCGACGATGTGGACGCGGTAGCCCCGGTCGCGCAGGCCCAGCTCGTCCACCACCAGGGGATGGAGCAGGCCCACCAGATAGGCACAGGGGCTCACGATCCAGTCCTGGTCGGCGAAAGGCTGCTCCGACGTGCACGCCCCCCCGAGCCGGTCCCGGCGCTCGAGGACGAGGACGCGCTTGCCGGCGCGCGCCAGGTAGGCGGCGGCGGTGAGCCCGTTGTGGCCCCCGCCCACCACCACGGCGTCCCACGGCCGCGAGGCCAGCTCGGCCATCGGCGCCGGCAGGCCCACCTGCCCCAGGACGTCGCGCACGGCCACGGCGCCGTGTCTAGCGCACCGGCACCGGGGTCGGGCCCCGGTCTCGTCACGCGACGGCTCGAGCGGGGCAGCCGCCTGGTGCCACGGCTCCGCCAGCGGGTGGTGTCGAGCCCGTGGTCGGTGGCCCCGCCCCGGTGGGAGGTGGATCCCTACTTCGACCTCGACTACCACCTCCGGTGGGCCCGGGCGGCGGGCTCCCGGGACACCGGTCAGGTCCTCCGCATGGCCGAGCCCATCGCCATGCAGGGTTTCGACCACGACCGGCCCCTGTGGGAGGTGACCGTCGTCGAGGGTCTGACCGGCGACCGGGCCGCCGTCATCATGAAGATCCACCACGCCATCACCGACGGCGTGGGCGCCGTGAAGATCGGGATGGTCCTCTTCGACCTCGAGCGGACCCCGCCCGGTCCCCCGTCCCCGCTCCCGGCGGCGCCGCCGGTCCACGTCCTCAACCGGTTCGAGCGCTTCCGCGACGCCCTCGACCACGAGGCCCGGCGGCAACTGGACACGGCCCGCCGGTTCCCGGCCGCCGTCGGTCGCACCCTGGCCCGGGCGGCGTCGGACCCGGCGTCGGCCATCGAAGGGTTCGGCACCACGGTGGCGTCGGCGGCCCGCATGCTGCGCCCGGCGTCCACGCCGCTCAGCCCGGTCATGACCGGGCGCTCCCTCAGCATGCACTTCGACACCCTCACCATTCCGTTCGCCGAGACCAAGGCAGCGGCCAAACGGGGCGGGGGCCGGCTGAACGACGCCTTCGTCACCGGCGTGGCGCGCGGGATGCGCTACTACCACGACAAGCACGGGGCCACGCCGGCCAAGCTCCGCATGGGCATGCCCATCAGCGTGCGCACCGCCGAGACGGCCGACCTGGCCGGGAACCAGTGGGCTCCCACCCGCATCCCCCTGCCCATCGCCGTCGACGATCCGCTCGAGCACCTCCAGGTCGTCCGGGGGGTCATCGCCGTGCAACACGCCGAGCCGGCGGTGGGCCTGGTGAAACCGCTGGCGTCGGTCCTGCACCGGCTGCCCACCACGATGCTCACCGGCATCTTCGGTTCCATGCTCAAAGGCGTGGACTTCACCACCAGCAACGTCCCGGGGGTCCCCGTCCCCGTCTTCTTCGCCGGTGCCGAGGTGCTGGAGCAGTTCCCCCTCGGTCCCCTGAGCGGATCGGCGGTCAACCTCTGTCTGCTCAGCTACGTCGACGGGCTCCACATCGGCGTGAACAGCGATCTGGCCGCCGTGCCCGATCCCGACGTCCTGCACGCCTGTCTCCTCGACGGGTTCGACGACATCGCCCACCTGGCCTAGTCACGCACCGCCCGGCGCCAACGGGTGGGGAAAGAACCGATGGTGGTGCCGGCCGGTGACCTCGTAGACGGCCGTGCCGCGCCGACCGTCGTCGGTCTCGACCGCCATCAGATGCTGCCCGCCGCCGTAGAACGGACGGTACGGTGCGCACCACCGACCCGACCCCCGCACGACCACCTGGCGGTGGTCCTCCATGGTGAACACCACCGTTCCCGACAGTCCCACCACGGCGGCGCCGTCGCTGCCGTAGTCGACGGCGTCATCGGCGGCGTCGGTCCAGCGCAGATCGTGGTGGAAGTCGACGACCGGCACCGGAGGTCCCCCGTCGGCCGGCGCCCAGCACCCGTCGGTGAAGATCCGGGCCCCGTTGGCCAGCTCCCAGTGCCAGACCCCGAGCATCCCGTCGGGCAGCTGGACGGCGAACCACGTCCAACAGGGAATCCGGCCGTGATCGCGCACGCCCCACGAGTGGTCGCGCTGGCCCAGCCATCCCGCCACGGCGGCGCCGTGGTCGCCCTTGCGGTACGACCCGGAGAACGTCCCCGACTGGATCATGTGGCTCTGGTCCCACAGCAGTGCGCCCTCGTCGTCGAGGAGTCTCCCCCGGCGCAGTGCGTACGGCGCGGTCCGGGCGCTGAACGTCAGGTCGGCGTCGAATCCGTCGGCCCCGTCGACCACCACCCGCAGCCGGCGAAAGGGCTCCTCGACCACCACCGACACAGGACCCACCGCCGATGTGTGGGGATCCCCGTCGGCCGCCCGCTGGTAGAAACCGAACAGGAGCTCACCGCCGACGCGGCCGAGCACCAGGGCGTCGAGGAGGTGGCGGGCGGGGTACGTGGCCACGGCGATGGCGATCACGTCGCTGTCGACATCGGGGCCGTGGGCCACCACGAAGTAGCTCTCGCGCCAGTGCTGGTGCTCGATCCCGACGACCGACAGGGGCTCGGGGATCTGGTGGACGAAGTACTCGTCGTAGGCGGTCAGAGACGGCATGGTCGCTCCTCGGTCGGCGTGGATCAGTCGGCGTGGATCAGTCGGCGTGGATCAGTCGGCGTGGATCAGTCGGCGTGGATCAGTCGGCGCGGATCAGCTCGTGGGAAGCCAGGTCGACGATCTGGGCGGCGTGGCGTCGGGCCATGGTGAGGAACATCTCGTCACCGCGCGCCGTGCGCTCGACCATCATCGAGGCCCCGACGGCCATCAGGTAGCCGCCATAGGCGTAGCGCCGGTAGTCGGCGAAGCAGTCGTCGAACGGGTAGCCGGTCACCCCGCCGGCCACCAGGGCGCCGTGGTACTCACGCACCAGTCGCTCCTCGTGGCGACGGCGGTCCTCCACCGACGGGCCCGCCCCGAGAAAGTAGGACACGTCGGCCACGCCAGGGCCGAGGACCACGGTCTGCCAGTCGACCACGGCCAGCGGCGCGCCGCCGCCTTCTCCACCGAACAGGAGATTGTCGAGGCGGTAGTCGGCATGCTGGACCGTCCACGGGCGGGGCTGACGGCGCAGGTAGGTGCCGATGTCCGCCATCAGTCGACGACCGACGTCGAGGACGGGCTCCTCGAGGACGTCGCCGTAGCGGGAGGCGAATCCCTCGAAGAGCACCGGCAGGAGAACCTCGCCGGCGTCGTTGCTCTCGGCCGTCCGCCGGTTGAGCCAGTCGAGCGTCTCGAGGCGCCGGTCCGCCCAACGCGGGGCGTGCAGCGCGGCCAGCTCGGTCAGGGCCAGGGCGGCCTCGTCCACGGTGCACCCCGCCACCTGATCGCCGACCCGGGCCGGCGCCAGGTCCTCCAGGATGAGGACGAACTCGGCCGTGGCCGGGTCGACGTCGGCGTGGTAACAGCGCGGCGTCCGGACGCGCAGCGTCGGCGCCACCTCCTGGTAGAAGCGCACCTCGACCTCGGAGGTGCGCATGGCGACGGCGGTGGCGCGACTGGTGGCGTCGGCAGGGGTGAACTTCCCCACGAGGCTCACCGGGGCCCCCGGCTCGTCGGTCTCGTAGTGCGGCGACAACCGTACGCTGTCGGCCATCTGCCCGGTGCCCACGATCTCGCCCTCGAAGGACACCACGGCGCCCGACCCGAGGACGCCGGCGTGGCGCAGGACATCGGTCAGCCACGGCGCCGTGACCTGCTCGGGACGCCAGACGGCGGTACCCGGTGGTGCCTCCGTCGCTCCTCCGTCGGAGCCAATCCCCTCGGTCACGGCATCACCCCGGCCGAGACGCTACCCAGGGCCCGGCATCGGCACGTCATGGCTGGTCATGGCTCCTCCCTGCGTTCAGTTCCCCCCGAATCATGCCGATAACGTGGAGGTGATGGAGCCCACCCGGATCGGTGAGCAGGGCGGGACACCGAACCTGGGCGACCGGGTCGCCGACGGGACCACCACACCGGTGGTGGTGACGGCGGCGGTCCGTAGGGCGGCCGCCGACCGCGACGCGTCGGGCGTCGACGGTGCCATCGTCCTCGGGCGCCAGCTGGTGTCCAACCTGAGCCACGTCCTTCTCGGCACGCCGGGAGCTCTGACGGCGGCGGCCATCGCCGCCCTGTCGGGTGGCCACCTTCTCATCGAGGACGTCCCCGGTGTCGGCAAGACGGTGCTGGCCCGCGCCCTGGCGATCTCGCTGGGGGCCGATCTCTCGCGGGTCCAGGGGCACCCCGACCTCCTCCCCTCCGACATCACCGGCGTCTCCGTCTTCTCACCCGACGCCGGGACGTGGGAGTTCCGTCCCGGACCGGTCTTCGCCCACGTCGTCCTCGTCGACGAGCTCAACCGCACACCGCCGCGTACCCAGGCCGCCCTCCTCGAGACCATGGAGGAGCAGCAGGTGAGCGTGGACGGCGAGTCCTACCCCCTGCCCCACCCCCACCTCGTGATCGCCACCCAGAACCCGCTCTCGCAGCTCGGGACCTATCCCCTGGTCGAGAGCCAGCTCGACCGGTTCGCCCTGGCCACGGCCATCGGCTACCCCGATGCGGACACCGAGACCCGGCTCGTCCTGCACCACGGGGGGAAGTTCGCCCTCAGCGCCCTCGCGCCCGTCTGCACGGCGGCGGGATGGTTGGCCGCCCAGCGGGCCACCGAGACGGTGGCGGTGGCACCGGTCATCGCCGAGTACGCCGTCACATTGTGCCGGGCCAGCCGGACCGCCGCGGGGGTGCGCCTCGGCGCCAGCCCGCGCGCGGCGATCTGGCTCATCCGCTCGGCCCAGGCTCACGCCGTGCTGTCCGCCCGTTCCTATGTCACCCCCGACGACGTGAAGGCGGTGGCCACCGCCTGCCTGGCCCACCGGCTCATGACCGACGAAGGGGTCGAACGCGGCGTCGCCGTCGTCCGCGGGCTGCTCGAATCGACACCGGCCCCTCGTCCGTGACCCCACCGTCGGGGCGGGAGCGGGTCCGGGTGCGGTCCCGCTCCCGGACCTTCGTCCGTCCCGTCCGTCCCCTCGTCCCCCTGGCCAGCTCTCTCCTCGTCGTCCTCGGCTGGGGGGTCGTGGCCCACAACAGCGGGGCCGGATGGGTCCAGGCGCTCGGTGACGTGGTGGCCGGGACCCTCCTTCTCGGCATGATCGGCGCGGCGTTCGTCCTGGTCCGGACCCGGCTCCGCGTCACCTCGGTCCCGACCGACGCCACCGCCGGCCAGCCGTGCGCGATCGGTGTCCAGAGCACCTCGAGGGTGCGGCTGGCCCCCGTCCACCCACCGGGGCCGGTCTGCTTCGTCGGCCCCTCCGGCACCCCCCGTCCGGCCGTCGTCCCCGGTACCGCTCCCGGCGATGCGCTCACCCTCCTCCCCCGTCGGCGCGGCGTGGCGTCGTCGATCACCGTGGACGTGGCCAGCGCCGCGCCCTTCGGGCTGATGTGGTGGACCCGGCGCCTCCGTCTCGATCTCCCCTCCGATTTGCACATCGGTCCGAAGATGGGACCGCCCGTCGTCCTCCCGCGCCAGGAGGACGACCGGTCCGGCGACAGCGCCCACCGCTCACCCCGGGACATCGGCGAGCCCCGGGGGGTCCGGCCCTACCGACCGGGAGACAGTCGACGGTGGGTGCACTGGCCGGCCACCGCCCACAGCGGCGAATTGATGGTGCGGGAGATGGAGGGCCCCACCGCCGAGCCCGTCGTCGTCGTCGTCACCCTCCCACCGGACGAGGAGGCCGCCGAATCCGTCGCCGAGCGGGCGTTCGGCACGCTGGTGGCGCTGATCGACCGCGGGACGTCGGTGTTCCTCACGACGACCGAGGCGGCCGGCCGGCGGACCGACGCCGTCGCCGATCGTCGTTCGGCCGGTCGACGCCTCGCCCGCGCCGTCACCCCCGGGGGCCCGGGTTCCGCCCGGCGGACCGACCACGGGATCGGGGCGGTGGCACCGGCCGAGCCGGTCGCCGCCCCGGGCATCCTCGTGACCATGGCCGACCTCCGTCGTTCGCACCACCGGGTGGAGGGTCCGTGAGCCTCCTCGACGCCGTCAAGCGGGCCAACCGGCCGGGGCCGCCGGAGAATTCGGCCCCCTTGCGGCTCGCCTGCGCCGGTGCCGTCGTCACCGGCATCGCCGCCTGCCGGGCCGAGGGCGAGCTGTCCTGGGCCGTGGCCCTCTCGTCGATGGTGCTCGTGACCGTGGGCATGTACTTCTCGTACCGGACGCGGGCGCGCCCCATCGGATGGCTCAAGCCCCTGCTGGCCCTGGCCGCCGTGGCCGCCTTCCTCTGGTTCTTCCGCCAGCTGACGGGGCAGGAGCTCTACGACGTGAGCACCGTCGAGGACCCCCTCGCCGTGCTCTTCGTCTGGATCCAGGTGGCCCACGCCTTCGACGTCCCCGCCCGCCGGGACCTGGCCTTCTCGCTGGCCGGCTCGGCCAGCCTGATGGCGGTGGCCGCCGCCCAGGCCGTCGATCTCGGCTTCGGCCTCTACGCCGTGGTGTGGATCGGCTTCGGCCTCTGGGGCCTGGTCCGCATGTGGGGATCGGCCAGCGACGGCGGCCGGATCGGCGGTCGGGGGATCGTGGCCACCGTGGCCGCCGTCTTGGTCCTGGCCGTCGCCGTCCTCACCGTCCTTCCCGCCCCCCAGGTGGCGGGCCGGATCGACTTCCCGGCCAACTCGGCCGGCGGGGCGGGACTCCCCGGAGCCGGCGGTCTGACCGGCGACGCCGGGCGGGCGACGGAACCGGCCCGGGCGGGCAGCTCCTCGGGGCCGACACGCGTCGGCGGGTTCCTCGGCTTCGCCACCCATCTCGACACGGCCCTGCGCGGGTCGCTCGGGAACACCGTCGTGATGCGGGTGCGGGCGCAGCGCCCGTCGTACTGGATCGGCGAGACCTTCGACACCTGGGACGGTGAGAGCTGGAAGGTCCCGCCCAAGAGCTCGCCGATCGCCCTCTACTCGGGATCACCTTTCCCGGTGCCCCCGGCCGTCGACTCCCCGCAGGTGAACGACCCCCCGGCCGGTCAGAGCGACCTGCAGACCTTCTACATGGCGCAGTCCAGCCCCAACCTGATCTTCCACGCCGACAACGCCGCCGAGGTCTGGTTCCCGGCGCGCAACATCTACATCTCGGGAAACGACACCATCGTCTCCCCCATCGCCCTCGGACCCGGCGCCATCTACACGGTCCGGTCCGTCGTCGACACCCCGACGGCGGCGCAGCTGGAGGCCGTCACCGGCTCACCGGCGTCGACGGAGACGCCCGGCCAGGCCAAGGCGCTGCGCCGCGACCTGCAGCTGCCCCATCCCTACGGGCGCGTCCAGGCCCTGGCCGAGAGGATCACGGCCACCGACAAGACGACCGACGCCAAGGTCCAGGCCCTCATCGCGTGGATCGGCGCCCACACGCACTACTCGACCGACATCCCTCCCCTCCCGCCGGGAGCGGACACCGTCGACGAGTTCCTCTTCGGCAACCGCACCGGGTTCTGCGAGCAGATCTCCACGGCCATGGCCGTCATGCTGCGATCGATCGGCATCCCCGCCCGTGAAGCGGTCGGCTACGTACCCGGTTCCTACAACCCGATCACCGACCTCTACGAGGTGCAGGGCAAGGACGCCCACGCCTGGGTCCAGGTCTGGTTCCCCCACTACGGCTGGCAGAGCTTCGACCCCACCGCCGTGGTTCCCCTGGCCAACCCCTCGCCCGGTCTCACCCTCGTCCACGACGCCGCCCACGCCCTGCGGCAGCTCCCTCTCGTCCCCCTCGGCGTCGCCCTGGCCGTGGCGGTGGTCACCGCGCTGGTGATCCGCCGGCGCCGGCGGCGGCCGGCCACATGGGCCATCGCCGTGGCCCGTCGCATGGAGCGCGCCGGCGGGCGGGCGGGCCGGCGACGGCGCCCGGGCGAGACCATCACCGAGTACGCGTCGGCCCTCGACGCCATGGGTGGCGACACCTCGGGGACGTGGAGCGCCCTGGCCTGGTTGGTCGAGGCGAGCGCCTACGGACAGCAGGAGCCGTCGGACGAGGAGCGCCGCCGGGCCGAGCGCATCAGTCGCACCATCCGACCCGACCGGCGGCGGGCGGGAGACCCCCGGGCCCCGGACCTGGTGGGAGCGGCGACGGTCACGCCGGCAGCTGTCCCCGCGCCTCGTCGAGGCTCGCCCGGGCCTCCACCAGGGGACGCAGGCCCATCAGCTGGCGGGGACGGCTGAACCCGAGGGCGGCGGTCAGTCTCCCCTCCCGTCCGTAGAGGGCGACGAAGCGACGTTCCTCGAGGGACCCGTCGACCACGATGATCTCGTCGTCGGGACGGGGGTGGCCGATCACCTGGATCTTCGTCTCGTACTGGTCGGACCAGAAGTAGGGCACCGGTGAATAGGGGTCGGCGTGGCGGCGCCCGGCCAGGAGGCTGCGGGCGGCCGCCACCCCCTGCTCGGCGGCGTTCGTCCAGTGCTCGATGCGGATCTCGGCGCCGAGCCGGTCGTCGAACCAGCGGGCCAGGTCTCCGGCCACCACCACGTCGTCCGCCGCGTGCAGAGTGGCGTCGGCCCGGACCCCGTTGTCGACCTCCAGGCCGGAGTCGTCCAACCACTGCGTGGTGGGGACCACACCGATCCCCACCACGACGACGTCGGCGGGGATCACGGAGCCGTCGAGCAGGGCCACGCCGCTCACCCGCTCACCGGACGGCGCCGGCTCGGTCACCAGTTTCGACACCCCGGTCCCGGTCCGCACCTCGACGCCGTGGTCGGCGTGCAGGGCGGCGCAGACCGCACCCATCCGGTCACCGAGGACGCGCGCCAACGGCACCGGGAGCGCCTCGACCACGGTGACCCGGACACCGAGGCCGTGACAGGTGGCGGCCACCTCGGACCCGATGAACCCCGCCCCCACGACGACGAGCCTCGTGGCCTCCCCGGCGACGTCGGCACCGAGAGCGAAGCAGTCCTCGAGCGTCCGCAGCGTGTGGACACCGCGGAGGTGAGCGGTGCCGGGCAGGGTGCGGGGGTGGGCGCCGGTGGCCACCACACAGCCGTCGTACTCCACCCGGTGCCCGTCGTCGAGATCGATGCGGTGGCCCGCCAGGTCGAGCGCGGTGGCGGCGTGCCCGAGCCGGAGGTCGAGGCCGAGGGCGTCGATCTTCTCCGGGTCGCGCAGCCGGACGCGGTCGAGTCCCCACGTCCCGGCCAGAAGCTGCTTCGACAGCGGCGGACGGTCGTACGGTTGGTGCGGCTCCGCCCCGATCAGGACGATCCGGCCTCCGTAGCCTTCGGCGCGCAACGTCTCGGCGGCGCGCAGCCCGGCCAGGGATGCGCCGACCACGGCGATCGTCGAGTGCGAGTCGTACACCATGAGCGGATTAACACTAATGGCGGCCGACGGGGCAGGACGCGTCCGGCACGTGTCGGACGCGTCCTGCCCCGGCGACGCGGTGTCGTGGAGGAGGGGACGAGCGGTCGGGCTCTAGCTGGCGGCGATGCCCTCCATGGGCGAGGCCAACCCGGTCACGGTGCCGATCTCGAACAGCGTCCCGTCGTCCTTGACGTGGAACTCGTCGAGCGTTCCCGCCCCACCGTTCTCCACATAGAGGAACCGTCCGTTCGGGGTGGCCGCCGAGTCCGTGGTCCCGGCTTCGGTCGACGCCGCCACCCCGAGCAGGACAGGGGTGCCACCGGCGCTCACCTGGAAGGAGCTGACCGTGGCACTGCCGGCATTGGATCCGTAGAAGAAGCCGTTGTCCTGTGTCACCCAGCACAGCGCCGTCTGACCGTCGGTGACCGATCCGAGCGCGCTCACCGTGCCACCGGGGTTCAGGGCGTAGACGCTCAGGGAACTCGTCCCCGCCTCGGTCACCACCAGGTGCCCGGCCTGGTCGAAGGTGAAGGCGAACGGGACCGGCGTAGCCGACGGATTCTTCACCGGGTGCAGACTGAGGAGCCCGGCGAAGCCGACGGCGAAGACGTCGATGTCGCTGCCGCTCTGCTTGGTGGTCACGATGACCTCCGAGCCGTCGGGCGAGAAGCCCACCTGTCCCGGTGACTCGAGGTAGTTCGGTGGGTCGGTGTTGGCCAGACCGAGCGAGCGGTTCGAGCCGGGCAGGGGTCGCAGCGCGTCGGCGATGAGGGCGTAGCCCTGGACCGACCCCGCACCTCCGGCGTCGAGCACGTAGACGAGTCCCCGGTGGACGGCGATCGACGTCGGGAACTGGCCACCGGAGGGAACGATCTGCCACAGCGCGAGCTGGTCACCCGAGACCCTGAAGACCGACACGGTGTCGCTGCCGGCGTTGACGGCCAAGAGGATGCGGCCTCCATCGGCCAGAGCCACCGAGCCCTGCGAAGCCAGGGGATCGACGGCCGATCCGGCCGCCACGGCGCCGTCCCCGCCCGTGTCGTAGGTACCGGCCGCGGAGAGGGTGCCGTTCGCCGCCTGGTCGTAGGCGAGGATCTGGTTGCCGTCCGGGTTGTCCGTCTGGAGAAAGACGGCGTGGTCGGTGAACGGCGCCGTCCGGGGCGCTCCCGCGGGGACGGCGGCGGCGGAGCCGGCGATGCCGAGGGTGGTGCCGGCCAGGGCCAGGGCTCCGAGCAGAACCGTCGTCGCCCCTCGCTTGATTCTCGTCACAGTCGCTCCTGTTCGTCGGGATCGTGTCGGACACCTCTTCAGTCCCCTGAGGTCCGCGTCCGTTACAACCATCCGCCGGTGGCCGTCGACCATGCGGCGCGGCCGCACCGGCGCAACGGCGGCCTACGCTGCCCGACGTGGGAGAGGAGGAGTTGGTCGAGCGGCTACGGAAGAAGGACGAGGGGGCCTTCGCCACCCTCGTCGAGCGCCACCACATGCCGATGGTCCGACTGGCCCTGACCTTCGTGGCGAGCCGGTCCGTGGCCGAGGAGGTCGTCCAGGACACCTGGCTGGGGGTCATCGGGGGGATCGATCAATTCGAGGAGCGGTCGTCTCTCCAGACATGGATCTACCGCATCCTGGTCAACCGGGCCCGCAAGACCGGTGTGCGCGAACGCCGCACGGTGGCCGTCGATGACATCACCGAGGCGGACCGCTTCTCGCCGGACGGCTCCTGGAGCCGCCCTCCGCGGGAATGGACCGACGACGTCGTCGACCGGCTCTTCGCCACGGCCGTGGCCAAGAGACTGCGGACCGCCATCGACGAACTACCCCCGACCCAGTGCCAGGTTGTAACACTGCGGGACGTCGAGAGACTGTCTGCCCGAGAGGTCTGCGAGATTCTCGGCATCAGTGAAGCGAACCAGAGGGTCCTGCTCCATCGTGGCCGCAGCCAGCTCCGTCGAACCATCGAGTTCGAGATCGAAGGCGGGTGACCGTGCGAATCCTGAATCGCGACCTCGTCTGCCGGCAGGCCGTGGCCCTGGTCACCGACTACCTCGACGACGTCCTCCCCCGGCGCCAGCGCCGCCGGTTCGAGGCCCATCTCCGCAATTGTCCGAATTGCAGCCGGTACCTCGAGCAGATCCGCCTCACCATCGACACCGTCGGACACGTCGAGCCCGACGAGCTCGATCCCGAGATCAAGGACGACTTGATCGATCTCTACCGGCGCTTCCACGAAGACTGAGGGGGGACACAGGGCTGGACCGCTATCCGCCGAACATGGTCATCCACTGCTCGGGGGTCCGGAGGCGGAACACGTAGTTGCTCCGGCGGATGTCCCCGAGGCCGGCCGACGGCTCCGGCGAGTAGAGGTGGCCCGGATAGAGCACGGTGTCATCGCCGAAACGGGCCAGCCGGGTGGTGAGCGACTGGTACATCTCCTCGGGGTCGCCACCGGGGAGATCGGTCCGGCCGCAGCCCTCGAGGAACAACGTGTCACCGGAGACGAGGCGACCGTCGACGGCGAAGCACTGGCTGCCGGGGGTGTGCCCGGGAGTGTGAACGAGCTCGATCTCCACCATCCCCACCGTCACCACGTCGGCGCTGTCGTGCTCGATCAGGTCCTTCGGGCCGACACCGGTGGCCCGCACCACCCACGGACTCTCGGCCCGTTGGACGTGCACCGGCACCTGGACCTGCTCCAGCAGGGTGGTGATCCCCTCGATGGGATATCCCATCAGGTCCCCGCCCACGTGGTCGGGGTGGAAGTGGGAGGCGAGAACCCCGACGCAGCGCATGGAGTCGGCCGCCAACAGCTCGAGGAGCCCGCCGACGTCGTAGGCGGGGTCGACCACCACCGCCTCACCGGTGGTGCGGTCACCGATGAGGTAGCAGAAATTCGCCATCTGGCCGGCCACCGGGTCGCCGACGGCGAAGTCGCGACCCGACAGGAGCTGGCGGAAGTAGAGACGGTCGTCGGCGGGCATCACCCGATCGTAGAGGCCCTACCGGTAGGTCTTGCGCGCGAACACAGCGTGGGGGCCGGCCACCCGGTCCAAGAAGACCAGGCCGTCGAGGTGGTCGATCTCGTGGAGGACGGCACGGGCCTCGAAGGCATCGACGCTCAGGGTCCGCCGGTCGCCGTCGATCCCCAGACCGGTGACCGTCAGCCGGGTGGCGCGCGCCACCTCCCCGGTCAGGTCGGGCACGCTCATGCACCCTTCGCGGGCGGCGGCCGGGTCGTGGGCGGACACCACGACGGGGTCGAAGAGGACGAACGTCCCATGGCACGACACTGCCTTGGCGTGCCCCGTCACATCGACGACGAAGGCCCGTCGGGCCACGCCGATCTGGGGCGCCGCCAGACCGACGCACGCCGGTGAGGCGCGCATGGTGTCCACGAGATCGCCGGCCAGGGCCAGAGCGTCGGCGTCGATGTCCCCGACGGGCGCGGCGGTCGCCATCAGAACGGGGTGCGGCAGGGTCAGCACGGCGCGGACGCTCATCGATGGGACGGACTCAGAGGAGATCGACCTCGTCCCGGTGCACCGAGCAGTGCACGTCCAGCGAGGCGGCCGCCTCACGGATGCGGCCGGCGGCCGTATCGCCGGCGGTGCCGGCCGGGAGCGTGACCCGCAACGTCATGACGTAGACCGGCGCACCCTCCTCGCCCACGAGGTGGGTCGACAGGTCCACGACGTTTCCGCCGGCGTCGGCCAGGGCGCTCGTCACGGTGCGGACGATCCCCGTCCGGTCCGCACCGTGCACGGCGATCGTCCATGGCTCGTCTCGTGGTCCCACCGGTTCTCCCGGGGGCGGCGCGTCGTCCAGCGGACGCACGGCCACGACCAATTCGAATAGGCCCGCCACCGGGTCGAGAGCGTCCTCGAGGGCGCCGGCGGTGACGCCGTCGGGGGCCGACACGACCAGAAGGACGGCGAAATGGCCCTGGAGGTTCGTCATCGTCGAGTCTTCGAGATTGCAGCCGAGATCGGCGAGCACCCCGCTCACGGCGGCGACGATCCCGGGGCGGTCGGCGCCGAGGGCACTGAGCCACAGTCGTCCCATCGGCGAACGTTACGTCACGGTCCGACGTCGGCGGGGCCGACCGAGGCCGACCGGCCGAAGACGACGGCGAAGAACGTCAGTCCCGCCGCGAATTCCCACTCGTTGAAGAACGAGAGCCGGTCGAACAGGTCGAAGAGGGCGACGACGGTGGCCGTCCCGAGGAAGAACCCGTAGGTGTCGCGCGGGAGCCGCCAGAGTGCCAGTCCGAAGGCCACGACGATGGCCGTCGCCGGGAACCAGAGCCCGGGAGTGAGTCCGTGGAGGACGGAGGTCGTGTACAGAGAGAGCGAGTCCCGCCGGAACCCGAGATCGAGATTGAGGTTGATGGCGCCGGAGACGAAGGCATGGAGGTTGGCCGCCGCCCAAGGAAGGATGAAGACGGCGGCGGCCGCCGCCGAGAGGGCCGTCCGGCGCCAACCGAAGTCCTTCCAGATCGCCGCGAACGGGACCAGCATCCAGGTGTACGGCTTGCAGGTGAGAGCCACGGCGAAGGCCACCACGGCCCACCCCCGCCGTCCACGTATGACGGCGTAGCCGCACAGGCACAGGGCGAGCAGTGTCAACGGATCGAGCCAGGACTGCTCCAGCCCGAAGAGAAGTCTCGGGTAGAGCAGGAACAGACAGGCGACGAGGGCGTCGTCGGGCCTCCTGCTGATCCGGATCAGGGTGAGAGCGGTCACGACCATGGCCGTCAGGAGCCCGTAGCGGACGTCGCCGAACAGGACGTGGAAAGGCCACAGCAACACGGCCGACCCGGGCAGGTAGGCGAACTCGTTCGTCACCTCGCCCGGGATCCCGCTCGTCCATCGGAGCGTGTAGATGTCGTGGCCGTGGGACAGGCCGTGGGTGGCCGCCTGCAGCATGTACCAGGTGTCGATCGAGGGCCGGGGGCTCGCCAGCACCATGGCGACGCCGGCCGCCGTCATGGTCGCCACCACGGCGTAGGCCGTCAACCGGCCTCGTCCCCGGCCGAAGAGCGCCCATGCCACCACCGTCAGGGCGGCGACCCCTGTCAGGGCGCGGCTGAGGTAGAGGGCAGCCGTGTCGGTGCCGTAGATGCCGGCGGGCAGAATGGCGGCGGCGGCGGCCACCGTGGCCACCGCCAGCGTGACACCGGTCAAGGCCGAGTCTTCTCGTCGCAGCGACCGCCCGGCGACGAGCGTGACGACGACGAGGGCGACGCCGGCCGCCATGATGACGACGCTCGTCTGCGTGTAGGACCCGTCGGTGGCGGCCGCCCCGAAGCCGATCGCCGACCACGCCGCCAACAACGTGAGGTTGGCGTCGAACGGTCCCCAGGTCAGATTGGTCCGAATCCCGGCGGCCCTCTGAGGAAGGCGCCGAGAGTGCGTGCCCTGTTGCTCGTCATCGACAGGGCGGGACATCGTGCAAAGCGTAGAGACGACCGCCCGCTCGGGGCGGGATGCCGGTGACCACGGCACTACATTCTGCGGAATGAGCTCCACCGTCCCCGTTCACCCGGGTCTGTTCACCGAGGACGATCCTCCCCGACTCTTGGGCGGCCGGTGCCACGCCTGTGGGCATCACCACTTCCCGCGTCACGACATCTGTCCCTACTGCGCGTCCGCCGACACGGAAGGGGCCGAGCTGTCGGGCGTGGGGCGATTGTGGGCGTGGACCGCCGTCACCCATCCTCCTCCGGGCTACCGGGGGGAGACCCCCTACGGCTTCGGCGTGGTCGAGCTGCCCGAGGGTCTGCGCATCGTCACCCGTCTGACCGAACCGGACCCCGGACGCCTGCGGGCCGACCAACCCATGCACCTCGTGACGGACCCCCTCCACACCGACGAGGAGGGACGGCGCGTCGTCACCTACGCCTTCGCCCCCGATGAGACCCCGTCACCCGGTGAGACCCTGTCCCCCGAAGAGACCGTGTCACGGTGACGGGCGTCGAGATCGCCGGGATCGGCCTCCACCCGTTCGGGCGTTTCGACGGTGTGACGCTGACCGACATGGGGGCGTCGGCCGTCGGCCACGCCCTGGCCGAGGCGGGCGTGGGCCGGGGGGGATTCCAGGCCGCCTTCTGCGGGACCGCCTACGGCGGGGTGGCCACCGGGCACAAGGTGCTCGGCGCCCTCGGGATGACGGGGATGCCCATCGTGGACGTGGAGGCCGGGTGCGCCAGCGGAGCTGCCGCCCTCATGCTCGGGAGCGCCGCCATCCGGGGCGGGCAGTACGACACCGTCCTCGTCTTCGGAGTGGAGAAGATGCCCCGGGGCATCATCCGCTCCTCTTTCTTCGATCCCTGGCAGGAGGAGGCGGGGTACGCCGCCACCCCTGCCTACTTCGGCCTGCGGGCCCAGCGCTTCATGCGCACATCGGGGGTGACCAAGGATCACCTGGCCGCCGTGGTGGTGAAGAACAGACGCCACGGGGTCCACAATCCCGACGCCATGTACCGGTCCGAGGTCGCAGCCGACGCCGTGCTCGCCTCCCGGGTGGTCTGCGAACCCCTGCACCTGTGGATGCTGTGCTCCCCCAACGAGGGCGCCGCCGCCGTGGTGCTCAGACGGGGTGCCCCGGCGGCGGGTGGGACGGGCGCCGGACGGGTGGAGCTGGCCGCCGCCGTCTTGCGCTCGCACCTTCCCGGCGCCGTGCTGAGCGAATCGACCCCGATGGCCGGGCTGACCGACGACAGCCTGCCGACCCCCACCACCCTGGCCGCCGACGACGCCTACGAGGTGGCGGGCCTGGGTCCTCGCGACCTCGACGTCGTCGAGTGCCAGGACACCGACGCGGCGCGCGAGCTCATGTCGTACGAAGAACTGGGGCTGTGCCCACCGGGAGGGGCGGCGGAGATGCTCGAGGCCGGTGTCTCCTCGATCGGCGGCCGCCTTCCCGTGAACCCGAGCGGTGGGCTTCTGTCCAAGGGCGAGCCTCTGGGGGCGTCCGCTCTCGGCCAGGTGGTGGAGCTCGTCCGCCAGCTGAGAGGAGAGGCCGGGGAGCGTCAGGTCCACGGTGCCCGCGTGGGGCTCGCGCACACCGTCGGTCGGGGGGCCAACGCCGGTGTGGTCGTCCTGCGACGCTCCTGAAGCGGGCCCGCGTCGCATCACCAGGCGGGCCGGCCAGATCTACAGTGGCCGGAGGTGCCCCGGGGGTGTCGCACCGGAGGGGGAATGTGATGGGTCAATTCACGGTGGCGGGCATGTTCCGCGCCAACGTGGCCGACGTCGGCGAACGACCGATGTTCCGCGTCGGCGGGACCACCGTGACGTGGGCCGATCATCACCGTCGCGCCTCGTCGGTGGCCCAGGCGCTGCTCGGCGAAGGAGTCACCCCCGGCGACCGGGTGGCGTTCCTCGATCGCAACGGGCTCGCCTACTTCGAGGTCCTGTTCGGCGGGGCCCTGGCCGGGGCGGTGAACGTGGCCGTCAACTGGCGTCTGGCCCCGTCCGAGATGGCCGGCGTGATCGACGACTCCCGGGCCACCGTCCTCGTGGTCCATCCCGAGTTCGTGCCCTGCCTGGCCGGCATGGACAGCGGCCTGCCCCACGTCTCCAGGATCGTCGTCCTCGGTGAGGCCAAGGCGCACGCCGATCTCGGGGGCGCCTCGGATCTGGCCCGACGCGTGGGCTACGAGGAATGGATGGGCGCCTGTGACCCGATCGACCCCGGTCATGTCGGTGCGCCCGACGACGTCTCGATGCAGCTGTACACGTCGGGGACGACCGGTCTGCCCAAGGGGGTGATGCTCGCCGACCGCAACATCGCCACCATGATCGAGCTCGCCGCTGCCGATGCCTTCGGCATCGACGACACCACCGTGAGCCTGGTGGCCATGCCTCTGTTCCACATCGGTGGATCGGGGTGGGCACTCACCGCCATGTCGCGCGGGGGGACGTCGGTCATCCTGCGCGACATGGACCCCGCCGAGCTGCTCCGGCTGGTGGAGCGCGAGCGGATCACCCACGCCTTCGTGGTCCCGGCCGTCCTGATGCTGCTGCTGGCCACCCCGGGGATCGAGAAGGCCGACCTGTCGAGCCTCGACACCATCTTCTACGGGGCGTCACCGATCGCCGAAGACGTCCTCGTCCGGTGCATGAACGTTTTCGGTTGCCGCTTCTCCCAGGTCTACGGCATGACCGAGACGTCCGGTGCCATCGTCCGTCTCGAGCACGAGGACCACGACCCCGACGGGGCGCGTCGACACCTCCTACGCGCCGCCGGGAAGGCACTGCCGACGGTCGAGATCCGCATCGTCGACCCGGACACCACCACCGACCTCCCGGCCAACAGCGTCGGCGAGATCTGGACCCGCTCGGCCTACAACATGGTCGGCTACTGGGAGAAGCCGGAGGAGACGGCCCGCACCATCGTCGGCGACGGCTGGTTGCGGACAGGAGACGCCGGCTACCTCGACGACGAGGGCTACCTCTTCCTCCACGACCGGATCAAGGACATGGTGGTCTCCGGCGGGGAGAACATCTACCCGGCCGAGGTCGAGAACGTGCTCCTGGCCGTTCCCGGCATCGCCGACGCCGCCGTCATCGGCGTTCTCGACGACTCCTGGGGCGAGACAGTGAAAGCGGTCGTCGTCCGGGACGCCGGGTCGGACATCGGCGCCGGGGAGATCATCGCCTTCTGTCGGGACCGGTTGGCGCACTACAAGTGCCCGACGTCGATCGACTTCGCCGACGCTCTCCCCCGCAACCCCTCCGGGAAGATCCTGAAGCGCGAGCTGCGCGAGCCGTACTGGGCCGGCCGGGAGCGTCGCATCCACTGATCCGGCGGTCGATGTCCGTCCTCCGCAGCGCCTCCTCAGGTCGACACGCCCCGAGCACCTTCCTCGACGGTCCGGGCCAGGATCCCGAGGGTGGCCCGCAGCGCACCTTCGGACAGGACGGGGAAGATCCCGGCCTTCTTCACGGCGGGGTCGATCGACGCCCAGTCGTAGTAGGAGGTGACGAGGGTGCCGTCCGCCAGGGGCTCGAGCCTGTAGCCGTAGACGTGGCCCACCGAGGGCCGCGTCTCGCCGGCGATCGTCCAGGCGATCTCACGGTCCGGCACCCATGTGGCGATGGTGACGATCACGTTGTACTGACCCATCGGACGGTCGTTGAGCGCCCGGCGGTCCATGTGAACGACGAAGCTGTCACCGACGGCGGCCACGGGGTCGCCCGTGGCATCCATCAGCATGCCGGAGCTGTCGATCGCCACGTGTCCGTGAGGGTCGCACAACAACCCGAAGATCGTCGACGGGTCCGCCGCCATCGCCCGCTCAACCTCGAATCGCTCGGTCGTCATCTCCTCATGATGCCAGCCGGGTCAGAAGAGGGCCTGGTCCTCGTCGTCCTCGTCGTCCACCGGACCCGCTGGGTCACCGACCTCGTCGACGTCATCGAGATCGTCCGGTTCATCGCCGTCGGTGTCGTCAACGAATCCCCGGTTGACGGTCTCCAGGCGGGGGACGAGCTCCTCGACCTGGGCCCGCGTCTGCCGGACGCGCCGGTCGAGCTCGTCGACGATGGCGGTCGCCCGCTCGAGCCGGACGACGAGCTGGTCGACGTCGACGTCGCGCTGCTCGAAGAACCCCACGATGACGTCGAGCTCCTGGCTCGCTTCGGTGTAGCTGAGCTCGCTCACCGGGATGGCGGCGTCGCCCGACTCAGGCGTTGTCATCCATGCTCCTCTCGGCCGCGGCGCGCTGTGGTCCGCCGGTGGTCACGTCGACCTGTCGCACCTCGGAGACGGCGACGCCGTCGGCGAAGCGGGTGGCGAGAACCGAGCCCGCGGCCAGAGCGCCCACCGAACGGACGATGCGGCCATCGTCCCCCAACGTCAATGTGTAGCCCCGCTCGAGCTGTCGGTCCACGTCGTAGGCGGCCAGAAGGCGCCGCCACGATTCCAATCGGTCGGCCTGATGGGCCACGGCGCGCCGGGCGCAGGGGCCGACGCGGGCGGCGCGCTGATCGACCGCCATCGCCGCCGCGTCCAGCTGCCGGCGGGCCTGGGAGGCGAGACGTCGCGAACGGGTCTCCAGGCGTTCGGAATGCCGGTGCAACTGGTGTCGGGTGGCCTGACCCAGTCGGGCCCGTGCCGTTCGGTCGCGCTCGACGGCACCCTCCATCACCTCGGTGGCCCGCCGTGCCACCAGCCCCGCCGTGACGACGACCGACTCCCACCACTCGCCGGCCCGCCGCACCAGCTCCTGGCCGCACTCGGTGGGAGTGACGAAGCAACGACCGGCCACGATGTCGGCCACCGACTGGTCCCCGGTGTGACCGATCCCGGTCCAGACGGGCACGGGACACAGAGCGACGGCCCGGGCGACGGGTTCGGAGTCGAAGGCCACCAGGTCGGCCTTGGATCCGCCACCTCGCACCAGCACCACCAGATCACAGGCGGCGTCGGCCAGCGAGACGACGGCGCGGCCCAGAGCGGCGGGGGCGGCTGCCCCCTGCACCTGGGTCCCCACGACCACGACGGTGAAGGCGAGTCCCGATCCTTTCAGCTGGCCGAGGAAGTCATTGAACCCCTCGGTGCCGGGACTGCCCACCAGGCCGACCCGCAGGACCAGATCGGGTACGGGGAGCGAGCCGTTGCGCCGGAGGATGCCTTCGGTTTCGAGCGCCTTCAGGAGGGCGGCTCGGCGGG
>JGI12269J14319_10000255_pt1 | contig 50687 bp, 59 predicted proteins | sample PeaSoiSIISIP2007_FD_14319 | JGI IMG/M metagenome (IMG submission 14319)
GGGGGTTCGCGCTGAGGAGTCGACCGGCTCGCTGAAGCCTTGACGTCACGACGTCAAGGCTCAAGCCGATCCGTGACGACGGCGTTAGCGCAGCCCAGGGCGCGGGGGATCCCGGCTCAATCGCGTCGGGTTCGGGAATGCGCTGGGCATGGCGATGGCCAGCAAAACGCTCGGGGCGCTCGCTCTCTTGGGTCATCGTCGATCCTCTAGACTGGTCATGCTCTGGCCGTACTTACGGTAACTCAGAGGTTCCACCACTCCTCCAGCAGATAGCCCCCCTTTTGAAATCACTCGCCCGCGTCTGTGTCCGTCATCGCTGGTACGTGCTGTGGATCTGGGTCGCGCTTTTCATTCTCCTTAGCGTGATCTCCCACGCCGTGGGATCGGCCTATTCGGACAACTTCAGCTTGCCTGGTACCAACTCCACGCACGCCGAAACGCTGCTCAAGCAGGGTTTCCCCAAACTCTCCGGCGACGTCGACCAGATCGTCTTCCAGTCAAAGGGCGCCATCGCCGCGCACGTGGACGGCATCCAGAAAGTTCTCGCGAAGGTCGAGCGGCTTCCCCAAGTCGCCAGCGTCGCATCGCCATTTTGCACCGGCACCTTCGCGACCAGCGAAGCGCTTCCAAACGGCAAGTGCGCGGGCTCGGCTCAGGTCTCCAGCGATGGCACCATCGCCTACGCCATCGTGCACTTCGCGAAACCCGGGTACCACCTCAAGGACTCTCAGATTCGAGCGGTAGAGACCACCGCTTCCGAGGCGAACTCGAGCGCGCTCAACGTGCAGTTCGGTGGCAACGCCTTCGGTCAGCTGAGCTCACCGACGGGCAGCCCCTACGCGGCCCTCGGCCTGCTCGCCACGGCGATCGTCTTGGTGCTGGCTTTCGGGTCGTTCTTCGCCATGCTGCTGCCCCTTGGCGTCGCGCTCTTCGCGCTCGGGATCTCCCTGGCCCTCGGCGAACTTCTCAGCCACATTCTGGGCATCGCTCAGTTCGCGCCGATTTTGGGCTCTCTCATCGGACTCGGCGTGGGCATCGACTACGCGCTCTTCATCGTCACCCGTGTCCGTCAGGAACTGAAGCGCGGCGCCACCGTCGAAGAGGCAGTTGTGACCGCGCTCAACACTTCGGGCCGCGCCGTTCTCTTCGCCGGCTCGACGGTCTGCATCGCCCTGCTGGGCATGCTGGTCCTCAAACTTTCATTCCTCAACGGCGTCGCCGTGACCGCGTCGCTTACCGTGCTGATGACGATGCTGGCCTCGGAGACGCTGCTGGCCTCGCTGCTCGCCTTTCAACGCCAGCACGTGCTCTCTCGGCGGGAGCGTCGCGCGCTGGAAGAGCACGGACCAGGGCCGGTCGTAGTGAGCGGCCCCTGGCAGCGATGGTCCCACTTCGTTGCACGGCACCCTCGAGTGCTCTCGGCCGCGGCGCTGACGGTCATTGCTGTTTTCGTCATTCCCTTCTTTTCGCTCCATCTCGGCAGCTCTGACCAGGGCTCGGATCCGCCGGGCTCGACCACGCGCCAGGCCTATGACCTCCTGGCCCAGGGCTTCGGACCAGGATTCAACGGCCCACTCGCCATCGTCGGAGCGATCCACACTCCCGCCGATCGAGCGTCGATGGCGAGTCTCGACGCGTCGCTCAAGGGCAAGCCGGATGTGTCGGCCGTCGCACCACTGGTGACCAACCCGGCGGGCACCGTCGGCATCATCGACGTGATTCCGACGACCAGCCCCCAGGACACGCGGACGGCCAACCTGATCGCCACGATTCGCAACAGCTACATCCCGGCCGCTACGACCTCGTCGCACGCGACGATCTACGTCGGCGGCACCGCGGCGGTCTTCGATGACTTCGCCACCGTCCTCACGAGCAAGCTCCCGCTCTTCGTCGGGGTCATCGTGTTCTTGGGCTGCTTGTTGCTGATGGTCGCTTTTCGAAGCTTCCTCGTGCCGGTCTTCGCCGCCGTAATGAACCTATTCGCGGTGGGGGCGTCCTTCGGCCTCGTCGTGGCGGTCTTTCAGTGGGGCTGGGGCAGCTCGCTGCTCAGTGCGGGCACCGGACCGGTCGAGTCCTTTCTGCCGATCATCATGATCGCCATTCTCTTCGGGCTCTCGATGGACTACCAGGTCTTCTTGGTGTCGCGCATGCACGAGGAGTGGCTGAACACCAAGAACAATGAGGAGGCCATNGTGCGGGGCCAGGCCAACACCGGCCGGGTAATCACGGCGGCCGCGCTCGTAATGATCTGCGTCTTCCTCGCCTTCTCCGTCGGCGGTCAGCGCATCATCGCCGAATTCGGCATCGGCCTCGGAGGAGCCGTGCTCATCGACGCGTTCGTCATCCGCACCGTGCTCGTGCCCTCGCTGATGCACTTCATCGGTAGGGCCAATTGGTGGATGCCCAAGTGGCTCAACCGCGTCGTGCCCCACGTCGCCGTCGAGGCGACTGAGTAGGGGGACGTGACGCACTACGCAGAAACCCCCACGAGCAACGCCACCCTTCTAAGGGTTTACCCCCATTCGGAGCGTTGGATGGAGGTCGTAGAATTCTATGGTTCACGAGGAGAAAGCAGCTGATGATTGAAGCCGAGGGACTTACCAAGCACTTCGGCGAGAAGGTCGCTGTCGATGACCTAAGTTTCAACGTTCGCCCGGGCGTCGTGACCGGCTTTCTCGGACCGAACGGTTCGGGCAAGTCGACCACGATGAGGCTCATCATGGGACTCGACGAACCGAACCGGGGCCGGGTTCGCGTGAATGGCCAGCGGTTTTGTGACATGGCTTGGCCGCTGCGCGAGGTCGGCGCGCTGCTCGAGGCTCGCGCGATCCATCCGGGACGCAGCGCCCGGTCGCACCTTCTCATGCTGGCGCAGACCAACCGGCTGCCGGACCATCGCGTCGACGACCTCCTCGAGCTCGTGGGGCTCGCGGCCGTCGCCAATCAACGAGCCGGGAAGTTCTCCCTCGGCATGGGTCAACGCCTCGGCATCGCGGCGTCGCTGCTCGGCGATCCGGGCGTCCTGCTCTTTGACGAGCCCGTCAACGGACTGGATCCAGACGGCATTCGCTGGGTACGCAACCTCTTGAAGGGTCTCGCCAAGGAAGGTCGAACCGTCTTCGTATCCAGCCACTTGATGAGTGAGATGGCCCTCACCGCCGACGAAGTGATCATCATCGGCCGGGGGCACCTCATTGAGCAAACCTCGATCGACGCCCTGCTGAATCGCGGTTCGATGCTGTCAGTGCGCGTTCGTTCGCCCCAGCTGGAACTACTGCGCAACGCACTCAACGAGCTCGGAGCGACCAGCGTCCTCGAGGACGACGGCTCGCTGACGGTGAGGGGCGTCGACGAAGTCGCAATCGGCGACCTCGCCGGGAAGCGTTCAATTGTCTTGCATGAGCTCTCACCGCGCACCGCGTCGCTGGAGGAGGCGTTCATGGACCTGACCGAGGGCAGCCTCGAGTACCGCGGCATAGGAGCCGGCGGCGCCGTGGCGAGCGAGCGAGCCTCGTGATCAGCTCCCTCACGTCCGCCGCGACGCCGCTCGCCGCCGGTGTCCATCGCGGCCGCCATGGTGGAATCGTGGGGCTGGTGGTCATCATCATCGTGGTGGCGGTAGTCGTCATTCTCGTCCGCCAGCGCTCGCGTGACCGCCGACCGGTCGCCGAGGGGAGCCCGAGCACGCTCGCCCACACGGCTCCCGAGCACAGCGGTGATGGCGGCGTCGCCACGGTGACCCTCACCGCCCTCGCTCTTCACGATGCCCGACCGGCGGGTCACTACAATCTGGTCGATCTGGCGCGCTCGGAGTGGACGAAACTGCGCACCGTGCGTTCGACGATGTGGACCCTCGTCGTCACGGTCGTGCTCGGCCTCGGGGTCAGCGCCATCGCGACCGCAGAGACTCGCGCTCACTGGGCGACCATGTCGGCGTCCAGCATTCTCGGCTTCGACCCGACGGCACTCAGCCTGATTGGCGTCTTCATCGCCGAGTTCGCCATTGGCGTGCTCGGCGTGCTGGTGATGAGCGCGGAATACAGTACGGGGACGATTCGCGCTGTCCTCTCGGCGGCCCCGCAGCGTCACCGCGTGCTGCTGGCCAAAATCGCCGTCTTCGCGCTGCTCGCGATCGTCGTCGCGGAGTTCGTCTCCTTCGCGTCGTTCTTCCTTGGCCAAGCGCTCCTCAGTTCACCAGCCATCCACGCCACGCTCTCGAGTCCCGGGGCCCTGCGCGCGGTCGTGGGATGTGGTCTGTACGTGGCGACGCTCGGGCTTCTCGGCCTTGGCCTCGCCACCATCGTGCGGCACTCTGCCGCGGCGATCAGCGCCTTCGTTGGCATCTTGTTGATCCTGCCCCTGGTGGTCCAGGCACTGCCGAGCTCCCTCGCCATGGACGTGCGACGTTTCCTGCCCGACCGTATCGGCGCGACCATGATCACGACGAACAACGGCTTCACAGGAACGGAAGCCTTCTCGCCCTGGGTCGGGCTGCTGATCTTGGTCGGCTACGCCGTCGCCGCCATGGTCATCGGCGCGGTGTTGCTCGAGCGCCGAGACGCCTGAGCCGAGCCCCAACGATCGTCAGTCACCGCGCCGCATTGACGCTGGTGGCTCGGCGAACTTCCGATAGGGCCGCCTCACTTGCCTCTTCGGGTGTTTTCGATAGCTGCGCTAAGACCGAAGGGGGGCGGCTTCGCTTCAGCTGAACAGCTCGTCGCCCGCGTACTGGTCGGTCGAGGCTTCCCAGAACTCCGTCACCCGGCCGTCTTGGAAGTGGAACACGTGGGCCTCCGGAATCGCCACCGACTTGCCCTCGCGCGAGCCCGACGCGGTCACGAGGGCGACTCCGTGCTCGTCGTCTGCCAGGGCCGCGTGCAGATCAAGGGAAAAAGATCCACCGGACCTCTCCATGATGCGACCGAAGAGGGCGTAGACGTCGTTGCGGCCCCGGTACTCGCCGGCGAGCTCGCTGCGACCGGGGACGTGCCACACGACGTTCTCGTCGAAAAGTTCGTCTAACACGGCAAAGTCGCCCTTGGAGAAGGCGGCGTAGCCAGCACGCATGCGCTCGATGTTGGGATGTTCTGCCATTTTTCCTCCCTAAGGCTCGAGTCGGGCCGAGCATACTGCGTTGGCCGACGTCGCGAAAGTGTCACCAAACGTGGACCGGCATTTGGAAGAGCGAACGGCCGGGCCAATGGCCCGGCCGTCCACGCTGTCGCCGAACGACGGCTACATCATCCCGCCCATGCCGCCCATGCCGCCGTCGCCCATCGGCATGCTCGGCGGCTCGGGCTTGTCGGCCACGATGGCTTCGGTGGTGAGCAGCAGCGCCGCGATGGACGCCGCATTCTGCAACGCCGAGCGTGTCACCTTGGCCGGGTCGATAACGCCCGCCTTGACGAGGTCCTCGAGGACGCCCGTCATCGCGTTCAGCCCCGTTGAACCCTTCGCGTCGGCGACCTCGCGCACCTTCACGGCGCCCTCGAAACCGGCGTTCTGCGCGATGTGGCGCAGCGGCGACTCGAGGGCGATCGCGACAATCCTCGCGCCCGTCGCCTCATCGCCCTGCAACGATGCGACGAGCTTGTCCACCGGCACGCGAGCGCGCACGAGAGCGGTGCCCCCACCGGCCACGATGCCTTCGTCGATCGCCGCCCGAGTGGCGCTGAGCGCATCCTCGATGCGGTGCTTCTTCTCCTTGAGCTCGATCTCAGTCGCGGCGCCGACCTTCACCACGGCGACGCCGCCGGCGAGCTTCGCAAGACGCTCCTGGAGCTTCTCGCGGTCCCAGTCCGAGTCGGTGTCGTCGATCTCGCGCTTCAGCTGCGCGACGCGACCGGCCACGTCCTCCTTCGAGCCGCCACCGTCCACGAGCGTCGTCGCGTCCTTGGTCACGACCACGCGACGGGCCTTGCCGAGCAGGTCGATCGTCGCGTTGTCGAGCTTGAGACCGATCTCGTCGGAGATGACAGTGCCGCCAGTGAGAATCGCCATGTCCTGGAGCATTGCCTTGCGGCGCTCGCCAAAGCCCGGCGCCTTGACGGCAACTGAGGTGAAAGTGCCGCGGATCTTGTTCACGACGAGCGTCGCGAGCGCCTCGCCTTCGACGTCCTCGGCGATGATGAGCAGCGGACGGCTGACCTGCATCACCTTCTCCAAGACCGGCACGAGATCGTGCACAGCAGAGATCTTGTTACTGGTGAAGAGGATCAGGGCGTCCTCGAGCACCGACTCCTGGCGGTCGACGTCAGTGACGAAGTAGGGCGAGAGGTAGCCCTTGTCGAACTGCATGCCTTCGGTCAACTCGAGCTCGATCCCGAAGGTGTTCGACTCCTCGACCGTAACGGTGCCGTCCTTGCCGACCTTGTCGATGGCCTCGGCGATGACCTCGCCAATTGCCGGGTCCGCGGCCGAGATCGTCGCCACCTGGGCGATCTGGGTCTTGCCGGCAACTTCCTGGCTCTGCTTGGCGATTGATTCGACGGCCGTGCTGACGGCCTTCTCGATGCCGCGCTTGAGACCCGAAGGGCTCGCGCCGGCCGCGACGTTGCGCAGTCCCTCTTTGATGAGGGCCTGAGCGAGCACGGTGGCGGTCGTCGTGCCGTCACCGGCGACGTCGTTGGTCTTGGTGGCGACTTCCTTTACCAGCTGCGCACCCATGTTCTCGAAAGGATCCTCGAGCTCGATCTCGCGGGCGATCGTCACGCCGTCGTTGGTGATGGTGGGCGCGCCGAACTTCTTGCCCAAGACGACATTGCGCCCCTTGGGCCCGAGGGTCACCTTGACCGCGTCGGCCAGCTTGTCCACCCCGGCTTCGAGGCCACGGCGGGCGTCCTCGTCGAATTTCAACATTTTTGACATGGGTCTTCCTTCGTATTCAGATGAGGTGACGGGCCTGGCCCGTCACGATTTACTTGGTGACGGTGGCCAGGACGTCGCGGCCGGAGAGGATCAAGAGGTCCTCGCCGTCGACAGTGATCTCAGTCCCGCCGTACTTCGAGTAGACGACGGTGTCACCGACTGAGACGCCGGTTGGGATGATCTCGCCCGTCGAATCCGTGCGACGACCGGGACCGGTAGCGAGCACCTCACCCTGCTGGGGCTTCTCCTTGGCGGTGTCGGGGATGACCAGACCCGATGCCGTCATGGCCTCGGCGTTGTCGGGACGAACGACGATGCGGTCTTCTAGTGGGTGCAACTTCATTGTTCTTGCCTCCTGAGCAATTAGCACTCGATACTTGCGACTGCCAATTTAGCAGCCAGAAGGTCCGAGTGCCAACGAACTGTCCGCTGGGCGTGGATCGTGACCGGCGACGCCAGCGCGCAACGCGGCATTCCAGTGGCCCCGCGAGCAGCCAGTTGAACTCAACTCCCCTGGTCACAAGATGCGCGAAGTCGCCGCGGGCGATCTCAGGGGGACTGACGCTCGCGGCGCCACATCGAACCCTCGGCAACGTAGACGACGCGGTCGTGCAAGCGGTCCTCGCGGTGCTGCCAGAACTCAAAGCGGTCAGGTGAAAGGCGATAGCCGCCCCAGAAATCGGGGCGTGGCACGTCACGGCCCTCGTAGCGCTCGGCGAGCTCTTGCACCCGCTCTTCGAGTGCGGCGCGGCTCGACAGGGTCGCGCTCTGGCGGCTGGCGCGCGCGCCCAGTTGGCTGCCCCGGGCGCGCGTGGCGAAGTAGGCGTCGGACTCGGCGGGCGTCATCTTCTCTGCGACCCCCTCGATTCGGATCTGGCGTCCCAGCGCTTCGCAGTACCACAGGAGCGCGGCGCGGGGGTTGACCGCGAGTTCGGCGCCCTTACGCGACTCGTAGTTCGTGTACCAGCCAAATGTTCGCCCGTCGTGCTGGCGAAGGAGCACCATGCGCACGCTGGGCACGCCGCTCGAGGTCGCCGTGGCGAGGGCCACCGCCTCGCGCTCGGCCATCCAGGGTTGGGCCTCGGCGAACCAGCGGTCGAACTGCGAAAAGGGGCTTTCGTCGACGTCGGCCACGTCCAGGGGCACCCAGCGTTCGTTCACGACACGTCCGCCAGCCGCCAGTTGGGGCGGGCCGAGAGCGAGAGCTCGCTTCTCTGGCCGATCGAGAGCCGGTAGAGCCCGGCCGCGGCAATCATCGCGGCGTTGTCGGTGCACATCGCCAATGTCGGCAGGTGGCACTCGATGCCGAACTCGCCGGCCAGCTGGGCGACGCCGCCACGCAGGGCCGAGTTCGCCGCCACGCCGCCCGCGAGGGCGACGCCTCGAACCTCGTAGCGCTCGAGCGAGTGGCGGAGCTTTCGCAAGAGCTGTTCGGCCAGCGCGCGCTGGAACGACGCCGCGACGTCCTCGGTGGCGATCGTGCGGTCGGCCTTCGTGGCCCGAACGACTGCTGTCTTCAGACCCGAGAACGAGAGATCGAAGTCGTCGCCGATCATCGAGACGGGCAGCGAAAGCGCGTCGGGCGAGCCGACGCTCGCCAGCCGGTCGATCGCCGGTCCACCCGGGTAGCCGAGGCCGAGCCAACGCGCCACCTTGTCGTACGCCTCGCCCGCCGCGTCGTCGATCGTCTCACCGAGCACGCGATGCTCACCCGGGCCGCGCTGCAGGACGATCAGGCTGTGCCCGCCCGAAACGAGCAGCGTCATCAGCGGCCATTCGAGCTCGCGCGATTCGAGCAGTGGCGCAAAGAGGTGCCCCTCGAGGTGATTGACGCCGATGAGCGGCACTCCCCAAACCAGAGCGAGCGCCTTCGCGGCCGAGAGACCGACGAGCAGCGAGCCGATGAGCCCGGGTCCGCCCGTCACCGCCACGCCCGCGAGATCAGGCGCCGCTAGCTCGAGGTCGGCCTCCTCTAGGGCGCGGCGCACGACTGGTCCGATCGTCGTCACGTGGGCGCGACCGGCGAGTTCGGGCACGACGCCGCCGAAGTCGCGGTGCTGGTCGATCGAAGACTCGACCACCGAAGACAGCACGCGAAATCGCTCGTCAACGACGGCGGCGGCCGTTTCGTCACAGCTCGTTTCCACGCCCAGGACCAATGTCACCTCGCCAGCGTAGGGCGCCTCGACGGAGCTAATCGAGGTCGGCCCAGAACACGAGGGCGTCCTCTTGGGTGCGCTCGTAGTAGTTCTTCCTCACCCCCACCGGCGAGAACCCGAAGCGGTAGTAGAGCTCTTGGGCGCGGATGTTGGAGACCGCGACCTCCAAAGTGGCGCGGCGCACGCCGCGCTCTTTTGCGACCGCCCAGGCCTCTTCCATCAGCGAGGTCGCCACGCCTCGGCCCTCGTACCCGGGTAGGGTGCCCAGCGTGTTGACGTGCAGCTCGTCCATCACGTACATCACGCCCAGGTAACCGACGATGCGCTGGCCCTCTACCGCGACCGTGTAGCGGCGAGTCTCGACGTTGGTGATCTCGTCGACCAACATCGTCCGAGTCCAAGGCTCCGGAAACTGCGCGACTTCGATCTCGAGCAGCGCGGGCACGTCGCGGCGCTCCGCCTCTCGAATCGTCCATGAGTTCACTTCAGAACGTCGCGGGTCGCGAAGTTCGCTANCGCGTCGGCCTCTCGCAGGTAGAGCGGCACGACGCTCGTCTCGGGCTCGCGCCGCGCGCCCAGACGCAGCGCCTCGAGCGCGGAGGGCACCCGCTGGCGGAAGAACGATCCCGCCGCGACGGCGCGAAACGGAGTCTCGTAGCGCGCCGCCCCGTCACCAGTGAAGGTGACCGCTTCGCCTCTCTTCGTCCATACGGCCACGACCTCCGACGGCGTGGCGACGGCCGGTCCGTCGGCGGGTTGCACCTGCGAGTCCAGCACGAAGGTCTGCACGAAGAGCTCGCCGCGGCGTCCGTCGACGGCCGCGACGAGGGTGCCTCGCACGCCGGCCGTGCGCGCGCCTTGCGCCAGGACTTCCAGGGAAGTCACGCCGACGAGTTCGGCCTCCGCCGCCAGGGCGAAGCCGATCGCCGTGGCGACACCGACGCGCAGGCCGGTGAAGAGGCCCGGTCCGCGATCGACGACGACGCGGTCGATCTCGCGGGCCGAGAGGTTGCTTGCGAGGAGGAGATCGCGGATGCCTGGCGCGAGCGCCTCGGTGTGATGTCGCTCATCGTCCACGACGAGAGCTCGCTCGTCGCCCAACGACGTGCGAACGGCGACTGCGCAGGCCGCAGTGGCCGTCTCGATGGCAAGGATATTCACTGCTTCGCCCACCGTTCGAGCTCATCATGTCGGGAGTCGGTCAACGTTCCAACGACGATGAGTGTGCGAGCTTCGCGTTCATCGACGAGGAAGTCAACCGTCATCACGTTGGGTCCGAAGATCGCCGAAGCGATCTCGCCCCACTCGATGAGCGCCACGGCGGACTCCTCCACCAGTTCGCCGAGTGCCAGGTCGAGCACTTCGGCGAGGGACGCTACTCGAAAGACGTCGGCGTGATGCAGAGTTGCGATCCCTCGATCGTTCAGGCATTCGTGTTGACGCACCATGGTAAAGGTCGGGCTGGTGACACGTTCGCTGACGCCGAGTCCGCGAGCCACGCCCTGGGCGAAGGTCGTCTTACCGGCTCCGAGCGGGCCACTCAAGAAGACCACGTCACCCGGTCGAAGGATAGCGGCGAACTGCTCGCCGGCCGCGGTCGTAGCCGCGGCGCTCGGGCAGCAACGGCGCCAACTCACGTCGTCTCCATGAGGCGCCGAATCACTCCGAGATCACCGCGCATCACGTCGACGACGTTCTCGCCGCCGCGCAGTGCGGCCGCCGGATGGTAGGTCGGCACGCCCCGGATCTCGCCCGAGCGGTACACGTGGCCGTGCACTTGGCCGATACCGGATTGGTAGGCGAAGATCGCCCGGCCCGCGGTATTGCCCAGGGTCAGGATGAAACGCGGCGCCACGCGGTCCAGCTGCTGGATGAGCCAGGGCCGGCACGTCTCGATCTCACTTGGCGTCGGCGTCCGATTTGCCGGTGGACGGCACTTGACGACGTTGGTGACGTAGCACTCCTCGCGCGAGAGCCCGGTCTCGTCCTTCAGCAGCGAAAAGAAGAAGCGGCCGCTCGCCCCGATGAAGGGCGCACCGCCTTCGTCCTCGGTGCGCCCTGGGGCCTCGCCAATGATCATGAGTCGAGCGGTGAGCGGACCCGACCCGATGACGACCCGTTGGCGCGTGGCCGAGAGACCGCAACGAACACACGCCGAGAGCCCTTCGAAGTCCTCCACGTCAGTCCACGCTCACGCGCGACACGCGGGCCCCGATGCGCGCGAGAATTTCCCACTTGATCGTCTCCGCCCAGGCAGCCCAGTCATCGGCGGTGATCGTCTCTTCTCCCTGGCGTCCAAGGAGCACGACGTCATCGCCAACGGCGACCTCCTCATCGCCGACATCCACGAGCAGCTGGTCCATCGTGACGCTGCCCGCCAGCGGGTAGCGCTTGCCGCGGATCAAGACCTCGGCTCCGTTCTCGAAGAGCTTGCGAGGATAGCCGTCGGCGTAGCCGAGGGGCACGATGGCGACCGTGGCCTCGCGCTCGAGGGCGCGAAGTCGCCGGTAACTCGGACGCTCGCCAGCCGCCACGCGCCGAGTCGCGACGACCCGGGAACGCAGCGTGAGCGCCGTTTCGAGCCGGACACCCTTCTCCTCGAGCGCCCCGCCCAGCCAGCTCGAAGGCAGGTACCCGTAGAGCGCGATCCCGACGCGCACCATCGAGCGACGCGCTTCGGGGTAGCCGAGGGCCCCGGCCGAGTTCGACAGATGGTGCACCCGCGGCGCGACTCCGCGCTGAGCCAGGGACGCAGCGACCTGGTCGAAGCGCGCTATCTGGTCTCGCGTGAAAGCGCGGTCGTCGGAGCTCGAACCGTCGGCGACGCTGAAGTGGGTGAAGAGCCCCTCAGGGTCGATCGCCGCCGAGGCGCGCAGCACTTCGATCACGTCGTCGACCGCTTCAGGCGCCGCGCCCATGCGGTGCATGCCGGTATCCACCTTCACGTGCACCGGGTGGCGGCCCCCGATTGCTTCGGCCCCGCGCACCGCGGCCTTCGCCCCCTCAAGCGAGCCGATGGTCAGCGTGAGCCCGTTCCGGAATGCGTCGGACACTGCCTCGGGTACGACTTCCGAGAGAATCAGGATGGGCGCCACAACGCCGGCGTCGCGAAGCTCGATGCCCTCGTCCACGACCGCGACGGCGAGCGACTCGGCGCCAGCGAGGACGGCGGCCTCGGCGACTCGGGACGCGCCGTGCCCGTACCCGTCGGCCTTCACAACGGCGCACAGCGAGGCGCCGCCCACGACCGCCCTCAGTGCTCGGACGTTGCCACCGATCGCGGACGCAGAGATCTCCGCTCGGGTCGGGCGACGAAGCGCCTCAGCGCTCACGAGATTCGCCCCTCGTCGACGATCCCACGACGAAGGCGGCGGCCAGCGTGTCGGTGTGAGTCAGCGAGATGTGCAGCGACGTCACCCCGACCAATCGCGCGAGTTCCGTGGCGGGCGCGTGCAGCACCACGCTCGGCGCACCCGCATCGTTAAGCGCCACCTCGATCGAGTGCCAGGGCGTCGCGCCGAGACCGACGCCGAAGGTCTTCAGCACGGCCTCCTTGGCAGCGAAGCGCGCGGCCAGTCGCTCGGGGCGACCCTTTGCGTCGCGTCGCTCGCCGTCGGTGAAGAGCCGTTCGGCCAGCCGCGGATGCCGCTCGAGGGCCAGGGCGAAGCGCGAGACGTCCACGAGGTCGATGCCCACGCCCTCGATGGCCACTACTCCACCGTGACGGTCTTGGCGAGGTTGCGCGGGCGGTCGACGTTGCGTCCGAGGCCCCGGGCCATCGCGTAGGCGAAGAGCTGCAGTGGCACGACGTCGACCATTGGCGTGAACATCGGCTCGGTCGCCGGGACCCGCAGCACGTAGTCGGCAGTCGCCTCGACGTACTCGTCGTCGTCGGTCGCGACCGCCACCACCGTGGCGCCGCGCGCCTTCACCTCGGCCAGGTTCGAGAGCATCTTGTCGTGCAGTACTAGATCGGTCACCACGGCGACCACCACGACGCCGGGCTCGATCAACGCCAGCGGGCCGTGCTTCAGCTCGCCGGCCGGGTAGCCCTCCGCGTGGACGTAGGTGAGCTCCTTCAGCTTGAGCGCTCCCTCGAGGGAGGTCGGGAAGCCGACGTGTCGACCGATGAAGAAGAAATCGCGCGCGCCGAGCAGCTGTTTGGCGACGTCCTCAACGCCCGCGCGCCGTTCGAGCACCGTGGCCACCTGGCCCGAGACCGCGCCGAGCCCCTTGAAGAGCGCGTCCACGTCGCCGGGCGGCAGCGTCTGGCGCAGCTGCGCCAGACGAAGGGCCAGCAGCTCGAGGGCCGCCACCTGGGCGACGAAGGCCTTCGTCGAGGCGACCGAGACTTCGAGGCCCGCCCGGGTGTAGATGACCGCGTCGGACTCTCGCGAAAGCGACGAGCCCACGATGTTCGAGACGCCCACCACCCGCGCCCCTCGGCGCTTCGCTTCGCGGATCGCCTGGATCGTGTCGATGGTTTCGCCGCTCTGGGAGACGCCGATCACGAGCGTGCCGATCTCGACGATCGGGTCTCGGTAGCGGTACTCGCTGGAGATGTCGACGTCGACGCTCACCTTGGCCCAACGCTCAATGGCGTACTTTGCGACCAGCGCGGCGTGGTGCGACGTGCCCGCGGCAACGATCACGACACGGCGCACGTCGCGCAGCTCCTCGTCAGCGATGCGCAGCTCGTCGAAGGTGATCATGCCGTCCTTGCGGCGGCGGTCGGCGAGCGTGGCGCGCAGCGCTTCGGGCTGCTCGTTGATCTCCTTGGTCATGAAGTCGTCGTGGCCGCCCTTTTCGGCCGTCTCGAGGTCCCAGTCGATGGCGAGCTGGTGCAAGAGGACCGGCGCACCCTCGAGGTCGATGGCCCGGAAGCCCTCAGGCCCGAGGCGTACGACCTCGTCGTCGTTGACTGCGTAGAACGCCGTCGCGCGGTCGAGGATCGCCGGGATGTCACTCGCCAGGTAGGTGACGCCGGGCGCGGTGCCGATAATGAGCGGCGAGATGCGCCGGGCCGCCACGATGACGTCGGGTTCGGTGGCGTCAATCGCCGCCACCGCGAAGGCGCCGCGAACGACCAGCAGACTCTGGCGCACGGCGTGGACGAGCTCGAACCCGCGCGAGCGCGACTCCTCAATCAGGTGGGCGAGCACCTCGGAGTCGGTCATCGAACTGAAGAGGTGTCCGCGGGCCTCGAGCTCCTCTTGGAGCTCGGCGTGGTTCTCGATGATGCCGTTATGGATGATGGCGATATTGCCCGAGCAGTCGAGGTGGGGGTGAGCGTTCATCGCCTCGGGGGCGCCGTGGGTGGCCCAGCGCGTATGGCCAATACCCGAGGCGAAGCCGGCAGGCGCCAGTGCGCACTCGGCCCTCAGGGCCTCCACCGACGCGGTGCCCACGGCCGTGCGAGCGCGCCACGTCTCCCCGGAACGAACGAGCGCCACCCCCGCCGAGTCGTAGCCGCGGTACTCCAAACGGGCCAGGCCATCAAGCAGTGTCGTCAGGGTGTCGGAGGATCCAACGACCCCGATGATGCCGCACATGGGGCCAGCCTACTCGCGACGTTTTTTCGGGTTACCTCCCGAATCCGTCACTCGCCGTAGAGAGACAGCAGTCGTTCGGCGAAGAGTTCGACGAAGTCGGCGTTCAGCGCTTCGACCATGATGCGCACCAACGGCTCGGTCCCCGAGGGGCGCACGAGCAGGCGCACGTCAGCGCGATCGATGCCGTAGGTCGCGAGCAGCTCGTCGAAGAGCTCACGGACGACCTCGTCGCTGAAGTGCTCGATCGACACGTTGAAGTGCTCCTGGGGCACTCGCCGCCACGCCGCCCCCGCGATCTCGGCGAGCGGCCCACGCCGCGAGATCAGCTCGGCCAGCAGCAGTCCGGTGAGCAAGCCGTCGCCCGTCGGTGCGACGTCGCGGAAGATGACGTGCCCCGACTGCTCGCCGCCGAGGATCCAGGATTTCTCCTCCAGTGCCAGCAATACGTTGCGGTCTCCCACGTCGGTCTCTTCGACGTCGATGTTCGCGGCACCGAGCGCTCGGTAGAGTCCGAAGTTGCTCATCGAGGTGACGACGACGCCGCCGCCAAGATCGCCGCGATCGAGACGATCGAGCGCGAAGAGGATCATCAGGTCGTCGCCGTCTCGCACCGTGCCTTCGGAGTCGACCGCAATGAGACGGTCGGCGTCGCCGTCCAGGGCGAGGCCCAGGTCTGCGCCGGTGGTGAGCACCGCCTCGATGAGGCTGCCGACGTGGGTCGAACCGGCGCCCTCGTTGATGTTGTAGCCATCCGGCTGGTCGTGGATGAACCGCGTCCGAGCACCCGTCGAGTCGAAAAGTTCGTGGGCGACGCGCGACGCCGCGCCGTTCGCGCAGTCGATCACCAGTGCGAGCCCCGCGAGGTCGGCCGGCGCGAGTTGGCGCAGGTGTCGCACGTAGTCGTGCTCGGCCGAATCATCGATCGGCCCGGCAACAAATTCCTTCGAAATCGGACACGGCGCGACGGCGAGCGCCTGTTCGACGGCAGCCTCGGTGTCGAGATCAAGCTTGGCGCCACCCACGCCGAGAACCTTGAGGCCGTTGTCGTAGTAGGGATTGTGCGAGGCCGACACGACGACTCCGGCGCCCCCGCGCTGCTGGGCGATGACGGCGACGCCGGGCGTCGTGAAGTAGCCGAGGTTCACGCCCTGGGCGCCGCCCTCGCGAAGTCCCGCGAGCACGGCCGCGGCGAGCGTGGGCGAGCTCTCGCGGGTGTCGTAGCCCACGAACACCGCCACGTCGAAGACCGTCGCGACGGCGCGCCCGAGGCGGTAGGCGAGCTCGACAGTGATCTCGTCGTCGGCGCGTCCACGTATGCCGTCCGTGCCGAAATGCACGGGAGTTGACATCAACGCTTCGAGTACTGAGGTGCCTTGCGCGCCTTCTTCAGACCGTACTTCTTGGTCTCCTTCTTGCGCGCGTCGCGGGTGAGCAGACCGGCCTTCTTCAGCGCGGGACGCACGCCCTCGTCGACCACGAGCAGCGAGCGCGCGATGCCCAGGCGCAGGGCGCCCGCCTGGCCCGCGACGCCGCCACCCTCGATCGTCACGTCGATGTCGTACGTCTGCTGGGCGTCCACCAGGCGCAGCGGCTCCATCACCATCTGGCGGTGCGTCGCCGAGGTGAAGTAGTTGTCGAAGGCGCGCGAGTTGATCGTGATGGTGCCGGTGCCCGGGCGCAGCCGCACGCGAGCGACGGCCTCCTTGCGTCGGCCCGTCGTCTGCGTGAGAGGTGTGGTCACATTGCTCCTTACCCGCGGCGAATCGCCGCGGTGTCAAAACTCTTAGGCTGCTGGGCCGCGTGGGGATGGTCGGGCCCGGCGTAGACGAAGAGCTTGCCCATCTGCGCACGGCCGAGACGATGCTTGGGCACCATCCCGCGCACCGCGTTGGTCACCAGCTGCACCGGGTCGGTGTCGAGCATGGTCTGCCACGATGTCGCGCGCAGTCCGCCGGGATAACCGGAGTGGCGGTAGTGGACGTTCTGGGCAGCCTTGTTGGCGGTCACGATCACCTTGTCGGCGTTCACGATGATGACGTAGTCCCCGGTGTCGACGTGGGGGGCGAAGAAGGGGCGGTGCTTGCCGCGGAGCAGCGACGCGGCGACGGTCGCGACGCGCCCGAGCACCAGTCCCTCGGCGTCAATGACGAGCCAGTCGCGGGTCAACTCACTCGTTTTTGGCGAAAACGTCTTCACGGATCTACTTTCGGCGGAGGCTTCGGTCACCCGATCGGGTCCGAAGCGACTCTCCATCCTACGAAACTTCCGACCCCTGGGGCAAGTTAGGGCCACGGGCGCTTCTGGGCCTGGCCCACAGCGACCACGGGCTTACCAGATCGTGACGCGCTGGGCAGGATCGAGCCAGAGCTCGTCGCTCGCGCCGACGCCGAAGGCCTCATAGAACTCGTCGAGGTTTCGCACGATCTGGTTGCAGCGAAATTCTGGCGGCGAGTGTTCGTCGATCGCGAGGCGCATCTCGACGGTCTCCTTTCTCGCCTTGTTCTGCCACGCCCGAGCCCAAGCCACGAAAAATCGCTGGGCCCCGGTGAATCCGTCAATGACTGGGGAGGGCTCGCCGTTGAGTGAGAGGACGTAGGCCTTCCAGGCGATGCCGAGCCCTCCGAGGTCGCCGATGTTCTCGCCGATCGTCAGCGCGCCGTTCACGTGCCGGTCCGGGACCTCTCGTGGCGCGAGCGCGTTGAACTGGTCGATCAGTGAGTGCGTGCGTTCCTCGAATGCGGCCCGGTCCGACGCCGTCCACCAGTCGATGAGACGCCCGGTGCCGTCGAACTTGGATCCCTGGTCGTCAAAGCCGTGGCCGATCTCGTGGCCGATCACCGCCCCGACGGCGCCGTAGTTGGCCGCGTCGTCACGCGATTCGTCAAAGAACGGCGGCTGGAGGATCGCGGCGGGAAAGACGATCTCGTTGTACTCGGGGTTGTAGTACGCGTTCACGGTCTGGGGGGTCATGAGCCACTCGTCGCGATCGATCGGCTGGCCGATCTTGGCGAGCTGGCGACGAAACTCAAAGGCCGCGACGGAGCGCACGTTGGCGATGAGGTCCGCCGGGTCGATGACGAGGGTCGAGTAGTCGCGCCACTTCGGCGGATAGCCCACCTTGGCCATGAAGGCCGCGAGCTTCTCCAGCGCTCGCGCCCGGGTCTCCTCACTCATCCAGTCGAGCGCCGTGATGCTCTCGCGATAGGCCCCGACGAGGTTCCCCACGAGCACGTCGACGCGGGCCTTCGCCGTCGGTGGAAAGTGGCGCTCGACGTAGATCTGGCCAACGGCCTCGCCCATGGCGCCTTCGACCAGCGAGACGCCACGCTTCCAGCGCTCGCGCAGCTCCTGGGTGCCGGTCAGCGTGCGCCCGTAGAAGTCGAAGTGCTCTTCGACGAAGTCCTTCGAGAGGTACGGCGCGTAGCCCAAGATGATCCGCCACGCCAGCCAGTCCCGCCACGCGTCGAGCCGCGCCTCGTCGAACAGCGCGGCCAGATCGTGCGTGAAGCTCGGTTGACGCAACACCACTTCGTCGAACGCGTGCTCGGGGGCACCGAACGCCTCGGCCCACGCGTCCAGGCTCGGCGGANGGTCGCTGGCGGTCGCACCGTCACCGAAGAGTTCGCTGGCCGCACTCCAGGTCAGCAGGTTGTAGGTCTTTTCGCTGTCGCGCGAGGTCACGTTGTCCCAGTGGCGTCGGGCAATCTCGCGTTCGAGCTCGAAGACGCGCTGGGCGCGTGGCTCGGGGTCCGACAGCCCCGCCAGCTCAAGCATCCGTCGAACGTGCGCCACGAAGGCGTCGCACACCGGGGCGAACTGATCGTCGCGGTAGTAGCTCTCGTCGGGCAACGAGATCCCGCCCTGCTCGAAGAACACGACGTACCGCCCGGGGTTGCCCGGGTCGGGATTGACGAACAACTCATAGAAACCCGACAGCTCCCCTCGCTGCAGGTCACCGATGGTGCCCAGCAGGTCGTCGATCGATTCCACCTGCGCCGCCGCCGCAAGGCGCCTGGCCAACGGTTCAGCGCCGAGCCCTTCGACGCGGGCTTCGTTCATGAAGCTGGCGTACAGGTCGCCGAACTTGCGGGCCTCGCTGCCCTCAGGCGCCGCCGTCGCCTCTTCGACGATCTCGCGGATCGCCCGCTCCGAGGCCTCGGCGAGGATCCAGAACGTGCCGTAGCCCGGCTTGTCGCCGGGGATGGCCGTTCGCTCGATCCAGCGCTCGTTGACGTAGCGGTACAGGTCGTCCTGGGGACGGATGTCGTCGCTCAACTCTTCGGCGACGACCCCCGAAGTCAAGGGGGGCGCTGACATGGCGTCAGCCTACCGAGGGGTCAGGCGAGTCTCGCCCTGGTACTGGCCACGACGTTCACGCTGGGGCGTCGTCGTAGCCGACGTCGATCAGGGCGAGTCCGCGCGCCGGCGCGGGCGGGGGCAGCTGGTGGCGGCTGAAGCTGGCGAGTCGCTCGCCCACCTCGCCTTCGGGCAGTCGACCTTGGCCGATGNCGACCATGGTCGAGACGAGGCAGCGCACCATGTTGTGACAGAACGACTGGGCCCGAATCGTGAGNCGAACGACGGGCGCGCGCCGCGGGCTCATCACCCACTCGTCGCCCAGACGCTCCCAGTTGACCTCGAGCACCCGGCGCAGCACCGGTTCGTCCCGCTCGGCGTTCGAAGGACGCTGGCAGAAGGCCCGGAAGTCGTGCGTGCCGACGACCGACTTCGCCACCCGATTCATGGCCACGAGGTCGAGCGGCCCCTCGACCGACCACGACCACGCGTTCGTCGACTCGAGACCCGGGGGCGCGGACTCTAAGACCAGGTAGCGGTACTCGCGCCAGAGCGCGGAGAACCGGGCGTGGAAGTCGCTCGCGACTGGCGCCGCCCGCAGGATCTGCACCCGACCACGAAGCTGCTTGTTCAGCGACCGGACCAGCGCGTCGGCCTCGAGGCGGCCCCTTGCGGCAACGGGCAGGTCGACGTGGACGACCTGCCTGAAGGCGTGCACGCCGGCGTCGGTGCGTCCGGCGCCCACGACGATCGGCTCTTGGTTGAGGCGCAGCGTCGTGGCAAGCGTGCGCCGTAACAGACCGGCGACGGTGTCGCGCTGGGGCTGAAAGGCGAATCCGCTGAAGGCCTGGCCGTCGTAGGCGAGGTCAAAGCGCCAGCGTTGCGTGGCGCCGTCTGGCTCAGACGAATTCAATGCGCGCCATCGGGGCGTTGTCGCCCTGACGCGGTCCGAGCTTCAAGATCCGGGTGTAGCCGCCCGGACGATCGACGTAGCGCGGCGCAATCTCGCTGAAGAGCTTGTGGGTCATGTCCTTGTCGCGAATCAGCGCCACGACGCGGCGCTGGGCGTGCACCGAACCCTCGGGTGAGTTCTTGGCGGCCGTGACGACCTTCTCCACGACGGGGCGCAGGGCCTTGGCCTTGGCCTCAGTCGTGACGATCGATTCGGCGGCGATGAGCGAGGCGATGAGGTTGCCCATCATCGCCTTCTGGTGCGCCGCGTCGCCACCGAAGCGCTGGCCCTTCGTCGGGGTGCCGCGCACGCTCAGTCCTCGGCTCGCAGGGACAGGCCACGCTCTTCGAGCCGGTCCGTCACATCCTTCAGCGAGGTCGCCCCGAAGTTGGTAATCGAGGTGAGATCGCGCTCGGTGGCGTTGACGAGTTGGGCGATCGTGTTGATGCCGGCACGCTTCAGGCAGTTGCGCGAGCGCTCGGTGAGGCCGAGCTCCTCGATGCGGATGTCGAGCTCGCTCGCTGCGGCCTGGGCGCTGCCGACGTCGCCGAGCTCGAGCGCGGGCGCCTCCTCGTCGAAGCTGGCGATGAGGTCCACGAGTGAGCCGAGCGTCTTGCCCGCCGAAGCCAGCGCCTCGCGGGGCGAAATCGAGCCGTCGGTCTCGATGTCGATCACCAGTCGGTCGAAGTCCTTGCTCTGCTCGACGCGCACCGGCTCGATCTCGAAGCTCACCCGACGAACGGGCGAGAAGATCGCATCCAGGGGAATGACCCCGATGGTCGACGAGCCCTTATTGCCCTCGGCTCCGACGTAGCCCTTGCCGCGCTCGACAGTCAGCTCGAAAGTGAGGGCGCTGCGCGGCGTCGTCAGGTACGCGAGATGCAGGTCGGGGTTCAGGATCTCGACGTCGGCCGTCGTGGAGAGGTCCGAGGCGAGCGCCGGGCCCTCGCCGCGCTTGTCGAGTCGCAGGGTCACCGGCTCGTCGGAGTGCACGCGCAGCAGCAGGTCCTTCAGGTTCAGGGTGATGTCCTGGACGTCTTCTTTCACTCCTTCGATCACCCCAAACTCGTGCAGCACCGCGTCGAACTTGACCCGGGTCGCCGCAGCCCCGGGAATCGATGAGAGCAATGTTCGGCGAAGCGAGTTGCCGAGCGTGTGGCCAAAGCCCGGGTCGAGCGGTCCGATGCCGAAGGACTGGCGGTGGTTGACCTCGTCGCCGAGGGCTTCGATGGTCGGTCGTTGGATGATCAGCATGGGAACTCCTAGGGATATGTGGGTAGATCTGTTACTTGGAGTACAACTCGACGATGAGTTGCTCCTGGATCGACTCGTCGATCTGTTCGCGTTGGGGGACGATGCGCACGGTGACGCTGAAACCGTTCTCGCCCTTTTCGAGCCAGCCGGGCACGTTGCGATCCAGCACGTCGAGGTTGCGCTTGACGTTGAAGTTGTCGCGAGTGCCGGCCTTAAGAGCGACGATCTCGCCCGGGCGCACCCGGTAGCTCGGGATGTCCACGCGCTTGCCATTGACCGTCACGTGGCCGTGGCGCACGAGTTGGCGGGCCTGGGCCCTCGAGGCGCCCCAGCCGGCCCGGTAGGTCACGTTGTCGAGGCGGGTTTCGAGGAACTGCAGCAGATTCGTCCCGGTCATGCCGGGCCGGCGGCTCGCCTCTTCGTAGAGGTTGCGGAACTGGCGCTCGAGGACGCCGTAAATGCGGCGCGCCTTCTGCTTCTCCCGCAGCTGGGTCAGGTACTCCGAGCCCTGGCGCTGGCGCTCGCGCCCGTGCATGCCCGGGGGGAACGCGCGGATGCGCCGGTCCGAGTTCTCCGCGACGGGGCACTTCAGCGAAAAGCAACGCTCCCCCTTTAGGTAGAGCTTCGTGCGCTCACGCCGGCAGAGCCGACAGACGGGTCCGGTGTAGCGAGCCACGCTTAGCCCCGCCTGCGCTTCTTGGGCCGGCAGCCGTTATGGGGCAGCGGCGTGACGTCCTTGATCGCGACCACCTCGATGCCGGCGGCGGCGATCGAGCGGATAGCCGTCTCGCGCCCCGAGCCCGGTCCGCGCACCAGCACATCGACCTTCTTCACGCCGTGCTCCATGGCCGCGCGCGCGCACTTCTCGGCGGCCAGCTGCGCGGCGTAGGGCGTCGACTTGCGCGAACCCTTGAAACCGACCTGGCCCGACGAGGCCCACGACAGCACGTTGCCCTCGGGATCGGAGATCGAGACGATGGTGTTGTTGAACGAGCTCTTGATGTGCGCGACCCCGAAGGCGACGTTCTTGCGTTCCTTCTTGCGGGCCTTGCGCACGGCGGTCGGCTTGGGCATTACTTGGCGACCTTTTTCTTACCGGCGACCGTGCGCTTGGGTCCCTTGCGAGTGCGGGCGTTGGTGCGCGTGCGTTGGCCGTGCACCGGCAGCCCCTTGCGGTGGCGGATGCCCTGCAGGGAGTTGATCTCCATTTTGCGCTTGATGTCCTGGGCGACGTCGCGGCGTAGGTCGCCCTCGACCGTGATGTGCTGGTCGATGTAGGTGCGCAGTGCGTTCACTTCGGAGTCGGTGAGGTCCTTCACGCGCGTCGACTCATTGATCCCTGTCGCGGCGCAGACCTGCTGGGCGATGGTCGGGCCCACGCCGAAGATGTAGGTGAGGGCGATCACGACGCGCTTCTCGCGCGGAATGTCGACACCGGCAATACGAGCCATTGCTCTCCTAACCCTGGCGCTGCTTGTGGCGCGGGTTCGCCTCGCAGATGACGCGAACGACCCCGGCCCGGCGAATGACCTTGCACTTCTCACAGATCGGCTTCACGCTCGTGCGAACTTTCATTGGGTAACTTTCTCGACCTTGCAGAGCCTGGCTAGCGGTACCGGTAGGTGATGCGCCCGCGGGTCATGTCGTAGGGCGTGATCTCTACCTGCACCTTGTCGCCCGGCAGAATGCGTATGCGGTGCATGCGCATCTTCCCCGAACTGTGAGCTAGGACGGTGTAACCGTTCTCCAGCTCAACGCGAAACATGGCGTTGGGTAGGGGCTCGACGACGGTTCCCTCTACGGTGAACGCATCTTCCTTCGGCTTGCTCAGGTTCTCTCCTTGTTAAATCACTACGGGACGCGCAGGAGCCAGGCTCCCGCACGGTGGACCTCGAAGGGGCACCCCGAGGTCGGCCTTCCATTCTACCGGAAATTCTTAGAAACGCAAAAACAGCCCCGCTTTTCCAAGGACTTTGACAGATCCTGCGGTCACCCGGGCCAGGGTTTAGCCTAGCCGTCGCGCTGCGCTTACTGTCCGCCGGGTCCAGCGGCTGCACCAATGCACTCAGCGTGGCTTCAAGTACTTCCAGATGTCGTCGGCGACGGTCGTAAGCGTCGCGATCCCGTAGGCCTCGTCGGGGTTGTCCCCACACATGATCGAGACGAGGTAGAAGCGCCCTTGGTACATCACGAAGCCCGACGAGTTGAGCTGCCAGCCCGTTACCTTTTCTGGGTAGTACCCGTCCTTCAGCCCGACGGTCGCGAGAGCGGGCGATCCCCAGCCGATGCCGAAGCGCTCGCTCGAGATGACGTGCTCCATCAGGTCAATCTCGAATTCGCGCGAGGCCGCGTCGAGGAACCGGTTGGGCAGGGCGATGACCTTTAGGAGCTGCAGCTGGTCGAGCGGTGTCGTCTCGATCTCGCCCCAGCTCCAGCTCGGGATCGTCTGCTTGAAGCCGATCATCGCGTTGAAGGCGTCGATTTCGTCGCGCCCTCCGATGTCGGCCCACAGCACGTTCGCCGCGTGGTTGTTGGAGGTCTCCATCATCTCGGCGGCCGTCGACTGCTGGGCGGCCGTCAGGGCCCGGCCGTCCTCTTGCGACTCGTAGAGCAGGTCCGCCAGTATGTCGATCTTCACCATCGAGGCGGTCGGCTCGCGGATGCCGTTGTGGTAGGTGAACGTGTCGCCGTCGTTGACGTCGTAGACGGCGGCTGTCACCAGGTTGGTCCGGGCCTTCAGGTAGGCCGCCATCGCCGGGTTGGTGAAGGGATTGTCGCGGTTCTTGGACGGCACCGTCGTCGAGCTTGTCGTCGTGGTCGTCGACGTGCTGGTGGTCATACTGCCACTGGTCGTCGTCGTTGGGATCAACGTGGTCGTGGTCGTGGTGCTCGCCGCATGGTCGCCGCCGGACGCGGCGCCACTCCCGAGGGCGACGGGTAGCGCCACCGTGAAGGCCAGCCCCACCACGGCGTAACCGGTCCAGCGAAGTCGCGCGCGGGCCCCCACCCCTTGGATAGTACGGCCAGCGACGGCGTCGACCAGTGCTCTTGGTTGGCGGCGCCTACGTTGTCGATGGCTCCCAGGTGAAGTACCGGACGGCGAGAACGAGACCGGCCACTCCCCAGGCCGCGACGATGAGCACGTCGTTCCAGCTGAAGGGCGTGTTGAGAAAGCCGGCCTGCATGCCCAGGACAAAGTGCCGAACCGGGAAGACCTTCGCGAACCAAAGCATCCATTTCGGCGTCGAGTTGGTGAAGGGAATGAAGACGCCCGAGAGGAACAGCAGGGGCAAGATGACCGCGTTGACGATCACCCCCGCGCTGTCAAAGTTAGGTATGAAGCCGCTGAGGGCGAGTCCCAGTGCGCAGAACGCCGCCGCGCCGACGAGCAGGATGATGGCGAAGCGCGCCAGCGTAATGCCGGTTGGGATGTCGACGTGGTAGAAGAGTCGACCGAAGATCGCCGTGATGACAACGAGCAAGATGCTCACGAGCATGGCGTGCACGATGCGCGCCCCGAGAAAGGACACGCGCGGCAGCGGGGTTCCCTTGATGCGCTTGAGGATGCCCGCTTCGCGCTGGAACGTGATGGCGATGGCAAGGTTGTTGAAGCTCGCTGTGATCACCGCGAAGGTGCTCATCGAGGCCACGTAGTACGTCGAGGAGTGCACGCTGTGGTGGCCTACTTGCACGAGGAAGTTCCCGGCCAGCGAGGTGAATATGACGAGGAACATCAGCGGGAAGGCAAAGGTGAAGAAGGCCTGAGTGGGGTTTCGCCAGAAGGCCTTGTTCACGTAGCGCAACTGCGAGCCCATATGCGCGAAGACGTCCGCCAATCGCTGGGGCGCGCTCGGTCGTGGGCGTTCCCCTCGGGCCAGCGGGGGCGTGAAGGCTCGTTCAACGGGTGGAGCCGGTTCAGCGATGCCTCCCGACGCGGCCTCTGACGTCAGCTCCAGGTAGACGTCCTCTAGCGAAGGTCGAAGCACTACGAGCCCGTCCAACGAAGAGCCACGCTCGTAGGCCCAGCTCGTGAGTTCGTAGAGCGTCCCCGTGACGTCGTCGGTGACGATCTCGGTGAAGCCGTCCTCGTCAATCGCTCCAACCAGGCCTTCGGGGGGCGCCGCGCCGAGGGGCCGGTAGCGCACGCGCGCCCGGGCGACTTCGCGGTGCCCCAGCGTCGCGGGAGTTCCGCTCGCGACGATGCGCCCGGCGGCGATGACGCCGACCGTGTCGGCGAGGTACTGCGCTTCGTCCATGTAGTGCGTCGTGAGCAGCACCGTCTTGCCCAGTCGCGCCAAGTTCTTGATGACCTCCCACGCCTCGCGGCGTGCGGAGGGGTCAAAGCCGGTCGTGGGCTCATCGAGAAAGAGCAGGTCCGGGTCGCCCACCAGGGCGATCGCCACGTCGAGGCGGCGCTGCTGGCCGCCCGAGAGCTTGAACGCCCGGTCGTCGCGCTTCTCGCCCAGGCCCACCAGCTCCAGCACCTCGTCGACGGGCCGTGGGTGCGGATAGAAGCCCGCGTACATGCCAAGCGTTTCGGCGACCGTGAGGTAGCGTTCGACGCCATTTGACTGCAGGACAATGCCGATCCGGCTCTTGAGGTCCTCGCCATCGGCGCCCGGGTCGCAGCCGAGCACGTTGATCTGGCCGCTGTCGCGCACGCGGAATCCCTCGAGAATCTCGACCGTCGTCGTCTTGCCGGCGCCGTTGGGCCCGAGGAGGGCGAAGATCTCCCCGGGGGCGATGTCAAAGGCGACGCCGTCGACGACCTTGCGTCCTTCGTAGGACTTGGTGAGACCGCGCACCGACACGGCTTCAACTCCGGTGTCCCTCGTGAGATCAGTCGACACGGCGACCCCCGGCTCGGCTCTTTCGCGTGCCAGCAATCTAGCCCGGCGTCACCGCGTCACCGGGAGACCAACCTACGCGCGGGTGAGGACCTCCGGTCCGTCCTCGGTCACGGCGACGGTGTGCTCGAAGTGTGCCGAGAGCTGGCCGTCCTCGGTCATGACGCTCCACTCGTCGTCGAGGACGTGGGTCTCGTAGCTGCCGATGTTGACCATGGGCTCAATGGCGTAGACCATGCCCGCCTTTAACGTCGGGCCCGGCGCGCCGGGCCAGTAGTTGGGCACCTGTGGGCTCTCGTGCATCTCGGTGCCGATCGCGTGTCCCACGTACTCGCGCACCACCGAGAAGCCGGCGGCCTCGGCGACGCTCTGGATTGCCCGGCCGACCTCGTGGAGCCGCTCGCCCACGACCAACTTGTCGATGCCCGCCCAGAGGGATCGCTCGGTCACTTCCATGAGCCGCCGAGCAGCGGCGCTGACCTCGCCGACGGGTGCGGTGTAGGCGGCGTCGCCGTGGTAGCCCTCAACGATCGCGCCCGCGTCGATCGAGATGATGTCGCCCTCTTCCAGCACGTACTCGCCCGGGATGCCGTGCACGACCATGTCGTTCGGGCTCGTGCAGATCACTGCGGGAAAGCCGTGGTAGTTGAGGAAGTTCGAGCGGGCGTGGCGCTTGGCGAGGACCTCGGCGGCGAGGTTATTGAGCTCCATCGTGGTCACCCCCGGTCGAATCGCGTTACGCGTCACCTCGTGGATCTCCGCGACGACGAGCCCCGCGCGGCGCATCTTGTCGAGCTCGTCCTTGGAGCGGATCACGCCAGCGCCCGGCCGCGCACGAGCCCGTCGAGGTCGGCGGCGACCTCCTCCACGCTCTGGTCGGCGTCGACCTTCGCGAGCAGCCCCCGCGAATCGTAGAACGAAAGCAGCGGGAACGTGTCGTGCTCAAAGGTCTCGAGCCGCCGGCGGATCGCCTCGGGTGTGTCGTCGCTGCGCAGGATCACGTCGCCACCGCAGACCTCGCAAGTGCCCGAGATCGCCGCGACGTCGGTGTCCTTGTAGATAGTGCCGCACTCCTGGCAGACCCGGCGCGACGAGAGCCGCGCGAGCACGAGCTCGTCGGCGAGGTCGAGGTAGATGCAGAGCCGGATCCCGCTGGGCCCGAGAAAGGACTCGAGGGCCTCGGCCTGGACGAGGTTGCGCGGGAAGCCGTCGAGCACCGCGCCCTTCGTGGCGTCGGGCTCACCCAGGCGCTCGCGCACCAGCTGGTTCACTATGTCGTCCGAGACGAGTTGGCCGGCGTCGAGGATGGACTTGACCTCGCGCCCCAGTGGCGTGCCGGCGGCGACGGCCGCACGCAGGATGTCGCCGGTCGAGATGTGCGCGAGGCCGTAGGCGTCGCAGAGCAGCTGGCTCTGGGTGCCCTTGCCGGCGCCCTGCTTGCCCAGGACAACGAGATTGAGTTGGCCGGTCATCGAGCTAACGCTTCAGGAAGCCTTCGTAGTTGCGCATCATGAGCTGGGAGTCGATCTGGCGCATCGTCTCCAAGGAGACGCCCACCGCGATCAAGAGCGTCGTGCCGTAGTAGGGGAAGCGGTTGATGCTCCACAGGGCCATCAGGATGCTCGGCGTCACGGCGACCGAGGCGAGAAAGAGCGCCCCCACCACCGTGATACGCGAGAGCATGCGCGCGAAGTACTTCTCGGTCGGCAGTCCCGGGCGGATCCCGGGCACGAAGCCGCCCTGTTGGCGCAGCAGCTCGGCTTGCTGGTGCGGCTCAAAGGCGATGTAGACGTAGAAGAAGGTGAAGGCCATGATCAGGATGAAGTCCGAGAAGATGTAGAAGAAGTTCGTTGGCGTGAGCGAATTGCTTACGAAGTGCTGAAAGCTGGCCCAGGGCACGATGTTGGAGAGCAGCACCGGGATGTAGAGCACCGAGGAGGCGAAGATGATCGGGATCACGCCGGACTGGTTGACCTTGAGTGGTATGTAGGTCGAGTTGCCGCCCATCTCGCGCCGGCCGACGACGCGTCGGGCGAAGGTCACCGGGATGCGCCGCTGCCCGTTGTCCATGAAGACGATGAGAAAGAGCAGCCCGATGGAGACGGCGAAGATCACCATGAACTTGAATGCCCCGCCCTCCTCCCAAACGGCCTTGCCCCCCGAGGGCAGGCCCGCTACGACGTTGGCGAAGATGAGCAGCGACATGCCCTGGCCAATGCCGCGCTGGGTGATCAGCTCGGCGAGCCACATCACGAAGGCCGTCCCGGCCGTCAGCACGAGCACCATGAAGAGGCCCATCCAAACGTTGAAGTTGTGGACCATGAGGTTGATGTCGAAGCCGAGCAGCGCCTGGTCGTGGCCGTGGAAGGCGTAGATGAGCCCGGTCGACTGCAGGACCGCCAAGCCGATCGTGAGATAGCGCGTCGTCTGGGTGATCTTCTTCTGGCCCACCGCGCCCTGGTCGCGCCACTCGCTCAGCTTGGGGATCACCGTCGTCAGAAGCTGGATCACGATCGAGCTCGTGATGTAGGGCATCACCCCGAGCCCAAAGACCGCGAGGCGCGTCAGCGCGCCGCCGGAGAACAGGTTAAGGAAGCCGAGCACGCCGCTCGCGCCGGCCTTGGTCTGCAGCTCGCGCACCTGGGACCAGCTGACGCCGGGAATCGGCAGATTGGCGCCGAGCTGGTACAGGCAGATGATGCCGACGGTGAAGAGCACCTTGTTGCGCAGGTCCGGGACCCGAAAGATGTTCGCCAGTCGCCGCAGCACGGTTCGACCCTAACGGTTCTGGTGCTGGTTGCCCGAGGCGGGCGGGCGTACCGAGAACGGCAGCTCGAGCACGGTCGTCGTCCCGCCGGCCGCTTCGATGGCCGACTTCGCCGAGGCCGAGAACCCGTGCGCCGAGACGTGCAGCGCCGAGCCAACCTCGCCGCGTCCAAGGATCTTCACCAGGTCGTTCTTCTTGGCGAGGCCGTGTGCGACCAGCACGTCGGGGTTGACCTCGGGAATCCCGAGGGTGGCGAGGGCGTCGAGGTTGACCGGCGTGTATTCGACCCTAAAGGGGTTGGTGAAGCCCTTCAGGAAGGGAATGCGCTGGATGAGGGGCAGCTGGCCGCCCTCGAAGCCGGCGGGAATCTGGCGCCGGGCCTTCTGGCCCTTCGTGCCGCGGCCGGCCGTCTTGCCGCCCTTGCCGGCGATGCCGCGTCCGACGACTCGCTTGCGGTGCGTCGAGCCCGCGGGCGATTTCAGATCGTGCAGCTTCATCCTTCGACCTCTTCCACTTTCACTAGGTGCGGCACGCGCGCGATCATCCCGCGAATCTCCGCTCGGTCGGGCAGCACGTTGGTCTGGCCGATCCCGCGCAAACCGAGTGCTCGCAGGGTGCCCCGATGCTTGGGCTTGGTGGCGATGGTGGAACGGACCTGGGTGACCTTGAGCACGCCTAGCCCTCCGTGACCTTGAAGAGATCGCCCTCGCGCTGACGCTCGCGGTACGCGCGCAGTGTCCCGAAGGGGATGATCTCGTCGGCCGGCTTGTCGCGGCGCGCGGCCAGGTCTTCGGGTCGGCGCAGCTGCTTCAGTCCCTCGATGGTGGCGTGGGCGACGTTGATGCCGTTCGCTGAGCCGAGCGACTTGGCGATGACGTCCTTTACGCCGGCCATCTCGAGGATCGCGCGCGCGGCGCCNCCCGCGATGACGCCGGTGCCCGGGGCGGCGGGCTTCATCAGCACCCGCCCGGCGCCCGAACTGCCGATCACCGGGTAGACAATCGTCGTGCCCGCGAGGGGCACNTCAAAGAGGTTCTTGCGCGCCTCTTCGATGCCCTTCTGCACCGCGAGGCCGGCCTCCTTGGCCTTGCCGTAGCCGAGCCCGACGCGACCCTTGCGGTCGCCGATCACCATCAGCGCGGTGAAGGAGAAGCGTCGGCCGCCCTTGACGACCTTGGAGACGCGGTTCACCTTGATGGTGCGCTCTTCGAACTGCTCCACTTCGGCCATCAGAACTCCAGTCCCGCCGCGCGCAGCGCGTCGGCGAAGGCGGCCACCCGCCCGTGGTAGTCAAATCCCCCGCGGTCAAACACGACCGAAGTGATCTCGGCCTCCTTCGCGCGGCTGGCGAGGAGCGCCCCCACGGCCTTGGCCCCTTCGATGTTGCCACCGCTGGTATCGCGCAGGACCGGCTCGACCGACGAGGCCGCGGCGAGGGTGCGCCCATTCACGTCGTCAATGATCTGGGCCGACAGGTGCTTGTTGGAGCGGCTCACCACGACGCGGGGCCGCTCGGGCGTGCCCGAGAGGTGCTTGCGCACGCGGCGGTGGCGCCGCTGGCGGAGTTCGCGGGTGGTGCGGGCCATTACTTCGCCGCCTTTCCGGCCTTGCGCGCGACTCGCTCGCCGAGGTAGCGAACGCCCTTGCCCTTGTAGGGCTCGGGCTTGCGCAGCCGGCGGATGTTCGCCGCGACCTGGCCCACGACCTCTTTGTCGGGGCCTTTCACGATTATCCGAGTGGGGGTGGGCACTTCGAAGGTGACCCCGGCGGGCGCCGTGAACTTCACCGGGTGGCTGTAGCCGAGCGCCAGGTCGACCGCGTCGGGTCCCGACGCGACGGCGCGAAAGCCTACGCCCTGAATCTCGAGCTCCTTGCGCCAGCCCTCGGTGACGCCCGTGACCATGTTGGCGACGAGCGTTCGCGTCAGACCGTGCAGGGCGCGGTGGGCCGTCTCGTCGCTGCGCCGCTCGACGACGACCGTGTCGGCCGACTGGCTGAGCGTGATCCCGTCGGGCAGCAGGCGCGACATCGTCGCGTTCGGTCCGGCGACCGTGACAACGTCGCCGGCGACACTTACCGTGACGTTGGCGGGCAGGGTGATGGGGCTTCGTCCAATGCGCGACATCAGTCCTCCTCCCCCGGCGAACTCGAACTACCACACATAGCAGAGCACCTCGCCGCCCAACTTGGCCTTGCGCGCCTCGCGGTCGGTCATGAGCCCGTGGCTCGTCGAGACGACGGCCACGCCGACGCCGCCGAGGACCTTGGGCATCTGATCGCACTTCTTGTAGATGCGCAGCCCCGGCTTGGAGACGCGCTTCACTCCGATGATCGACTTCTGCCGGTCCTCGGAGTACTTGAGGCTGATTTCGAGCTGCGCGCCGGGCCGGTTCTCCGCCTTGGTGACGGTGTAGCCCGCGATGTAGCCCTCGCGCTCGAGCACCATCGCCAGGTTCTCCTTCAGCTTCGAACTGGGCATTTTCACGCTGTCGAACATCGCGGCGTTGGCGTTGCGGATTCTCGTCAGCATGTCGGCGATTGGGTCAGTCATCGTCATGGCTACCAGCTCGCCTTCGTGACGCCGGGAATCTCGCCGGCGTGGACCAGCGCGCGCAGGCAGATCCGGCAGAGGCCGAACTTGCGGTACACCGACCTCGGCCGCCCGCAGCGCTCGCAGCGCGTGTAGGCGCGCGTCGAGAACTTGGGTGTCTGGCGCTGCTTGATCCGTAGTGCTTTCTTTGCCATGCCTATCGATTCTCCTGCTTGAAGGGAAAGCCAAACGCGCGCAAGAACGCGCGCCCCTGCTCGTCGTTTGCGGCCGTCGTGACGATCGTGATGTCAAAGCCTCGGGCCGCGTCGATCTTGTCGTAGTCGATCTCGGGGAAGATCAGCTGGTCGTTGACACCGAAGGTGTAGTTGCCCCGTCCGTCGAAGGACCGCGGCGACAGGCCCCGGAAGTCGCGGATCCTCGGGATGGCCAGGCTGAGTAGCCGATCGAAGAACTCCCAGGCCCGGTCGCCGCGCAGGGTGACCTTCACGCCGATGGACTGCTCCTCGCGAACCTTGAAGTTCGCGATCGACTTCTTCGCGCGCGTGACGACGGGCTTCTGGCCGGTGATGGCCTCGAGGTCGCGCTGGGCGCCTTCGAGGAGCGATGCCTGCTGGGTGGCGCGCCCGACACCCGAGTTGAGCACGATCTTCTCGAGCCGGGGCACTTGCATGATGTTGGAGAGGCCGAGCTCATCCTTGAGGGCCGGGCGGATCTCCTCGTCGAAGCGGACCTTGAGACGGGGTCGGGTGATGGTGGTCATAGGACTTCCCCGCACTTGCGACAGACTCGAGACTTCTTACCCTCGACGACCTGGAAGGCGATCTTGGCCGGCCCCTTGTGCTTGGGGCACCAGACGGCCACGTTCGCCGCGCTCATGGCCATCAGCTTGTCGATGATGCCGGCTTGCATGGTGCGCCCGGACTGCTTGGTCGCGCGCTTGGCGACGTTGAGGCCCTCGAGGATCACCTTGCCCGCCGCGGGCAGCGCCTCTTCGACGTAGGCGCGCTCGCCGCGGTGCTTGCCCGCGAGCACCAGCACGTCGTCGCCCTTGTGGATCTTCATCAGAGCACCTCCGGCGCGAGTGAGATGATGCGCATGAACTTCTTGTCGCGCAGCTCGCGACCGACGGGGCCGAAGATGCGGGTCCCGCGCGGCTGGAGCTGCTCGGTGATCAAGACGGCGGCGTTCTCGTCGAACTTGATGTAGGAGCCGTCGGGGCGGCGCTTCTCCTTGGCGGTGCGCACGACGACGCAGCGCACCACGTCGCCCTTCTTCACCGCGGCGCCGGGGATGGCGTCCTTCACGGTGGCGATGAACACGTCGCCGATCGAGGCGTAGCGTCGACGCGACCCGCCCAGCACCCGGATGCAGAGCACTTCCTTCGCTCCGGAGTTGTCGGCCACCTTGAGGCGGCTCTCCTGCTGAATCATCGGGCCCGCTCCAGTACCGCGGTCAGTCGCCAGCGTTTCAGCTTGGAGAGCGGCCGGGTTTCCTGGACCCGGACCTTGTCGCCGATCCGGGCCTCGTTGTGCTCATCGTGCACGTAGAGCTTCTTGGTGCGCTGCACGGTCTTGCCGTAGCGCGCGTGGCTCACCCGCTCATTCACGGCGACGACGAGCGTTGAGTTCATCCTGTCCGAGACGACGACGCCCTCGCGCACCTTGCGCGGGTTGGGCCGCTTTTCGCTTGTCGCGTCGCTCATGACTTGCCACTTTCTTCTAGGGCCTCGGCGGCCGCGATCTCGCGCTCGCGCAGGAACGTCGAGAGCCGCGCGATGTCCTTGCGCACGGCGCCCAGGCGGGCCGAGTTGTCGAGCTGGCCGGTCGCCAGCTGGAAGCGCAGGTTGAACAGCTCGCGCCGGGCGTCGCCGAGGCGCCCGAGCAGCTCGCTGTCGCCGAGGCGCTTGAGCTCGGCGACGTGATCTCTGGTCTTGACCATCAGATCGTCACCTCCGGGGCGCCATGGGTCCCGGGCCGCACGACGAACTTGGCCTTGATCGGGAGCTTCTGAATGGCGCGCTCCATGGCCTCGCGCGCGAGGGTCTCGTCGACCCCGCCGAGTTCGAACAGCATTCGGCCCGGCTTGACGACGGCGACCCAGAACTCAGGGTTGCCCTTGCCCGAGCCCATGCGGGTCTCGGCCGGCTTCTGGGTGACCGGCTTGTCGGGGAAGACCCGGATCCACACCTTGCCGCCACGCTTGACGTGGCGGGTCATGGCGATGCGGGCCGCCTCGATCTGGCGGGCGCTCAGCCAGCCGGACTCGAGGGCCTGGATCCCGAAGTCGCCGAAGTTGAGGTCCACGCCGCCCTTGGCCATTCCGGCGCGCCGGCCGCGCATCTGCTTGCGGTGCTTCACCTTGCGGGGCATCAACATGGCTACTCCGCGTCCTTGCGAAAGTGCGGCGTGTCGTTGTGATCGGTGGCGGTGCGCCGCTCGATCTCTTCTTCGACACTGAGCTGGGCCTCGACCTCGGGTGTTGAGGCGAGCAGGTCCGCGACCGCCACGTCCGCGACGGCGGCGTCGATCAAGGCGTCGGCGTTCTCGACGAGGGCCTCCGCTTCGAGGGCGACCTCGGTCACCGGCTCGACGTCCACCCGGCGCCGACCGCCCCCGGCGCGCACGACACCCTTCGGGCCCGAAGCCGTCGCGCCGACCGGCACGGCGTCGCCCGCCGCCATCGCGGCCTCGCGCACGATCTTCTCGTCGTTCGTCAATTGGTAGGGCAGGATGTCGCCCTTGTAGATCCACACCTTGACCCCGACGCGTCCGGTGGAGGTGCGCGCTTCGCGGAAGCCGTAGTCGATGTCGGCGCGCAGCGTGTGCAGGGGCACGCGGCCCTCGCGGTACGACTCGCGCCGGGACATCTCCGCCCCGCCGAGCCGGCCCGAGGCCTGGATCCGCACACCGAGCGCGCCCGCCTTCTGCACCGTCTGGATGCCGCGCTTCATCGCGCGGCGAAACGCCACGCGGCGCAGCAGCTGGTCGCAGATCCCCTGGGCGATCAAGGCGGCGTCGAGCTCGGGCTGCTTGATCTCTTGGATGTTGAGCGAGATCTTGTTCTTCTGGCCCGTGATCTTCTCCAGGTCCTTCTTCAGCCGCTCCGCCTCGGCTCCGCGCCGGCCGATCACGATGCCCGGGCGCGCGGTGTGAATGTCGACGCGCACCCGGTCGGAGTTGCGCTCGATCTCGATGCGGCTCACCGCCGCGCTTTCGAGCTGGCGGGTCAGGTAGTCGCGGATCTTCCAGTCCTCGATGACGAGGTCCTTGTAGCCGCGCTCCTTGAACCAGCGCGACTTCCAATCCGTCGTGATGCCCAGACGGAAGCCGTAGGGGTTGACCTTCTGGCCCATCAGTTGGTCTCCTCTGGGGTCTCTGGTGCGTCGTCGCTCGCCGACTGATCCTCGTCGGTCGTCTCGGCGACCTCGGGGACGACCTCCTCGNCGGCCTCGCTGTCGCTTGCGGAGGCGTCGACGTCGGTTTCGTCGGGCGCGCCCGACGCTTCGACCTCAGCCGTCGCTTGCTCGGCGGCCTCTTGTTCAGCGGCCTCTCGCTCGGCCTGGGCCTCGTGGGCCGCCTCGCGCTTGTGGAGGCTCGCGGTCTGGTCGGCCCTCCGGCGTGAAGAGGCCACGCGGCGCGAGCGGCTCGCCGCCGCCTGGGCGCCGCGCGATCGGCGCATCAGCTCGAGGCGCTCCTCGTCCATGCGCGACACGATCACCGTTATGTGGGTCGTGCGCTTGAGGATCTTGCTCGCGCGGCCGCGCGCGCGCGGGGTGAAGCGCTTCGCGGTGATGCCCTCGTCGGCGTAGGCTGCCGAGACGTAGAGCTCTTCGGCGACCATGGCGTCGTTGCCGATAGCGTTCGCGACGGCCGAGGCGAGGACCTTGGCGATCACGTCGGCCGCTTCGCGATTGGTGCCGACCAAGATCTCCCGGGCGGTGTTGATGTCCTCGCCGCGGATGAGGTTGAGCACGACGCGCGCCTTGCTCGCCGACATGGGAAAGCCGCGCAGCGTGGCGCGCGTTCCCGGCCGTTCGTTGGTCTTGGATGCCGTCATCAGCGCCGACCCGTCTTCTCTTGACCCGCGTGGAACCTGAAGGTGCGCGTGGGAGCGAACTCGCCCAGCTTGTGGCCGACCATCGACTCGTTAACGAAGACCGGCACGTGGCGGCGCCCGTCGTGCACCGCGAAGGTGTGTCCGACCATGTCGGGGATGACCGTCGAGCGGCGGCTCCAGGTCTTGATGACCCGCTTCTCGTTGGCCGCGTTCATCGCGTCGACCTTCTTTAGGAGGTGGGTGTCGATGAACGGCCCCTTCTTTAAGCTGCGTGACATGTCCTACCTACCTCCGCGACCCGCGCCCGCGGCGCCGGCGAATGATGAGCGAGTCCGACTGCTTGGGCAGACGAGTGCGACCCTCGGGCTGGCCCCAGGGCGAGACCGGGTGGCGGCCACCCGAGGATTTGCCCTCGCCGCCACCGAGCGGGTGGTCGACCGGGTTCATCGCCACGCCGCGCGTCTGGGGACGCACGCCGCGCCAGCGGCCCCGGCCGGCCTTGCCGACCTTGATGAGCTCGTGCTCGGCGTTGCCCACGGTGCCGAGCGTCGCGCGGCAGTCAATTGGCACGCGGCGCATCTCAGTCGAGGGCAGGCGCAACGTGGCGTAGCCGCCGTCCTTGGCGACGAGCTGCACGCCCATACCGGCGCTGCGGGCCATCTTGCCGCCGCCGCCGGGGCGAACCTCGACGTTGTGCACGGTAGAACCGGTCGGGATGAAGCGCATCGGCAGGGCGTTGCCCGTTCGGATGTCGGCCTTGGGACCGGACTCGACGGAGTCGCCGACCTTCAATCCGATCGGCGCGAGGATGTAGCGCTTCTCGCCGTCGAGGTAGTGCAGCAGCGCGATTCGACAGCTGCGGTTGGGGTCGTACTCGATGGTGGCGACCTTGGCCGGCACGTGGTCCTTGTCGCGCTTGAAGTCCACGACGCGGTATTGGCGCTTGTGGGCGCCGCCGCGGTGACGCGAGGTCATGCGTCCGTAGCTGTTACGCCCGCCGGTCTGGGGCTTGGGCGAGAGCAGCGTCTTCTCGGGCCGGGCCGTCGTCAGCTCGGCGAAGTCCGACACCGTCTGGAAGCGCCGGCCGGGACTGGTTGGTTTGCGGGGTCGAAGAGCCATGACGTCCTTAGTTCTCGAAGAGGTTGATCGAGTCACCGTGCTTCAGGGTGACGATGGCCCGCTTGGCGTCGGGCCGCTTGCCCCTCACGCCCGTGCGCCGGTTGCGGGTGGTCTTGCCCTTGCGCGTGAGGGTGTTGACCTTGACGACCTTCACGTTGAAGGCCTGCTCGACGGCGTTGCGCACGTCGATCTTGGTCGCGCGTGGGTCGACGACGAACACGTACGTCCCCGCTTCCATCGAGGCGTAGGTCTTCTCGGAGACAACCGGGCGAATCAGGATGCTCAGGGCGTCGCGCATCAGTCCTGCCTCGCGGTGGGCAACGTGGCGTCGCTAAAGAGCAGCCAGTCGCAGTCGAGCACGTCGTAGGCGTTGAGTTCGCCCGCGCGGATGGTCTTCACGTTCATCAGGTTGGCGAACGAGCGCCGGGCCGTCTCGTCGTTGGGACCAAGCACGACGAGGACCTTGCCCTCGAGGCCGAGTGTGTCAAGGGCCAAGACCGCGCTCTTGGTCTTGGGCTCGCGCCACTCGTCGTAGCTCGTCACGAGCGCCACTCGCTCCATCGAGGCGCGGTCCGACAACGCCGAGTAGAGCGCGAGGCGCACCATCTTCTTGGGCGTCTTCTGGTCGTAGCTGCGCGGCTTGGGGCCTAGGGCGATGCCCCCGCCGGGGTAGTGAGGCGCGCGAATGGTGCCCTGGCGCGCGTTGCCGGTGCCCTTCTGGCGAAACGGCTTGGCGCCGCCGCCGCGCACTTCCTTGCGAGTCAGCGTGGACTGGGTGCCGGCGCGCTTCGCCGCGAGCTGCGCCTTTATCACCTGGTGCAGCACGGCCATGTTGGGCGCGACGCCGAAGAACGCGGGCTCGAGCGCGACGGTGCCAAGCACGTCGCCGCTCAACGATCGCCGCTCGATGGATCGCTCGACGAGCGCGGGACGCTCTTTCCTCACCGGTCCGCGCAGGGTCGTCGTCACCGGGCACCTCCAGCGCGCATCGGGTTCTTCACCGAGGTCCGCAGCACGACGACCCCGCCGCGCGGCCCGGGCACCGCGCCCTTTACGAGCAAGAGGTGCCGATCGGCGTCAACCGAAATGACTTCGAGATTGGTCGTCGTGACCTGGGAGCCGCCCATGCGTCCGGCCATGCGCGTGCCCTTGAAGACCCGTCCCGGCGTCGCGCAGGCGCCGATCGATCCGGGCGCGCGGTGGTGCTTGTGGTTCCCGTGGGCACCGCCCTGGCCCGAGAAGTTGTGACGCTTCATGCTCCCGGTGAAGCCCTTGCCCTTCGAAACGGCCGTGGCGTCGATCATCTCGCCCTTCTCGAAGGCGTCGGCCAGGATCTCCTGGCCGATGGCGTAGCCCGAGACGTCGTCGAGGCGCAGCTCGACGAGCTTCTTGCCCGGGGTGACGCCGGCCTTTTCGTAGTGGCCGAGCTCGGGCTTGGTGAGCGTCGACGTGCGCCGGGTGCCCCAGGTGACCTGCAGGGCCGCGTAGCCCTCCTTTTCGGGCGTCTTGATCTGGACGACGCGGGCCGGGCTGACGCGCACGACGGTGACCGGGATCGCCCGGTGCTGGTCATCCCAGACCTGGGTCATGCCCACCTTCTCGCCCACGATGGCCTTGGCCGCCACGTCTTCCTTCCTTCTTTCCTCTGCGTCGACCCGGGGCCGACACACAGACGCTCCGCCGGGCACCAAAACCCGAACGGAGCGCTCGACTGGTTGGTTCAGCGTCCCATTGCTGGCAACTGAACACTTCTGTTCTGCCCGTTCCTAAAAGAACGGGGCTACTTACCCTACCTCAATACGCCGCGGCCGTGCAAAGCCGGGCTAGTTCTGGCGGATCTTGATCTCGATGTCCACGCCCGCCGGCAGGTCGAGGCGCTGGAGCGAGTCGACGGTCTTCGCGGTGTGGTCCACGATGTCGAGCAGGCGCTTGTGCACACGCATCTCGAAGTGCTCGCGGCTGTCCTTGTGCTTGTGGGGCCCGCGCACGACGGTGTAACGGTGCTTCTCCGTGGGCAGGGGCACGGGGCCTTGGACCCGGGCGTTGGTCCGCTCGACGGTCTGGACGATCTTCGCCGTGGACTGGTCCAGGACGCCGTGGTCGAAGGCCTTCAACCGAATACGGATCATCTGTCGGTTGTCGGCCATCATCCCTACTTCAGGATCTTCGTGACGCGGCCCGAGCCCACGGTGCGCCCGCCTTCGCGGATCGAGAAGGTGAGGCCCTCCTCCATCGCGATCGGCTTGCCCAGGGTGACGGTCATGTCGGTGTTGTCCCCGGGCATCACCATCTCAGTGCCACTCGGCAGCTCGATGGTGCCCGTGACGTCGGTCGTGCGGAAGTAGAACTGCGGGCGGTAGTTGGCGAAGAACGGCTTGTGTCGCCCGCCCTCCTCCTTGGTGAGCACGTAGACCGCGGCCTCGAAGTTGGTGTGCGGGGTGATGCTGCCGGGCTTGCCGAGCACCTGGCCGCGCTCGACCTCCTCCTTCTTCGTGCCGCGCAGAAGCGCTCCTAGGTTGTCCCCGGCCCGGCCCTCGTCGAGGAGCTTGCGAAACATCTCGACGCCGGTGACGACGGTCTTCTGAGTCGGGCGCAGCCCGACGATCTCGACTTCGTCGCCAACCTTGATGACACCCTGCTCGACGCGACCGGTGACGACGGTGCCGCGGCCGGTGATCGACATGACGTCCTCGATCGACATGAGGAAGGGCTTCTCGACCGCGCGCACCGGCTCGGGAACGTAGTTGTCCACGGCGTCCATCAGCGCCATGACCTGATCGCCGGCTGCCTCGTCGCCCTCAAGGGCCTTCAACGCCGAAACACGCACGATCGGCGTGTCGTCGCCGGGGAATCCGTAGGACGTCAGGAGCTCGCGGACTTCGAGCTCGACGAGCTCGAGGAGCTCTTCGTCGTCGACCATGTCGACCTTATTGAGGGCCACCACGATGTAAGGCACGCCGACCTGGCGGGCGAGCAGCACGTGCTCGCGCGTCTGGGGCATGGGACCGTCAGTCGCCGAGACGACGAGAATCGCCCCGTCGACCTGGGCCGCCCCAGTGATCATGTTCTTGATGTAGTCGGCGTGGCCGGGCATGTCAACGTGGGCGTAGTGACGCTTCGCGGTCTCGTACTCCACGTGGGCGATGGAGATCGTGATGCCGCGCTGGCGCTCTTCGGGGGCCTTGTCGATCTGGTCGAAGGGAGTGAAGGTGGTGCCGCCCACGCGCTCGGAGAGGACCTTGGTGATCGCCGCGGTGAGCGTTGTTTTACCGTGGTCGATGTGACCCATCGTGCCGATGTTGACGTGCGGCTTGGTGCGCTCGAACTTCTTCTTTGCCATTGCCGGGGACTATCTTTCTCTCTCGCGACCGTTTCGGGCTGAATCGGTCTGTTATTGCGGCCCGCCCGGAGAACGGTCCGGGCCGGTGATCTGGTTGCCCAACTCCTTACGCGCCGGTGGCCTTGGCGACGATCTCCTTGGCGATCGCGTCAGGCACTTCTGCGTACGAATGGAACTGCATGGTGTACGTCGCTCGCCCCTGGGTGCGAGAACGCAGGTCAGTAGCGTAGCCGAACATGTCGGCCAGCGGCACAAGAGCCTTAATTACCTGGTTCGAGCCGACCTGCGCCATGCCTTCGATGCGCCCGCGTCGCGACGACAGGTCGCCGATCACGTCGCCCATGTACTCCTCGGAGGTGACGACCTCGACCTCCATGATCGGCTCCAAGAGGACTGGGCTCGCGAGGCGCGTCGCCTTCTTCACGGCCATCGAGCCCGCGATCTTGAAGGCCAGCTCCGAGGAGTCGACGTCGTGGTAGCTACCAAAGGTGAGCCGCACCCGCAAGTCCACGACCGGGTACCCGGCCAGGACCCCCGACGTGAGGGCCTCGGTGATGCCCTGGTTGACCGGCTGGATGAACTCCTTGGGGATGACACCGCCCGAGGTCTCGTCGAGGAACTCGTAGCCGCCCGCGGGCCCGGTCGGCTCGACCGTGATCACGACGTGGCCGTACTGGCCGTGGCCGCCGGTCTGGCGGACGTACTTCTCCTCAACCTTCTCGACCTTCTTGCGGATGGTCTCGCGGTAGGCGACCTGGGGCTTGCCGACGTTGGCGTCCACGGAGAACTCGCGCAGCATCCGGTCGACGAGCACCTCGAGGTGCAGCTCGCCCATGCCCGAGATGACGGTCTGGCCGGTCTCTTGGTCCGTACGCACGCGAAACGTCGGGTCCTCCTCAGAGAGCGCGAACAGCGCCTTGCCCAGCTTCTCTTGATCGGCCTTGGTCTTGGGTTCGACGGCCACGTGGATGACCGGTTCGGGAAAGGTCAGCGTCTCGAGCTGGATCGGCGCGCCGGGATCGCTCAGGGTGTCGCCCGTGGTGACCTGCTTCAGTCCGACCGCGGCGACGATGTCGCCGGTGCGAATGGTGTCGAGATCCTCGCGGTGGTTGGCGTGCATCAGCAGCAGCCGCCCCAGGCGCTCGCGGCGCGAGCCCTTGGTCGTATTGATCACGGTGTCGCCCTTGTCCAGGGTGCCCGAGTAGACCCGCAGGTACGTGAGCTTGCCCACGTAGGGGTCGGTCATGATCTTGAAGGCGAGCGCCGCGAAAGGCTCGTTGTCGTCGGGCTTGCGCTCGACGACCTCGTCCTTGCCGGGCTTCGTGCCCTGGGTCGGGGGCAGGTCGACCGGCGAGGGCAGGTAGTCGACAACGGCGTCGAGCATGGGCTGGACGGCCTTGTTCTTGAAGGCGCTGCCGTTCAGCACCGGCACGCAGTGGCCCTGGAGGGTCCCCCGGCGCAACGCATGGCGCACGTCCTCGGTCGAGATGTCCTCGTCGCCGAGGACCTTTTCCATGAGGTGGTCGTCGAAGACGGTGAGCACGTCGAGCAGCTTCGCGCGCCAGCGGGCCGCCACCTCGGCGAACTCCTCGGGCACCTCGACGACGTCGAAAGTCTCGCCCTTGTCGTCCTGGTAGAGAATCGCCTTCATCGAGGTGAGGTCGATGACGCCCCGGTAGTTCGACTCGATGCCCACGGGCAGCTGGGTGACCGCGGGCACGCAGTCCAGGCGGTCCTCGATCATCTCGACGCAGCGAAAGAAATCCGCGCCGATGCGGTCCATCTTGTTCACGAAGCAGATGCGCGGCACGTGGTACTTGTTGGCCTGGCGCCAAACCGTCTCGGTCTGGGGCTCGACGCCCGCCACCGCGTCAAAGACGGCGACGGCGCCGTCCAGCACGCGCAGGCTGCGCTCGACCTCGACGGTGAAGTCGACGTGGCCCGGCGTGTCGATGATGTTGATGCGATGCCCGTTCCAGTAGCAGGTGGTCGCGGCCGAGGTGATGGTGATCCCGCGCTCCTGCTCCTGGACCATCCAGTCCATGGTCGCGGCACCCTCGTGGACCTCGCCGATCTTGTAGTTCTTGCCGGTGTAGTAGAGGATCCGCTCGGTGGTCGTGGTCTTGCCCGCGTCGATGTGGGCCATGATGCCGATGTTGCGCACTCGGTCGAGGGGGTACTCGCGGGGGGTCATATCCTTACAAACTCTCTTACCAGCGGTAGTGGGCGAAGGCCTTGTTGGACTCGGCCATCTTGGCCATGTCCTCCCGGCGCTTCACCGCCGCGCCCACGCCGTTGCTGGCGTCGATGATCTCGCCAGCCAGCCGCTCGGCCATGGACTTTTCGCGACGCTTCTTCGCGAAGTCGGTTAACCATCTTATCGCGAGCGTCGTCGAACGACGCGGTCGAACCTCGACGGGCACCTGGTACGTCGTGCCCCCCACGCGCCGGCTGCGCACCTCGAGCTCGGGCCGCACGTTCTCCAGGGCCCGCTTCAGCGTGGCGATGGGGTCGCCCCCGGTCTTCTTTTCGACCTGCTCGAGCGCCGAGTAGACGATGCGCTCGGCGATCGTGCGCTTGCCGCGCTCGAGGATCTTGTTGGTGACCTGGGTGACGAGCACCGACTTGTAGATCGGGTCGACCGGGATCTCCCGGCGCAGAGCGGGTCCCTTGCGCGGCATTACTGCTCCCTCTTGGCGCCGTAGCGGCTGCGGGCCTGCTTGCGGTCGCGCACCCCGGAGGTGTCCAGCGCGCCGCGCACGATCTTGTAGCGCACGCCCGGGAGGTCCTTCACGCGCCCGCCGCGCACCAAGACGATCGAGTGCTCCTGGAGGTTGTGGCCGACGCCGGGGATGTAGGCCGTCACCTCGACGCCCGAGGTGAGGCGCACGCGCGCGACCTTGCGCAGGGCCGAGTTCGGCTTCTTCGGCGTAACCGTGTGCACGCGCGTGCAGACGCCCCGGCGCTGCGGGGCCCCCTTCAGGGCCGGGGTCTTCGTCTTGGAAATCTTGTCCTGTCGGCCCTTTCGGACCAACTGTGCGATGGTGGGCACGCGGAACCTCTCTCAATGGTGCGTCGTTGATCTAGCCGGGCTAGAAGCGCGGACTTTCTATTCTACGGCATCTTGCGCCCAAGCGGCAAGCCGGTACCCTCGCTCGCGCCGCCGCGCTTGACGAGGCGTCAAACTCCTTTCGCGCATCGCCGCGCCGGGATCGCGCCTCGTCCGCTCGCCACTCGTCGCGAAGGGACCGAAGGTCCTCGCTGGAGCTTTGGTCGCGCTGAGCAAGACTGATCACGTGGCTGTCAATGCGCCCGAAACCACTTCGCCGCTGAGTCTCGGCGACGCCGCGGCACTCAACGTCGACGCGGCGCTCGCGCGGTTAGCTTGCCGCCGAGAAGGGCTCACGTCCCAAGAGGCCGCCGAGCGGCTCGCCCGCTGGGGTCCGAACCTGCTCACGACGCGAAAGGTGAGCGCCGTTTCGGTGCTGTGGCGCCAGGTCCGCAACCCGATCCTGGTACTGCTGCTTATCGCGGCGCTCCTGTCGGGTCTGACCGGCGGCGGCACCAACGCCATCATCATCGCCGTCATCGTGGCGCTCAGCGTCGGTCTGGGCTTCTTCAACGAGTACGCCGCCGAGGTGGCTATGGCCGCCCTTCGCGCGAAGATCACCCAGAGCGCCCAGGTGCTGCGCGACGCCAAGGCCGTCGAGGTCCCCGTCGCCGACCTCGTCCCGGGGGACGTGGTGACGTTGCGGGTCGGCGCCCTGGTGCCGGCCGACCTACGTCTGTTGGACGTTCGCGAGCTCGAGTGCGATGAGGGCGTCTTGACGGGCGAGTCGATGCCCGTCGAAAAGTCGTCCGAGGCCGGCGCCACAGGCGAACCCGGCGTACTCGCCACGTGCGCCTATATGGGCACCATCGTCCATCAGGGCTCGGCCATCGGCGTCGTCGTCGAGACCGGGCCGCGTACGGCGTTCGGCCAAATCGCCGCCGGGCTCACCGAGCGCACGGGCACGACGGCCTTCGAAGCCGGCCTCGCGCGCTTCTCACGGTTCCTGTTCGAGGTCGCCGCAATCTTGACTGCGTGCATCTTCGTGATCAACGTCATCCTGGCCCGGCCCCTCATCGAGGCGCTGCTCTTCTCGTTGGCCATCGCGGTGGGCATCGCACCCGAAATGATGCCGGCGATCGTGACGGTGAGCCTCTCCTCGGGCTCGAAGGCGCTGGCCAAGCGCCGAGTGCTGGTCAAGCGGCTGGTCGCGATCGAGGACCTCGGCAACGTCGAGATCCTCTTCACCGACAAGACCGGAACCTTGACCGAAGGCGTCATCACGTTCGAGCGCGGCTTCGACCCGAGCGGTAAGAACAGCGACCGCCCGGTGCTCTTCGGCCTGGTCTGCAACGAGGCCACGATGACCGAGCGGGGCCCGGTGGGCGGCAACGCCCTCGACCAGGCGCTGTGGTCGGCGGCGAGCGAGGAGCTCTCGCGGGGTGCGAGTGAGTACGCGCGCCAAGGAATCATTCCCTTCGACCACGAGCGTCAGATGGTGTCGGTTGTCGTGAGTCAAGGCTCCGACGCTCCCCTGCTGATCACCAAGGGCGCGCCCGAGGCCGTGCTCAGCCACTGCCGTGACGTGGCCGAACCCACCCGCACATTCCTGGACAGCCTGTTCAATCAGGGTGACCGCGTTGTCGCGGTAGCCAGCCGTCGCCTTGGGGTGAGCGACGAACTCAGCGCGGCCCTCGAGACGGAGCTCACTCTCGAGGGGCTGCTGACCTTCGCCGACCGGTTGAAAGCCGACGCCGGCGAGTCAATCGATCGCCTGCGGCGTCTCGGCGTCGAGGTGAAGATCATCACCGGCGACAACGGGCTCGTCGCGACCAAGGTGTGCAGCGAGATCGGCCTGGCCAGCGCGGGGCTTGTGAACGGCGCTGACGTGCGCGCCATGAGCGACGAGCAGCTCGCCGCAGCCATTCCCGTCACGACGATCTTCGCCCGGATCGGCCCCGAGGAGAAGTCGCGGATCATTAAGGTGGCCCGCCACACCGGCAAGGACGTCGCCTTCCTCGGCGACGGCGTGAACGACGCCGTCGCCCTGCACCACGCGGACGTGGGCATCTCAGTCGACTCGGGAACCGACGTCGCCAAGGACGCGGCCGACGTCGTCTTGCTCGACAAGGACCTCGGCGTGTTGGCTGACGGCGTGATGGAGGGACGTCGCATTTTTTCCAACACCATGAAGTACGTCCTCATGGCGACGTCGTCGAACTTCGGCAACATGTTCAGCGCGGCGGGCGCGTCCGCGATCTTGACCTTTCTGCCGATGCTGCCTTCCCAGATCCTGCTGAACAACCTCCTCTACAACGCCGGCCAGCTCGTGATCCCCACCGACCGCGTCGACCCCGAGGCGCTGGCGCGCCCGGCTGCCTGGGATATGCGCTTCATCCGACGGTTCATGTCCGTCTTCGGTCCGATCTCGTCGATCTTCGACTTCGTGACCTTCTGGGTCATGCTTTCGCTTCTGCACGCCGGCCACGTCGAGTTCCGCACCGGCTGGTTCGTCGAGTCAATCGCCACCCAGACGCTGGTGGTGTTCGTCATCCGCACGCGGCGGGTGCCCTTCCTGCGCAGCCGGCCCAGTCTCGCCATGGCCATCGTGCCGACCGCGGCCGCGGCGGTCGGCGCCGTGCTGCCCTACACCGGGCTCGCCCACCTGCTCGGCTTCACCCCGCTGCCCGCCAAGTTCTTTCTCTGGCTCTTCGTCATGGTCATCGTGTACCTGGCCCTCGTCGAGTACGCCAAGACGTTCTTCTATCGCGCAGCGCGCGCGCACCGTCGACCCACGGCGATGAGCTCGGCCGAGCGGCGCGCACGCTCGCTACGTCGTCGGGCGTCGCGCTTTGTCGTACACGAAGTGCCTCGCTTCGGTCGTTCGCGCGCCAGCGGCCCTTAGGGCCTCCGGACCGCAGTGGGCTAGGTGACGGCCCGACGGTAGAGGCCGAGCGCCACGACGAAAAAGACAATCAGGATGCCCACGCACCAGGCCACCGCCTGCCAGAGGTCGTGGTAGACCGGTCCGCCCCCGAAGAGCGCGCGCAGTGAGTCGATGACCTCGGTCGCGGGCTGATTGCGCGCGAAGGACTGAAGCCAGCCGGGCATCGTCTTCACCGGGACAATGGCGGAGCTCGCAAAGAAGAGGATGAACATCGGCAGTATCGCGGCCACCTGGGCGGTCTGGGGTTCCTTCACCGCCAGGCCGACGCTGGCGTAGATCCAGGTGAAGGCGTAGCCAAACAGGACGATCAGCCCTACCCCGGCGAGACACGCGCCGAAGCCGTTGTGGAAGCGAAAGCCCACGAGCAGCGCCAGCACGATGACGAAGGCCATCGCCACCACGTTGCGACAAAGGTCGGCGAGGGTCCGTGCGGTGAGAAAGGCCCAACGGGCCATCGGCAAGCTGCGGAAGCGATCGAGCATGCCGAGTTGCAGGTCCTGGGCGAGGGCCACGGCCGTCGTCATCCCGCCGACGAGCACCGCCTCGATGAAGACGCCCGGCATGACGTAGTCGACGTAATTGATCCGGGGGAGATGGATCGCCCCGGCGAGCACGTAGCGCAGCACCAAGAGGATGATCGTGGGCTGCGCGAGGGAGATCACCATGAGCTGGGGCGTTCGCAGAATCCGCAGCAGGTTGCGCTTCGTGACGCCGCGCACGTCGCGCAGGGCCAGACGCGGGGTCAGCTCAATGATCGCCGTACGCGATTCAGCCAGGACCTCAGCCATGACGTTCGCCAAGCTCCTGCACGTCGCTGGAGGTGTCGACCCCGTGACCGGTGAGGGCCAAGAAGACGTCGTCGAGCGAGGGCCGGCGAATGCCCACATCAGCCAGGCTGACGCCGCTGTCATCGAGCGCCCGTCCGGCCGCGAGAAGGACCTCCGCTCCGCCCTTTACCGGCAGCGTGAGCTGGCGCAGGTCTGCGTCGAGGCGCGCGGGCGAGTCGGAAAACGGTTCGACGATTGACGCCGCCACGTCGAGGTCCGCGAGGTCGCGGACTCGAACGACGAGTACGTCGCCGCCCAGGCGGTCCTTGAGCTGGTCGGCGGTACCTTTCGCGACGACGTGGCCGAGGTCAAGGACGACGATGTCGTTGGCCAGGTGCTCGGCCTCTTCCATGTACTGCGTGGTCAAGAGCACCGTGGTGCCGGCGGACACCAGCTCCTCGATGAACGCCCAGAGGTCGTTGCGCGTGCGCGGGTCGAGCCCGGTCGTCGGCTCGTCTAAGAACAGCACCGGCGGCCGTCCGATCAGGCTGGCCGCCACGTCGAGGCGCCGGCGCATCCCGCCCGAGTAGGTCTTCACGAGGCTGTCCGCGGCGTCGGTCAAGCTCATCCGTTCCAGCGCATTCTGCGCTCGGCGACGGTACTCGGATCGCTCGAGGTGGTAGAGCAGCCCGACCAGCTCGAGGTTCTCTCGTCCCGTCAGCAGCTCGTCGACGGCAGCGTACTGTCCGGCCAGGCCAATCAGCGAGCGAATGGACGCCGCTTCGCTCGCGACGTCGAGGCCGGCCACGCGAGCGCGACCGCCGTCGGGCGCGAGCAGCGTCGTGAGGATCCTGATGATCGTGGTCTTGCCCGCGCCGTTGGGGCCAAGCAACGCGAGCACCTTGCCGGGCTCGATGGTGAAGGACACGCGGTTGAGAGCGACCTTGTCGCCGAAGCGCTTGCTCACCTCGTCGACTTCGACGGTGGCGGAAAACGCGCCGGCGACGGGGGGATCGTTCACCGGCCCATGGTAGGCACGGCTCAGGCCGCCCGGGTCCGAACGCCAACGCCCGCGCGGCCTTTGGCGAAAGTCAACGTCCCACGAGGTCCGCTCGTGACCTTGTTCCCTAGCCGCGCGAGGACCTCGTGGAGGACAATGAGGTCGTACCCCGTTTTGGTGTTACGCCAGGAGGCGAAACCATGGAACTCGTTAGGTGGTTCGAGCAGATTCGCATTAGTGACGCCGCGCTCGTCGGCGGAAAAGGAGCCAACCTCGGTGAACTGACCGCGGCCAAGCTGCCCGTACCCCCGGGCTTCGTTGTGACATCAGACGCCTATCGCTACGCGGTCGAGACGGCCGGCATCGCCGATCGCCTGGCCAAACTCGTGGCGAACGTCAACGCCGACAGCCAGAGCGACCTGACCGAAGCAGCGGGCGAGGCCCAGGAGCTCTTGCGGACGCTCATTCTCCCGAAGGACCTCGCGACGGCCATCGTCGAGGCGTACCAGAAGTTGGGCGAGGGCGTGCGCGTCGCGGTGCGCTCCTCGGGCACCGGCGAGGACGCGGGCGACACGTCCTTCGCGGGGATGAACGCGACCTTGACCAACGTATCCGGTGACGACGAAGTGCTCTCGAGCGTGAAGGCCTGCTGGGCCTCGCTCTACGGCGCGCGAGTTATCTCGTACCGGGTGACTCGAGGACTGACTGACGTGCCGTCGATGGGCGTGGTCGTCCAGGAGATGATCCCTTCCGAGCGCTCGGGCGTGATGTTCACCGCCGATCCCTCCACCAGCGACACGTCGCGCATCGTCATCGAAGCGGCCTTCGGCCAGGGCGAGGTCGTGGTGAGCGGCGAGGTCGAGCCCGACACCTACGTCGTCGCCAAGGCCGGGCCAGCGCTGATGCACGTGCGGGTCGGCCAGAAGAGTTTCAAAATCGTGCGCGGGCCCGACGGCAAAGACCTGAACGTCGACCTCTCCGCCGAAGAGGCCAGCAAGCGAGTGCTGTCGGACGACGACGTGCTCCAGCTCGCCAAGCTCGGCCTCGCGACCGAGGCGCACTACGGCGCGCCCCAGGACACCGAGTGGGCCATGGCTAACGGGACGCTCTACCTCGTACAATCGCGGCCCATCACGACCCTGCACATCGCGGCGCCAGAGACCGAGAAGTCCCTCGACGTCGGCCGGCTCCTCGTGCGCGGCCTCGCCGCCTCGAGCGGACGCGCGAGCGGTGCGGCGCGCATCCTCGCCTCGGCCGACGAGGGCGACCAGCTCGTCACTGGTGAGATCCTGGTCGCCAAGATGACGAGCCCCGACTGGGTGCCGACTATGCGGCGCGCGAGCGCGCTCGTCACCGACGGCGGCGGGATCACCTGCCACGCGGCAATCGTGTCGCGCGAACTCGGCGTGCCCTGCGTCGTCGGCGCGCGCAACGCGACGACCGTCTTGCGCGACGGCGAGATCATCACGGTCGACGGCGCGAAGGGCGAAGTCTACGAGGGCGACCTGATCCACACGGGCACCTCGAGCGCGTCCGTTGCGGCGGCGCCCGAGCACGCGACGGTCGAGCACGCCCCGCTTCCCTTGGCGACACGTCTCTACGCCAACCTGGCCTTCGCCGAGCACGCCGAGGAGGTCGCCGCAATGGACGTGGACGGCGTCGGCCTGCTGCGCGCCGAATTCATGGTGACCGACGCGTTAAAGGGCGTGCACCCCAAGCTCCTCATCGAGCGAGGCGAACAGAAGACGTTCGTCGACGCCATGGCCGCCTCGCTGCTGCGCATCACGCGGGCCTTCGGCAACCGGCCGGTCGTCTACCGCAGCATCGACTTCCGTTCAAACGAGTTCTCCAACTTAGAGGGCGGCACGCGCTTCGAGCCGGTCGAGGAAAACCCGATGATCGGCTACCGGGGCTGCTTCCGTTACGTGAAAGAGCCCGACGTCTTCAACCTCGAGCTCGAGGTCCTGGCCAAGGTGTTCGAGGAGACCTCCAACATCACGCTGATGATCCCCTTCGTGCGTACGGCCTGGGAGCTGGAGGCGTGCCTCGAGCTGGTGAGGAAGAGCCCCGTTGGCGACGAGCTGCCGATCTGGGTCATGGCCGAGGTGCCGTCGGTGGCGTACTGGATCCCCCAGTACGCGGCAATGGGCATCAAGGGCGTGTCGATCGGCAGCAATGACCTCACCCAGCTCGTGTTGGGCGTGGACCGCGACTCCCAAGTTTGTGCGGAGCTGTTCAACGAGTCCGACGGCGCCGTGCTCGACACGATCGGGCGAATCATTGCCGCGAGCCACGCCGCGGGGATCACGTCGTCACTCTGTGGTCAGGCGCCCTCCAACCACCCCGAGTTCGCGGAGAAACTCGTGAACCTCGGCATCACGTCGATCTCGGTGAACCCCGACGCGATGGAGCCAGCGAGGGCGTCAATCGCTCGCGCTGAATGGCGACTGCTCCTCGAGTCAGCCGATCCGATTCACCGCGGCCCGGCTCGGTTGTAAGCGCCGCGGCGCCTAGAGGGCCTGACCGCCCAGCTGGTCCTCGGGGTTGACGGCATCGTTCTCGGGCAGGGCCGACTCGTCGTAGGTCGCGGTGCCGATGTTCTGGAAGGCCGTCAGGTCGGCGCTGAAGGAGTCGTCGCTCGACAACTCGCCGAGCAGGCTCGCGAGGTCGAGGTCGTCGTCGCTCACCTGAGCCCAGGCGGGCAGCAGTTCGGCGTCGGGCATGTCGAGTCGCAGCTCGCGCTCGTTGTAGTACTCGAGCCCCGAGCCGGCCGGTATCAGCTTGCCAATGATGATGTTCTCCTTCAGCCCCACCAGGTTGTCGCGCTTGCCCTCGATGGCGGCCTCGGTCAAGACGCGCGTCGTCTCCTGGAACGACGCGGCCGAGAGCCACGAATCGGTGGCCAGCGAGGCCTTGGTGATGCCCATCAGCTGGGCGCGTCCGTCGGCGACCTCCTGGGCGTTGGCCTCAAGCTCGTCGTTCGTGTCGTTGAAGAGCTTCACGTCGATGAGGGCTCCGGGCAGCCAGTTCGACTCGCCGGCGTCGACGATCTGCACTCGCCGGGTCATCTGGCGCACGATCAGCTCGATGTGCTTGTCGTGGATCGACACGCCCTGGTCGCGGTAGACGTTCTGGACCTCCTCGACGAGGTACTGCTGGGTCTC
>JGI12269J14319_10000256_pt1 | contig 50451 bp, 44 predicted proteins | sample PeaSoiSIISIP2007_FD_14319 | JGI IMG/M metagenome (IMG submission 14319)
CCCGCCCCACCGAGGTCCCCCGGGTCCGGGCCCTCCGGGACCGTCTGGCCGACGGGCTCCGGGCCGCCGTCGACGGTCTGGTCGAGACCGCCGGGCCCGTCGCCGACGGCGCCGGGGGCGCCGGCAAGGTGGCCGGGAGCTGCCATGTCCTCGTGCCCGGTGTGGACCAGGAGGAGCTCCTCCTCCTGGCCGACCACGCCGGCGTCTGCGCCTCGGCCGGGGCCGCCTGCGCCAGCGGTGCCCTCGAGCCGAGCCACGTCCTCCTGGCCCTGGGTCTCAGCGCGGCCGAGGCCCGCTCGGCGGTCCGCTTCTCCCTCGGGTCCACCACCACCGACGCCGACATCGACGCCGCCCTCACCGTCGTCCCCAAGGTGGTCGAGCAACTCCGGGCCTGAGCACGCCCGACCGGCGCCGGGGCGTCGCGGGCGCCCCCTACGCTGGTGGGCCGTGCGCGTCCTGGTGGCCATGTCCGGTGGTGTCGACTCGTCGGTGGCGGCGTCGCTGCTGGCCGACGCCGGCCACGACGTCGTGGGTGCCACCTTGAAGCTCTGGGGTGGTGCGTCGGACTCCGGCTGCTGCTCGGTGGCCGACGTCGACGACGCCCGCCGCGTCGCCGACGAGATCGGTGTGGCCCACCACGTCTTCAACTTCACCGACGACTTCGACGCCTCGGTGGTCGCCCCCTACGTCGGGGACCACTCCGCCGGCCGGACACCCAACCCCTGCATCGAGTGCAACCGGCACATCAAGTTCGGCACCCTCCTCGACCGGGCCCGTCGCCTCGGCTTCGACGCCCTGGCCACCGGACACCACGCCGGCGTCGACGGCGACACCGGCCGTTGGCGCCTCCGCCGCGGTGCCGACCGGGCCAAGGACCAGTCCTACGTGCTGTCGATGCTCACCCAGGCCGAGCTGTCGCAGGTCCTCCTGCCCGTCGGCGTGCTGACCAAGGCGCAGGTGCGCGCCCACGCCGCCGAGCGGGGACTGCGGACCGCCCTCAAGGCCGACAGCCAGGACGTCTGTTTCATCCGATCGACCGAGGGCCGGCGGGGATTCCTCGGCGACCGCCTACCGCTGCACGCTGGTGAGATCGTCGACTCCGCCACCGGTGCCGTCGTCGGGACGGTGCCGGCGGTGGAGCTGGTCACCGTCGGTCAACGCCGGGGTCTCGGTGTGACCGTCGACGGGCGGCGCCTCTACGCACTGGCCGTCGACGTCGACGCCCGGCGTGTCGTCGTCGGTGGGGCCGACGCCGCGCTGTCCGATCGCGTCGGCGTCTGCCGCCCGACATGGGTCGACGGGCCTCTCGAGACGGGAGCCCGCGCCGTGGCCCAGACGAGCGCCCATGGTCCGACGGCGTTGTGCACCTGGCTGGGCGACGCCGTGGTCTTCGACGAGCCGCACCCACTGGTGGCGCCCGGACAGACGATCGCCCTCTACGACGAGGACGACAACGACACCGTCACGGGGTCCGCCGTGGCGGCGTAGGGCCGGTACGCTCCGGCGTCAGTGAGTACCGAGGACCGTCCTTCGCAGGACCCCGCCGAGCGCGTCGAGGCGTTGCGGGCCCAGATCGCCTATCACAACGAGAAGTACCACCGGCAGGACGCGCCCGAGATCTCGGATGCCGAGTTCGACGCCCTCATGCGAGAGCTGCGGGCCATCGAGGAGGAACACCCGGACCTCGCCAGCGCCGACTCGCCCACCCAACGCGTGGGCGCCACCCCCTCGGTGCTCTTCGCCCCCGTCGCCCACCGCGTTCCCATGATGAGCCTGGACAACGCCTTCGACCTCGACGAGCTCCGGGGCTGGGTGGACCGGATCGCCCGCATCGATCCCGGTGTCACCGGCGCCGACTTCGAGTGCGAGCTCAAGATCGACGGACTGGCCATGTCCATCACCTACGAGGACGGCCGCTTCGTGAGGGCCGCCACCCGCGGCGACGGGACGACGGGTGAGGACGTCACCCACAACGTGGCCACCGTCCGCTCCGTCCCCCACCAGCTGGCCTGGCCGGCGGGCCGCGGCCCGGTCCCGAAGGTCATCGAGGTCCGCGGCGAGGTCTACATGCCGGTGACGGCGTTCGAGGAGTTGAACCGCCGTCAGCTCGAGGCCGGTCTCAAGGTCTTCGCCAACCCCCGCAACTCGGCGGCGGGATCGCTGCGGCAGAAGGACGCCTCGGTGACCGCCGCGCGCGACCTCTCGATGTGGGCGTACCAGGTCGGTGCCCTGGAGGGGGGACCGGAGCTGCACAGCCAGAGCGACGCCCTCGCCCTGCTGCGCGACTGCGGCCTGCCCGTGAACCCCCAGATCAGGGTGGTCCACGGGGTCGACGACGTCTTCGCCTTCTGCACCCACTGGCGCGAGCACCGCCACGACCTCGACTACGAGATCGACGGCGTCGTCGTGAAAGTCGACGACCTCGGTCTCCAGCAACGGCTGGGCGCCACCTCCCACGCGCCGAGGTGGGCCGTCGCCTTCAAGTTCCCGCCCGAGGAGCGGACCACGACGCTCCTGCGCATCATGGTCTCCATCGGGCGCACCGGGAGGGCCACACCGTTCGCCGTCCTCGAACCGGTCTTCGTGGGCGGGTCCACGGTCGGACTGGCCACCCTCCACAACGAGGACCAGGTCCGCCTGAAAGACGTCCGGCCGGGCGACACCGTCGTCGTCCGCAAGGCGGGGGACGTGATCCCCGAAGTCGTCGGTCCCGTCCTCACGGCCCGCCGGCGCGGGGCGCGCCACTGGCACTTCCCGACGACGTGCCCGAGCTGCGGGGAGCCACTCGTCCGGTTGCCGGGGGAGAGCGACACCTTCTGCACCAACATCGAGTGCCCGGCCCAGCGGGTCCAGCGCATCGTCCACTTCGCCTCGCGCGGGGCGATGGACATCGAGGGACTGGGCGACAAACGCGTGATCCAACTGGTCGACGCCGGTCTGGTCTCCGATCCCGGTGACATCTACGCGCTGGAGGCACCCGCCCTCGTCGAGATCGAGCGGATGGGGGCGCTGTCGGTGGAGAACCTCCTGCGAGCCGTCGAGGGCTCGCGGTCCCGACCCTTGAGCCGCGTCCTCGTCGGCCTCGGCATCCGCCATCTGGGACCCACCGGGAGCCGGGCCCTGGCCCGTGCCTACGGCTCGCTCGACGCCATCGCCGGCGCCTCCGTGGAGGAACTGGCCGCCGTGGAGGGGATCGGGACGGTCATCGCCGAGAGCGTCGTCGAGTTCCTGGCCTCGACGACCAACCGGGCCGTCCTCGACAAGCTCCGCGCCGGCGGCCTCACCCTCACCGAGCCCGGCGGCGGCGCGCCGGGGGGATCCCCCGGCGGCAGCGGGCCCGACGGCGCCCTCCCGTTGGCCGGGAGGTCGGTGGTGGTGACGGGGACCCTCGAGAGCCACACCCGGGAGGAGGCCGAGGCGGCCATCGTCAGCGGCGGCGGGAAGTCCCCGGGCAGCGTCTCCAAGAAGACGTGGGCGGTCGTGGTGGGGACCGAGCCCGGGGCGGCCAAGCTCCGTAAGGCCGAGGAGCTCGGGATACCGATCGTCGACGGGTCCAGATTCGGTGAGCTCCTGGCCACCGGTGAGATCCCCGCCCCGTGATCCGGGCCCGCTGACCGCCGCGCTCTGACCTGCACGTCGTCCCCGCAGCGCGCATCTGCCATCACCATGGGTGGCCGTCCACCGGCGGCCCCTCCACCGTCTGTAGCCTGGACCCGGACCCATGTCGACCACCACCGACTCCATCGGGCGGGTCCTCGCGCGCCGCTACCGGATCGAATCCGCCCTCGGCAGCGGGACCTCCGCGACCGTGTACGCCGCCTGGGACGTCGTCCTCCAACGCCGGGTGGCCATCAAGGTGCTGCACCCCGGCCTGGCCGGTGACGGCAGCTTCCTGCGGCGCTTCCGCTACGAGGCCCAGTCGGCGGCGGCGCTGACCCACCCCCACGTCCTCTCCGTCTACGACTGGGGCGAGGACGAACGGGGACCGTTCCTGGTCCTCGAGTACCTCGGGGGCGGCTCGCTGCGGGACCTCCTCGACAACGGCCGCCGCGTCTCGGTCCCCCAGGCGGCGGCCATGGGGGTCCAGGCCGCCGAGGCGCTCGCCTACGCCCACGGGCGCGGCTTCGTCCACCGCGACATCAAGCCCGCCAACCTCGTCTTCGACGAGGACGGTCGGCTGCGGATCGCCGACTTCGGCCTGGCCCGGGCCCTGGCCGAGGCGTCCATGACCGAACCGGCCGGAGCCACGGTGGGCACGGCCCGCTACGCGGCGCCGGAACAGGCCCTCGGCCGCCCCGTCGACGGCCGCGCCGACGTCTACTCCCTCGCCCTCGTCCTCTACGAAGCGGTGACCGGTGTCGTCCCCTTCACGGCCGACACCACCGCCGCCACCCTCATGGCCCGGGTGGGGGCGCGGATCCCCGGTCATGACGGGCTCGGCCCCCTGGCCGACGTCCTCGACGCCGCCGCCGCACCCGACCGGGACGACCGCCTCGACGCCCCCGGCCTGGCCCGTCGCCTGACCGAGCTGAGCGCCACGCTCGCCCCCCCCGAACCCCTCCCCCTGGCCGGTGCCGGGGGGCGGGGCGTGGCCCAGGCGGGGGCGCGGGCCTTCGACCGCACCGAGCACGGGATGGGTCCCGGCCCCGGGGCCACCCCGGACCGGGACGCGGGCCGGTCCGACACCGACGCCATGGCCCTGGCCACGGCGGTGGGCGTGGCCACCGGCCACGGCCCCACCGATCCGACCGCCGGCCAGGCCCCCGGACAGCGGCGGCGCTGGCCGTGGGTGGTGACCGTGGTGGTCCTGGTCCTCGCCCTGGCCGCCGCCGGCGGTGCCTACGCCGCCGCCCGGACCAAGCTCTTCATCCCCAGCCACCGGCTGCCCACCATCACGGGGGTGACCCCGGCCCAGGCGTCGGGGCTCCTGCGCGGCGACCGCCTCCATCTCACCGTCCTCCGGCAGCGCCCGTCGACCACGGTGGCGAGCGGGCGGATCCTGCGCCAGATCCCCGGGGCGGGCACGTCGTTGAAGGAGAACAGCACCGTCTCGGTAGTGGTGTCCTCGGGCCCCCCGCCGGTGCCGGTCCCCTCCCTGGCCGCCGTCACCGGCGACTGCCCGGCGGTCGTCGCCACCTTGAAGGCGGCCAACCTGAACGCCGCCTGCACGCACGCCAACTCGACCACGGTGAAGGCGGGGACGGTCATCTCGTGGACGCCCACCGGGCACGCCACCGAGTTCTCCACCATCGACGTCACCGTCTCCTCGGGCCCGCCCACCGAGACCATCCCGTCGCTCACCGGGTCGACCTGCGCCGGTGCCACCACCGCCCTCCAGGCCGTCGGCCTGATCGCCCAGTGCACCGACGCCTACAGCCCCACCGTGACCAACGGCGAGGTCATCTCCTGGACCCCCACCGGCACCGCCCCCGAAGGCACCACCGTGGCCATCAGCATCTCCGAAGGCCCCCAGCCCGTCATCGTCCCCGACGTCGGCGGTGACACCGTGGCCCAGGCCATCGCCGCCCTCGAGGGGGTCGGGCTCGTGCCCGCCGCCGACGGTCCCCTGGTGGGCCACATCTTCGACAGCTCTCCCTCGGCAGGAGCGTCGGTCCTCCCGGGGACGACGGTCACCCTGTACAGCAAGTAACGAGGTGGCCGACGCCGGATCCGTCTGCGAGCTGTGCCAGGCGGCCCGTCTCACCACCTGGTACCACGAGGACGACGTCTGCTGGATCGCCGACTGCGAGATCTGCAACGTCCCCATGGTGGTCTGGCGTCACCACGGCACCGAACCGCCGGCCGCCGATCTCGACCACATGCGGGCCGAGCTCGGCCGGGTGGCCGACGACGTCCTCGGGGCGGGGGTCTGGTCCTACGACGGCGTCATGCGCCAGATCCCCGACCACTTCCACTGTCATGCCCGCGACCCGAACTGGTGGGCGAGGCGTTTCGCCACGCCCCGCCGGCCCTGACCCGGCGCGCCGTGATCAAGTACCTCGGGTCGAAGCGCCGTCTCGTCCCCGTCCTGGCCGAGCTGCTCGAGCGGGCCCGGGCGCGCACGGCGCTCGACCTCTTCACCGGGACGACGCGCGTGGCCCAGGCCTTCAAGGCGGCCGGGGCGGAGGTGACCGCCGTCGACACCACCCGGTGCGCCACCGTCCTGGCCGGTTGCTACGTCGCCACCGATGCCGACGCCGTCGACCGGCCTGCCCTCGAGAAGGCCGTCGCCGCCTTGAACCGACTCCCCGGGCGCGCCGGATACGTCACCGAGACCTTCTGCGTCCGGTCGCGCTTCTTCCAACCGCACAACGGGGAGCGCATCGACGCCGTCCGCCAGGCCATCGACTCCGAGTACCGGGGATCCGACCTCGAACCGGTCCTCCTGACCAGCCTGATGGAGGCGGCCGACCGGGTCGACTCCACCACCGGGGTCCAGATGGCCTACGTGAAGCAGTGGGCACCCCGGTCGTTCCGGCCGCTCGAGCTGAGGGTCCCCGACCTCCTGGTCGGACCGGGACACGCCGTGCGCGGCGACGCCTGCGCCGTGGTGGCCGGGCTCGGTCCCTTCGACCTCGCCTACCTCGACCCGCCGTACAACCAGCACCGCTACGAGGCCAACTACCACATCTGGGAGACGCTGATGGCGTGGGACGCACCGTCGCACTACGGCGTGGCCTGCAAGCGGACGGAGATCCGCGACGGCCCGCGCAGCTCCTTCAATTCGCGCCGGACGATCTCCGGGTCCCTGGCCCAGGTGGTCCGCGACGTCCAGGCCGATCTCGTCGTCCTCTCCTACAACGACGAGTCGTGGATCGGTCTCGACGCCCTGATCGAGATGTGCCTCGTCCGCGGGCACGTGGAGGTCCTGGCCTTCCCCTCGAACCGGTACGTCGGCGCCCGCATCGGCATCCACAACCCGGCGGGGGAGCGGGTCGGCACCGTGGGCCGGTTGCGCAACGTCGAGTACGTCCTGGTGGCGGGGGGCCGGACGCCGGTCCGCCGCCTGGTGGCCCCGTGGCGTGATCTCTCGGTCTCGGCCGCGGCGGCGAGTTGACCACCTCCGGTTGCCCTGTCAACGTGGGCGGCGCCCGGGACGGGTTCCGGACGGGCGGGCACCACCAGCAGGGGAGGACTCGACATGGGAGCGCTCGACGGTCGGGTGGCGATCATCACGGGGGCCGGCCGGGGGATCGGACGCGAACATGCTCTTCTGTTCGCCGCCGAAGGGGCCAAGGTCGTCGTGAACGACCTGGGCGGGGCCATCGACGGTTCCGGTGACGACCGGACACCGGCCCAGCAGGTGGTGGACGAGATCCGCGCCATGGGGGCCGAGGCCATGGCCAACGACGACGACGTGGCCGACTGGGAGGGCGGCCGCCGGCTGGTGGCATCCACCGTCGAGGCGTTCGGCGATCTCCACGTCCTCGTCAACAACGCCGGCATCCTCCGCGACAAGATGCTCGTCAACATGTCGGCCGAGGAGTGGGACTCGGTCATCCACGTCCATCTGAAGGGCCATTTCGTCCCCACCCGGCACGCGGCGGGCTACTGGCGCGAGAAGGTCAAGGACGGCCGTGAGGTCCGTGCCGCCATCGTCAACACCTCGTCCACCTCGGGACTCCTCGGCAACCCGGGCCAGACCAATTACGGCGCCGCCAAGGCCGGCATCGCCGCCTTCACCGTCATCGCCGCCCAGGAGCTCGCCCGCTACGGCGTCCGCGTCAACGCCATCGCGCCGGCCGCCCGCACCCGGATGACCGAGCAGACACCGGGACTGGGCGACATCGTGAAGGCCCCGAAGGACCCGGCCTCGTTCGACGTCTGGAACCCGGCCAACATCTCGCCGTTGGTCGCCTACCTCTCCACCGAGTCGTGCCCCCTCACCGGCAAGGTCCTCTTCGTCCAGGGTGGGCAGGTCCGGGTCTTCCAACCGTGGACGATGACCGACACCCTGGAGAAGCACGATCGCTGGACCGTGGCCGAGCTGGCCGTCCAGCTTCCCGGCGTGGTCGGGGTGGAAGCCCCCGGCTGAGCGGCCTGCTGAGCGGCCGAAGCGCAGAACTATCGTGGGGGCGTTGTGAGCCCGCCCCCCGACCCTCCCGAGGAGCTTGACGCGCCGCGTCCCCCGGAGCGCCGCACCGACACGCCGACGGGGTCCGATCCCGACGAGCTGGCCTACGGCGCCGGCGGCGGCGAGGAATTCGCCGTCGTCCCCTGGCCGCTGCTGCTGCGCGAGCGGGTGCACCGTCGTGCCCGGGAGAGCGACCGCTACCGGTGGTTGGTCCTGGCCGTCACGCTGGCCGGGTTGCTCTCGAGCAACATCTTGTTCACCGTCTTCGTGGTGGCGCTCCCGAAGGTGGCCCACAGCCTGCACACGACGGTCCCCACCGTCACCTGGGTGGTCACCGGACCCCTTCTGGCCGTGGCCGTCATGGCGCCCCTGGCCGGGAAATTGTCCGACCGGTGGGGGCACCGCCGCTTCTACCTCATCGGCATGGTCAACCTTCTCGTCGTCGCCACCCTGTCGGCGGCGGCGCCCAACGTCGACGTCCTCATCTTCGCCCGCGTTCTCGGGGGCGCCGTCGGTGCGGGGCTGGGCGCCTCCTCGATGGCGCTCGTCCTCGGGGCCTTCGACCGCGGCGACCGGGTCAAGGCGATGGGGTGGTGGTCCCTGGTGGGCGCCGGCGGCCCCGTCCTCGGCGTGGCCGTCGGCGGTCCCATCATCGAGTCCATCGGCTGGCGGTGGATGTTCGTCCTCGAGGTCGTCATCGGCGCCGTCGCCCTGGTCCTCGCCCTCCTCGTCCTCCCCGAGCACGCCTCGGGCCGGGCCCGCACCGCAGCGGGGGGCCCGCCCCTCGACGTCGGCGGTGCCGTCTTCGTCGTCCTCGCCGTCGGGAGCCTTCTCTTCGGCCTCAACCGCGGTCCCGTCCTCGGCTGGCGCAGCCCCTTCGTGGTGGGCGCCTTCGCCCTGTCCGTCGTGGCCGGCGCCGTCCTCGTCCTCGTCGAGCGCCGGGTCGAGGACCCGCTCGTGCCCCTCCACTACCTCCGGCAGCGCAACTTCGCCTTTCCCATCGGCGCCCAGATGTTCTCCAACTTCGCCTACCTCGGCGGCTTCTTCCTCTCGCCCCTGCTCCTCGAGGAGGTCTACGGACACGGCGAATCGGCCGCCGGTCTGCTCGTGATCCCCCGCCCCCTCACCTTCTCGTTGATCGCCCCCATCGCCGGCTACGTGGCCGTCCGGATCGGCGAGCGGTCCGCCGCCGTGACCGGGACGTTGTGCGTGGTGGCCTCCATGGGCGTCTTCGCCCTGACCGGCCGGGGCACCGGCATCGCCCTGGTCGAGGTGGCCCTCGTCCTGTCGGGGATCGGTCTCGGCGTGGCCTCGCCCTCCATCGCCTCGAGCATGGCCAACGTCTTCGACCAGAGCGCCCTGGGGACGGCGGCCGCCACCCAGCAGCTCATGACCCAGATCTCGACGGTGGCCGGGATCCAGGTCATCCAGACGGTCCAGTCCTCGCAGGCCCACGGCCACGGGTTCGCCCTCCTCCCCTCGTTCCACGTCGCCTTTCTGGTGGGCGGCATCGTCGCCGTCGGCGGCGTGGTCTGCGCCGTCTTCGTCCGGTCGGCCGACCGCCCCGGCGGTCGCCCGGCCGTCAACGCGGTCGCCGCCGCCGGCGACCTCCCGGCGGCCGTCGTCGATCCCGGCGACGACCGAGCGGTGGCCGCCGGCTGAGTCGAGGTCCCGTTCCCACCGGCCGCCGCCGCAGAGGCGGGATGTCACCCGGAGAGGGGGTCCGCGGGATCGTAGAGGTGTGGCCGCCACCGATGGCGAGGTCTACCGGAAGTACGCCGACGACCTGACCCGCTTCGCCACGGGGCTGGTCGGTCCGAGCGATGCCGCCGACGTGGTCTCGGAGGCTGTCCTCCACTGCCTCGACTCGCCGGTCTGGGTCACGGTGACGCAGAAGCGGGCCTACCTCTACCGCAGCGTCTACAACGAGGCCGCCCGGTTCCACCGCGCCACCGGGCGCCGCCGGTCCCGGGAGCAGCGGGCGGCTTCCTCCGAGTCGGTGGACGCCGCCGAGGTCCGACCGGAGGTCCTCGCCGCCGTGGTCCGGCTCAGCATCCGGCAACGGGCCGTCATCGTCCTCACCTACTGGGACGATCTCGACCCGACGGCCATCGCCTCTCTCCTGGACATCAGTGACGGCTCGGTGAGGCGTCATCTCGCCCGGGGAAGATCCCGCCTGAAGGAGACTCTCGATGTCGACGACTGATGCCTCCGATTCCGCCATCCGCTCGCTGATCGCCGAGCTCATCGGGTCCGCCCCCCAGGCCCCCTCGCTGCCCGAGCTGGACCGGAGAGATCCTCGCCGCCCCCGCCCCCGCCCCCGGCGCGTCCGCCCCCGCCGGGGGCGGTACCGCTCCCACCCGCTGGCTCTCCTCGGCGCCGGCCTCGTTCTCCTCGTCGCGTCCCTCCTGGTGCTCGTGGCCTCGGTGGGACAGCGCCAGCCGGTGGCGGCGGCGGCGCAGCTCCGCCAGATCGCCGCCAGGGCGGCCGGCCGACCCGTTCTCCGACTGGGACGGGATCATTGGCTCCTGACCAGGCAGGTCTACTCCACGTCCCTGGTCGTGGCATCGGCCCGTTCCCACCCGGCCACCCGTGCACGGGCCAGCGTCATCGTCACCGACACCCAGTGGTCCGACAGCTTCGGCCAGGCCTGCATCTCGAGCTCGTCGGGCCCGGCCCGGTTCGCGTCGAGCGCCGCCAAGACGTCATGGCTCTCCAGCGGGCTGTCGGCCAGCCCGACCGGGCAGCCGGTGGCCGGCTGTCCGAACTTCGTCAGTGCGGACGACGCCAACGGCTTCGCCGCCGGCATCGGGGCGGTCGACGTCTCGACTCTGCCTCGCAGTCCCTCCGCCCTCGCCCGTGAGCTGCGGACGGCGACGACCGGCATCGAGGGCCTGGACCAGTCCCCACCGGGGGGCGACGGCGGATTCGAGCAAGCGGTGGCGCTGCTGATCGGGCCCCTGACGGGAACGACCCCGTCGTTCGACGCCGAGCTCTACCGGGCACTGGCTCTCCTCCCGGGCATCGAGCAACTCGGTCCGACGACGACGCAGTCCGGCGCCACCGGTCTCGGATTCTCGGCCGGCTCGGGGCCGGACCGGTCCATCATCGTCGTGGACCCCGCTACCGGGGCACTGCTCGAGGCCCGCAACGTCCGGACCCGCACCGCCCTCTACGACCTGGCCGGGATCGGCCAGTCGTTCGGCTCGTCGAACTCTGTCGTGGTCTCCGACGGGTTCGGCAACAGCTTCGGGAAGGTCGACTGGGTCGATCCCGTCGGCTCGCCGACCGTCGTCGACACCGGCGCGATCCCCTCCGACCTGAGTCCACCGCCACCCCCGACCGCACTGGTCACCGCCACCGCCAGGCGCGGCGTCGCCGTCGGTCCCCTCAACGACCTCCAGGACCGGTTGGCGGCGCTCTTCGGCGGCCCCGGCGGTGGATCGGGGTACGCCCCCGCCCCCGGCGGCGCCGTCCTCTCCTTCACCTTCAACGGATCACGAACGCAAGTGGAGGACTATGCCGGAGCGCTGCGCCGGTCGGCCCTGATCGCCTCGGTCGTGGTCAGGTTCGGACAGTAGCGACCACTCGCTGAAGGAACGGACTACTCGGTGAAGGAGCGGACTACTCGGTGATCTGGCGCAGGCGGGTGGCCACCTCGGCCGCCGTGGGGTCCGGTGCCGCGCCCTGGAGGGCCATCAGCTTCGACATGTCCCCGGCGACGCGGATCCGGCCGGCCATGAAGGCCTGCATCCCGGCCTGGGGGTTCCCCTCCACCAGGATGGCCTTGGCCGTGGCGTAGTCGAGGGTGACGGTGAGGTCGACGACCTCGATGTGGCTCAATTCGAGCTTCACCGCACCCTCGCTCGTGTCCAGATGGGCATCGATCCCACCGGTGCCGAAGGGCACGTCGGTGACGATCAGGTTCATCTTCATCTGGTGGGGGACGACGGCGCCCTTCCCCTCGTACTCCTCACGGATCTTGCGGGCCTCGGTGACCCACTCGTCGCTGAGGAACAGGAATGTAGCCATCGTGGACGCGCTCCTTGTCTCGATCCGACTGTCCCGATCCCACCCGGCGGCTCCGGCCTGCGGGGCCCGGGCGGGCTTCTTCACCCTATCGGTCGGGTTCCGGCCCCGGAGACCGCCGGTAGCATGCCCCGGGTGACAGCCCCCGTCCTGGCCGGCGCCGAACCCTTCGCCCACACCGGTGGTCGAAGCGGCGTGCTCGTCCTGCACGGTTTCACCGGGAACCCGCAGTCCATGCGCCCTCTGGCCGAGGCCCTGGCCGCCGCCGGCTACACCGTCGATCTTCCGCTGCTCCCCGGCCACGGCACCGCCGTCGAGGACATGATCCCCACCCGGTGGGCGGACTGGTCGGGGGCCGCCGAGTCCGCCTACGGCAAGCTGGCCGCCTCGTGCGAGGAGGTGGCCGTCGTGGCCCTGTCGGTGGGGGGGACCCTCGCCTGCTGGCTGGCCGAGCACCACCCCGAGATCCGGGGCCTGGGCCTCGTGAACCCGTTCATCGACCCGCCCGCCGAGAGCTTCCGCGACGTCATGCGCGGGCTGCTCGAGTCCGGCACCGCCGTCGCCCCCGGAGTCGGCTCGGACATCAAGAAGGACGGCGTCTCCGAGCTCGCCTACCTGGGCACGCCCATCGCCGCCGCGCTCAGCCTCTTCGAGGGGATCGACGCCACCGCCGCCGATCTGGGGCGCATCACCTGTCCGGTCCTGCTGCTGTCGAGTCGCAACGACCACGTCGTCCCGTCCTCGTCGGGCGACGTCCTCGAGGCCGCCGTGGCCGGCGACGTCGAGCGGGTGTGGCTGGAGGACAGCTACCACGTGGCCACCCTCGACAACGACGCCGACGAGGTGACGGCGCGACTGCTCGCCTTCGTCGGCCGGATCCTGCCGTGACCGACCACAAGCTCACGCGTCACGACGCCGCCTACGTCGCCCGCCTGGCGCGCATCGACCTGACCGAGGAGGAACTCGACCTCTACGCCGGTCAGCTGGCCGTCGTCCTCGATCATGCCGCCCAGGTGGCGGCCCTCGACACCGCCGGGGTGGAGCCCACCGCCCACCCCCTGCCCCTGAAGAACGTGCTCCGCCCCGACGAGCCGCGTCCGTCGCTCGATCGCGACGCCGTCCTCGACCAGGCTCCCGCCGTGGAGGACCGACGCTTCCGGGTGCCGAGGATCCTGGGAGACGGCGGGTGACGACGGCGCTGCGGCTGGCCGCGCAGGTCCGCACCGGGGCGGTCTCCGCCGCCGATCTCGTCGAGCGCCACCTGGCCGCCATCGACGAGTCCGACGGCGCCGTCCACGCCTTCTTGACCGTCCTCCACGACGCGGCGCGGCGCCAGGCGTCGGAGATCGACGACCGCATCGCCGCCGGCGAGGACCCCGGGCCCCTGGCCGGCGTGCCCGTGGCCGTGAAGGACAACCTCTGCACGCGTGGCGTGCCCACCACCTGCTCCTCGCTCATCCTCGACGGCTGGTGTCCCCCCTACGACGCCACCGTGGTCGAGCGGCTGCGCCACGCCGGAGCCGTCGTCGTCGGCAAGACCAACCTCGACGAATTCGCCATGGGCTCGTCGACGGAGAACTCGGCCTTCGGCCCCACCCGCAATCCCTATGCGGCCGACCGGGTCCCCGGTGGCTCGAGCGGTGGATCGGCGGCGGCCGTGGCCGCCGGCCTCGTCCCGTTGGCCCTCGGGTCGGACACCGGCGGTTCGATCCGCCAGCCCGCCGCCCTGTGCGGCGTGGTGGGGATGAAGCCCACCTACGGAACGGTCTCGCGCTACGGGCTGGTGGCCTTCGCCAGCTCCCTCGACCAGATCGGCCCGTTCAGTGCCACGGTGGCCGACGCCGCCGCCCTGTTCGACGTCATCGCCGGGCACGATCCCCTCGACTCGACCTCCCTCGACCGCCCCGCCCCCCGGTCGGTGGAGAACCTGGGCGAAGGGGTGGCGGGGATCCGGGTGGGTGTGCCCCGCGAGCTCGTCGACGGCGTCGCCCCCGAGGTGGCGGCCCGGGTCCGGGAGGCGGCCGAGGTCCTCTCGGCCGCCGGCGCCACCGTGACCGAGTGCTCCATCCCCGAGCTGACCTACGGGTTGTCGGCGTACTACCTCCTGGCCCCGGCCGAGGCGTCGTCGAACCTGTCGCGCTACGACGGCGTCCGCTACGGGCTGCGGGTCGACGGCGACGACGTGGAGGCCATGATGCGCGCCACCCGGGCCGCCGGCTTCGGCGCCGAGGTGAAGCGGCGCATCATGCTCGGGACCTACGCCTTGTCGGCCGGCTACTACGACGCCTACTACGGCCAGGCCCAGAAGGTCCGCACGCTCATCATCAACGCCTTCGCCGACGCCTACCGCCACGCCGACGTCCTCCTGGGCGCCACCACGCCGACGACGGCGTTCCTCCTCGGCGACAAGGTGGACGACCCGCTGGCCATGTACCTGTCCGACGTCTGCACGGTCCCCTCGAACCTGGCCGGGCACCCGGCCATCTCCATCCCCTTCGGCGCCGACGCCGACGGCCTCCCCATCGGGGTGCAGGTCCTCGCCCCCGCCCTGTGCGAACCGCTCGTCTTCCAGGTCGCCGCCGTGATCGAGGAGGCGGCACCGGCACCGGCGCCGCCGGTTCTGGCCGCTTCCACGTGGACGGGCCGGTGACCGCCCCGTCGGCGTCGCCGACGGCGACGGGGGCCGGACGGTGGGAGCCCGTCATCGGGCTCGAGGTCCACTGCGAGCTGCGAACCGAGACCAAGCTCTTCTGCGGGTGCCGCAACGCCTTCGGCGACGAGCCCAACACCAACGTCTGTCCCGTCTGTCTGGGTCTCCCGGGCTCGTTGCCGGTGCTGAACGCCATGGCCGTGGAATTGGCCATGCGGATCGGCACCGCGCTCCACTGCGAGATCCGGCCCTCACTGTTCCACCGGAAGAACTACTTCTACCCCGACATGCCGAAGGACTACCAGATCAGTCAGTACGACGAGCCCATCAACGCCAACGGTTGGCTCGAGCTCCCCGACGGGACCCGGGTGGGGGTCGAGCGGGCGCACATGGAAGAGGACACCGGCAAGACCACCCACATGGGCGGCGGCGGCCGCATCCACGACGCCGAGCACTCCCTGGTCGACTACAACCGGGCCGGCGTCCCCCTGGTCGAGATCGTCTCCCGCCCCGACATCCGCTCGGCCGCCCAGGCCCGCCTGTACGCGGCCGAGCTGCGGGGGATCCTGATGGCCACCGGTGCGTCCGACGGACGCATGGAGGAAGGATCGATGCGCGTCGACGCCAACGTCTCGGTGCGCCGCCCCGGCGACGAATTCGGGACGCGTTGCGAGATCAAGAACCTGAACTCCCTGCGGTCCCTCGTCCGCGCCATCGAGTACGAGATCACCCGCCAGGTCGACGTCCTCGAGTCGGGCGGCACCGTGGCCCAGCAGACCCGCCACTGGGACGAGGATCAGGCCCGGACGGGGGCTCTGCGGTCGAAGGAAGAGGCCTTCGATTACCGCTACTTCCCCGAACCGGATCTCGTCCGGGTCGTCCCCGACGCCGCGTGGCAGGCGGAGGTGGCCGCCGCCGTGGGGCCGATGCCGGCCGACCGGCGGGCCGCCCTGGTGGCGCTCCTCGGTCCCGACGGGACCTCCGGGGCTCGCACCGACCAGATCTCGACCGTGGTCGAGCACGGCCTCGATGACCTCATGACGGCGGCCGTGGACGGCGGCGTCGGCGCCGCCCTGGCGCTGGCCCGGACGGCCAACGAGGCGTCGGCCGAGCCGGAGCGGGCCCGGGCCCTGGACGGCGCCGCCTACACGGCGCTGCTGCGGATGGAGCAGGACGGGACCCTCAGCGCCACCCAGGCCAAGGTGGTCCTCACCGATCTTCTGGCCCACGGCGGTGACCCCGCCGAGCTGGCGCGCCGACACGGCTTCGAGGCCATGGCGGCCGACTCGCTGTCGGTGGTGGTGGGCGAGCTCATCGCCGCCCATCCCGACGAGTGGGCCCGCTACGTCGGCGGCGAGGAGCAGCTCGCCGGTTTCTTCACCGGCCTGGCCATGAAGGCCACCGACAGAAAGGCCAACGGCAAGGCCGTGGCCGCCGAGCTCCGAGCCCGGCGCGGCTGAGGGCGCATGACCGACATCGCCGAGATCGAGGTGGCTGCCGTCGCCGCCGCCCTGGCCGGCGGGGCCTCTCTCCTCGACGTGCGCGAGCCCGGGGAGTGGGAGGCCGGGCACGCCCCCGGGGCGCGCCACGTCCCCCTCGGTCAGCTGCCCGACCGGATGGGTGAGCTCGAGCGCACCGGGCTCATCGTCGTGGTCTGCCGCTCGGGGGGCCGGTCGGCCCTGGCCACCGAGTGGCTCGGCGCCGCCGGCTTCGACGCCGCTAACCTGGTGGGCGGCATGCAGGAGTGGGCGCACGCCGGACTGGCCGTCGAGACCGACGACGGAGGCCCGGGCCGGGTGGCGTAGAGCACCACGTAACCTGGGCGCGATGACCGAACCCCCCGACCCGCCCGGCGCCCTCGACTCGCCCGGCGCCCTCGACCAGCCCGGCGCCGCGCCCGGACCGCACGGCACCAAGATCCGCAGCTACGAGGTGACCGACGGTCCCACCCGGGCACCGGCCCGGGCCATGCTGCGGGCCATCGGGATGACCGACGACGACTGGGACAAGCCCCAGATCGGCGTGGCCTCGTCGTGGAACGAGGTGACCCCGTGCAACCTCCCCCTCGACCGGCTGGCCAAGCGGTCCAAGGAGGGCGTCCGGACGGCGGGCGGGTTCCCCATCGAGTTCATGACGATCGCCGTCTCCGACGGCATCTCCATGGGTCACGAAGGGATGCGGGCTTCCCTGGTCTCGCGCGAGGTCATCGCCGACTCCGTCGAGACGATGATGCACGCCGAGCGCTTCGACGGGATGGTGACCCTGGCCGGCTGCGACAAGTCGCTACCGGGCATGCTCATGGCGGCGGCCCGTCTCAACCTGCCGGCCGTCTTCGTCTACGGCGGCTCCATCCTCCCCGGTCACGCCGGCGATCAGACCCTCGACATCGTGAGTGTCTTCGAAGCCGTCGGGGCCCATGCCACGGGAGCGCTCAGCGACGCCGAGCTCTCGCTCATCGAGCACAACGCCTGTCCGACGGCCGGATCGTGCGCCGGGATGTTCACCGCCAACACCATGGCGTCGGTGGCCGAGGCCCTCGGCATGTCGTTGCCCGGATCGGCGTCACCGCCGGCCGTCGACCGTCGCCGCGATGACGGCGCCTTCGACGCCGGGCGCGCCGTGGTCGGCCTCCTCGAGCGCAACATCCGTCCCCGCCAGATCATGACGAAGGAGGCCTTCGAGAACGCCATCGCCGTCGTCATGGCCCTCGGTGGGTCCACCAACGCCGTCCTCCACCTTCTGGCCATCGCCCACGAGGCGCGCGTCGACCTGGTCCTCGACGACTTCAACCGGGTGGGGGCCCGTGTTCCCCACATCGCCGACACGAAGCCCCACGGGCGCTACCACATGGCCGACATCGACCGGATCGGCGGTCTCCCGGTGGTGATGCGCGAGCTGCTCGAGGCCGGCCTCCTCCACGGCGAGTGCCAGACGGTGACGGGCCGGACGGTGGCCGAGAACCTGGCCGCTCTCGACCCGCCCGCCCCCGACGGAGCAGTCGTCCACCCGATGACGAACCCCATCCACGCCGAGGGCGGCATCGCCGTCCTCTCCGGTTCCCTCGCCCCGATGGGCTCGGTGGTCAAGGTGGCCGGCATCGACACGCCGGTCTTCGCCGGCACCGCCCGCGTCTTCGACGGCGAGCAGGGGGCCCTCGACGCCATCCTGGCCGGGACCATCGAGCCAGGGTCGGTGGTCGTCATCCGCTACGAGGGCCCAAAGGGCGGTCCCGGCATGCGCGAGATGCTGGCCGTCACCGGCGCCATGAAAGGGGCGGGTCGCGGCGGCGACTGCGCCCTCGTCACCGACGGCCGCTTCTCGGGCGGCACCCATGGCTTCTGTGTCGGCCACATCGCCCCCGAGGCGGTCGACGGTGGTCCCATCGCCTTCGTGGCCGACGGCGACCGGATCCTCATCGACGTCCCCGCCAAGCAGATCGACCTGGACGTGGACGGCACCGTCATCGCCGAGCGCCGCGCCCAGTGGAAGGTGCCCGAACCGCGTTACCGCACCGGCGTCCTGGCCAAGTACGCCCGTCTCGTCACGGGCGCCGAGCGCGGGGCCGTCACCGAACCATGATGCAGATCCCGGCCGGGAGCCAATCCCCCCGGTAGGCGGCCGACACGCGCCCCGACCTGCCGAGGCAGGGGTCCGAACGGGAGATCCTCACCGCCTTCCTCGACTGGTATCGCCAGACCTTCGAGCTCAAGTGCTCGGGGGTCTCTACCGGGCGTCTCTCGGAGAAGGGGGTCCCTCCTTCGGCGTTGAGCCTCCACGGACTGCTCCGCCATCTGGCCGGGGTGGAGCGGTGGTGGTTGCGCCAGCAGTTCGCTGGGGAGGACGTCCCCCTTCTCTATTACTCCGACGACAACCCGAACGAGGACTTCGACGTCCTCGACGGCGACCCCGGCGAGGCCTTTTCCGTCTGGAGACAGGAGTGCGCCCGCTCGCGTCAGATCGTGGCCGAGGCGCCCTCGTTGGACGAGACGGGGACGGAGAAGCCGAGCGGCGAACCGATCTCGCTGCGCCGGATCCTGGTCGGCATGATCGGCGAGTACGCCCAACACGTCGGCCACGCCGACCTCCTGCGCGAGAGGATCGACGGAGCCACCGGTAACTGACCGTCCCCACCGGAGCGCACGCGTGTCGGCCGCCGTTGCCGGCGGCGCCAGGCGATCCTGCCCCAGCCACCGACGACCGAGGTTGATTGCAGCCGACAATCAACATGTCCCCACCCGTCGGCTGGGCGCGATGAACCGGGTGGCCCCCAGTGCCGAAAGCTACGGTGGGCCCGCCACGCCCCGTCGCCCGGAAGAATTCCGGCCCGATCGAGAGGTAGGGAAGATGATCTGTTCGCAGTGTGGAACCAACGTCGCCGACGACTCGACCGTCTGTACGCAATGCGGGGCGAACATCTCGCCGGCGGCGTCGTCGGGGCCGGCGGGGGGTCCCTCCGTCCTGCCTCCCTCGGCCTCGGCCCCCTTCCCCGGTCAGCCGGCGGCCACCCCCCGCCCGGGTTCGAGCCTGCCGCCGTTCAGCTTCGACGCCAAGAGGTGGTCGCGCGCCGAGCGGATCACCGGCATCGCCACCCTGGTGCTGTTCATCTCGCTCTTCCTGCCGTGGTTCACCTACAACTTCGGCCTCGGCACGGTCTCGGTGGACGGTCTCTGGCACGGCTGGATGTACCTGGTCCTGCTGCTCAGCCTGGGGATCATGGCCTATCTGGTCGCCCGCGCCGGATTCAGCGAGATGCCGTTCAAGCTCCCCATCGCCGAGGCCCAGCTGCTGCTGATCGCCACCGGGATCAACGCCGTCTTGAGCGTCCTCTCCTTCGTCTTCAAACCCGGTGGGATCGGGTTCTCCGGCATCGGGTGGGGCTTCGGCGCCTTCGTCGGTCTCGCCGCCGCCGTCATCGCGGCGGCGCCGACCGCCGTCCCCGCCATCCAGGCCCGCCGCGCCGGGCACTGAGGCCGAGCGTCGCCACCGCCATCCGGCGCCATCACCTCTTCTGGGTCGCCGGCTTCTGGGTCGCCGGCTTCTGGGTCACCGGCTTCTGGGTCACCGGCTTCTGGGTCACCGGCGCCAACGGGGTGGCCAGAGGTCCCGAATCCAGGACGGCGGCCAACGTCTGCGCCGACCTCTCGGTGAGGTTCCCGCCCACCTCCAACCTTCCGTCGAAGGACGTGAACGCGGTCTGGTTCGACTCGACGAGCGGAGCGGCCACCACCCGACCGTCGAGGTCGACGGCGATGATCTCGTGGAAGTTCTTCCGGGCCACGGCGTCCCACTGGGTTGCACCGGAACCGGTGAAGTCGACGTCCACCACCCATTGCGTCGAGTGGAAGGACGTCGTGGCGCTGGCCACGGCGGTCCCACTCAGCTCGGCGGGGCCGAGAAGGTAGCGCCCACCTCCGCCACGTCCGCCGGCGCTGGCGCCGCTGGCTTCGATGGGAACGAGGACGGGACTCTGCGGATGGGTCTCGTCGTACGAGGGGGTCGACGACGGGGTGGCCGCCAGAGCCGGGTCGCGCCCGATCGACTCCTCGTTGGAGGCGCCCGTGGACGGGTTCACCGTCAGGTTGGGGCCGCGCAGGGAGTACACGGCGGCGCTGCACGACGACGACCCGGGGAGAGGGACCGCACTGATGCCCGGAGCGGGCGGCGTCTGCGGAGCCGACACGCACAGGACGGGACGGAACAGCACCGTCCCCGTCGACGCCAGCACCGCGGCCGGGACCCGGAGCCGTCTGCCCCCGACGACGACGACCGACCGACCCTTCACCACCGCCTTGTCCGGGCGGTCGCCGAAAGCGGCGAGGCGTCTGGTCAGGATCCTGGCATCCTCGGCGCGTCGGCGCGCCGAGGCCGTCGGGCTCGTCGTGACGAAGGTGGCGATCCCACCACCGTGTCCCGCCGCCACCGACGGAGGTGACGCAGTTCCGGGCCCGGCGCTTCTCGGTCCGTAGACGAGGGCGACGGCGCCGACGCCGACCACGAGCGCCACGACGGCGGTGATCAACAGACCGGTCCCCCGGAGCGACAGCCCGGGACCACCGCCGGACCGGCGCCCGCCACCCACGAACACGGGGGCGACGGGTTGAGCGGCCACGGCTTCGAAGGTCCGGCGCAGGCGTTGTTCGATCAGGTCGGTCTCGGTCATGGGAGTTCCTCCCGCAGTCTCGAGAGTCCGCGGCTCAGGCTCGACTTCACCGTTCCCGGCCGGCAACCGAGCACCCGGGCGATCTCCGACTCCGACAGGTCGTTGTAGAAGCGCAGGGCCAGCGCGGCGCGTTGGCGAAACGGCAGCCGGCAGACCGCCTCCCATGTCTCGTCGATCTCGGGGTCGTCGAAGGTGAGCCGGTCCGGCACCGGCAGCCGCCGCTCGAGGCGGAGACGGCGCAGGTGGCTCTTGGACAGGTTGGCCACCGTCGTGCGCAGGTACCCCTCCGGATTGTCCGGCGCCACGCTCCGCTGATGCATCTTCAGGAACGCTTCCTGGACGACCTCCTCGGCCACGGCGTTCGAACCGGTGAGCAGCCGGGCCAGCCGGACCATGGCCTCGCCCTGGCGGCGGTACAGGCTGGTGAGGTCGCCCGGGCCCATCGGCCCCGCCACGACCGGCACCACCGGCGCCAACGGCACCACCGGCGCGACCTCCTCCCCGGCCGTCTCCTTCACACCTCCATGACGCTCGGCGGGCCCGTCGGGTTCCATGGCGTCGCCCTGGCGGGGGGAACGTCAGTCGTCCAGGGAGGCCAGCACCCGGATGGCGGTGGTGTCACCCGAGCGGATGGCCCCTTCCATGTAGCCGGGCCATTCGGGGGAGTAGTCGGCCCCGGCGAAGTAGATGTTCCCCACCGGCCCGGCCACGGCCTTCCCCAACGACGTGATCACACCGGGCGGGTTGAACGATCCGTAGGCACCCCCCGTGTACTGCTCGCGGGCCCACACCATGTCGACGTAGTGCGTCGGCGACAGCGCCGGGGGGCCGAAGTACCGGGCCAGGCTGGCCAGCACGGCGGCACGACGACCGGCGTCGGACAGCCCGAACAGGGCGCGGCCCTGGTTGCCCTCGGCGAATCCCACCAGCACGCCGGGGCGGCCGTCGGGCGGGGAGTTGTCGTAGACGACCTCGACGGGGCCGGTGTCGGAGACCACCGAACCGCTCAGTCCCTGGGACCGCCAGAACGGCGTCTCGTAGACGGCCTGGATCTTCACCGCCGACCCCGAGGGCTGGCGCTGGAGGTACTGGGCGAAGGCGGCGGGGAGGGCGGGCTCGAAGCGGATGGCCGCCGTCACCGACTTGGGCACCGTGACGATCACCTGGCGGGCCCGGACGCTCTGCCTCGCCGTGTGGACGGTGGCCGGTCGCCCCCGCTCGATATCCAACACGGGGGCGCCCAGCCGGACGGGCTGGTGCAGTTTCCGGGCCAGGCCCCGCGACAGCTGCTGAGGCCCGCCCACGAAACGGGTGCTCTGGGCCGACCCGATCGACGTGTTGAAGTCCCCGCCCACCCCGGTGATCTCGGCCAGCAGGTCCATCAGCGAGATCTGCGACGCCTCCTCGCCGTAGACACCGCGGATGGCCAGCCCCCCGAGGAAGGCGGCCTCCTCGGTGAGGTTCTGCTCGGCGATCCAGGTGGCCACGGTCCGGCTGTCCCAGGCCCCGGCCTGGGGGGCCGTCCACGGGGTGGCGGCCGGGACGCTCCGGGCCATGGCGTTGAGCGTGGTGATGATCTGCAGGAGCTGGCCCAGCGCCGTCCCGTCGGCCGGGGGGATGTCCCCGCTGTAGGTCTTCAGGGCGCCGCTGCGGTAGTAGAGGTTGTCCCCCTCCGCGTAGGCGGGGAAGAGCCCGACACCGAGCTCGTGGGCCAGCGCCTGCACCCGCGTCTGCCCCGGCCCCGTCCACTCGCCGCCCAGCTCGACCACGACCCCGGGGGCGATCTCGACGTCGTAGTTCCGCCCCCCGACGCGGTCACGCGCCTCGACCACGACGACCGAGCGACCGGCGCGCTGGAGGGCCACCGCGGCGGTCAGTCCCGACAGTCCGGCCCCGACGACGACGACGTCGACCTCGACGGTCCCGCTGTCGGTGGCCGCCGTCGTCGCCGGGTCTCGGGGTTCCGGCACCACGGTGGAGGCGCCGGCCCGACCGGCCACGGCGATGCCCGTCGCCGCCGCGCCGGCCACGGCGACACCGCTCAACAAGCCGCGACGGCTGATCCGATCGGTCACGCCGCCCTCCGCCCGGTTACCGACGCGACCGCTACGGACGGGCGCGACCGTCGGCGGCCAGGATGGGACCGAGCACCTCTTCGAAGGCCTTGGCGATGTGCGCGTGGCCCTTGTCGTCGGCGTGGATGTTCTCCTCCGTGCACATGAGCGTCCAGTGGCAGATCTTCCCCACGTTGACGGGGACCGTCCTGCCGCCGTAGGAGCCGTGCCGGGCGAAGTCCGACGACTTGAAGGCGTCGGCCACGTCGGCGGTGTCGGCGGCGCCGTAGTCGCTGCGGAGGATCCCGTTCAGGTCGTCGAGGAGAGTCACGCTCTGTCTGGCCAGGGTGTGCCCGCTCGACCCGAGGAGCCAGGCGGCCAGGAACGGGTCGTAGTACGACATCCCCACGATCGGCGTCGAACCCCCGGCCGACCGGAGTCCCGACAGGATCACCGGCAGGTCGTTCGTCACGTCGGTCAGACCCTGGCTGACGCAGGCCTCGTTGATCGTCGTCCCGCTCGTGCAGCCGTCGACGTCGTTGGCCCCGATGTCGATGGTGACGAAGGCCACCTGGCCGGGATGGGCCTCGAGGAACGCCTCGGCGTCACCCAGTTGCGTCGTCGTGTACGAACAACCCGGCCCGTTGATCATCGACCCCGTCGTGGCCCCCGAGCACGACAGGTTCTCGAGGACGAGACCGGGGACCGTCCTGGCCTCCTCGGCGAAGATGTCGGCCACGTAGCCCTTCCCGTCGTTCGACCCCACCCCGGCGGCGAGCGAGTCACCGAGGGCCAGGTAGTACTCGGGCGGCCCCGGGGGATTCGCCCCCACCGACGCCCCCGCCGCGCCGGCACCGGCGGCGACACCGGCACCGGCACCGGCACCGAGGAGCGTCCCGGCGGCCACCAGCGCCGTCACCGTCCGTCGGGCCCTCCCCCTCACGTCTCGTGACATTCGCATGCCGACCACGGTAGGCCGGGCGGGGCCCGGCGCGCTGGGAAACACAGGGGGCGCGGCGAGGGTGGGGCCCTTGCCCGCGGCGCTCCGTCCGTGCCAGACTGATCAGGTCATGAACGGACCCATCACGACCAACCTTCTCGTAGTCCTGACCTGAGCGCACGCCGCCGCAGGCCGCGGCCCCGTGCGCTTCACGACCTCCCCGACGGGAGGTCGTTTCAATTCCCGGCCACCCCTTCCGACGTTTCCACCGATTCGGCACCCTCACCGGCGCCACCAGACGAGCGAGGATCACAGCCATGCAACTGACCGGGGCCCAGGCCCTCATCAAGAGCCTCGAGATGGAGGGGGTGGAGGTCATCTTCGGCCTCCCCGGCGGGGCCATCCTGCCCGTCTACGACCCCATCCTCGACTCGTCGATCCGCCACATCCTGGTCCGCCACGAGCAGGGGGCCGGGCACATGGCCGAGGGCTACGCCCACGTCACGGGCCGCCCCGGGGTGGCCATGGTGACGTCGGGACCCGGCGCCACCAACATCGTCACCCCCCTGGCCGACGCCATGATGGACTCGGTCCCCATCGTCGTCGTCACCGGCCAGGTCGCCACCACGGCCATCGGCACCGACGCCTTCCAGGAGGTCCCCATCACCGGGGTGACGATGGACATCACCAAGCACAACTGGTTGATCACCGACGTGGACGACATCCCCCGGGTGGTGGCCGAGGCCTTCCACGTGGCCACCACCGGCCGCCCCGGACCGGTCCTCGTCGACCTCCCCAAGGACATCTCCAACGCCACCATGGAGTGGTACTGGCCGTCGTCGCTCGACGAGCTCGACCTCCCCGGTTACCACCCCCGGACGATCGGTGACCCCGTCGACGTCCGCCGCGCCGCCGAGATGATCCTGGCGGCCGAGCGCCCCGTCCTCTACGCCGGCGGCGGGATCCTGAAGGCGCGCGGGGCCGAGGCGCTGTTCGCCCTGGCCACCCGGACGGGGATCCCCGTGGTCACCACCCTGATGGGTCGCGGCACCTTCCCCGACTCCCACCCCCTCTGCCTGGGGATGCCGGGGATGCACGGCAACTACACGGCGGTCACCGCCATGCAGAAGGCGGATCTCCTGATCGCCCTGGGCTCCCGCTTCGACGACCGGGTGACAGGGAAGGTCTCCGCCTTCGCCCCCGACGCCAAGGTCATCCACGTCGACATCGACCCGGCCGAGCTCGGGAAGGTCCGCCGCCCCGACATCGCCATCGTCGGCGACGCCCGCATCGTCATCGAGCAGATCCTCGAAGCCGTCGGTGCCCTCGGGCTCGGCGCCGCCGGGACGGCCCCGGCGGCGGGGACACCGGCGGCGACCCGACCCGACCTCGCCCCCTGGCTGGCCCAGGTCCGCCGTTGGCAGGAGGAGTTCCCCCTCACCTACAACCAGCTCGAGGGCGGGGCCCTCAAGCCCCAGTACGTCCTGGAGCAGCTCCGCGACATGTCGCCCGACGACACCATCGTCGCCTCCGGGGTGGGCCAGCACCAGATGTGGGCGTCGCAGTACTGGCGCTTCGACCACCCCTACACCTGGGTCAACTCGGGCGGGGCGGGCACCATGGGCTTCGCCGTCCCCGCCGCCATCGGCGCCAAGGTGGGCCGGCCCGACAAGACGGTCTGGGCCGTCGACGGCGACGGCTGCTTCCAGATGACGGCCCAGGAGCTCGTCACCGCCTCGGCCGAGCGGATCCCGGTGAAGATCGCCATCCTGAACAACGCCTACCTGGGGATGGTCCGCCAGTGGCAGGAGCTCTTCTACGCCGAGCGCTACTCCGAGGTCTACCTCTCGCCCGACCTCCCCGACTACGTCAAGTGGGCCGAGGCCATGGGCTGCGTCGGGCTCCGGGTGGAGTCGGCCGAGGAGGTGGCCCCCGCCATCGAGAAGGCCAACGGGATCGACGACCGCCCGGTCGTGATCGACTTCCGGACCGACGCCTTCGAGAAGGTCTACCCGATGGTTCCCGCCGGCTCGTCCAACGACGACATCATCGTCGGTCCCTCCGAGGGCGAGGGGGGCCGGTGATGGCCGGCACCGGTACCGTCCGACACCACATCGTCTCGGTCCTGGTCGAGAACAAGGCCGGCGTCCTGGCCCGGGTGGCCTCGCTCTTCTCCCGGCGCGGCTTCAACATCTACTCGCTGGCCGTCGCCCCCACCGACAACGAGCACCTCTCGCGCATCACCATCGTCGTCGACGTCGAGTCCGCCCCCCTCGAGCAGATCCTCCGTCAGCTCGACAAGCTCATCAACGTCGTCGACATCTTCGAGCTCGCCCCCGAGGACGCCACCGAACGGGAGATGCTCCTGGCCACCGTCTCGGCCTCCCCCGCCGACCGCGGCCAGGTGATCGGCCTCGTCGGCGTCTTCGAGGGCAAGATCGTCGACGTCGGCCAGGACCGGATGACGGTCATGCTGGCCGGGTCGCCGTCCAAGATCGACGACTTCGAGAACCTCATCCGGCCGTACGGGATCGTGGAGCTCCAGCGGACGGGCCGCGTGGCCCTGCCTAAGCTGGCCCGCCGGGCGGCCCGCCTCCATTCCATCACCGGGGGCGCCCCCGACTCGGCCCCATGAACTCCATGAATTCCGTGACCGGGGACTGCGGTCCCACCACCAGGGACTGCGGTCCTATCAACAGGGACTGCGGTCCTATCAACTGGGACTCCGGTCCTATCAACTGGGACTCCGGTCCCCCGACCCACGAGGCAGGCTGAGATGGCCAAGCTCTACTACGAGTCCGACGCCGACGCATCACTGATCCAGGGTCGCAAGGTCGCCGTCATCGGCTACGGGTCCCAGGGGCACGCCCACGCGCTGAACCTGGCCGAGTCGGGCGTCGACGTCCGGGTCGGGCTCCGGGCCGGATCGTCCTCCACCCAGAAGGCCACCGAGGCGGGGCTCCGCGTCCTGACGGTGGCCGACGCCTCGGCCGAGGCCGACCTCATCATGATCCTCCTCCCCGACACCGAGCAGAAGTGGGTCTACGACGCCGAGATCGCCCCCCATCTCCGGCAGGGCGACGCCATCTTCTTCGCCCACGGCTTCAACATCCGCTTCGGACAGATCGTCCCCCCGGCCGGCGTGGACGTGGCCATGGTCGCCCCCAAGGGCCCCGGTCACCTGGTCCGCCGCACCTACACCGAGGGCGGGGGCGTCCCCTCGCTGGTGGCGGTGGCCCAGGACGCCTCGGGGAAGGCCCACGACCTCGCCCTCTCCTACGCCCACGCCCTGGGGGCGACCCGTGCCGGCGTCCTCGACACCACCTTCGACGAGGAGACCGAGACCGACCTCTTCGGTGAGCAGGTCGTCCTCTGCGGCGGACTCACCTCGTTGGTCCAGGCCGGCTTCGAGACCCTGGTGGCGGCCGGCTACCAACCGGAGTCGGCCTACTTCGAGTGCCTCCACGAGCTCAAGCTCATCGTCGACCTGATGTACGAGCAGGGGATCGCCGGGATGCGCTTCTCCATCTCCGACACCGCCGAGTACGGGGACCTCACCCGGGGCCCCAAGGTGATCGACGCCCACGTCCGGGCCGAGATGCAACAGATCCTCGACGACATCCGCTCGGGGGCCTTCGCCGAGGAGTGGATCGCCGAGAACCGCTCGGGCCGTAAGAGGTTCGAGGCCCTGCGGGCCGCCGGTGCCGCCCACCCCATCGAGAAGGTCGGGGCCGAGCTCCGCGCCATGATGCCCTTCATCTCGGCCGGCCGTCAGCGCATCCAGGACGTCTCGGGGGGTTGACCCCGCCGCTGGCCCTGCCTGGTCGGGGCTGATTTCGTCATATCTGTCGATGCCCACGCATCGACCCTCCCCGTACGCTTTGTGTGGTTGTGAGGACGCTCGTCGCGTTCTCAGCCTGACGACGGGGGGCGACCGTGGGGTCGAGAGGTTGGACACGGCGGTCTCGGGGTCTGATGGCACCTCCGGTGACGGTCCGCCGTCGCTCCGTGCTCGGACGGCTCGCCTCCCGGGGAGCCCCCCGGTTGCTCCTGGTCACCCTGGCCATGGTGCTCGGGACCGCCTCGTTGGCCGTCCTCCCGGCCCCGGTCGCCAGTGCCGCCACCCTGTCCGTGACCAACTGCAGCGACTCCGGGTCCGGCTCGTTGCGGGGTGCGGTGTCCAGCGCCTCCGCCGGGGACACCATCGCTTTCTCGGTGTCCTGCCCGCCCGGCTCGCCCATCCTCCTCACGAGCGGCCCGATCACCATTTCCAAGAACCTGACCATCTCCGGGCCCGGGGCCAACCAGTTGGCCGTGAGCGGTGGCAACACCTCCCAGGTCTTCATCGTTGACGCCGGTGTCACCGCCACCATCTCCGGGATCACCGTCGAGGACGGCGCCGCCAACGCCTACTGCCTCGCCGGCTGCTCCAGCTCCGGCGGCGGCATCGACAACTCCGGCACCCTGACCCTCACCGACAGCACCGTGACCGACAGCAACGCCAACGCCGGCTGCGACCTGTCTTGCGGCGCCGCCGGCGGCGGCATCGAGAACGAGAGCACCGGCATCCTGGCGCTCACCGACAGCACCGTGTCGGGCAGCAGCGCCAACATCGGGTGCACGGCCTCCTGCGGCGCCGCCGGCGGGGGCATCGAGAACCTCGGCACCTTGACGCTCACCGACAGCACCCTGTCGGGCAATACCGCCGACGCCGGCTGCGACGCCAGCTGCGGTGCCTCCGGTGGCGGTCTCGACAACCAGAACAGCGCCACCATCGACGCCAGCACGGTGTCGGGGAACGAGGCCAACAACAGCTGCAGCGTCGCCTGCGGCCCCACCGGTGGGGGCATCAACAACGGCAGTACCGCCGGCCTGCTCATCGAGAACTCCACGGTGGCGGACAACTCGGCCAACACCGGGTGCGACACGAACTGCGGCGCCTTCGGCGGAGGCATCTTCGCCGGTGGGGCGGTGGACCTCACCAACAGCACCCTGTGGGGCAACAGTGTCTCCGGCGGATGCTCGTCGGCCTGCGGGAACGCCGGTGGGGGGATCGACGTCGACGGCACGGTCAACTTCGTGGCCACGATCGTGGCCGACAGCAGCGGCGGGGCCGACTGCGCCGGCGTCCCCAGCAGCGACAGCGGCTACAACCTCGACGACGACGGGTCGTGCGGGTTCACGGCCGCCAACCACAGCTTCTCCGACACACCGTCGGGTCTCGACCCCGCCGGCCCCCAGGACAACGGGGGGCCGACCGAGACCGTCGAGCTCCAAGCCACGAGCGTGGCCGTCGACAAGGTGGCCGCCGCCGACTGCCCGTCCACCGACCAGCGCGGCTTCCCCCGCCTCACGCCCTGTGACATCGGCGCCTACGACACCGACGGCTCCGTGGCCTACGGCTCCCAGGTCCACGACGTCATCGAGGTGGAGACGAGCCCCGCCTACGCTGACGACCCGGTCAACATCGACTCCCAACAGCTCGAGAACAGCTGCATCGGGGGGATCACCTTCGAGACCCTCCAGCAGGGGTCGACGAGGGCGCCGCGGACGGGCGTCAACTCCATCTCGACCTACCTCGACGACGACGGGAACGTCACTGTGATCGTCGACGGTCAGGAGTGCTCCCCGGGGACCGACCTCATCGAGGCCGACCTCATCGAGGCGCCGTACCTGACGGCCACCACCGAGTTGGTGGTCCAGCCCCCGAACGTCACCGCCCCCGGCGTGAGCGACTACCCCTCGACCGAGGTCGAGACGGGCAACAGCCCCGACAGCGGCAACTCCGACGTCTACACCGTCTTCTACGTGGAGACCGACCCCGTCTACGCCGACCAGCCCGTCGAGATCTCCTCGGCCCAGCTCGACAACCGCTGCGGCCAGGGTTGGCGCTGGGAGCCGGGCGTCGGCGCTCCCATCAACCAGGCCTCGGGCACCATCGAGGCCACGGGCACCCTCGACAACGATGGCAACGCCGAGTTCGTCTTCAAGGGAGCCTCGTGCGCCCCCGGAACCTCGACCGTGGTGGCCGACGTGGAGGCGGGGACCCACCCGACCTACACCACGTCGTTCACCGTCGTCGCCCCGCAGGTGACGCTGCCCACCGGCGGCGGCGGGGGTACGACGACGACAAAGAAGGGGAAGGGGAAGGGGCACAAGCACGGGCACAAGCCCGTCGGCACCACGCCGGCCCCCACTCCTCCGGCCATGATCGTGACGGCCAGCCCCGATCCCCTGGTGGAGACGGGTCTCTCCGACGCCAACGCGCCGACGACCACGGCCCAGCTCAACATCACGAAGTCCGACGACGCCTACCCGGACCCCGGCAGCTCGAATCCCCCGACGCTCGGTGAGGATCTGGGCTGCGACCCGTACCTCACGTACACCATCACGGTGACGAACTCCGGAACGTCGGCCGTGAACGGCGTGGTGGTGACCGACAGCTTCTCGACGAACACCACCGACTTCTCCAGTGACACCTACTCGTCCACCACGGCCGGCGGGGCATCGGACACGAACCCATCGGGCACCGGTGCCGGCTACAACGACATCCATGACACGGTGGACCTGCCGAGTGGTTCGTCGATCGTCTACACGGTCGACGCCGTCATCAACTTCGACAGTTTCTTCAACGTCGAGTCGCCGTCGATATCCAACACCGCCACCATCACCCCGCCCACGGGCACCACTCTCAGCACCCCGCCCTCCAACACGTCCGCCACCGACCAGGACGTGCTGAACTTTTCGGAATGTGGCTAGGCACCGCTGACGCTGGGCACCGCTGCGCCTGAGGCTCATCGGTCGGGATACTGTCGGGCGTGCCTGTCGACCCCTCCTTCGCCGCCCTGCCGCTCGAGGAGGTGAGGGCGGCCGCCCTGGAGAAGGCGGCCGGGTTGGGGTGCTCCCACGCCGAGGTCCGGATCGAGCGGATCCGGTCCCAGGTCGTCGTGGTCAGAGACGGCCTGGTGCAGACGACGGTGGACGACACCGAGATCGGGTTGGGCCTGCGGGTCGTCCGCGACCGCTCGATGGGGTTCGCCGCCACCGTCGAGCTCCACCCCGACGCCGCCGTGGCCCTGGCCGAGCGGGCCGTCGAGATGGCGGTGGCGACGGCACCGGCGCTGGCCGTCCCCGTCGATCTGGCCGCCGAACCGGCCCACGGGGAGGTGGAGTGGTCCTCGCCCTACGAGATCGATCCGACCACGGTGGCGGTGGCCGACAAGGTGGCCGTCCTCGGTGACTGGAGCGCCCGGCTCCTCGCCCACGGAGCCGTCGACCACGTCACCGCCATGGTGCTGGCCGTGGTGGAGGACAAGCAGTTCGCCGACCTCTCGGGGACGGTGACCACCCAGCGGCGCGTCCGGATGCACCCGGTCGTCGAGGCCTTCGCCGTCGACGGGGCCACGGGGTCGTTCGAGTCCATGCGCACCCTGGCCCCCCCGGCCGGCCGGGGCTGGGAGTACGTCACCGGCGGGAGTTGGGACTGGGACACCGAGCTGGCGCGGCTGGGCGACCTCCTGGCCGAGAAGATCACCGCCCCCACGGTGGAGGCCGGGACCTACGACCTCGTCATCGACCCCAGCAACCTCTGGCTCACCATCCACGAATCCGTCGGCCACGCCACCGAGCTCGACCGGGCCCTCGGCTACGAGGCCGCCTACGCCGGGACGTCGTTCGCCACCATCGACCGGCTGGGGTCGCTGCGCTACGGGTCGCCGGCCATGAACGTGACGGGGGACAGGACCACCCCGCACGGGCTGGCCTCCGTCGGCTACGACGACGAGGGGGTGGCGGCCCAATCCTTCGACATCGTGAAGGAGGGGGTCCTCGTCGGCTACCAGCTCGACCGGAGGATGGCGGCCGAGAACGACCTGGGTCGGTCCAACGGGTGCGCCTTCGCCGATTCCCCCCTCCACGCCCCCATCCAGCGGATGGCCAACGTCTCGCTGGCCCCGGCCCCGGGGGCGGGGCCCACCACCGACGAGCTGATGGCCGGTGTGGACTCAGGTGTCTACGTCGTCGGCGACAAGAGCTGGTCCATCGACATGCAGCGCTACAACTTCCAGTTCACCGGCCAGCGCTTCTACCGGATCGACCACGGCCGGCTGGCGGGGCAGCTGCGCGACGTGGCCTACCAGGCGACGACCACCGACTTCTGGGGGTCCCTCGACGCGGTGGGGGGGACCACCACCTACGTCCTCGGCGGCGCCTTCAACTGCGGGAAGGGTCAGCCCCCCCAGGTGGCCCCGGTCAGCCACGGCTGTCCCTCGGCGCTCTTCCGGGGCGTCAACGTCTTGAACGCCCGGGCCGAGACCGGCCGATGAGCGACGGCGACCGGCTCCCGGCGGCATCGGACGTCGTCGAGCGGGCGCTCTCTCTGTCGCGTGGCGACGACTGTGTGGTCATCGTCGGTGATGGCAGTGAGGCCGACGTGCGCTTCGCCAACAACACCACGACCACCAACGGCCTCCGACGCGACCGGCGCGTGACCGTCGTGAGCTTCCTGCGTCGTCCGGGTGCCGGTGGCGGTGCCGACGGTGGTGCCGGCGGTGGCGTGGCCGTGGGGGTGGCCAGCCGGGGCGGGGCCGTCGACGTCGCCGAGCTGGTCCGGTTGAGCGAGGCCGACGCCGCCGACGCCGCCCCGGCCGACGACGCCGTGGCGCTGGTGGAGGGCGCCGGGGAGGATCCCGCCTTCGGCGCGCCACCGGTCCTCACCGACGAGCGCAGCATCGACGGCGTCGTCAGGTCCCTGGCCGACGCCTTCACCCGGGCCCGGTCGGCCGGGCACGTCCTGGCCGGATTCGCCTCGCACCGGGTGGACACGACCTACCTGGGTTCGTCCACCGGGCTCCGGCGCCGCCACGAGCAGCCGGCCGGCACCCTCCAACTCGTGGCCCGCAGCGCCGACGGGACCCGGTCGACGTGGGCCGGGGCGGGGACCTCGTGGTTCGACGACGTCGAGATCGACGCGCTCCACGACCGTCTCGTGACCAGGCTGGCCTGGGCCGGGCGGAAAGTGGACCTCCCGGCCGGGCGCTACGAGACGCTCCTGCCCCCCGACGCCACCGCCGATCTCATGGTGGTGCTGTCCCAGGCCCTCTCGGGGCGCGACGCCGAGGACGGGCGCAGCCCCTTCTCGGCCCCCGGCGGCGGGACCCGGCTGGGGGAGACCCTGTCGTCCCTCCCCTTCACCCTGCGCAGCGACCCGGTCGAGCCCGGTCTCGAGTGCGCGCCGTTCGTCGTGGCCACGGCGTCGGGCACCGACGTCTCGGTCTTCGACAACGGCCTGCCCGTCGGGCCGACGGCGTGGGTCGGGGACGGGAAGCTGGCGGCGCTGGAGTACCACCGCGCCGCCGCGGCGCGCGCCGGCACGGTGGCCCGGCCCCCGGGTGAGAACCTCGTCCTCGAGCTCCCCGGCGCCACCGACTCGCTCGACGACCTCCTGGGGCGGACCGAGCGGGGATTGCTCGTCACCTGCCTCTGGTACATCCGCGAGGTCGACCCCGTGACCCTTCTCGTCACCGGTCTCACCCGCGACGGCGTCTACCTGGTGGAAGGGGGAGAGGTGGTGGGGGCGGTGAACAACTTCCGCTTCAACGAGAGCCCCATCGACGTCCTGGCCCGGACGACGGAGGCCGGGCGGACCACACGGGCGCTGTCACGGGAGTGGGGCGACTGGCAGAGCCGGACGGCCATGCCGGCGCTGCGGGTGGCCGACTTCAACATGAGCTCGGTCAGCCCCGCCACCTGAGGGGCCCAGCCACCCGAGGGCCTAGTCTGCGCCGGTATGCCCCGGACCGAGACCGAGACCGAGACCGAACACGTCGACGTGCTCATCGTCGGTGCCGGTCTCTCCGGTGTCGGCGCCGCCTGCCATCTCCAGGCCGAGTGCCCGGGGAAGACCTTCGCCATCCTCGAGGCACGGGGCAGCAGCGGTGGGACCTGGGACCTGTTCCGGTACCCGGGAGTCCGCTCGGACTCGGACATCTTCACCCTGGCCTACTGCTTCCGGCCGTGGGAGGGGACGAAGGCCATCGTCGACGGGCCCTCGATCCTGCGGTACATCCGGGAGACGGCCCGCCAGCGTGGGATCGACGGAAGGATCCGGTACCACTCCCGCGTGGTGAACGCCGCGTGGTCCTCGGCCGAGGCCCGGTGGACGATCACCGTCGAGCGCGCCGACGCCGGTACCACCGAGCAGATGACGTGCGGCTTCCTGTACGGGAACACCGGGTACTACCGGTACGACGCCGGGTACACACCCCGTCTCGAGGGCCGTGAACGCTTCCGGGGCCGGATCGTCCATCCCCAGGACTGGCCCGACGACCTCGACTGGACCGACGAGCGGGTGGTGGTGATCGGCAGCGGCGCCACGGCGGTGACCCTGGTCCCGGCGCTGGCCCGTCAGGCGCGGCACGTGACCATGCTGCAACGCTCACCGAGCTACATCGCGTCGGTCCCGGGCCGCGACCCGGTCGACGATCTGGTGCGCCGGGCCCTTCCCCCGGGAGCGGCCGGCCGGGTCGTCCGGTGGAAGAACGTGGTGATCACGTGGCTGATCTTCCAACTCAGCCGCCACGCCCCCACGCTGATGACCAGGTGGCTGCGCGGTGGCGTGGCCCGCCAGCTCCCGGACGGTTACGACGTCGACACCCATTTCACCCCCGCCTACCGACCCTGGGACCAGCGCCTGTGCTTCGCGCCCGACGGCGATCTCTTCCAGGCCATCAGCGACGGCCGGGTGTCGGTGGTCTCGGACCGGATCACCTCCTTCACCGAGACGGGCCTGCTGCTCGAGTCCGGCGAGGTCCTCGAGGCCGACGTGGTGATCACCGCCACCGGCCTGACCCTGCTGATTCTCGGCGGGATGACGATCGTGGTGGACGGGCGGACCGTCGACATCCCGGAGACGGTGGCCTACAAGAGCCTCATGCTCTGTGAGGTGCCCAACCTGGCGTTCACCTTCGGGTACACGAACGCGTCGTGGACACTGAAGAGCGATCTCTCGGCCCGGTACGTGGGCCGGCTCCTCAAGCACATGGACGAGCACGGGTACTCGGCGTGCACGCCGATGGCGCCCGATCCGTCGTCGCCGACGGAGCCGTATCTCGACCTCTCGTCGGGTTACGTCCGACGCTCCGGGGGAGCGTTCCCGAAACAGGGGACGACACCACCGTGGCGGGTCCGTCACAACTATCCTGTCGACGTCCTGACGTTCCGGTACGGCCGCGTGGACGACGGGGTCAGGTTCTCGGGTCCGGTGGAGCCGCCGTCACATAGACTGGTCGGCTTTGCTCGCCCGACTCCCCCTCTCCGATCCCGGTGACCCCGACACCCGTTCGCCGGTCCGCTTCCTCGTCTGGTTGGCGCGCCGGCAGCTCCGCACCGTCGTGGGCGGCGGTGTCTTCGGTGCCGTCTGGATGGGGGCCCAGAGCCTGATCCCGGCGGCGCTGGGCGCCGCCGTCGACGCCGTGGTCCGGCGGAACCGGGCCGAGCTGTGGACGTGGTCCGCCGTCGTGCTCGGGCTCGGGATCGTCCAGGCCGTGGCCGGCGTGATGCGCCACCGGCGCGCCGTCACGAACTTCCTCACCGCCGCCGTCCGTGTCCAGCAGCTGGTGGCGCGCCAGGCCAGCGACCTCGGCGGCGACCTCACCCGCCACGTCGACGCCGGAGAGGTGGCCAGCATCGGGACCACCGACGTCCAACGGATCGGCCGCCTCCTCGACGTGAGCGCCCGCGCCACCGGCGCCGTGGTCTCCTACGTGATGGTGGCGGCCCTGCTCTTCGCCTCGTCGGTCCGGCTCGGGCTGGTGCTGGTGATCGGGGCGCCGCTCTTCGCCCTCCTGGTCCTGCCCGTCATGCGACCGCTCGAGCGGCGACAGAGCGCCGAGCGCACGGCGCGTGCCGGGGCGTCCTCGCTGGCGGCCGACACGGTGGTGGGCCTGCGGGTCCTGCGCGGGCTGGGCGGGGAGGAGGTCTTCGCCGACCGCTACGCCGAGGCCTCGCAGGACGTGCGCGCCGCCACCGTCCGCACCGCCCTCACCCAGTCAGTGCTCGACGCCTTCCAGGTCTTCGTGCCCGGTGCCATCCTCGTCGCCGTCACCTTCATCGGGTCCCATCTGGTCCTGTCCGGCTCCATCTCGTCGGGGCGGCTGGTGGCCTTCTACGCCTACGCCGCCTTCCTGACCCTGCCCGTCCAGACCCTGATCGAGGCGGCCACCCGGTGGTCGGCGGCCACGGTGGCGGCCGGACGGGTGCTCACCGTGCTGCGGCGGCGGCCGGATCTGGCGCGCCCGGTGGAGCCGGCGGCCGAGCCACCGGTCGGTCCCCTGGCCGACCCGGAGACGGGACTGGTGGTCGAGCCGGGCCGGCTCACCGTGGTGGTGGCCGTCGATCCCGAGGAGGCGAGCGCCCTGGCGGCGCGGCTGGGTCGCTACGTCGACGGTCCCGGCGACGGCGTGGCCCTGGCCGGGACGGCGCTCGCCGACCTGCCGTTGGCGGTGGTGCGCCGCCGGGTCCTGGTGGTCGACCGCGAACCTCAGCTCATGGCCGGCACCCTGGGCGACGCCGTGGACGTGCCGGCGTTCCGTGCCGACGGCGCCACCACGCCGCGGCCGACGGTGGTCGAGGCCCTCGACGCCGCCGCCGCCGCCGACATCGTCGAGGGCCTGGCCCAGGGTCTCCAGACCGAGCTCCCCGAACGCGGGCGGACCCTGTCGGGGGGCCAGCGACAGAGGATCGTTCTGGCGGCGGCGTTGCGGGCCGACCCCGAGGTCCTCGTCCTGGACGAGCCGACGAGCGCCGTGGACGCCCACACGGAAGCCGACATCGCCACCCGCCTGCACCGCGTGCGGGTGGGGCGGACCACGGTGGTCCTCTCGACGAGCCCCTTCCTCCTGGAGCACGCCGACGTCGTGGTCTTCCTGGACGGGCGGGTGCGAGCACTCGGCCGTCACGACGATCTGCTGCGGTCGGAGCCGCGCTACCGACGGCTCGTCGCCAGGGGCCAGCCGTGAGCGCGCCGGGCACCTCCTTCGACCAGTCCGGCATCCTGCCGGTGGCGTCGGGCCGGGCGTCGTGGCGCCACCTGCGCCGCCTCCTGAACGAGCAGCGCCGCCCCGTCACCACCGTGCTCGTCATCCAAGCGGTCGCCAGCTCCGCCGGCCTGGTCGGTCCGAAGGTGCTCGAGGACGTCATCAACAACGTGACCAGGAGCGGGGGGGCGGGCCGGATCGACACCGCCATCCTCATCTTCGCCGCCGCCCTGGTGGTGCAGACGGTGCTCACCGGCGTGAGCCGCGGACTCGGGGCCGTTCTCGGAGAACGGGTCCTAGCCCGCCTGCGCGAGCAGTTCGTCGCCCGCGTCCTCGACCTCCCTCTCGGCGTCGTCGAGCGGGCCGGCTCCGGTGACCTGCTCACCCGGGCGTCGACCGACGTGGACGACCTCTCCTACACCGTGCGCGCCGGGCTCCCGCAACTCCTGGTGGCCAGCGTCACCGCCGTGCTGGCCATGGCCGCCCTGCTGTGGACGGCGCCTGTTCTCGGGTTGGCCCTCGTGCCGAGCATCCCGCTCCTGGCCGTCGGGACGCGCTGGTACCTGCGGCGCGCCCGCAGCGCCTACCAGGGGGAGATGGCGGCGTACGCCCGGGTCAACAGCGACATCCAGGAGAGCGTGGCCGCCGGGCGCACCATCGAGGCCTTCCGCCTCGGACCGTCGCGGACGGCGCAGACCGACCGCCACATCAAGGAGTGGATCGCCTGGGAGCGCCGGACGCTGGGTCTGCGGACCGTCTTCTTCGGGGTCAGCGAGGTCGGGTACGTCATCCCGCTGGTCCTGACCATCCTGCTCGGCGGCCTCCTGCACATCAGCGGGGGTCTGTCGGTGGGAGCCGTCACCGCCGCCGCCCTCTACGCCCAGCAGCTGATCGGACCGGTGGACACGCTGCTGGCGTGGATGGACGAGGTCCAGGTGGCCTCGGCCTCGCTGTCGCGGGTGCTCGGGGTCCACGAGATCGACCCGGCGCCGACCACGGCGGACGAGCCGGTCGACGAACAGGTCGCGGCGCGGGCTCTCGCCTACGCGTACAACGAGGGCCACGACGTCCTGCGGGGCGTCGACCTGGCGCCGGTGCCCGGGGCCCGGGTGGCCGTCGTGGGCCCGAGCGGGGCGGGGAAGAGCACCCTCGCCCTCCTGCTCGCCGGCATCTACGCGCCCCGCTCCGGGCGGGCCACCGTGGGCGGGGTCGACTCGCACCTGATCCCCCCGGGACGGCTGCGGCGCGAGATCGCCCTCGTCACCCAGGAGCACCATCTCTTCGCCGCCTCGATCCGCGACAACCTCCGGCTGGTGGTCCCCGACGCCGGCGACGAGGAGCTCTACGCCGCGCTCGACGCCGTCGACGCCGGCGATGCCGTCCGGGCCCTGCCCGACGGCCTCGACACCCGGATCGGCTCGGCCGGCTCGGTCCTGGCCCCGGGCGTGGCCCAGCAGATCGCCATCGCCCGGCTCGTCCTGGCCGATCCCCACACCCTGGTCCTCGACGAGGCCACCTCGCTGCTCAACCCCGGCGCCGCCCGCCACCTCGAGCGCTCCCTGGCCCGGCTGCTCAAGGGTCGGACGGTGATCGCCATCTCCCACCGGCTGCACACGGCCAACGACGCCGACCTGGTGGCCGTCGTCGAGGACGGCAGGATCACCGAATTCGGCGGCCACGACGAGCTCCTGGCCGCCTCGGGTGCCTACGCCGCCCTGTGGCGGTCGTGGCAGGGTGGCGTGTCGTGACCAGCCTCGACCCGCGCACCCCNGTCCTCGTCGGGGTGGGGACCGCCCACGGCGACGACGAGGCGGTCGTGCTGATGGCGGCCGCTCTCGAGGCGGCGTCCGGCGACGCCGGCTCGTCGTCGCTCCTCGGTGCCGTCGACCGGGTCTCGGTGCCCCAGGGGACGTGGTCGTATCCCGACCCCGCCCGCTTGGTGGCGGCGCGCGTCGGGGCCCGGGGGGCGCGGACCTGTCTCGGCCGGGTGGGGGTCCCCCAGCAGACCCTGGTGAACGAGGCGTTGCGGGCCATCGCCGCCGGCGACTGCGCCGTCGCCGTGGTGGTGGGAGGAGAGGCGCGCGCCCGGGCCCGGCGGGCCGAGCTCGCCGGCACCGTCGCCGCCGAGACCCCGCAGCCCGGCGCCGTGCCCGATGTCGTGATGGACCGCGAGGACGACTTCATCGCCCGTCCGGAGATCGACGCCGGGTTGGTCCAGCCGGTGCTCCAGTACGCGTTGATCGAGAACGCCCTGGGGGCGGCCGAGGGGCAGGGGGTCGACGGACAGCGGACGGCGATCGCCGAGCTGTGGGCGAGGTTCAACGTCGTGGCCCGGTCCAACCCCGATGCCGCCTTCGGCTCGGCGCGGTCGGCCGCCGAGCTGGCCACGCCTTCGGTCACGAACCGACCGTTGGCCTTCCCGTACAACAAATGGCACGCCAGCCAGTGGACCGTCGATCAGGCGGCCGCCCTGGTGCTGTGTTCGGTCGAGGCGGCCCGGGCCCACCACGTCCCCGTCGATCGGTGGGTCTTTCCGCTGGTCGGTCTGGACGCCGGCCACGCCCTCTCCCTCAGCCGGCGCCGGGATCCCCACCGCTGGCCCGCCATGCGCATCCTGGGTCGGGCGGCCGCCGATCGGATCGGCCGACCACTCGACGAGGTGGAACACGTCGAGCTCTACTCGTGCTTTCCCTCGGCGGTCCGTGTCCAACAGCGCGAGCTCGGGCTCCCGCTCGACGGGACGCCGACGGTGACGGGAGGGATGGCCTTCGCCGGCGGGCCCTTCAACAACTTCGTCTACCAGGCCACCGCCGCCATGGTCCCGCTCCTGCGGACGCGGCCGGCCGCGCTCGGACTCGTCACCACCGTCTGCGGGTTGCTGACGAAGCCGGGCCTGGCCGTGTGGTCGGCCACGCCCGACGGCCGGCCCCCACGGCTGTCGGACCTGGCCGCCGAGGCGGCGGCCGCCACCGCGGCGGTCGCCGTGGCCGACGGACATCACGGGCCGGCCCGGGTGGTCACCGCCACCGTCAGCTACGCGGGCATGGAGGCGGCCCGCACCTTCGTCCTGGCCGAGGCGGCCGCCGGCCGCCGCTGCGTCGCCTCGAGCGACGACCCCGGTCTGGCGCAGGCGGCGATCTCCGGTGCCCTGATCGGCACCGACGTCCGGATCAGTGGCACCCGGGTCGAGCCCTGAGGGCGGGGCGTGGGGGCCCCGGCGGCGGTCTTGACACGGCTAACGTCGTTAACCATACTGGCTACCAGCGTTAGCCCCCCGACGGGGGCGTCACCGGGAGGAGAGAACGATGGACACGGCGGCCGGCTACAGGGAACCGGGGTTTCTCACCAGGCGGATCATGAACCCCTTCGTCCTCATCATGATGCGGGTGGGTATCAGTGTCTGGGGGAGCCGGATCCTGGAGGTCCGGGGGCGCCGGAGCGGCATTGTGCGGCGGACGCCGGTGAACCTGCTCGACGTCGAGGGACGGCACTACCTGGTGTCACCCCGAGGTGAGACGCAATGGGTCCGCAACGTCCGTTCGGACGGCGGCCGCCTGGTCCTGATCCTCGGTCACCGTCGCCAGGAACAGTTCGCCGAGGAGCTGCCCGACAGCGAGAAGGTCCCGATCCTCCGCGCCTATCTCCGGAGGTGGAAGATGGAGGTCGGAGTGTTCTTCGGCGGTGTCACCGCCGACTCCGAGGAGGACGACGTGTTGCGCATCGCCGCCGACCACCCTGTCTTCGTCCTCGCCCCCGCACCGCGCTGAGATGGGCACTTTCGGCGTGGTGGCGGCCGGCAAGACCGTCCTGATCCTGTCGGCCGGCCACCGGCACGGGGCCGACGCCGCCGACCGGGCGGGATCGACGTCGTGACCCCGGGTCGGCCGACGTCCGGTGACGCGCTGCTCGGCGATGGTCTGCTCCCCGGTGAGCTGCCCCGACCCGATCGCCGGTCGGCGCGCCCGGACCGCGTGGCGCAGACCGTCGTGGTGGCCCGTCGCCTTCTGGAGGAGCAGGGGCCGGGAGCGCTCACCATGCGCCGACTGGCCGACGAAATGGGTATCCGGGCGCCCTCGCTCTACAAGCACTTCGACGGCAAGGCGGCGGTCGAGTCGGCCATCATCGAAGACGCCCTGTTCGACATCGGCGACGTGACCCACCGCGCCGTCCGCCAGCCCGGCACCGTGAGCCCCCTGGTGAGCCTCCTCACCGCCTACCGCGCCTACTGCCGGGCGCACCCGAATCTCTACCGGCTCGCCGTCTGCGGGCGCTTTCCCCGCCAGAGCCTGCCGCCCGGCCTGGAGGAGTGGGCCGGCAACCCGTGGTTCGTGGTGGCCGGTGACGCCCATCTGGCCCAGGCACTCTGGTCCTTCGCCCACGGGATGGTGATCCTCGAGCTCGACGACCGGTACCCACCGGGCTCCGACCTCGACCGCACCTGGCGGGCCGGCGCCGCCGCCTTCGAACGCTCGGCGGGGCCGGTCTAAGGGTCTGCGTCGGCCGCTTGACTATTACGAATTCCGGAATAGTATGCGGGCAGGACGACGATCGGACCGGTGATGGCGTCGAAACGATTGGGCCGAACCCAGGATCCGACGATCCTGGTCCTCACCAGCCTCTCGGGAGGACCGAAACACGGCTACGCCGTGATCAAGGACATCGAGGAGATGAGCGGCGTCTCCTTCGGGCCGGGCACGCTCTACGGGGTCCTGGCCCGCTTGGAGGAAGAGGGGATGGTGGAGCCGCTGCCCGCCGAAGGGAACCGGCGCCCCTACCGGATCACCGCCCAGGGGGCGACCGTGCTGCGTGAACGGCTGGCGGCCAACGTCAAGGTGGCCACCATCGGATTCGGGCGCCTCGGGACGCTGGGCGCATGACCGCTGACCCCGTCGAGCTGGCCCTGCGCTGCTACCCGAGATGGTGGCGAGAGCGCTATACCGACGAGATCCGCTCCGTGGTGGGCGATCTCACCGAGGACGGCCGGCCGCGCTGGGCCGTCACGCTGAACCTCCTGCGGGGCGCCCTGCGGGCCAGGACGCGGGCGGTGGGGATGCCCCCCGTCTACGACCTGTGGTGCACCCGGGCCCGGTTGGCCATCGCCACGGCGACGTTGCCGTGGGTCCTGATGGGTCCACTGGTCCTCATGGTCATCGGCGGGCAGCGCCTGCAATCGACGGCCGGGAGGATCTTCCCCGGGCAACTCTCGATCACGGGCGGGAGCAACCAGCTGATCCTCGGGAGAGGACTACCCACCCCCGCTCCGCCGCTCACCGTGGCCGGATCGGTGGCCTGGTACGCCAACGTGGCCATGCTCGTGCTGTTCCTGCTCACCCTTTTCGTCCTCTTCGCCGGGTGGACCGGGTTCACCGGTGCCATCAAGCGCTCGGCCGTCCCCCACCGGCGGCGCCTCTCGCTGCTCGCCTGGGCGCCCGGCTTCTCGATCCTGGCCGATCTCGTCCTGAGCGTCACCATGGATGTGCTCATGCCACACTCCTGGCGCACGAGCGGTGGCCGGCCACCCGTTCCCATGGGCGGGCACCCGGCCGTGGCCCACGCACTGGGCACCGCATTGGGCGTCGTGGCCGTCGTCGGATGGCTCGCCTCCATCGTCTGCGTGGCGGTGGCGGCCACGCGCGCCGACGTCTCCCCGCTCGACCTCCGCTTCGGCAAGAGCGTCTCCCTCGTGGTGGCGACGCTGCTCACCCTCACCCTGGCCGCTTACGCGACGTGGGGCATCGGTCTCATCGTGCAATCACACCAGGCCGTCCACGGTCGGTTCACCACCATCTCCTACACCCACCAGGACCTCTGGCCCCTGATGCTGGTCGCCCTCCTGCTGGTCGTCACGCTGTCGGCGTTCGGCGCATCGGCGGCCAGGCGATCGTGGAGGGTCGTCGCCCTCGGGCCCTGACCCGCCCTCGCAGCGCGACGAGGAAGCCGAGCTGCCACCGAACCGTCAGCGGCGCCCTCGTGCCGGCGGCGCCGGGCGGTCAGGTGAGGGTGAAGACGGTGGTCGCCGTGATCCGCGACGTCGTTCCCTTCGAGACGACGGTGTGGGCGCCCATGGCACCGGCCGTGGCCTTGCCCGGAATCGTCCCCGTGCAGAAGAAGGTGCCGTCATCGCCGGCCTGTGTCTTGCAGAGCGCCACCGATGCCGGATGGCCCGCCCCCAGCCCGGTCCCGTAGCCGACCTTGACCGTCTCGCCGGGGCTGAACCCTTGGCCCGAGACGCCGACGACGGTGCGGACCGGACCGGCCGCCGGTGACACGGAGACCGCCGGTGTCGGCAGGGTGTACGCGAACCGGGTGGAGGGACCCGTCGGGCTCGTCCCCCCCGGTGTCGTGACGGTGACGTCGACGGTGTCGACCTCCTCTCCGGGGGGCGACACCACCGTGATCGACGTGTCGTCGTTGACGGTGAAGCCCACCGCCGTGCCGCCGAACTCGACCATGGTGGCGCCGGTGAAGTTTGCTCCCGTGATCGTCACCGTCGTCCCGCCGTCGATGGGGCCGCTGTTCGGACTCAACGCGGAGACCGACGGAGCGGCGACGAACGTGAACTGATCGATCGTGCTCGGAGCACTGGGGCCCCCTGCCGTCGTGACGGTGACGTCCACCGTGCCCGGACCTGTGGCCGGTGACACCGCCGTGATCGAGGTGTCGCCGACCACCACGAAGCTCGCCGCCGCGGCCGATCCGAAGTCGACCGCCGTGGCGCCGGTGAACCCGGTGCCGGTGATCGTCACACTCGTCCCACCCGACGCCGGACCGACGTTCAACGAGATGCCGGTGACCCGCGGGACGGGAACGAACGTCGGTCCGAGGACGAGGTACGCGTTGTTCGAGGAATTGGAGATCTCGTTGCCGTACCCGTCGACGGCCGAGAACGTCGGATCGACCGCCGGTGCGCTCGAGAGCACCGCCGAGGACACCACCGCGCCGGTGAAGTCCCACGTCACACCGACCCACGCCGAATAGGTGGTGGACCGGCCGCCGCGCCCACTCCCGGCGCAGGTGGTCTGCAGATGGACGTCACCCATCGGGAACCCGTTGGTGGCGTCGCCGGTCGTATCGAATCCCGTCGCAAAGGCCTGTTCCTGGATGCCGCCGCACGAATGCCCGAGGACGGAGAAGGCGGTGGACGGGGGAAGAAGCAGCGGCGTCGCCGTCGCAGCACCGGCGGCCGAGACCACGCCCAGGAGCATCATGGCGGAAACGACCCCGCCGACCGTCAGCTTGCGTGCCATCGTCCAGGCCCCCTCCGCTCGCGCCGTTCCGCGTCCCACGATATTGTCGCCCTCCGCCCGTTACGGATTCGTGAAGGAGCGGGCCGGCTCCCGGGCGCGCCGAGGACCGATGACTTCCGGCCGGCGGCCCCGTCCAACCGTTGATGGCAGAAGGCTTGCTCGAGTCCCCCGCGGTAGTGTCCGGTGCCGTGGCCGTCCGCGAGGCCCCCCTGGCCCCATCCGACCTGGAGCCCTACCGCCGGGAGCTGACCGGCTACTGCTACCGGATGCTGGGCTCCGGCCTCGAGGCCGAGGACGCCGTCCAGGAGGCGATGCTTCGGGCCTGGCGCAACGCCGAGCGGTTCGAGGGACGCTCCAGCGTGCGCTCCTGGCTCTACCGGATCGCCACCAACGTCTGCATCGACATGCACCGTCACGTCCAGCGCCGGGCCCGGCCCATGGAGATGGGCCCGGCCTCGGCCCCGGAGGAGTCTCTCCTCGGCCCCATGATGTCCGAGGCGACGTGGGTGACCCCGTTCCCCGACGCCGGCGTCGCCCCGGAAGGCGCCGATCCCGCCGAGATCGCCCAATACCGCGAAACGATCCGTCTCGCCTTCGTCACCGCCCTCCAGCACCTTCCGGCCCGCCAGCGCGCCGCCCTGATCCTCTGCGAGGTGCTGAGCTGGCAGGTGGCCGAGGTGGCCGAGCTCCTCGACACGAGTGTCCCCGCCGTCAACAGCGCGCTCCAGCGGGCGCGGGCCACGCTGCACGCCCTGCCCCCCGAGACCCACCCCGATGTTCTCGACGGCGCCGACGCCGAGTTGCTCGAGCGCTACGTGGACGCCTTCGAGCGCTACGACATCGACGGCCTGGTGACACTTCTGCACGAGGACGCCGTCCAGTCCATGCCGCCGTTCGCCATGTGGATCCGGGGCGCGGCCGACATCGGCCGGTGGATGGTCCAGCCCGGGCCGAGCGAATGCCGGGGCTCCCGACTGGTCCCCACCTCGGCCAACGGCTGCCCGGCCTACGGGCAGTACCGGCCGGATCCGGCCGGCGGCCACGCGCCGTGGGCACTGCAGGTGCTCGAGATCTCAAAGGGGAGGATCACCGGGATGTCCTTCTTCCTGGCCTTCTTGGACCCCGAGCGTCTCTTTCCCCAATTCGGCCTGCCCCTCCACCTCGATGCGTAGACCGGTCAGCTCGAGCAGCGTCCGCAGCGCCGGCGAGAGCTCGGTGAGGACGACCGCCCCCCCGAGGCGCCGGGCCAGCAGGGCCAGGCGGGCCACGTCGTCCACGGCCCCGAGATCCGGCATCCCCGGTCCGGTCAGCACCCAGCACCCCACCTCGGCGCCGTCGGGGCCCACCACAGTGACCCGGCACCACAGCTCGACGACGGCCATCACCGGGGTGGACGGAGAATGGGACGCGATCTCATCGACCCGTCATCGCCCGTCGTCCGGGTCTACCGAATGCCGTGGGTCCCCGGTGGGGGCGAGAGCGCAGGAGGACCGATGACATCGGACCCCGCCGGCCGTCGAAGCAGATGACCAACGTCCACCGGATCGAAGGAGCAGCAATGCCTACCCGTGACAGCGCCCCCGTTGGATCGCCGTGCTGGACCGACCTGTGGACCTCGGACGTCGAAGGCAGCCGGAGGTTCTACGGCGATCTGTTCGGCTGGGAGGCCGAGGAGCCGAGCCCGGAGTTCGGCGGCTACTTCATGTTCACCCGCAACGGAGTCCCCACGGCGGGCGCCATGGGCGAGATGGGCGACATGCCGGCCACCAACACCTGGAAGGTCTACCTGGACACCGACGACCTGGCCAAGACGCTCGAGGCCGCCCAGGCCGAGGGCGCCCAGGTCATCTCGCCCGCCATGCCGGTGGCCGACCTCGGCAGCCAGGCCGTGCTCATCGACCCGACGGGCGCCCAGCTCGGCGCCTGGCAGCCCGGGACCTTCCCGGGGTTCTCCGTCCTCAACGAGCACGGCGCCCCGAGCTGGTTCGAGCTACACACCAGGGAGTACGACAGGGCCGTCGCCTTCTACCGGTCGGTGTTCCGCTGGGACGTCAACCCGGTCGGCGACAGCGACGACTTCCGCTACTCGACCATGCGCGAGCCGGGCGGCGAGGGCGAGCTGGCGGGGATCATGGACGCCACCGCCTTCCTTCCCGACGGCGTGCCCGCCCACTGGTCGGTCTACTGGGAGGTCGACGACGTCGACGCCACCGTGGCCACGGCCAAGGCCCTCGGGGGCTCGATCGTGATGGACGCCATGGACACCCCCTACGGCCGACTCGCCACCGTGACGGACCCCGCCGGCGCCCCGTTCAAGCTGCGTACCCCGAACGGGTAGGCGGATCTACCGAGTCCGACCCGTCAGCCCGCTCTCCAGTTGCGCGGCGATGAGGGTCCAGCCGTTCGTGTGCCCGTCGACCACCGTCGGTGGGAGCTGTGCGTGATGGATCGTCATCAGTGTGCTCTCATCGCCGTGGGGCTCGAGGGTGACGGTCACGATGCTGTCACGCCGTGGCTCCCAGGTCGAGCAGCTCCAGGTGAACCTGAGTAGCCGCGGTTCGTCCAACTCGAGCGGTTCATGTTAGTAAACACATCTGTTGAATATCGGGGCTGACCGGGGAGCGGCGCGCCCTCCGCCTGCCGTGATCGTCGAGGACGAGAAGGGACTCATCGTGGAGCAGCGTTCTGTCGTGTCGCAACCGGAATGGGTCGAGGCCCGGATGACCCTCCTGGCCAAGGAGAAGGAGTTCACCCACGCACGCGATGAGTTGGCCCGCCAACGTCGGGAACTGCCGTGGGAGTCCGTGGTCAAGGACTACGTGTTCGAAGGCCCCGATGGCCAGGTCACGCTGTCCGATCTGTTCGCCGGGCGCACCCAATTGATCGTCTACCACTTCATGTTCGACCCGGCGGCGGACGAGGGATGTCCGCACTGCTCGTTCTGGGCCGACAACTTCAACGGCGCACCGGTCCATCTCGGCGCCCGCGACGTGACCCTGACCGCTGTCTCTCGGGCGCCCTTCGCCAAGATCGCCGCCTACCGGAGCCGCATGGGCTGGAGCTTCCCGTGGGTCTCCTTCTTCCGATCCGATTTCAACTACGACTTCGGGGTCTCGTTCGCACCCGAGGCGGTTGCCGACCACACCGCCGTCTACAACTTCGGGTCCACGGATCCCGGGCTCGAGGACCGCGAAGGCATCAGCGTCTTCTTCAAGAACGACAGCGGTGAGATCTTCCGTACCTACTCGACGTACGCCCGCGGCATCGACATGGTCAACGGGACCTATCAATTCCTCGATCTCGTACCCCAAGGACGCGACGAACCGGCCGATGCGCCGCAGTTCTGGGTGCGGCGCCACGACGAGTACGGGGAGCCGACGGCCGGCTGAGCCCCCCGTGACGCTGTCGTCGCCGGCCCCGTGGCGTGGCGCAGCCGCTGGCGTCACCGCCGGGGCGTCCGTCTGACCGGTCCGTGTTTGACCGGTCCGCCGTCTCCACCGCCGTCTCCACCGTGTCCACCGTGTCCACCGTCTCTTTGGCGAGGTTTTGATCTTCCGTTGGACGGGAGGAGATTCGACTCTGCCACCGTTTGGTATCGAGGGCACAGGACCAGCCCCTCCGAGCCTTCGGCGACGGGGACCGGTCTGACGGTCCCTCCCGATAAAGGAGTAGGAGATGACGAGTGGAATCGCGGTCACCCCGGAGCGGCTCCGGGAGATCTCAGCGCAGATGAGCACCGGTGCCGCCGACGTCGAGGCGATCCTGTCCCGACTCTCCCGCGACGTGGCACCCGTCCGGTCGGAATGGGTCGGCGCCGCTCAGGAGCAGTTCAACACCCTCTGGGACCGGTTGCAGCAGGACGCCAGTGGGCTTCACGCGGTCCTGACGGGTATCGCCAAGCTCACCCAGAGCGCCGCCACCGCCTACGAGGCCACCGAGCAGAGCATCGCCCAGGCCTTCGACGAGTTCCGCCTCGAGCGCGACACGACCCCGGCCGTTGCGGCTGAGGTCGGTGAGCTCGTCGGCAGCTAAAGGAGAAGGACATGGCTAACGGATTCGAGGTCACCCCGGAGCGGCTCCGGGAGGTCTCTGCGCAGATGAGCACCGGCGCCGCCGACGTCGAGGCGGTCCTGTCCCGACTCGCTCGCGATGTGGCACCGGTCCGGTCGGAATGGGTCGGCGCCGCTCAGGAGCAGTTCAACACCCTCTGGGACCGGTTGCAGCACGATGCGTACGACCTCGACTCGGTGCTCAACGGCATCGCCAAGCTCACCCAGAAGGCCGCCGCCGCCTACGAGGCGACCGAACTGAGCATCGCCCGGTCCTTCGACACTTTCCGCGTGGAGCAGAACTTGGTCCTTGCCGCCGCCGACGGTACGGGTGAGAACTCGGCTGCGAGCAGGGTCGACCTCGTGGACACCGAGGATCTTCATCAGGCTCAGACCGTCGGAGAGGCCGTGGGCCTTTCCGTGCCCGAGTCAGAAGACGTGTCCGGTCAGCCAAGCGTCATGCCGGACGCTCCGGTGGAGGCCACCCACGACGCTGCGACCGTCGAGGTCGTCGAGGTCGTCGAGGTCGTCGAGGTCGTCGAGGTGACAGAGCCCGCAGGAGGCCCCGTCGACGAGTCCAGTCCGTCGGTGGAACAGCCTCGAACCGGCGTACGCCTGCCCTGGACCCGGTTCATGGCGAAGGGCGCTCACAGCTCCGACACGGAGACCACGATCGAGCCCAGACGGCGCGAACGGCGTTTCAAGACGTCTGACCCGAACCTGAAGCCGGGGACCCGGCTGTGCCGGTTGTGCTTTACCGTCGTCGCCCTGCAACCTGAGTACATCGAGACGACGGACACGCACGTCTACGTCTGCTGCCCCTACTGCGGCCGTTCGTTCCCGATCCGCCACAGCGACGTCGAGACGTTGTTCGCGGCGAACGGTTCCGACCAGTCAGTCTGAACAGCGCCACCACGGACGGGCGAACGCCGCGTCCCGACTAGTCGCCGGGTCCCGACTACTGGGCGAGTGCCCCCACCACGTAATTGATGCACGCGCACAGGGCAGCGACGTCCTCGGGATCGATGGCCGGGAACATGGCGATCCGCAGTTGGTTCCGGCCGAGCTTGCGGTAGGGCTCGGTGTCCACGATGCCGTTGGCCCTCAGGACGGCGGCCACCGCGGCGGCGTCGACGGCGTCGACGAAGTCGATGGTGCCCACCACATGGCTCCGATCGGATTCCTTCTCCACGAACGGGGTGGCGAAGTCCGACTGCTCGGCCCAGGTGTAGAGGATCTCGGCCGACCGGTCGCAACGCCCGGCGGTCCACTCGAGTCCGCCCCCGGTCAGCATCCACTCGACCTGTTCGGTCATCAGGAGCACCGTGGCCAGTGATGGCGTGTTGTAGGTCTGGTCCAGCTTGGAGTTGTCGACGCACGTCTTCAGATCGAAGAAGGCGGGGACCCACCGGTCGGACGCCGCCAGCCTGTCGACCCGGTCGAGCGCCGCCGGCGAGAGAAGAGCCAACCAGAGCCCGCCGTCGGAGGCGAAGCACTTCTGCGGGGCGAAGTAGTAGGCGTCGAACTGCGAGGGGTCGACCCGCATGCCGCCGGCCCCCGATGTGGCGTCCACCGCCACCAGCCCGCCGCCGGCGTCGGGCGGCGCCGCTCCCGACGGCCGGGTGATGGTCATGGCCACGCCGGTCGAGGTCTCGTTGTGGGTCAGGGCGTAGAGATCGATGTCGGCGCCGGCCACGGCCTCGGGGTGGGTCCCGGTGGGTGACTCGATGATCCAGGGGTCGTCCAGGTGGGGTGCGGCCTTGGCGGCGGCAGCGAACTTGGAGGAGAACTCACCGAACGACAGGTGCTGGCTCCGCCTCTCGATGAGGCAGAACGTGGCGATGTCCCAGAAGCAGGTGGTGCCGCCATTGCCGAGCACCACCTCGTACCCGTCGGGAAGTCCGAACAGGTCGCTGAGGCCGGCGCGCAGGCGACCCACGACGGACTTGACCGCCTTCTGGCGGTGACTGGTCCCGAGGTAGGTGGGTGCGGCCCGGGCCAGGGCCTCCACCTGGGCCGGGCGGACCTTGGACGGCCCACTGCCGAATCGCCCGTCGGACGGTTTGAGGCCGTCTGGGATGCGGATATCGAAGGGGGCGGTGCTGTCGGGGGCGCGTGTCACGTGTGTAAGCATGGCAGTCATGTCGTCGCTCCACGAAACCACGCCCGCCGCCGCCGCCGGCGCCTCGGCGCCCCGCCGGCGGGTCTCGGCCC
>JGI12269J14319_10000258_pt1 | contig 50422 bp, 42 predicted proteins | sample PeaSoiSIISIP2007_FD_14319 | JGI IMG/M metagenome (IMG submission 14319)
GCGCCGCTGAGCGCGGCCATCGTGTCGCGCATATCCGTCAGCAGTTCGCGCAACGCCGGGCTGTTGAATTCGCGTACCGCATCGCTGATCCGCAGCAGCTGCGGATCCCCCATGCGCAATACACGTCTGATGCTCATGCGTCCGCTCCCGTCCACACGCTCACTCGACATTGTCGGCAACGTTGCTCATGCGTGCCAGTATCGGATACTCCTCCTCTGCGTCCCGCTCCGCGGGCCGCATGCCGGCCAATATATATGAGCCCTTCGAGATGCGCCTTGGTCGCGAGAAATTCCGGGCTCACGAACTGAGCGCCGCTGCAGATCCACGCCGTGGCGCACGCGCTCGACCTAAGCCACATCGGTGGTTGGCGCGCGCATCTGGCGAACCAGAGCCGCGCCGGCGCACAACCGCCCGGCAGATTTTGAGTTTTGGCCGGCGACGAGCCATCATATGAACTGGGAAGTCGAGGAATTGACAATGAGACTCATGCTGACCATTTCGGTGCTTGCTGCGCTGAGCGCCGGCCCGGTGTTTGCCGATTGCGTCGTGCCCGATAACACGGTCCAGATTCCGGATGGGAATTCGGCAACGCGCGAGGAAATGGTCGCCGCGCAGAAAGCCGTGGTGGCCTACGACACTGCGGTCAAGGCCTACACCGACTGCCTGCAGCAGGAACAACAACAGAAAATTGATGCGGGCGCAGACAAGGCCAAAATCCAGAAGCAGTATGCGGAGTTGAACAACATTCAGGTCGAAAAAGTGCAGCAGTTGGCCGATAAGTTCAACGCTGAACTGAAGGCCTACAAGGCGAAGAGCGCCGGCTGATTGCAGCGATTCGTGCCGTCAGGCACCGACCTGCTTGGCGGCTGCGAGCCGCCCATTGCCGCGGCGATCGGTCCCGTGTAGAGCATGCCGCCGTCCTGGCGAAAGAACGAATCGACGTCGTACTGCCCGTGGCGCACCAGATAGTGTTCAACCAGATTAATCGCGGTCCATGGCACCGGCACGTATAGCAGCAGAAGAATGAAATCCGTGTAGTTGACCAGGAACGAGCTCTTGTCGAGCAAGGCGCCGGAAAGCGACAGCGCGAACAGTAGCAGCGTGATGACGGTCCTGGCGCGACACCGTCGGGCAATTCATGCAATTTTGCTACGCTCGCCGCTGGCTATGGGGCGCCGCCGGCTGATGCTGAATATTTGCGCCCTCAGGATACTCATTCATGAAACTCGCTCTGTGGCAGGCAGCGGGGTTTGCGGCTGGACCGCGCGCGCGGCTGGCGGCATAGATGTCGATTGAAACCTATTCCCGGCGCTGTGCTGCGGCGCTGATTCGACCGGACAATGCCGCATGGCGAACATCGATCTGCTGGTTGTCGTAGCGTACATGGCCGGAATCATCGCGGCCGGCTTCTGGGCGCGACGCAAGGCCACGACACAGGATCAGTTCCTGGTGGCCGGCCGTGCCGTCGGTCCGTGGCTGTACTCCGGCACGCTCGCCGCCATCGTGCTCGGCGGGGCCTCGACGGTCGGAGGCGTCAAGCTCGGGTACCAGTACGGCATTTCGGGCATGTGGTTCGTATTCATGCTCGGTCTGGGCATCATCGTGCTGAGCGTAGTGTTCGTCGAGCGCATTCTGGGGCTCAACCTGTATACCGTGCCCGAGCTGCTCGAACGGCGCTACAGCCCATTCGCGCGCATCGCCGGCGGCGTGGTCATGGTCGCCTATGACCTTATGGTGGCGGTCACGGCGACGATCGCCGTCGGCTCGGTCATGGAAGTCATCGTCGGCATTCCGCGCACACCTGCGATTCTCATGAGCAGCGCCGTCATGGTGCTCTATTCGGTGCTCGGCGGCATGTGGTCTCTGACGCTGACCGACATCATCCAGTTCATCATCAAGACCATCGGTATCCTGTTCATTCTGCTTCCCGGGGCGATCTGGCACGCGGGCGGCCTCGCGGCGATGCGCACCCAGCTGCCACCCGAGTTCTTCTCGCTCACCCACATCGGCACCAGCAAGATCGTGTCGTTCTTCGTGCTGTATTTCTTCGGCATCATCATCGGTCAGGACGTCTGGCAGCGGGTCTTTACGGCGCGCAGCGTCAAGGTCGCGCGTCGCGGCGGCATCGGCGTCGGGTGCTACTGCCTGTGTTACGCGCTGGCCGGTGCCCTGATCGGGGCCGCGGGCCGGGTATTCCTGCCGCCGCTGGCCGATGCCGATGCCGCATTCGCCCAAATCGTCAATGCGGTGCTGCCGCTTGGGCTACGCGGCCTGGTGCTGGCAGCCGCGCTCGCCGCCATCATGTCGACGGCCAGCGCCTGCCTGCTGGCTGCCTCGACCGTGCTGCTGGAAGACGTCTATCTGCGGTTGCGCGGCGCACACAATGCCGGCGCGATCGGTCAGAGCCGAGCCGTGACGCTGATTCTCGGTGTTGTCATGATCGCCTTGTCCTGCTTCATGCGCGACGTCATTGCCGCACTGACCGTGGCCTATGATCTGCTGGTCGGAGGGCTGCTGGTAGCCGTCGTCGGGGCGATGCTTTGGCCGCGCGGCACGACCGCCGGTGCGCTTGCGTCCATCGCGGTGGGCAGTATCCTGGTGTGCGTCATGCTCGTCGCCGCCGGCATCGATTCGGATTGGCCGATCTACCTCGGTCTTGGTGCAAGCCTTCTGGTCTACGTGATCGTGAGCCTCTGCACGGCCAGAGTATCCGGCGGCAACGTGGGGCTGCGCCACACTGAGGGTCAAGAGCCATGAATGATGCCTATACGAGGCCGGATGCGCTCAGCGCCACGGCCTACGATCCGATGAAGCAGCCCCGCTATACCGAGATTGCGACCTTCATGCGCGCACCGCTCGCAAGCTCGCTCGAGCAGGTCGATATCGGCTTGATCGGCGTGCCGACCGACCTGGGCGTCACCAACCGGCCGGGCGCTCGACATGGGCCGCGCGAAATACGCAATTCCTCCAGTCTCATGCGTTCGTTCAACCTCGGGTTAGGCGTCAATCCCTACGAACTGTGCCGAATCGCCGATCTCGGGGACGTGCGCCTCTCGCACCGCTACGATCTGGAGCAGCAGATCGAAGAGATCGCGGCGTTCTACCGCACGGTGCATGCGGCCGGCGTTCTGCCGGTCAGCGCGGGCGGCGATCATTCGATCACCTACCCGATCTTCAAGGCGATCGCTGCACAAGCGCCGATTGGCATGGTCCACATCGATGCCCACACCGACACCTGGGGCGAGTTCTACGGCTCCAAGTTCACTCATGGAGCACCCTTTCGGCTCGCGGTCGAAGCAGGTTTGCTCGACCCCCGCCGCACCATTCAGATCGGAATTCGCGGCGGCCAGAATTTCATGGACGGCATCGAGTTTTCGCAATCGCACGGCATGCGCGTAGTGTTCATCGAGGAATTCGCCGCGCTCGGCGTCGAGCGCATCATTCAAGAGGCGCGCAGGGTGGTCGGCGACGGCGCCACCTACATCTCCTTCGATGTCGACGGTCTGGATCCTGTCTATGCTCCCGGTACCGGCACGCCCGAAATCGGCGGCATCACTACCCTGGAAGCACAGCGACTGCTGCGCGGCCTGCGCGGTTTGAACCTCATCGGCGGGGATGTCGTCGAGGTCGCACCGCCCTACGACCAGACGGGAAACACGGCGCTGGTCGGCGCCACGATGATGTTCGAAATCCTGTGTCTGGTTGCGGATCGGCATTTCGGCGCCGATCGCGCAGCGCGGGCCGAGCGCGCGGCGCGCACTGACTCAATGCGCTGAGGATTTAGCAGCGCTGGCGCTTTCCTTGGCCACCAGCCACTTCACCAGCTCGATGAGCTGGTCCAGACCGCCGGCTGACTGCACGTCCAGGCGATATTTGCCATCGACGACGATGGTCGGCGTGCTTTCGACACGATAGTCCCTGATCAGCTGATCGGCCTGGCGCATGCGCGTATCGACGCCAAAGGAGTTGGCCGTGGCGAGAAAAGTCTCCGGCTTGATGCCCGTGACGCGCGCATAGAACGCGGCCGCGTCCTGAATGCTTGGGGGCGGCACCTTGAGCCGCTGCGTGCGCGGATCGAACACCGCCAGATCGCCGGTCTTCCAGACGGCGTCGAACATGGCATCGTGGGTGCGTTTGTCGAGCCCCAGGATCTGCGCCGTGTAGTAGGCGCGTTGAAACATCGGCCAATCCTCATCCGGCCGGAATCCGGCGGCCACGAAATCGAGCTCGGCGTTGGCGGGCAGGCTCGCCTTGAGCCGGTCCGCCACGGGGTAGAAATGGTTGCAAGCGGGACAGGCGTAGGAAAACACCTCGGTGACCTCGATCTTTCCCGGCGGCCCGGCTGTCGGCTGCGGTGGTTCGATCAGGAAATAGTTCGTTCCCTGCTCCCAGCTGGTCGCGCCCTGAGCGTTGCCAGCGACCCCCAATCCCGCCATCAGGATCAGCGCCCACAGAACCTCGGCATATGCTCGCATCGTCCCCTCCACATTGTCCTCGATTATCAGCTCGAGCCATCCACCGGATGCAGCGGCGTTTCGAGCACCCGCTGGTAGAACTGCAGATCAAGCCAGCGCTTGAACTTGAAGCCGGCGTGACGAATTGTACCGCACAGCTCGAAACCCATTTGGCGGTGCAGCGCGATGCTCGCTTGATTGTGCGCGTCGATGCCACCAATCAGGGTGTGATAGTCCTGGTGCCGGGCAGCACTGATCAGCTCCATCAGCACTCGCTTGCCGATCCCCCGACCGCGATGAGCACGCTCGACGTAGATCGAGTGCTCGACGGTGTACTTGTAGGCCGGCCAGTTGCGGAACGGTCCGTAGGAACCGAAGCCCAGTAGTCGGTTGTGCTGCGAAACAACGCCGACAACGGGGTAACGGCCGCGCTCTTTGGCATCGAACCAGGCCTGCATCATGGCCGGAGTGCGCGGTTCATAGGCATACAGCGCGGTGGAATGCGCAATCGCTTCATTGAGGATCTCGAGTATCTCGGCCGCCTGCTCGCGCTGACAGGAGATGATCCGCACGTCTGCTGCTGAGGCGACCACGCGCGCTGTACTAGTGACCCGCAGGGCTCGACGGCGGCTGCCCGGCGGGCTCGAGCCCCTTCGAATACAGGATGCGCCCATCCGGCGTGACCAGGATTGCATCGACATCGGCAAGGCTGTTGTAGATGCGCATGGCTTCGTCAGCGCCGAGCACGAACGCGGTCTTCGATAGACCGTCGGTACGGGTGGCGGTCGGGGCGATGACGGTCGCGCTGCGCACCTTGCTCGCCGAGTGTCCGGTGCGCGGGTCGATAATGTGGTGATAACGCACGCCGTCCTCGTCGAAATAGCGCTCATAATCACCCGAGGTCGAGAACGCGCTGTCAGTCAGCGGTACGCGCGTGATCACCTGGTCGGGGTGGTCGGGATGGCGAATACCGATGACCCAGGGCTTACCGAAGCGATCGCCGATCACGCGGCTGTCACCGCCGGCATTGACCAGCGCGTGCGTGAAGCCGCGCGCGCGCAGAATGTCGATGCCGCAGTCGACCGCGTAGCCCTTGGCGATGCCACCCAGGTCTATGCGAACCCCGGGCTGCGTGAAGCGCACCGTGCTGGTCGCCGCATCCAGCAGCACGTGCCGGTAGTTCACCGCCGGCAGCGCGGATTGGATCTGCTGCTCGGTGGGCCGCTTGCGTGCGCGAAAGTCATACATATAGCCCACGCTGGCGTAGGTAATGTCGAAAGCGCCTTCGGTAATGCGCGAATACTCGAGCGCCGTGGTCAACAGCTTGAAGAGCTCGGGACTGATCGTGACGGGCTGCTGCACCGCCAGCGAGTTGACCTTGGACACCTCGCTCGTGGGCTTGTAGACGCTCATGCTCTCATCGATGTGGCGCATCTCATCCATGACCGCATCGATGGCCTGCTCGCCGCGCTGCTTGGCGTCATCCTCGGCCCAGAGCTCGACGAAGATGCGCGTGCCCATGATGCCGTCGACAGCGCGCGACAGCCACGCCGCATGCACCGGCGCCGCTAGCAGCCCGAGCACAGCTCCCAGCAGCACTATTGCGATCCGGCACATGCTCACGCCTCGTTCAGGCCGGCCGCCTGCAGCAGCCCCTTCTGCGCCAGCCAGTCGCGATTGAAGAGCCGCGAAAGATACCTCGAGCCGTTGTCGCATAACACGGTGACCACCGTGTGGCCAGGTCCGAGCTCGCGTGCCACGCGCACGGCGGCGGCAACATTGATGCCGCTGGTACTGCCCACGAACAGGCCTTCCTCGCGCAGCAATCGATAGACATATCGCACCGTCTCGGCATCTTCGACGTGCACCGCGTCATCGATCGGGGCATCCTGCATATTGGCGGTGACGCGTCCGATGCCGATGCCTTCGGTGATCGAACCGCTGCCCGTGGCCTTCACCACTCCATGGCGAATGTATTCGTACAGTGCGCTGCCGGGGGGATCGGCCAGAAAAGTGTGGATCCCCGCTCGACGCGACTTGAGATATTCCGACACGCCGGCAACCGTGCCGCCGGTACCACTCGCGGCGACGAAGGCGTCGATGCGCCCGCCGGTCTGCTCCCAGAGCTCCGGCCCCGTGGTCTCGAGATGGGCACGGCGGTTGGCGGTGTTGTCGAATTGATTGGCCCAGATCGCGTGCGGCAGCTCCTCGGCCAGGCGGCCCGCGACCTTCTGAAAGTGGTTCGGATCGCTATAAGGCACGGTCTTCACGCGCCGCACCTCAGCGCCGAGGGCCTCGATCAAGAGGTACTTCTCCGCCGACTGGTTGTCCGGCATGACGATCACACAGCGATAGCCGCGCGCATTGCAGACATGCGCCAGCCCGATTCCGGTATTGCCGGCGGTGCCCTCGACCACGGTGCCACCGGGCTTGAGCGTGCCGCGACGCTCCGCATCGAGCACGATGGCGCGGGCGGCGCGGTCCTTGACCGAACCTCCCGGATTCATGAACTCGGCCTTGCCGTAGATTTCGCAGCCGGTCTGTGCGCTCATGGCCCGCAGGCGAATCAGCGGTGTACCGCCGACGGCATCGACAAAGTCCTGGACGACTCTCATACGTGCGGTACACCTAAGGACGCCAACCCAGCCGCCGCACCCGCGGCGCGGGCGGCAATTTCTCCGACGATCAGCAGCGCGGGAGCCTCGATGCCCGCGGCCTGCGCGCGCTCGCCGATGTCATGCAGCGAGCCGGCGACTATACGCTCCCCGGGTAACGTCGCGCGCTCAATGATAGCGGCCGGGCGCGTGCGCGCAGCGCCCTGCGCAAGCAGATGCTGGACGATGCGCGAGAGCTGCGATATTCCCATGTAGAACACTACCGTTTGCGTGCTCGCTGCGAGCGCGCGCCAATCCAGGCTCTCGGCCCCCTCCCCCATTGCGGTGACCAACGTGACCGACTGCGCCACACCGCGCTGCGTGAGCGGCAGGCAAGCCGATGCTGCGGCACCCAGGGCGGCCGTGATGCCGGGCACGACCACGACCGGAATCCCGGCAGCAGCCAGCGCATCGATCTCCTCGCCGCCGCGGCCAAAGATAAATGGATCGCCGCCTTTGAGCCGCGCCACCCGCAATCCGCGGCCGGCATATTCGAGCAGCAGCGTGTGGATGCGCTGCTGCGTGACACGATGCTGCCCCGATTCCTTGCCGACATACACGCGCTCGGCGTCGCGCCGCACGCGCTCGAGCACCGCATCGCTGACCAGCCGATCGTACAGCACCACATCGGCCTGCTGCAGCAGCTGCAGTGCGCGCAACGTCAGCAGGTCAGGATCGCCGGGGCCCGCGCCGATCAGGTAGACCTCCCCGCGCGGGGCCACACTTGCCCGTGCCAGTTGCGCATCGAGCAACGCCTGCGCCGCGGCGAACTTCCCGGCATAGACCTGCGTGGCGATGCCGCCCGTGAACAGCCGGTCCCAGAACTGCCGCCGCTGCTCGATATCCGGCAAGGCGCGCCGCACGCGCGCGCGCGCAGCGCCGGCAAGCCGGGCCAGCTCCCCGAGCCGCGCCGGCAGCAGCGCCTCGAGTTGGGTGCGCACGCGCCGCACCAGCGTGGGCGAGTGGCCAGAGCTGCCGATCGCGACCACGAGGGGTGAGCGATCCACGATCGAGGGCATGAGGCAGGAGGAGGCGCTGTGGTCGTCGACCACGTTGACGAATATGCCGCGCTCGTTCGCCGCGGCTGCGACCGCATGATTGACCTCAGGCAGATCGGTGGCCGCGATTGCGAGCGCCGCGCCGTCGAGCTGCGTCGGTGCGAAACCGGCGCCGTGGTGCTCGATGCGCCCGGCATCGCGGTGTTGCGCGAGCTCGGGATGCAATGCCGGCGCAATCACCCGCACGCGCGCACCACTCCTGAGTAGCAGCACCACTTTGCGCAGCGCAACCGCGCCGCCGCCGACCACGACAGTCAGGCGATTGCGCAGGTCGAGAAAGACTGGAAAATGATCCATTTAACGGCAGCTCGAACGCAGCGCGGCGAGCGCGACGCATGCGATTCAGGTGGCCGCGGCCGATCGGATGCGCGGCTGCAGACCGCACTCGCGCGAATCGGATTGCTCCCACCACCAGCGCCCGGCGCGCTGGCTCTCCCCGGGCTCAATGGCGCGCGAGCACGGCGCGCAGCCGATACTCGAAAAGCCGCGATCATGCAACGGGTTATACGGCAATTGCTCGGCCCGAATATAGTTCCATACCTCGCCTTCGGCCCAATCGAGCAGCGGACTGATCTTGTGCAGGCCATAGCAGGCGTCGAAGGCGATCGGCTGCGCCAGCGCGCGTGCGTCGGATTGCTCGCGCCGCACGCCGGTGACCCAGGCGCGGTAGCCGGCAATGGCGCGCCTGAACGGCTCGATTTTGCGAATCTCGCAGCAGCGCAGCCGAGCATTCAATCCGTTATAGAAGCCGTTGATGCCGTGCTCGCGCACGTAGCGGCCGACCGCCTGCGACTCCGGATAGTAAAGCGGCAGCCGCCGCTGATAGCGCCGCTCCAGCCGCTCGAGCAACGCCAGAGTTTCTTCAGGCAGGCGTCCGGTATCGATGCTGAATATGTCAATCTCCGGCACCTGCGTGCAGATCAGATCCGTAAGCACCATGGCCTCGGCCCCGAGGCTGCTGGCATAGACGACCCGGCCGAATTGCGCCACGGCCGCGCGTAATAGCGCCACTGTGGCGTCGACTCTGAACGTTGCAGAGACCGGGTGTAGCATGCTGGACCGCATTCTGGAGGTGGGCCTCATGATTTTGGCTTATGAGCTTAAGGCGCCGGCGCAAACTGTGATTGCCGCTACGCGCGGCGTGACACTGCATGACCTCTAACGCCCCGCTTCGCGGCATCATGCAGCGCCCATGAGTGCCCTGAATCTACGCCGCCTGCGGCAAAACGAGCACGTCCGCGCGCTCACGCGCGAAGTCCACGTCCGGCTCGACCAACTCATTCAGCCGCTATTCGTCGCCGAAGGGCTCTCGCGCCGCGAGCCGGTGCCGGGACTCACGGGGGTGCATCAGGACACTTGCGACTCGCTGCTGCGGCAGGTCGAGCAGGATCTCGCCGCCGGCGTCGGCAAGTTCCTGCTGTTCGGGGTACCCCGCGCACGTAGCGAGCGTGATATCGACTGGTCCTTCACCGCGGCGCAGATTCGCGCCCTCAAGCAGCGCTTTGGTCACGACATCTGGCTGGCCGCCGACGTCTGCCTATGTTCATCGACACCGCACGGACACTGCGGCGTGCTCAGCGTCGAGGGCGATCATCTGGACAACCACGCCAGCGTCACAGAGCTCGAGCAGGCGGCACTGAGCTACGCCCAGGCGGGCGCCGACTGTGTCGCACCGAGCGACATGATGGATGGGCGCATCGGCGCCATCCGCTCCCGCCTGGACGGGGCCGGACTCGAGCGCACCGTTCTGATGAGCTATGCCGTCAAGTTTCACTCCAGCCTGTACGGGCCGTTTCGTGTGGCTGCGGATTCGGCGCCGAAGACCGGCACGACACTCAAGGATCGCGCCAGCTACCAGCTCGATCCGGCGCGGCCCACCGACGCCTGGCAGTGCGCGCAACGCGATGCCGACGAGGGAGCGGATATTCTGATGGTCAAGCCCGGCCTGCCCTACCTCGACATACTGCGCGAGCTCTCCGCGGCGATCCGCAAGCCCTGGGCCGTCTACCACGTCAGCGGCGAATTCGCGGCGCTCGAGGGCCTGTGCACGCAGGGGCTGGCATCGCGCGCGGCACTGCACCGCGAGATCATGACGGCCTTCCGGCGCGCCGGCGCCTCGATGATCATCACGTACGGCGCGCGCCAGGCGCGTGAATGGCTCGCGCCATGAGCGCAAAGCCGGACCGCTCCGAGCAGCTGTTCGCGCGTGCGCGGCGCGTCTCACCGGGCGGCGTGCACTCGCCGGTGCGCGCTTTTCGCGGCGTGGGCGGCACACCGCGCTTCATGGTCGGCGGCAGCGGCGCGCTGCTGCGCGACGTCGATGGGCGTGAATACATCGATTTCTGCATGGCTTTCGGACCGTTGATCCTCGGCCATGCCGACCCGCAAATCCGACAGGTCGCCGAGGCGGCTTTGTCCCGCGGATGGAGTCTCGGTACCGCGGAGCCCTACAGCCTCGAACTGGCCGAGCTCATTACCACCGAGGTTCCCTGGATCGAGAGTATTCGGTTCGTCAACTCCGGCACCGAAGCGGTCATGTCGGCCTTGCGAGTGGCACGCGCCGCCACGGGGCGCGCGAAGATTCTCAAATTCGAGGGCTGTTATCACGGCCACACCGACTCGATGCTGCTGCGCGCCGGCTCAGGACTTGCCGACTCGCCACTACCCGACAGTGCCGGCCTGGCACCGGGCATCGTCCAGGAAACGCTGGTCGCACCGCTCGATGACCTTGCCGCTCTGGAGACGCTGTTCGCGAGCCGCGGCGATACGCTCGCCGCGGCGATCATCGAGCCGCTGCCGGCTAACTACGGCCTGCTGCCTCAGCGCTGCGAGTTCCTGCAGGCCCTGGCGCGTCTGACGCGCACTCACGGCGCCCTGCTGATCTTCGACGAGGTGATCTCGGGGTTTCGAGTCGGATTCCAGGGCTACGCCGGCGTCTGCGGTATCCGCCCCGACCTGGTGACCTATGGCAAGGTCATCGGTGGCGGCTTTCCGGTGGGCGCCTATGGCGGCCGTCGAGAGCTCATGGAGCTGGTCGCGCCCGCTGGCCCGGTGTACCAGGCCGGTACCCTGAGCGCCAATCCGCTGGCCATGTCCGCCGGACTTGCCGTGCTGCAGCGGCTGCGCGACGGCAGTGTCTACCGGCAGCTCGAGTCGCTCGGCGTGCGGCTCGAAAGCGCGCTGGCGGGCATAGGGCAGCTGGCAGTGCAGCGCGTCGGCTCCATTTTCTGGCTCTGCACCTCGCAACACGCTGCACCGAGCGTGCCGCTGCGCAGCCCGCGCAGCGTCCCGGTCGATGCCGGCGTGAGCTTCGCCGCCCCGTTCCACGCATTGCTGGATGGCGGCATTTATCTCTCACCCAGCGCCTTCGAGGTGGGTTTTCTGTCGGCGGCTCACACCGAGGCGCAGGTCGACGCGCTCTCCGGAGCGCTACGCGAGCATTTTTCCGCGCCGCGCGGCTGAGCTCAACGTTGGCGCTGCGGCGCCAGTGCGGGCTGTACTGCGGTATCGTCGGCGGTGTGCACTGCGCCTGTCGGCGAGCGCGCCTCGACCACCGCGGTCAGCAGTTGCACGCTGTGCGCCGCCGACTCGAGCTGTGGTGTGTCGATATCCCGATCGCTGAGCGCCGTGTCGGCCGAGTCGAGCCGCAGGCACCAGCGAAACTGCGGCTGCGGCAACTGAAAGGCCTGCGCGTCCGGCGTGGTGTTGATGAGCAGCAGACTCACCTCCGCGCGCGACTCGTCCAGACGCAACGCCCGGCGCACGCACAGCAGACGGCCGGCCTGGTACTGCCAGTCCTCGAGCCGCATGACATCGCCATTCTCGTCGAACCATTCGATATCGCGCACCTGCGACAAGGGCTCGAGCAGGCCGTGCTGAAAATAGTCGCTGCGCAATGTGCAGTAATCACGCCGCAGCTGCAGCAGCCGCGCCAGGAACAGCTGCTGCTCGACGCCGGTGGTCGATTCCGCCTGCGCCCAGTCGAGCCAAGTCAGCTCCGAGTCCAGGCAGTACGGATTGTTGTTGCCATGCTGCGTGTGACCGAATTCATCGCCGCTCAACAGCATGGGCGTACCGTGCGAGAACAGCAGGGTTGCGAGCATCGCGCGTTTCACACGCTCGCGCACCTGCACGATGGCCGCATCGTCGGTCGGCCCTTCGATACCCCAGTTATTGCTGCCGTTATCATCGCTGCCGTCGCGATTGTTCTCGCCATTGGCTTCGTTGTGCTTGTGGTTGTAGCTGACCCAGTCCTGCAGCGTAAAACCGTCGTGCGCCGTGACGAAATTCAACGACGCCCAGGGCCGGCGCCGATGATGATCGAACAGGTCCGCCGAGCCCTGCAGTCGCGCGGCGAGCGCGCCGCGCACCGCGTCATCGCCGCGCCAGGCGCGGCGCACCTCGTCGCGGAATTTCGAGTTCCATTCGGCCATGCCGGCCGGATGGTTGCCGAGCTGGAAGCCTGCCGGTCCGAGATCCCAGGGCTCGGCGATCAATTTGACGCCGGCCAGCGTCGGATCCTGCATCATGGCATCGAAGAATCCGGCGCCGGGATCGAAGCCGCTTTCCTCGCGCCCGAGAGTCACGCTCAGGTCGAAACGGAAACCGTCGACGTGAAATTCCTGCACCCAATAGCGCAGCGAATCCAGCGCCAGCTGGATCACGCGCGGATGGGAAAAATTAAGCGTATTGCCGCAGCCGGTGTAGTTGAGGCAGCGCCGCGGCTCCTGCGGCGTGAGACGATAGTAGGCGGCATTGTCGAGGCCGCGAAAACTCAAGGTCGGTCCGAGCTCGCTGCCCTCGCACGTGTGGTTGTAAACCACATCGAGCAGCACTTCGATGCCGGCCGCATGCAGTGCCTTGATGGCGCCCTTGAGCTCATCGATACTGCCACTGGATACATAGCGTGGCTCGGGAGCGAAAAACGCCAGCGTGTTGTAGCCCCAGTAGTTCACCAAGCCGCGCTCGACCAGCGGCCGGTCGTGCACCAGGGCGTGGATCGGCAGCAGCTCGATGGCCGTGATCCCGAGTCTCTCGAGGTGGCAGACGATGTCCTCATGACCGAGCGCGGCGGCGCTGCCGCGAAGATTCTCGGGCACGGCGTTGTGTCGCATCGACAGCCCGCGCAGGTGCGCCTCGTAGATCACGGTCGCGGCCCAGGGGGTGCGCGGAGGTCGATCATCACCCCAATCAAACCGGTCAACCGTGACGACTGCCTTGGGCATGGCGAAGGCGCTGTCGCGGCGATCGAACGACAGATCCGCGCGCGGCGAGGTGACCCGATAGCCGTACAGCGCATCGCTCCAGCGCAATGAGCCGGCCAGCGAGCGCGCATACGGATCGAGCAGCAGCTTATTGGGGTTGTAGCGCTGACCCTGTTGCGGCGCGTACGGTCCGTACGCGCGGTAGCCATACCGCTGGCCTGGCTCGATGTTGGGGACAAAGGCGTGCCAGACGCCGTCGGTGCATTCGGGCATGGCCAGTCGCCGCAGCTCGGAGCGTCCGCTGACATCGAACAGGCACAGCTCGACCTGCTCCGCGTGGCCGGCAAATACCGCGAAATTGCTACCGTCCGCGGCCCAGTGCGCGCCCAGCCGCTGCGGCACGCCGGGCAGCGCACGCTTGGGCAGATCGCAACTCACGCGAGGTTCGCCGCGGCAGCTTCACTGCTCATGGCGCAGCAAGACGGTAGCCAGCGGCGGCAGCGTGATTTCGATCGAGAAAGGTTGGCCATGACTTGGCGTCGAGGCGGCTTCGACCCAGCCGCCGTTGCCGAGATTGCTGCCGCCATAGAGCTCGGAGTCGGTGTTGAGGATCTCGCGCCAGCCACCAGCGCGCGGCGCGCCCACACGGTAGTGCATGCGCGGCACCGGTGTGAAATTGCACACGACGATGATCGGCGGTGTATCGGCGTAGCCGCTGCGGTAATAGGCGAAGACGCTGTTATCGCGGTCATCTCCAATGATCCATCGAAATCCGGCGCTGTCGCAATCTAGCGCGTGCAGCGCCGCTTCGGTGGCGTAGACCTGGTTCAGATCAGCGATCAGGCGCTGTACGCCCTTGTGCAGCGGATGCTCCAGCGCCGGCCAGTCGAGCTCGCGGTCGTGATCCCATTCCCAGTCCTGCCCGAACTCGCCCCCCATGAACAGCAGCTTCTTGCCCGGCTGGGTCCACATGAAACCAAAGTAGGCGCGCAGGTTGGCGAAGCGCTGCCAGGTATCGCCGGGCATGCGGCCGATCAGCGAGCCCTTGCCGTGCACCACCTCGTCGTGCGAGAGCGGCAGCACGAAACGCTCCGAAAACGCGTATAGCAGGCCGAAAGTCATGTCGTTGTGGTCGTAGGCGCGGTGCACCGGATCGTGCGCCATGTAGCGCAGGGTGTCGTGCATCCAGCCCATATTCCACTTGTAGGTAAAGCCGAGCCCCCATTCCCGCGTCGGCTGCGTGACCCCGGGCCAAGCCGTGGATTCCTCGGCAATCATCATCGAGCCGGGAAAGCGCTGCGCCACGGCGTCATTGAGATGCCGCAGGAAGTCGATGGCCTCGAGATTTTCGCGCCCGCCGTAACGGTTCGGGATCCATTGCCCTTCTTTGCGGGCGTAGTCGCGGTAGAGCAGCGATGCCACGGCGTCGACCCGCAGCGCGTCGACATGATAGCGCTCGAACCAGTGCAATGCGCTCGATATCAGAAACGAATGCACCTCGCGGCGGCCGAGATTGTAGACCGCCGTGCTCCACTCCTGGTGAAAGCCTTCCTGCGGATCGGCGTGCTCGTAGAGCGCGGTACCGTCGAAATAGGCCAGCCCGTGCACATCGGTCGGAAAGTGTCCGGGCACCCAGTCGAGGATCACGCCCAGGCCGGCGTTGTGACAGCGATCGATGAAGCGCGCGCAAGCCGCCGGATCGCCGAGGTCCGCTTGAGGGGCGTATTGGCCGAGCACCTGGTAGCCCCAGGAGCCGCTGAACGGGTGGGACATGATCGGCAGCAATTCGATGTGTGTGAACTTGAGGTCCTTGACATACGGTATCAGCTGAGCGGCGAGCTCATCCCAATTCAGCGGCCGCCAATCGTGCCACCGACGCCGCCACGATCCGGCGTGCACCTCGTAGATCGACACCGGCGCGTGCAGATGCTGCCCGGCCGCTGCCCGCGCCTGCATCCACTGCGCATCGCTCCAGTGAAACGGCGTCGGATCGGCCACGATCGACGCCGTGCGCGGCGGAACTTCGGCCTGCAGCGCCACCGGATCGGCCTTGAGCGGCAGCAGTCCGTGTGGACCGAAAATCTCGAACTTGTAAACAGTGCCCACGGGCAGGCGCGGAATGAACAGCTCCCAGACGCCGGCTTCGACGCGCTTGCGCATGCAATGGCGGCGGCCATCCCAGCCGTTGAAGTCCCCGACCACCGAGACCCGCAGCGCGTTGGGCGCCCAGACGGCAAATCGCACCCCGGGGACGCCGGCGATGTTCATCGCCTGGGCACCGAGGCAGCGCCCGAGCTCGAGATGATTGCCCTCGGCCAGCAGATAGACATCCAGCTCGCCGAGCAGCAGACCGAACGAATAAGGGTCCTCGGTGGTCTGCGTCATCCCACCGGGCCAATGGATCCGCAACCGGTAGGGCGCAGGCGCAGCGAGGCGAGCGGCAAACAATCCTTGCGGCTCGATCGGCCGCATTTTTGCCAGCACTGCTCCGTCCGCGCCCATGACGTCCACGCCCTCGGCAGGCGGCACGAATGCGCGAATAACCACGCCGGTGGCGTCGGCATGCGGACCGAGCCACGCGAACGGATCAGCGGCGCCGCCGGACACGAGCGCCGCCGCAGCTGCCTCGTCGGTCATCAACCCAGGATCATTCACATGCTCGCCGATCATGATGGTCACTCGCCTCGTTGTGTTAGAGATGCGAAAGCAGTTGCGCGAGCCCGTGCAGCGGCACGTTCAACAATGCAGGTCGATGCTCAGCCTCATGACAGATCTCGTACGCAGCCGTCTCCAGCAGCATCCGCTTCGGCAGATCGCGTGGGCTCCGCGCACAAATCCATCGCTTCGAAGTCTATGAAGAAAACGTCACCCTGGGCAACTAGCGCCTGGCTGACATGCAGATCCCCGTGGATGCCCATTTCCCGACTGGCCGTCGGGGCCGGAAGGCTCAGTTACGCGGGTGGCTGCGCGTCGGCGCTGGCACGACGGCGCGGAGCGAGCAGATCCTCACTGGCGTCCTGATAAGCGACCGTGAAGCTGTCGAAAGCGGACAGCGCCGCGGACAGATCCTCGCCCCGGTCCAGATCGAAGGCATCAAAGCCGCATCGCGCAAGGAAAAACAGCTGGTCGCGCTTGATCGCGCCGCGGGCGCGCAGCTCAAAAGCATAGCGATAGCGCTGGCGCAGCAGGCGCGCCTGCGAATAGCCGCGGCCCTCACCAATCTTGGCGAAGTCGATCACAATCCATCGCACCGGCTGCAGGTACGCAGCGAGCACCTCGAGCTCATCGGTGGCGCCCAGCAGCACCGCCGCAGGAGACGGCGTCACCCGCGCCGCCTGCAGCCAGTCCGCGAGCGTGTATACGCGCACCGTGCCCTCTTCGAGCGCTTCGCCGCCATAGCGCAGCTGATCGCGAACGATTTCACGCCGCCGAATGATCGATCTCATAGACGCGCTCCTGAAAAGGTTCGATGCCGATGCGTCGCACGGTGTCGAGGAAGCGCTCGTCCTCGTCCTGCCGCTCTTCGAGGTAGACCTCGAGCAGCTTGGCGATCGTGTCGGCGACCGCCTCCTTGGCCACTGACGGCCCGATGACCTGCCCGAGCGCAGCCGGGGCCGCCGCCGAGCCGCCGATCGTAATCTGATACCACTCCTTGCCGTGCTTATCGACCCCCAGAATGCCGATGTGGCCAATGTGGTGGTGGCCGCAGGCGTTCATGCACCCGGACATCTTGATCTCGATCGGCCCCAAGTCATAGAGATAGTCGAAATCGTCAAAACGCGCCTGAATCTGCTTGGCGATCGGTATCGAGCCGGCGTTCGCAAGACTGCAGAAGTCCAGCCCCGGGCAGCAGATCATATCGGTCAGCGTGCCGATGTTGGGTGTCGAGAGCGCCAAGCCTTCCAAGGCCTGCCATAGCACCCGCAGCGAGCGCTGCGGTACATCCGCCAGCACCAGATTCTGATCGTGCGTCGCCCGGATCATGCCGAAGCTATACCGATCGGCAAGATCGGCCAGGGCCTCCATCTGCGCTGCGCTCATGTCGCCGGGCGCCTCGCCGTGTCGCTTGAGCGATACGAACACGATACGGTAGCCGCCCACCTTGTGCGAGCGCGTGTTGTAACGATACCAAGCCTTAAAGGACGCCAGCGCCGCGGCCGACAGCTCGGACGTGTCGATCGCGTCCGCATCGTCGAGCGGCGATTCGTAGGGCGGCGGCACAAAATAGCCGCGCATGCGATCGACTTCCCGCTGCGCGAGCCGCGGGGCAAATTCGCGGCTGGCTGCGAATTCCTGTTCGACCTGCCGTCTGAACTCCTCCACCCCGAGCGCCCGGAGCAGGATCTTGATGCGTGCCTTGTGGATGTTGTCGCGCCGGCCATGGCGGTTATAGACGCGCAGGATCGCTTCGAGATAGGCCAGCAAATCGGCCTGCGGCAGGTACTCGCGGATGACTTTACCGATGATCGGTGTGCGCCCGAGTCCACCGCCAGCCAGAATCTCGAAGCCGAGCGCACCGTCGGCTGCGCGCTTGAGATGCACACCGACATCGTGCACCTCGCTGGCAGCGCGGTCGCTGGGCGAGGCCGTCACCGCGATCTTGAACTTGCGCGGCAGATAGCTGAATTCAGGATGCAGCGTGGCCCACTGGCGGATGATCTCGCAGTATGGCCGCGGATCGGCGAGCTCGTCCGGGGCGACCCCGGCGAGGTGGTCGCAAGTAATATTGCGGATGCAGTTGCCACTGGTCTGCATCGCGTGCATCTGGACGGTCGCGAGCTCGGCGAGTATGTCCGGCACCTGTTCGAGACTCGGCCAGTTGTACTGGATGTTCTGCCGCGTCGTGAAGTGGCCGAAGCCCCGATCGTAGCGTCGCGCGATGTGCCCCAGCATGCGCAGCTGCCGGCTCGAGAGCAGCCCGTATGGAATCGAGACCCGCAACATCGGCGCAAAGCGCTGAATGTAAAGGCCATTGCGCAGCCGCAGCGGCCGGAACTCGTCCTCGCTGAGCGAGCCGGCCAGGAATCGCGCCGTCTGGTCGCGAAACTGCGCCACCCTCTGCTCAATGAGGGTCTGATCGAGTTGATCGTATCGATACATGGCGCGTAATCAGTGACGCGGGTCAGTGCACGCTGGGCCCGGAATAATCGCTCAGGACGGGGCTGCAAACCGGTTATATGGAACTCGATTTCTTGCATAAGCGTTCGAGCGGCCTCAGCCGGTGGTCTGCAAGCCGCGCGCTATTCCACTCACGCTGGCCTGCAGCGCCTCGAATAGCTCGCGATTCTGCCGTCCGCTCGCCCGCCATCGCTCGAGCAGATCCACCTGCATGAAATTCATGGGATCGACATAAGGATTGCGCAGCGCGATGCTCCGCTGCAGCGTCGGATCGGTGTCGAGCAGCGCGCTACACTGCTTGATTTCCAGCACCAGCGAGCAGGTGCGCTCGTATTCCTGGCGCAGCAGCGCACCGAACGGGCGCAGCTCCGGGCCCGCCAGGCGCTCGTAATGCGCGGCAATGTTCATGTCCGCTCCCGCCAACATGGCCTCGATGTCGTCGATGAGCAAGCGAAAGAACGGCCAACCCTGGTAGCAACGCCGCAGCAGCTCGAGCCCGCGTTCGGCCTTGGCGAACTCCAGACCGGAACCCGCGCCATACCAGCCCGGGGTCATGTGGCGCGATTGCGCCCAGGCGAACACCCAAGCGGCCGGGCGCACATCGTCGATACTGCGCTGATCAGGATTTGACAGGTGGCTCGAGCCGATCTGCATGCGCTCCACGACATCGATTGGGGTCACGGCGCGGAAGAACTCGGCGAACTGCGGGGTCTCGTAGACCACGCTGCGCCAGGCTTGGGCACTGTGACCCGCGACCAGCCCGACGCAGTCTGCCAACGCTGCACTCTCGCGCACGGCAATGCCGCGCTTGACCGCGAGCGTGGCCAGCGCCAGTGTGCTGAACGCCCGCTCGAGCGAGCGCATGGCGTTGGCCTTGAGCCCGTAGTTTTGATTGATGCCCGCGCCCTGCTCGGTAAAGCGCAGTACGCCGCTGACCGACTCGGCCGGCGACGCCCTGAGCACCGTATCGATGCGGCCACCGCCGCGTGGAATGCTGCCGCCACGGCTGTAGAACAGCACGTGCTCCTTGTGCGCCTGCCGCAGCGCCTCCGTCAGGTGTCGCTGCGCGCGATAGGCCGCGAAGCGCGAGGCGACCATACCGCTCTCCTGACTGCTGTCGGAGAAGCCGATCAGTACCGTCTGCAGCCGCCCGCGAGCTTCGAGATGTCGCTTGTAGACGCCGTCCTCGAGCACCTCGCGCATGATCGAGCCACAGCGCTCGAGCGTGCCGACGCTGTCGAACTCCGGCGCCACATCGAGCGCGACCTCGCCGCTACTCTTGTTATAGGCCTCGGCCCAGCGAGCCAGCACCAGCGGCGCCAGCACGTCGTCGGCCGCGGCGGCGCCGGCGACGATGTACAGCCCGATGCAATCGGCGCCATAGCGGTGGCGGCTTTGCAAAATGGCGTCGAACACCGCGAGCGTACGCTTGCCGAGGGCGTCAAAGGTGCCGGCCGGCCCGATATCGCGCTCCAGAATCTCGACCAGCCGTGCGTGCCGCTCGAGCGGACTGCGTTGGCACCACTGCGGGTCATCGAGCCCCTGCGCCAGCACTGTATGGTGCACCGATGCGCGCGCGCGCAGATCCAAGGTCGCGAGGTGAAAACCGAATGTATCGATGCGCGAGAGCAGGCGCCGGACTGCAAAATAACCGGCATGGGCGCCGCGATTGGCGAGCAGGCTCTGCGCAATCAGATCGATGTCCGCGCGCAGTTGTGCCGGCTGCTGGTAGCCACTGGCACGCCCGTCGTGCGTGGCATGCAAGCGCTCGGCAATCTGGCCGAGCAATACGCGGTAGGGCATACGGTCGTGGCGCGCCGGGGCGATACCGGGCGCGCCGGGCACCAGCGTGCGGTATTCCTCGATGCGATGCACGACCGCGGTCGATACGCCGACGCGCCGTTCGCTCTGCGACAGCAGCTGTCCGAGTTGCTGACAGTCGTTGTAGTAATTGTTGAGTATGGTCTGCTGCGCGCGCGCCAGCGTTTCCCGAATGCTCTTGGCGTGCACGTCGCTCGAGTACACCATGTCCCCGCCGACCCAGCTGCCGAAGCGCACGATGGTCGGAAACTCCAGCGTCTCGGGTGAAGCGCCGTAGAGCTTGCCGAGCGCCGCGGCTATTTCCTGATAAAAGGCCGGGACAATGCGATAGAGAATCTCGGCCAGATAGAAAATCGCATGCTCGCGCTCATCCGCGATCGTGAGACGCTCGCGCGGATGCTCCTCGGTCTGCCAGTCGATGGTCACTTCCGTACGAATGCGCTCGAGCAGCGTGCGCTGCTCGTAAGGCGCGAGCGTGGCATTGCCGCGCTCGAGCAGCAAAGCGGCCATGCGTTGCTGGCGCCGCAACATAGTACGCCGCGTCGATTCCATCGGATGAGCCAGCAGCACCGGCTCGATCGACAGCTGCGCGAGCAATGCCAGCACTTGCTTGAGGCTCAGGTCCGCCGCCTTGAGTTCCGACAGCGCGTCCTCGACACCGCCGGGCTGGGGACGGTCGCCCTCCTGCTGGAAGTATTCGCGCCGGCGGCGAATTCGATGCACCTTTTCCGCCACGTTGACCAGCTGGAAATAGGCCGAGAATGCCCGGGCGAGCTCGCGCGCCAGCCGCGGGGGTCGTCCGCGTACCCGCACCGCGAGCGCTTCGCCGGCGCCGGTCCCGCCTTCCCGCCAGCGCATCGCCATCAGCCGATCCTGATCCACCAGTGACAGCAACTCCTCGCCGCCCTGCTCGCGCAGCACCTCGCCCATCAACTGGCCGAGCGCATGGATATCCTCGCGCAAGGGGGCGTGCTTCGCCGGAAACTTGATGTCTTCGCGACTCATGGGGGGCGGCATTCTAACCGCAACTAGCCGGTCAGCAGCACGGCCTCGGCGTGCTCCAGCGCTGTGGGCAAGCCGTAAATGACCACGACGTCACCTTCGCGCAACTGCGTATCCCAGGCGGGTTCGCGGCCGGTAATACCCTGACGGCGTATGGCCGTGAATGACACCTCCGCGCCGTGTGCGCGTACTTCCTCGAGCTGCCGGCCCACGGCCCACGCTTGCGGCGGCAGCACCACGGAGCGCAGCAGTTCGGCCGGCTCGATGTCCTGCTCGGGGCGCGCCGCAGTGGGTTGCGTGCGCAGTGTGGCATAGCGCTGTGCGCGCAATGTATCGACCACCCGCGCGACCTGGGCGGTCGGCAGTTGCAGCAGCGTGAGGGCCTGAGACACCAGCGTCAGACTGGCCTCGAAGGTCTCGGGCACGATCTCGGTGGCGCCGGCCTGCGAGAGGTCTGCGAGCCGCGAATCGTCCTGGGTGCGCACCAGAACCGGCACGTCGCTGCGCAGACGACGCACCGCACGCACCACACCGATGGCCACTGCCGGATCGGCGAATGTGATGATGATGACTGTGGCCACGTCGACGCCCAGATTACGCAACAGCTCCTCATCGGCGCTGTCGCCCCAGAAGACCGGTTCACCGGCCTCGCGCGCGGCCCGCACGTTGACCGGATCGAGATCCATGGCCAGATATTCGAAGCCCTGCGATTCGAGCACCCGGGCGAGGTTGCGGCCGACACGGCCGAAGCCGCACATGATCACGTGCTCGCGCCGCGCCAGCTCGATGGCGGCCAGATCCTCGCGCTGCACAGCCGTGCGCGGCGGCGCAGTTTCACGCAGCAGCCAGCGCGCGATGCGCCGGTTGTAGCGGATGATCAGTGGACTGACGATCATGCCGAGCACCACCGTGGCGAGTAGCAACTGTGCGGCCCGCGCCGGCAGCAGATCGCGGTCGCGCGCCAGCAGCGTCAGCAACGCCACGCCGAATTCGCCGCCGCCGGCGAGCACCAGACCGGTACGCAGCGCCTTGAATCCGTTCGGCACGAAGGCGCGCGTGGTCAGAGCCGATAGCAGCGTCTTCGCGGCCACCATGATGGCCAGCAAGCCGAAGATGCTCAAAAATCGCGCCTGCAGCAGCCGCAGATCGAGCAGCATGCCCACCGAGATGAAAAACAGTCCCAGCAGCAGCTCGCGAAACGGACGAATCACCGCCTCGATCTGATGCCGGTATTCGGTCTCGGCGAACATCATCCCGGCCAGAAATGCGCCCAGCGCCATCGACAGGCCCAGGCGTTGTGTGATCCAGGCGGAAGTCAGCACCACGAGCAGTGCGGCGAGGGTGAAAACCTCGCGCAATCGGCTATGCGCGATCAAATACAGCAGCGGGCGCAGCACCCAGCGGCCGATCGCCAGTACCGCGGCCAGTGCAAACAACCCCAAGCCCACGAGTCGCCACACCGAGGNCGCGGTGAAGGCCGANTGTCCCGCTGCCAACACGCCCGCGAGCGCCAGCAGTGGCACGAACGCCAGGTCCTGAAACAACAGCACCGCGAATGAGAGCCGTCCGTGCGTACGGTTGATCTCATCCTGATCGCCGAGTTGCTTGAGCACGATGGCGGTGGAGCACATCGAGAGAGCGCCGCCGATCACCGTCGCGCTGGGCCAGCTGATCCCGAGTGCGTGGGCCGCGACGGCCCCGGCACCACCGACGATGAGCGTCTGCGCGCTGCCGAGTCCGAACACTTCGCGGCGCATGGCGACCATGCGCGGGAACGAGAACTCCAGCCCGAGCGTGAACAGCAGGAATACCACGCCAATGTCGGCGATGGCGCGCGTCTGCGAGCCGTTCGGCAGCACCGCGAAGGCAAACGGGCCGAGCAGGATACCGACGATCAGATAGCCCAGCAGGGGCGGCAGGCCGATCCGGCTGCCGGCCGACACCAACAGCACCGAGACGGTCAGCAGTATCAGGACCTGGCCGAGAGATTCAACGGGCACGTGCCGACGTTACGGCGCGCCGCTGTCACTTGTCCATGGTCACCGTGGCATCGTAGCGATCGAAGCCGTGAATGGCGCGCCGGTAGGCATTGATCACCAGCCGCTCGGCGGCCTGATCGGCACGCGGCGAGAGCAGCATGCGCATGACCACATCGTCGGCGGGACGTGTCTTGTCGTCGGCCAGCAGCTGTTCGATGAAACGCGCCAGGCGGCAGACAATCTCATTGACGAAGCGTAGCCGCGCACCATCGAGCACCTGCTCGGTATTGGGACCATAGGTGGCGCGAGCCTCCACCGTGAGCTCATGCACAAACACAGCCAGCAGACGCGCCTGATCCACCGGCTGCAAGTCGGTGAAGTAATCGATTTCGGACTGCAGATTCACGTCTATGCACGCGTGCCGCGATCAGGCCGTCGGGACGAATTCAATCGGCTTGGTGGTCGTGATCGTGGCTACATCCTTGGCTGCGAATCGGAACAATTTGACCCGGGCGACGATCTTACGCTCGAGATCGGCATCCTTCAGCTCGCTCGAGACCACGTGGCATTCCGTGACTTCGCCGGCGGGCGATATCGTGAACTCCAGCACCAGCTTGCCCTGCAGATCGGGCTCATCGCGCAGAGCACGGCCATACAGCGCATAGATTGCACCCTTATTGGCATCGAATACCAGTGCGATCTCCTCCTCGCTGCGCGAGGGCTTGCCGCTGCCGCCCCTGCCAACGTTGCCCGCGGCCGCAGCCGCCGCGATCCGCGAGCTCACTGCGGTTGTTTCATGGCCGCTCAGCGAGCCGGCACCCGTGCCAAAGCCGCGGCTGGCATTGGCGGTCGTGATGCCCGCCGAGCCCGAGCCCGCCTTCGAGGCGATCAGCGAACGCTCGGCGTGACTGTCCTGACCCACGGCGCCCTGGAGATTTTTTGTCTGCCCCAGCGGCGTGAGGTCGACGTTCTGACGCAGGTCGGCCAGCTCGTCTTTCAATTTCAACAACCCGGACTGCTGCGCCTTCTTGCGCGCATCGGCCGCACGATCGACCGGCTTTGGAATTTCGGTCGGTTTGACCTCGGGTTTCGGTTTGGGTAGTTCCACGGGCGGCGGCGGCGGGGGTTTGGGCTTCTCCTGCACCATCAGCCGCGCGAGGCGCTCCGGTACGGCTTCGGCGGGCGTCTGATTCTCGCGCGGCAGGTGAATGAGCGGCAATACGACGCCCAGCACGAGCACCAGTAGCAGACCGCCACCCAGCAGTCGACGCAATCGACGCAGCTCCTCAGCGTCGGCTTCCCAGGCCAGCGTGTAATCGCGGTAATACTCGGACAGCAGCATCCTTCGATCTCCGCCGTTACGTGGGGCCCAGCGCGCCGGCTGGCACGGGTTTGTCCTTTTCCAGCACAGCCAGCGAGATGCGCCCGTAGTCCGCGTCGGTGCAGGTGCGCATGACTTTCTTGAGCACCTCATAGGGCAGCGACTTGTCGCCCATCACCGTGATCTCGCGATTGGCCAGATCCTGCTCGCTGATCTCCTGGCCGACCAGTGTCGGACGCTTGAGGGCCGCACGCAGCGGTCCGATGATATCGCCGGCGGTCGCCTGGATATCGGCAACGGAGGCCACCCGCTCACCCTGCACGAACAGGTCTTGCCTGGTCAGCATCACGACCACGGTGGTTCTGGGTTGGCGCTGCGAAATCGACTGCGGGATCTCGATGCCCTTGCTGTTCTGCACTACCTCGACATTGGTCGAGTAGACCAGCAGAAACGACACCATCACGGAAAGGATGTCGATCATCGGGATCAGATTCAGTTGACCATCGACTCGATGTCGCAGCTGATGCTGCAGCATGAATCGCGCGCGTCTGGACATGCTCATAGTGGGGTTCGCCTCACGATTTGCCGGCGCCGGCTGGCGCAGCCGCGGCCGGCGCTGTGGCGCCCGTCGGCGGCGGGCCGCTGCCGTTCATCGCCGGTGCGTCACCGAGCGAGACGTCGGGGAACAACTCGAATTGAACGACATCGAGGCCGGCATTGACCTCCAGCACACGCATTCGGTCCATGACCTGCACGACCACGTCATAGGCGGTGTCGGGCTCAAGCAATACGGTGGCGTCGGTCTTGTCCGGAAAGCGGCTCTTGACCTGCTGCAGATAGTGCGACAGGGCATCGTAGTCATAGCCGCCATTGCGGTTCGGAAAGCTCGCCAACGGTCCGGAGTTCCTATCATCGACCAGCAACGCGTCCTTGCGCACCACCACTTCGAGCTGCAAACCCGGCGGCGGCGGTGTGAACTCGGCATTGGCAGGCGGCAGCTTCAGCTCCAGAATCACGGTGCGGGAGAACACCGCCGTCATGAGCAGAAACGTCACCAGCACCGTGAAGATGTCGATCATCGGCACGAGCAGCAGCTCGGCCGGCTTGCGCTGGTGGCGCAGGAGCTTGCGAACCTGATACGAGCGGCGCATGCGCGGTCCTTAATGCCCGGCAGGAAACCGCTCAGGCCGCGGCCGGAGCCGGCTGGACCTGCCGCTCAGTCACGGTGTTGAGAAACTTCACCGACGCCATCTCGAGGCTGTCGATCGTGTCGGTGGTCTTGGTCTGCAACCAGGCGTGAATCAGCAGCAAGGGCACCGCACTCATGAGACCGAAGGCGGTGCAGTTCATCGCGACCGATATGCTCGCCGACAGCAGATTGGCTTTCTCGGCTGGATTGACCGTGGCCACGGCAGCAAATGCATTGATCAGGCCGATGACGGTGCCCAGCAGTCCGAGCAGCGTCGCCAGGTTGGCGAAGGTGGCGATGTAGTGCGTGCGCTTCTCGAGCCGCGGCACCACATCCATGAGGCTCTCCTCCATCGCCTTCTCGATATCGTCGCGGTGCCGTGCCGAGGAGATACGGGCCAGCCCGTAGCTCAGGATCTGCCCGATCGCCGAGGATGACTTCGAGGTCAGCTGCACCGCCTGGCGAAAATCGCCACGTTGCAGAAAGGGCACGAGCTGATTCCACAGCCCGCGATTACGCAATTGCACGTGCGTGAGATATATGAACCGCTCGAGCGCGATCGCCAAACCGGCGACCAGCACAATGGCGATCGGATACATCATCTCGCCGCCGCCCTGGAAAAACCGAACTACGTGACTGAACAAGCTCATCGTGCTGACTCCCATGCCTGAACGCTATGATCCACCGATACGATCAAACTAAAGTGACGCAAACTCGCAATACCGCGATCTACTTCTCATCCTTGGCTTCCGGCGACGCGGTTGCGCCTCCAAGCCCCTCCAGTTGCGACTTGGGCGCTGCGGCTCCGGGCGCCGCCGCGCCGGCCTCGAGCGCCGCGTAGTAGCGGTTCTGCCGCCGGAAGACGTCGCGGTCTACCGGCGTCAGCGCCTCATCCAGCAGGCTGTTGGGCGGCCGGCCCGCGAACTCGCCGATGTCGGCCCGGCGCCACGGGACCACGTACATAACCTTGGGCAATTCACGATTGCCACTGATCTGAGTGGTGTCGAGCTCGAGGCGATCCAGCGTTTTGGCTCCCGGCTTAGGCGCGGCCGGGATGGCTGGCGGGGCGCTCGCCGGCACAGCGCCTCCTGCCCCAAGCGGCGGCGCGCCGGCGGGCCGCGCCCGGCGCGGCGCAGGCGTCGGCGCAGCAGCTCCCGGCGTAGCGACGCCCGGCGTAGCGACGCCCGGCGCTTCCGGCGCCGAGGTCTGCACTTTGGGCTCGAGATCGGGCACTTGCGCGGCAGCGATGGCGCCCCAGGCAGCAGCGAGCAGAATCGAGACCGTCGCGACGGGCCATGATTTCATGTCGGTCCTCCGTTGTTGCCGGCCGCTACCGGTGCATTCGCCGGCGCCGCGGCGCTCGGTTCAGCGGCACCGGGCGTGTCAGCGGCGGGCGCGGCGGCGGCGGGCACGGGCTTGATGCCTGTGCGCGTGCGCAGTTCCGCGATCCAGGCGCTGACCGGCTTGTCCTCGCCGGACAATTCCCGGTAGCGCTCGAATTCGGGCAGCGCTGCCGCTGGGTCATTCAGGTAGAGGTCGAGCAGCACGCCGAGATTGCGGTGGGCCGGCGCGTACGCCCCATCAGCCGCGATCGCCTGCGCGTAGGCGGCGCGGGCATCGTTGAATTTGCCGTCCTGGCGCAAACTCACCCCGAGCTCGCTCCAGGCCAGGGCATTGTTCGGATCGAGCGTTGTCGCCCGACGCAGCGCCGCTTCGGATTCGCTCAATTTACCCTGCGCGCGCGCCATGAGTCCCAGATCGATAGCAGGCGCGGCGAAGCCGGGGTACTGCAATTCGAATTGCTGCAGCTCCAGTACAGCCTCACTCGACTGCCCGCTGCCGGCGAATATCGCAGCCCGATCGTATCCGGCCAGCGCCGCAGCACCCGGTGCGGCCCCACCGGACGGCGCCGCACCGAGCGCAATCCAGCTCTCGCTGTGCTCGACCTTGCCGTAGTGCGCTGGCTTGAGCTGCGCCAGGGCTGCAAAGCTCTTGCGCACCGAGTCATCGTAAACCCCTTCGGTGGCACGCTTGGCGTTGATCTCGTGAATCGCGATGGCCTGCTCTTCGAACGGAAACGCTTGTTCCTCGAGCAGCGTGTCGTATTGCTCGCGCTCATCGGCCGATAACTTTTTTGGCCGCTCGGAGGCCATCAGATCGTGCGCCAGCGTGCGATACAGTTCCGCGGTCTCATAGGTGGCGGCGGTGGTGGTTTCCGCAACCTGATACTCGGCCACTTCCTTATAGGACTGCACGGCCGACTCCATGGCCTTCTTTTTCGCGGCGAGGGACTGCTTCAAGGGCGCGACCAGCTTGATGGCCCGGAATTCGTCGCGTGTGGGCTCGGCCAATGCAAGCTGAGCGCGCGCCGCCAGATACTTGCTGCGGTCCGTGCGCGCGCTGCCGCCGCTGGCATCGGCCCTGACGATTTCCCGCTCCCAGTACCGCTGCCGTTCCAGGTTGCCCGACTTGCGCGCCGCATCAAGCAGCCGCTGACGAACCTCCATGGCATCGGCGAGCGGCGTTGGGTAATCGCGCACCAGCCGCTCCAGCATCGAGGTGCTGCGTGCCGCATCGCCGGACTGCGCATACAGATCCGCGGCTTTGACGTTCGCCTCGCGCACCACGGCGCGATCCTCTCGGGCGTTGTCGGCGATGCGCTCGTACTGCGCGGCGGCCTGCGCGGCATGCCCGCCCTGCTCATACGCCACCGCGAGCTTGCGGTCGATGTCGGCGCTGTAGTCGCTCTTTGGATAGTCGCGCCGATAGGCCTCGAGCACCGCAATGGCCTGATCCCATTGCTGGGCGTTGATGAGCGCCGCGGCCGCATCGTATTGCGAGGTGGCGATGACCTTCGATCCGGGCGCAATGCGTCCGACGCGCAGAAAATCCTGCGCTGCTCCGGCCTGATCGCCGGCATTGCGCTTGGCATCGGCCTGTTTGTACACGGACGCCGCCAGACGCTCCGTGATGTCGGGACGTTCCGGGTCGTTGGCTGCCGCTGCCGCCAACGCGTGCGTGAAGGCGCCTTCGGCCTGGGCGTAATCGCCCTGGTTGAAACTCACCTGCCCGACGATCGTCCAGGCAATGCGCTGCTGGGCCGCGGTCACGGGCGGCGAGCGCGCCAGCAGGGCCTGGGCATTTTGTGCGGCGCGCGGCTGATCGCCGGCTGCATACAGATCCTGAGCGGCATGCGTAAGCACCACGGCACTCTCCGGGTGCTCGGGAAATGTCTGCGCGAACTTCAGACCCGATTCGGTCGCACGCCGATGAGCATCCGCGCGCGCATCGGGGCTGACTGAGTCCTCGTACTTCTGATAAGCCACGAGCGCGGCATAGCCGGCTTCGGCCGAACGCGCGTTGCGCGCAGAGCCGTAAGCGGTGTGCTCATATTCGCCGGCCGCATCCAGATACTGCCGGCTTTCGAACAGCGCGTCGGCCAGCAGATAGTTGGTCGCGGCGGAGTCTGGATCGTCCGGAAAAGAACTCAAGTACGCGCGGTACCAGCGCGCCGCCGCCGCGTAATCCTCCGCGCCTTTGCTCTTTTGCGCGGCTGCGTGATAGTACTGCGCCACATCTTTCAGATTGACCTTGAGCTCGTCGACCACCTGGGGATAGGCACTGCGCTGCCGTCCCTGCCAGAAGGGCGCACCAAAGCCGTAGCGCTGCGCATACTCGAGCTTGCCCTGCAGCATGAGATCGGCGAAGCCGCCTTTGCGGTAGGCCTCGATCGCCGCCATCGAGAGCATCGGGGCATGTTCGTCAACCGGGTCGCGACTCACGAACGCGCGCTCAGTCGCCGCTGCGTCCTGATAGCGCTGTTTATCGACGTACAGATCGCCCAAACGCGAATACAGCAGCCAGGCATACGGCATGTGGCCGCGATGCGCGACGAATTCATCCAGCGACTTCGCGCCGTCGAGATACGAGAAGGTGATGCTCATGACACGCAAGGTGTCTTCGGTCAGCTCGCGGTCGGCGCGGCCGAGCGAATCCCAGGCTCGCATATGCGCGCGCTGGTGCGGATCGATCAAGGTCAGGTCCAGCAGATCGGCAAAGGACTTGAGGCTGCCTTCGTTCATGCCCTGTTTGAATAGCGACCAGCCGTGCTTGTAGAGACTTTGCGGATAAAAGGTCGAGCCGTTGGGCCCGCGCGCCAGCACGGCCTCATAAGCGGCCTGCGCTTCCGGGTAGCGCCGCGCCGAGAACAACAGCTCACCGCGGCGAAACTGCACTTCCGCATAGTCGCGCCCCTGCGGATATCGAGCGGCGATGCTGTCGAGAGTCGCAAGCGCCTGTACCGGCTGACCCGTGGTCTCGTAGGCACGCGCCAGCTGATACAGCACTTGATCATTGCGCGGGTAATTCGGGTAGGCCTTGAGCAGCGTCGAGTAAAGCCGAATGGCCTCGGCGCCCTGCATGTCCAGCAGCGTCACTTCATTGGCCATGCGCTCGAGTTCGCCCGATTCCAGGCTCAGGTCTCCCAGGCGCCGCAGCGCTTCGGCACGCAGGCGCGGATCAGCGTTCTGCAGATTGAGGAACTGGCGATAGTTCTCCATGGCCTTGTTGGCCCCGCCGCTCCTGGCCGGCGCGGGACTGACGTCCACGGATTGCGCGCTCAAGTCGCCGATCGTGGGGGCCGCGCCCGCAGGGCTCCTCGCCGCCATGGCCGGGGAGAACGCCGCCAGCAGCACGGCGCAGCGTAGCGCGGACGCGGGGCTGATCGGCCGCGTCATTTCGGCTCCGGGACCGGCGAGGGCGCCGGCGGCGGCGCCGGTGCCGTTGCGCCCTGGCCCTGATCGGCGCCGCGGTCGTAGATATCCGCGAGCGCGAAGCGCGCCTGTAATGCGTAGGCGTCGAGCCGCTGCTTTTGCGCACGCAGCTCCGCCTCCGCCACGCTCTCGAGATACTGATTCTGCTGCTCGGAAGCCTGTGCCAGCCGCTCGCGCACCGAATGAATGCGCTCGGCCAGTGCAGCGATGCGCGCCGCGAACTCGCCGGTGTCGTTCGGAACCGTCTGGCGCGCCTGCTGTACGCGCACCCAACGGTTCTGCAGTTCTTCGAGCGCCGCATCGAGCTCGCGCAGCGAGCGGCGCTGCTCGTAGTCGCGCGCCTTGAAGGCCGCATCGAGGCGCCAATACAGAACGCCCTTGATCAGTCGCAGTTTGTCGCGCGCCGCGTCGCGCTCGAGGCTTGGCGGCACGGCCGCGAGCTGCTCTTCCAGCCGAGCGACGTTGCCCCATTGCGCTCGTTCGTCCGGCGTGCCCAGCGCGGGGGCGTCGTTGCCGGTCTCGACGGCATCGAGCTGCGAGCCGACGGCGGCGCGCCGATCACGCAATTTCGCCGGTCTATCGCTGCCGAGCAGCGCGTCCGCGCGTGGCAGCCGTTCGGCGTAGGCGCGCTGCCGAGTCTCTATCATGGCAGCGAATGCCTGCATGCTGTCGTCCCAATGGCGCAGCGTGCTCGAGAGGTAAGACATGTCGCGATAGTTCTTCAGTCCCTCCTGAAAGTCGTTATCGGCCAGTACGGCGTACAGGTAGCGCGACTGCGGTGCGTTCGGCAAAGCCTTGAGCTGCCAGAACCATCCGTAGCGTGCATCCTTGTCCTCACCGAGCAGCTCGTCCAGCATGTGCCCTTCCTGGATATGCCCGATCGCGCCGTCGAGGTTGTCCGATTCGCTCGCAAATGAACTCAGCGCGCGCTCGTAGTAGTCGGCCGATTGCGCGCCGGCATTGAGCTTACCGAAGGCATATGGAACGGCGAGGAACGATTCCTGCACGGCCGCATCGAGCAAGTTGCGCTGTCGCAGTTCCAGCCAAGGCGTCAGCGCACCGCGATAATCGCCGAGCGCGGCGCGCGCCCAGCCGTCGCCGAGCAATGCGCGGCTCGAATACGGACCGTTCAGCCGCACGCGCTCCAGCGGTATGCGCGCCTTGTCGCTCTGGTCGGCCTGCAGATAGGCGAATCCCAGCGCCAGATTCGCCTTGTCGCGCAAATTCAACAGCTCTGCGCTGTCGGTATTGAGCGTGCCGACCGAGCTCAGAATCGGGTCTGCCTCGGCGAGTCGGCCGGCGCGCACCAAGGCGACGCCAAGATTGAAGCTCGCATAGGCCATCCAATCCGAGGAGCCGCGCCAGCCCTTGAGCAGCGCAATGGCGTCATCAAACCGCTGCTGGCGCATGAGCGCGTTGACCAGCAGATGCACTCGCTCAGCATCGAGCTCGCCGCCGAGTGGGCCCTGAATGCGACCGATCGCCTGTTCGGCGCGCTCGTAATAGCCGCGCTCGTACCAGATCTTCGCCAGATAGAACCATGCGCGGTTGCGCACCCCTGCGGGCACATTGTTGCTCAGCAGACGCTCAAAGCGCGCGCCGGCCTCGTTGTGCATCCCGAGCTGCAGATACAGCCCGCCGGCGAGCAGATCGGCATCGGCGGAGTGGTGCGGCATGCGCTGCCACTGGCTGAAGGCCTCGAGTTCCGTGAGTGCCTGGAGTTCCTGGCCGGAATAGAACTGAAACAGCACTTCGCCGTAATGCAGATCCTGCACGCGAATGCTCGGCAGCTTGTCGCGATCGCTCTTGCGCGCCGCCTGCGCCGGGGCCAGCGCGAGCGCGGCCAACGCCAGGCCCAAGGCGAATGCGTAGCGCCGGCCGCTCATGCGCGCCCTATTCCCAGTCCTTGATTTCAAATTCGGGTTGCTGCGCCCGCTCATGATCAGTGATCTTGAGCTCCAGGTACTTGGCGCCCACCCCCTTCTCGAAATGGATGCTGGCTGCACGCTGGTAGTAGCGCTCATGCGGCCCCTTACCTTTGAAGAACGCCACCAGCTCGTGATCGCCGGACTTCAGATTGCCGACATACAAGCGTTGCACGCCGCCCTTGAGCAGCGCGGCAACTTCGCGCGGTGTGTACAGATAGTTGCTGACGTCGTGGTTATCGACCTTCAGCGTGATCGAATCGAGCGCAAAGAAATCTCCCACGTCCATCGAGACGAACACCGCCACCTGGGTGTTGGCCGGAAACAGCAACTCCTCTTCGAGTACGAACAGATCCTTGTTCAGATCGACCACGTCCTTCTTGAGGTTCTGTATGCCCTCGTCGAGCGAGCGCGTCGTGCCGGTTGCATCTGCCGCTGGAGCGGCGGGCGCTGCGGCACCGCTGGAGGCATCCGCAGCGGCGGTCGATGGCGCTGCGACGGCATCGGCGGCGAGCGCCGGGGCGGTCAGGGGAACCACGATGAGCGGCCAAAGCATGCGCAACAGTCGGCGGGACATGGTGTTCATAGGAAACTGTTTCGATATGAAGGAATTCATGGGGCACCGAGCGTGTCGTCCAGCAGTGCGCGGATCTGCGCGACGTAGGACGGATCACCGGCGCGATCGTCGCTGTGCAGGTAGCGCACGACGCCGGAGCGGTCGATGAGCACGGTGGTTGGCAGGCGCTCTATTCCGTAGGCTCGGCTCACGAGCTTCGTCTGGTCGAGCAACAACGGGAAAGAAGTCGCATGGCTACGCGCGTAATCCACGGCTCGCTGCGGGTCGTCCTCGACGCTGACCGCCAGCACCACCAATCCCGAGGAGCGGTAGGTGCCGTAGTAGCGATCCAAAGCGGTCAATTGCGCGGCACACAGGCTGCATCGACTGCTCCAAAACGACAGCACCACGGGCTGGCCGCGGTACTCGGACAGTCGTACGTTGTTGCCGACCGCAGCCGGCAGTGCAAAGTCGGGTGCGGGCCGCGCGATCAACCCGGTCTCGGCCGCCGACGAATGCGCCGCGCCGGCCAGCCACAGGGCGCACAGAGCCCAGTGCCGCAGCCCTGAAATTTTCACAAATGGATGCTTCAGCCTCACTCGATCTCTCCACCTCCGGCGAGGACTCCACGGTACCGCCGCGAAACTTCCTGCTGATGATTTAACATTATCCGTCAATCGGCTGCGGATGGCTTGAGATCCAATCCACAGACCGGTCAGGTCGTGTCCCCCGGACGGAAATGGCTTAGAGCGCCGGCCTACGCGACTGNGTCGCGCCGACGCGCTTGAACCCCGATCACTGGCGGCGCGGGCTTGGGCGCGCCGGGCCGCGCGGCCCGGCCTACGCGCCCCGGCGCCTGCACAGCGCTAACGAATCGGAGCCAGAGCGATCAACGCGTCATAAGCGCTCGCGCTGCCGAGCCCGGTGCCGAGGCCGCTGGCCCACTGCAGCGTCTGAAACGCTCCGGCCTTGTTGTGCAGAGCCAGATAGTTCAGGACCACCGTTTCGGCCAGCAGATTGACCGCATTCGCGCCCGGGCTCGAAGTCGCGTTGACGTTGCCGTCGCTGGTGTAATTGCCAATCTGGTTACTGATCGTCGTCGGTCGGCCATTGGGGTTGTAGACCAGGAAGAACGTGGCCGCCGTGCTCTCGTTATCCGCCGTCCAGACACCCTTGCCGCGCCCTCCGGCCGAATTGTCGATGGCGCCGCTCGAGACGACCGAGCCGTCGGTAAAGACGTAGATCATGAGCGGCTGCTTCATGCGCGCCGCGTATTCCAGGCAGGCGCCGATGCACTGTCCAACCTCGAGATCGCGCATCTCGCCGGTGGCCCGATCGCCCGTGTGGTAATCATAGCCGCCCATCTCGATCGTGCCGGCGGAGGCGTAGCCGTTGACGACCATCTTCATGACCGCGGCCGTGGCCTGAAAATTCTGATCGGCCTGGTATTCCGCGGTCGTGAAGATGCCGCTCGGACCGACGATGTTGCTATCCAGGTCGGGGTTCAGGGTCGCGCTGGCATTGCCGTAACGATCCACCTGATCGGCAGCGCCGACGTAGCCGCACTGCACCAGGTCCTTGACCACGGCATCTTGCGTTGCCAGCAGCGTGTTGACCGCAGTGAGCTTGTTGGCGCTGATGCGTTCGATCGACTCGAGCACCAAGGTCGCATCGCTCTGGCTCAGCAGTCCCACGAGCTGACCGGTACTCACGAGCCCGGTCACATCCGAGGCTTGCGATACCTTGGTCGGCGGTACGGTGGGGTCGATCATGTAGGACGGCGCCGCCGAGTTGCCGCCCGACGTCGTGCTCTCGGTGCCGATCAGGGCCAGCAGATCGCCCTTGTTCCCGCCCGGCGGCGTCAACACCGCGTAACCGGACGAATAGATGCCGTACATCGGATTGTGCGGGTTGTTGCCGGTATCATTGACGCTGATTTCCGGCATGATCGCGCCGTTGACGTTGGCCGCCGTGCCGGCTGCGACGCGCTGCTTGATGCCGCGCAGGTAAGCACTGTCGCTGTGGAAGGCAAGGCCCAGACTCTGATCGACGAAGTTGCCGACGCCGACGGAAGAGTTCGGAATCATGTTGCCCGGCANTCCGAGCCGGTTGTAGCCCGCGGTTGTGAGGAAATCGAGCTGGCCACCCGGACCGCCGACCAGCACGTTCGAGCCGGCGACATTGCCGCCGCCGGCGAGATCGAAGCAGATGAAGGGAATCATCCCTGAGCCGGTGGTGATATCGCAGGGCGAAGCCTTCAGCGCGGCGATGTCCGGCGCCAGAGTCGCGTAGGCCTTGCGCGGATCGGCAAACAGACTGAACACCGAGAAGCCCGCTACCGTGGCCGCGCCGCGCACGAAGCCCTGCGCAAGGAATTCGCGCCGCGTGACCGGCCGCCGGTGATCCGCGTGGCGGAGCGGATCGTTGAGACCGAGGGGCCGCTTGCGTCTGATCTTCATGACTGTCGCCTCGTTTGAAGCCTTTACTTGATGAGCGTCGTCGCGCTGCCCAGCACCGTGGCACAGACCGCCTTGGTGATGGTCTGGGTGCGCGTCGACGTCTGCACGCAGGTCGGATCGCTGGCGCTGCAGTTGACCAGCTGGGTTATCAGACTGTAGAGCTCGGTGCGTATCTGCGGGTCGGTCGGCTGACTGGCCAGATTGCTGCCGACCGCCGGACTGTTGATCAGCGGCGTGATCACCAGATCCATGCCCGCATTGGTGCCGAACGCCTGCGCCGGGGACTGATTGAGATTGAGCCCGGGGAAGAATGCCGGCTCGAGCGTCGGATCATTGACCAGCGCGTTGCAGTACTGAATTGACAACTGCGAAATGCCGATCTCCTGCGACGGCAAGAAGCCCTGAATATTCGGCACCGTCGGCAGCTGCTGCTGCACGGTCAGATAGGTCGTGTTGATTGCGCTCAGGCCCGGCGACTCACCGGTGATGGCCGCATACGATGCGTTGATCTCGTCGTAGACGTGCAGACCGATATCGGCTGAGGGCGCCAGATCGGTCGGCGTCGCGGCGACCGGCGTCGGCGCCGTACGCACGTGCGAATGCGTGCCGATCTGATCGAAACTCAGGAAGAACAGATCCGATGCCGGGCCAAGCTGCATCGCGATGACGGTGCCCACGCTCGAGAGCAACTGGCCCGCGGTGGGCGAGTAGTTGGCGTCGGTGACCGAGGTGTTGAGCGTGGCATAGGCCTGGCCGACGGGCGCCTCCTGCCCATTGATGCCGAGATACAGGCCCTGGATGGGAATGGTTCCAGGCTGCGCCTTCGGATTCAGGCTGATGAACGTCGGCTTGTCGAACAGGTAACTGTAGTTGTCGTACTGACTGGCCGTGAACATGATGTAGCTCTGCGCGACGCCGGTCAGCGCGCTGACATCGAACAGCAGGTAGAACACCTGACCGACGCCGGCGGCGTAGTTCTCCTGGATCTGGGCGACGTTCAAGGCGCTCTTGTGGACCGCGGCGAAGCGGATCTCACCCTGCCAGGGTCGATCGTTCGTGGTCTCGTTGCCGAGCAGGATCGCAAAGGTGTTGTCCCAGTTGGCGAGCGTGCCGCCCGTTAACGTGTCCACATCACCCGTGAAATTGCCATTGACGTAGAGCTTTCGACCATTGGTCGGGTCATAGGTCAGCACGATGTGCTGCAGCGCCGCCTGCGCGTTCATGTTGGCGGCGGCCGTGGTCAGGGGCGGCGCCCCGTTGGCATCGCTGGCCGTGCTGCGCGCGTAGGCCTGATATTGCATGGCGTCCTGCGCCAGCGTGAAATTGCGCAGCGTCGTGCCACCAGAATAGCTCGCCATGAAGGCGTTGGTCTGCGTGACGTTGGCGGGCGCTGCCCAGAGCTCGAGCGAATACTGACCGCTGGCGGCGATCGCGCTGTAGAGCTTGCTGCTCGTGGCCGTGGACCCCTGTGCCTTGGCCCCACCGGTGCCGAAGATCAGGCCCCAGGCGCTGTCCCAGCTGGTATTGCCGGACAGCGTCAGGTTGATGGCCGGATCGACGCCACTGGTATCGAATGCGGTCGAGCCGGTACCCTCCTTGAACATCCAGCGCGCAATGGTATCGGCGTCGTAGCGATTGGCACCGGATGCGACGGTACCGGCATACAGCGTCAGCGCTCTGGAAACCACGAGCGTCGGATCGACCGGCGTGAGCGGCACCGCATTGGCGAATGCCTCAATCGCGGCCAGCATCGCCGCGGCGCTGCCCGCGCAATCGACCGGTCCGCCCGGAGTCGTCGCCCAGCAGTTGTGCGACTCAGTGTCCAGGCGTACATAAAACCGTGACAGGTTCGGCGTGTTCAGATTGATCTTGGGTTGTGCGGCTACATACGCCTGATCGACGTTGCTGCTGGCAAAATAGGGCGACTGCGGCACCGTGGCGTTCGGCGAATGGCAGCGCGAGCAGAATTTGGACAGCAGCGGATAAACGGTCGTCGAAAACAGCGTGGAGTCGGCCGGGAACTGCTTGGTGGGGCCAACGGCCTGATCCGCCGGGGCCGTGAGCTGGATCTGCGTCGTACCGCCGGCGCCGCCCGCGCCGCCGCCGGCCCAGTTTTGAATCCAGGTGGTCAGAATATCCGCACACGCCTGGGGGCTCGAGAGCCAGCAGTTGTGGCCGCCAGCCACCTTGACGACCATGGTCGATTGGTTGGGCTGCGTCAGGTTCACGACCGTGAGGGCAGCACTGTAGGCCTGGTTCACGTCATCCGCACGCGCGAACATCGGCGATTGCCCGCCGGCCTTGTGACAGCCGCCGCAGCGCGAGGCCATGTTGATGTTCTGCCACAGATTGACCTTGAACGCTTCGACATCGGCCGAGGCCGGGGCAGGACCGGCATACACCGAGGCCGCCGCGGTGGCGGTATCGGGGTTCTGCGTGGTTGGCACGCCTCCGGAGCAGGCAACCAGCCCCAGCAGTCCGAGCTGAAGCATCAGAATTCGTAGACGGAGCAGGATTCGGTTCACATCAGTCTCCCATGAGGGCAGGCGGTGAGCACCTAATTGCCCATGCAGTAAACTGCGGTCTCGGCGAAGACCTGCTTCATGTTGTAGCCGCCGGATTGGAAGTCGGCGACGATCTGCGCCGCGGCGCTGCGATCGGCCGCATTGCTCGGCGGCCGCAGGCAAACGGCCTGAAAGACCTTCTGCACCTGGCAATTGGCGAACGCCTGGCTGTTCTCGAGCTCCTGGCCCAGCGATTTCGCGCCGTTGCCGCTGCCGGCCAGCGCCGAGCTCCAGCCCAGCAGTGCATTGGGTCCCGAACGCCAGCGGTTCTGCCAGGAATCGTCAGGCGTTACGAATCCATCCGGGAAATTGCCGGTATTGATGTGGTACTTCGCCTGCGTCTGCCCTGGCGTATACACCAGCTGCAGCGCAACCGGATCGTAGTTGTAGTACGCAAAGGCCTGGACCATCGGGTCCATGGCGGAGTGGCAGCCGATACAATTGTTCAGGAACACGCGGCTGTCGCCGCCGGGCGAGCGGCTCACATCCTGTCGGATCCGGTCCGGCGGCCGCGTGATGTCCATGACCTGCGGCAGGTCGTTGCACAGGTGGTTGATCATCGTGAAGCGGAACATCGCGCGATTGGTACCGGCGATGAAAAATGCCGCGGACGCCGCCTCGGTGGTGATGACACCGGCCGTGGCCGCGGACGGGATGCCGGTGAGCGAGGATTGCGTCGTGGCGACCAGCGCCGTCTTGAGATCGACACCGTTGTCATCGAGATATAGATAATGATTGTTGTTGGAAGGCGAGTACGGCGGCGCGCCGCTGACGTTGCCGATGTACAGCAGATCGGCCGACAGCACGGTGTTGAACGGTACATTGTCGCGGATCATGCCGATCACCGTGGCGGTGTAGTCGTTCAACGGCACGAAGGCCGACTGCGCCCGATTGGTGGCGGGGGAAATGAAGTTGCGCAGCGTCACGTTGTAGAAGCCGCTGTTGTTCATCGCCAGCTGCGCCGCACCCTGCGGATTGCCACCGCTGATCAGCGTCGCCATTTGCGCCGTCACGGCGGCGCTCGGCGGCACGCCCGCCAGACGGTTGTGCATGCGCACGGCCTGCTCGTTCGGGCCGGCAACGAGCGGCATCATCGGCTGCAGGCCGAGCAGTGTCGCGAGCGTCATCGCGATCGCGTGCCGCGCAGCGCCGTTGGACTTTCCTGCTGTTCCCATCGTCGCTCCCTGGTGCAAAATGTCTTTGCACAGTGCGAGCGACTATACGCAGCGGGCAAATCAGCCGTAATGTCTCAAGACACAGACATCAGAACTGATTACGTATCAAGAATTATAGTTTGGCGTGTAAGGTGCGAAAATTGAGACCAACATCACATCGCGCGAACACGCCAAAGCATGAACTTCTCAACGATGCAGCACGGAGTTCTTGCGGTAATGAGACGTAACATTTGCGCACTGGGTATCGCGCTTGCGGCAGTGGCCATCGCTGCCTGCAGCAGCCGCGGCAATATCAGTCTTGGCAGCGGTCAGCCGTCCGGCGGCCTGAACGTCGACTTCGCCATCGCCTACATCAAGCGTGCAATTCCCGCCGACGCCGCTGACCTCGCGCAGCTGCGCGCCAAGGACGATGTCACGCTGCCGCGCAGTTATTGGACCAAAGCGGATGTTTATCTGCGCAGCAGCGCGAGTCCCACCGGCGTTGAGACGAACATCACCACCGGCGTCACCGGCAGCGACTTCTGGGATGCCAAAGATCTCGATGTGTCTCCCGACGGCACGCTGCTGATCTTCGCAATGCGCGGTCCGATCAGCGCCAACCAGCAGGACTTCGCGCCGCCAACCTGGCACATCTGGCAATACAGCGTGCCCAATGCGACTCTGACGCAGCTCACGGGTACCAGCATCGACACCCAACCCAACGCCAATGACGTCGGGCCGCACTACTTGAGTGATGGTCGTATCGTCTTCTCATCGACGCGCCAGGTTCAATCGCGCGAGGTGCTGATCAACGAAAGCGGCGTCGGCGAGAACGTGCAGCCGTTCGAGGCGCAGACCGAATCGCTGAACACGTCGGATTTTCTGCTGCACGTCATGAATGCCGACGGCACCGGCATCCATCAGATCTCCTTCAATCCCAGCCACGATATCGATACCTACCTCATGGCGAGCGGCCGCATTCTCTACAGTCGCTGGGACGACACCGCGGGCCGCACCGGTGGCAGCGCCATACATCTCTACAGCGTCAATCCCGACGGCAGCGACGTGCAGCTGCTCTACGGCGCCCAGAGCCATGACACCAGCAGCACCAATCCATCGAACGCCGCCGCGTGTCCGCAGGGGCTGAGCTGCACGGTGCAGTTCCTGAACCCGCGCCCCATGCAGAACGGCAAAGTGCTGGCGCTGGTGCGTCCCATTACGGGCGCCGACTTCGGCGGCAACCTCGAGGTCATCGATGTCAACGATTACGTCGAGGACAATCAGTCGGCACCCGATACCGGCTATCCGACATCGACCAGCGCCGAAGTGGCCGCCACCGGCAACGATGTGCGCACACAGACCGCCAACGGCGCGCCGGTACCCTCGCCGGGCGGACGCTTCAATTCGGCCTTTCCGCTCTGGGACGGTACCAACCGGGTGCTGGTGAGCTGGGGCCAGTGCCGGCTGCAGGATGCCACCGGCACGCTCCTGGCCTGTACCGCCGCCAATCTGGCACTGGCGAATTCGAGCAATTCGAGTCTCACGCTGGCGCCGCCGCTGTACAGCGCTTGGTTGCTGAACTTCAACAACGGCACACTCATGCCCGTGTTCAGCCCCGTTGAAGGGCAGATGATCAGTGACATCGTCTCGCTGCAGCCGCGCACGGTTGCGTGTACCGGCACCGCTACCTGCCCGGTCGACAGCACCGTGCCGAGCACCTTCGATCCCGCCTACGGCATTCTCGACATACGCAGCGTCTACGACCGCGACGGCGTCGCCGCCGGGCTCGGTTCGAACGCGAGTCTGAGCGCCGTGGCCATGGCGAGCGCTGCCAGCCGGCCGGCGCGCTTCCTGCGCATCGAAAAGGCGGTGGCATTCGGCGATCCGCAGCTCAAAGACGGCTTCCCCAAATTCGATCGCAACATCGCGCTCAGCGGCTCGGTCGGCTACATGCGCCAGCTGCTCGGCTACGTCCCAATCGAACCCGACGGTTCGGTACGCGTGATGGTGCCGGCCAACGTCGCCTTTCAGATCACGGTGCTCGATGCCAATGCGCGCGCACTGCCGGGCTTTCCGCGCCATACCGCATGGCTGTCGGTGCAACCCGGGGAAGTACTGAGCTGCAACGGCTGCCACACGCCGCAGGCGAGCAACGTCATCACCGCCAGCGATGGCCTCACCGTGGAAGTCAGTGGCCGCTCGCATGGACGAGACCAGCTGTTCACCGCGCTCAACAGCGGCGACGGCTCGAGCTTTACCGCCGCCGGCAACGGCAGCGTCGCCACCCTCACGCTTTGCCCGGGCGCAACCATGGCACAGGAGCTCATCGGCGCCACCAGTTGCAACAACAGCTCGACGGCAGCCTATAGCGCGGCCTCGATCAGCAAGGATGTGATTTTCAACGATGCCTGGGGCGATGGCAATACCAATCCGACCGGGCCGAACGCGCCGATCTCGTATACCTACAGCGCGCTGACGAGCAACCTGCCGATCGCAGCGGCATGCGAGAGTGTCTGGTCGGGGTATTGCCTGAGCATCATCAATTATCCGACGATCATTGATCCGCTTTGGAGCGTGCAACGTTCCACCGCCAGCCTGCCGAATGGGGCGGCGACCTGCACCGATTGCCATACCGCGACGCGCAAGGTCACAACCGGAGGGGTCACCGTACCGGTACCGCCGGACGGCAACCTGCAACTCGATGCCGATCCGGCGCAAAGCACCTCAGCGCAGTTGCGCGCCTATACCCAGCTCGTAGACACTCATGACGTCCTATCACTCAATGCCACCAATCAGTTGGTAGACTCTGGGGTGACGGTGCCGGGGTCGATAGCCGCCGGTAGCGCCGCGGGCTCGTGCTTTTTCCAGACGATCACCGGCGCGAAGCTCGGCTGCAGCGTCACGGGCACGGTGAATCACGCCGGGTTCATGACCGCAGCGGAGCTGCGGCTGTTGTCAGAGTGGGTCGATATTGGAGCGCAGTATTACAACAACCCCTTCGACGCGCCGCTGGCCAACTAAGGTCGCCCCACTGCTCGCCGCCCTGCTGCTGCCGCTGCTGCTGGCGGCGGCACCGGCGTGCGCGCGCGACTATCTGCAGCTGTTCGTCATGCAGCCGTATCTGGAGCTGCACACCGGGCCAGGCCGTGGCTACCCGGTCACGCAGGTGGTGGCGCGCGGCGAAGCCGTGGATGTGCTCATGCGGCGCACGGAGTGGTTCAAAGTCAGGACCGAGCACGGCATCGAAGGCTGGGCGTACGAGGGCGACCTGGTGCGCACGACGCTGGCCGATGGTAGTGCGTTTCAGATCAATCTCGGCGATCGCGCGGGCTTCGCCTCCCATCGCTGGGAGAGCGGTGCCTTCGGCGGTGCCTACGAGGGCGCGACGCTGATCTCCGCCTATCAGGCACTATCCCTGACCGATCATCTGAAGATCGAGCTTTCGGGTTCGCAGTTCATCGGCAATCTGTCCAACGGCTATCTGCTCGATATCGGCTTCAGCCACGTATTCATGCCCAACTGGCGCTTGTCGCCGTTTGTGACGCTCGGCGGCGGCTATGAGCGGGTCGAGCCCAAACCCACCCTGGCGCAACCTTTGAGCTCCAGCAACGAAACCGCGTATGTCGGCGTGGGCGTGCGGTGTTACCTGGCCCGCCGCTTGTTTCTGCGTGGAGAATTGCGCGGCCATGAGGTCTTTACGAACCAAAATAGCAACGAGGTCAAGAACGAATGGAAACTCGGATTTGCATTCTTTTACTGAGCTTCGTTGCGCTCGGTTGTAGCGGCTGCGCCCTGTTCCACCGCCAGCCCAAGCCGGACGCCAATGCGCACGCGGCGGACTCGAGCGCGCAGACGTCGCCAGATAGCGACAGCTCGCCTCCGCCGAGCGTCATCGAACCGCAGGTCGAACGCCGCAGCGTCAAGGTGCCGAGCATTCGTCCCAGCAATATCGAGCTCGGGGCCTATTACGGCGAGATCTCGATTCAGGATTTTGGCTCGCAACCGGTGGCCGGCCTGCGCCTCGATTATCATATCAGCGAGGATTTCTTTGCCGAGGCGGTCTACGGCCGGGCCAAGGCCGGCGAGACCAGCTTCGAGACGCTCAGCAACATCCAGCTGCTTTCCGATGCTGAGAGGCGCTTCACGTATTACAACCTGTCTCTGGGCTACAACTTGTTCCCGGGCGAGGTCTTTATCGGTCGCAATCTCGCCATGACCAGCGCCTTCTATATGATTGGCGGTCTAGGCAGCGTCAAATTCGCCGGCGATCAGAACTTCACGGTGAATTTTGGCGCCGGTTTTAGGGTGCTGCCCACGGATTGGCTGGCATTGCACATCGACGTACAGGACCTGGTCTTCAGATCCGACGTCACGGGCGTGGAGGAGCTGAAGAACAATCTTCAGGCCACCATCGGTGCGACCGTATTCTTCTAGACGCTATCGGCGCCTCAAGGGCGCGCACGGTGACGACGGAGTCAGACATGAAACCAATGATATTCGGGCATCGAGCGATTCACGCGGCGCGCGCTCTGGCATTAGGCCTGGCGCTGGCGCTGAGCGTTACGGCTTCGGCCGCAGCCATCGCTCCCGGCGCCCCGGCGCCGTCGTTTCAGCTGCATTCATCGGCCAGCACCGACCTGTCTCTGGGCGATTTGAAGGGCCAGGTCGTACTGATCAACTTCTGGGCGAGCTGGTGCGGACCCTGCCGGCAGGAAATGCCGGTGCTCGAGCAGCTGTACCGGAAATACAAGGCCGCCGGCTTCACGCTGCTGGGCGTCAATGTCGAGCCCAAATCCGCCGATGCGGAGGGTTTCCTGAAGTCCACGCCTGTCTCGTTTCCAATACTGTTCGACCCGGACAGCAAGGTCAGTAGGCTATACGAGGTGTCGGGCATGCCGAGCACCGTGATTCTCGATCGCACCGGCAAAGTGCGCTATGTGCATCACGGCTACAAGCCCGGCGAAGAAAGCGAGTACCTGGATCAGATTCGGAGCCTGGTGCGAGAGTAGTCATGACGCGGCGTGGCGTGGGATTGCTCGCAGTGGTGGCGACGGTGGCGGCCGGGCTGCTGTGCGGCTGTTCGCCCTTGCAGCCCTGGGTCAAGCCCTACGAGCGCGAGCATCTGGCGGACCCGATCATGTCGTTCGACCCTAACCCCGTCTCGGACACCTATCTGGACCATGTGTTCGAAGTGCGCGAGGGCGCGCGCGGGGCGACCGGCAGCGTCGGCGGCGGCTGCGGCTGCAACTAGATGGGCTGGCGTTCGCGCATGCGGCCCCGAACCGTCACGGCGACGCTGTTTGCACTGACTGCAGCCAGTCACGCCGCGGTCCTGCCGGACGATCGCGCCGATCTGCTCTGGCACGATTGGGACGGCGGCGGTGTCACGGTCCAAGGCCCGTCGATCCTGGTGCGCAAGAGTGTCACCGATTCACTGTCGCTGGCGGCGAACTACTACGTCGACATGATCTCGAGCGCCTCAGTCGACGTGCTGTCGACCGCGAGCCCCTATAAGGAGACCCGCAAGCAGGGCAGCTTGAGCGCCGACTATCTGCACGGCAATACGACCTACAGTCTCGGTTACATCGAAAGCAAGGAGCCCGATTACGTGGCCAAGACCGGTTTCTTCTCGATCAGCGAGTCCATGTTCGGCGACCTCACGACCGTCTCTTTCGGGTACACGCGCGGCTGGGACCGTGTGGGCGAGGACCTGCATCAGAACGGGCTCGTTTCCACGGTCTGGGTCGGAGACGCTGATCACCGCAATTGGCAGGCAAGCCTATCGCAGATCCTGACGCGCAATCTGTTGCTGGGCGTGAACTTCGAGACCGACGAGAGCGACGGCTATCTGCAAAGCCCTTATCGCTCCGCGCGCTACGTCAATCCGGAGGGCCTGGTACAGACCGAACCTCAGGTGACGCCCAATACCCGCACGGGCAACGCCGGCTCGTTGCAGCTCAAGTACTACCTGCCCTGGCACGCCGCATTGGACGGCAATTATCGTCTATACCACGATACCTGGGGAATACTTGCGCACACAGTGGGCGCCGGCTACACCCAGCCCGTATCCACCGATTGGACCCTCCGTGGCAGCGTGCGCTACTACCGACAGAACGCCGCGACTTTCTACAGCGACCTGTTCCCGTTCGAGGACTCGCAGAACTTCATGTCCCGGGACCGGGAATTGGCCCAGTTTCATGATCTGACGCTCGGGGTCGGGGCCAGCTGGCTCTTCCACCCCGGCTGGCCGCGCTGGATCGAAAAGGGCACGTTGAATCTGAGCTACAACCGGCTGCATATCGCCTACGACGACTTCCACAACTGGCTCGTGGGCGGGCCGCCGGGCGGTGTGCCGCTCTACGCCTACGACGCCAGCGTCACACAGTTCTTTATTTCCTTCTGGTACTGAACGATCATTCGCCTCCTTGAGTCCATCGCTGCGGAGGCGATTTATGAACCGAGTTCTTTTGCCGATCGTACGGCTGGGCGCCGCGGCGCTGCTGGCATTCCTGCCCCCTGCCTTTGCGCAGACAACCGAACCGAGCCGCGAGGATGCGCGGCTGATCACCTCGACCCAGGTGCTCGAGGAGCTGCGGGCCACACCGGACCAGAACGTGCCCGACTGGCTCATGCAGCGCGCCTATGGAGTCGCGGTCATTCCCGAGGTCATCAAGGGGGCTTTCGTCTTCGGCGGCCGCTACGGCAGCGGCGTGCTGACCGTGCGTGACGCGGCGGGCCGGTTCAGCAACCCCATTTTCATCACGCTGGCTGGCGGCAGCGTCGGCTGGCAGGTCGGGGCGACTTCGACCGATGTCGTGCTGGTTTTCGTGACGCAGCGTAGCGTTGAGCACTTCGCGCTCGGCAAATTCACGCTCGGCGCCGACGCTTCGGTCGCCGCCGGCCCCGTGGGCCGCCAAGGAGAGGCCGCCGCCGGGATCCACGCCGAGATCTATTCCTATTCCCGCTCGCGCGGGTTGTTCGCCGGGGTCGCTCTCGACGGCACCGTGATCGCCTTCGATCGACGTGCCAACAATGCCTTCTATCACAGCGAGGAAGTCACCACCACGGAGATCACCGCTGGGAAGGTCACCTCGCATTCGGAATCCGGACGGCGTTTTCTAGCTGCCGTGGCTACCAGCGCCAACGGCTCCGGCAGCGAGCCGGCGGGCGCGGGCAGCACGTCAGGCTCGTCCGCGCCACCGGTGCCGCCGCCTGCGCCGGCTCCCTCGGGAGCCGTGAAAACTTACCCCATGGAAGACGCGCAGCCCGGCACCGAGCCGAAATGACGCTCACAACAGCGTGTTGATCGGCCAGGAGCGCCGCCGAGACCCTCGGCGGCAGGGCCGCCTGCGGCACACCCACGGCACCAATTCCGTCACGCCGCTGAGCGAACCGAGCGCCCAGCACAGCATGGGCGCCAGCGACAACCCCGGCGCGCCGCGCCGCGCCTCGATCATGGGGTATCCCATGAAGGCCGTGTTCCCCAGCCCGCACCAGCGCAGGCAGTGCCACATCGATGACCCAGCAGTTCAAGGACTGCGCCAAGCCCGGCGGCGGCCGGCACGGCTGGTGCCTTTCGGCTAGCATTCTCACTGGCGACCGCGCCGACGCACGAAGACCGCCTTGTTGCCATGCCAACCCCCGCGCTCAAAGCCGCCCGCCTATGCAAGCGCTACGGCGATCTCAAGGCCGTGGACGATGTGAGCTTTGCGGTCGGGCACGGCGAAATCGTCGGCCTGCTGGGACCCAACGGCGCCGGCAAGACCACGACGATCAACATGGTTCTCGGCGTGCTGCAGCCGAGCTCCGGCACGATCGAGATCGAAGGCATCGACATTGCCAGCCACCGCTCGCAAGCCCTGGCGCACACCAACTTTGCAGCCGTCTATGCCACACTGCCGGGCAATCTCACCGTGCAACAGAACCTGCGCTTCTTCGGCCTGCTGTACAACGTCGCACGGCTGGATGAGCGCATCGATGCGCTGCTGGCGCAGTTCGACCTCGAGCATCTACGCCATACGCGCTGCGGTGTGCTGTCCTCGGGCGAACAGACGCGCCTGGCGTTGGCGAAAGCGCTGTTGAATGCACCGAGCCTGTTGCTGCTCGACGAGCCGACCGCCTCGCTCGATCCTTCGGCCGCGGACCTGATTCGAGGGCGGATCCGCGCGATGGCGAACCTCGGCCGCTGCGGCATCCTCTGGACCTCGCACAATATGTACGAAGTCGAAGAGACCTGCCATCGGGTGCTGTTCGTTTCGCACGGCAGGATGCTGCTCGAGGGCAATCCGAAGACCTTGCCGGGCGAGCACGGCGCCGGTTCGCTCGAAGAGCTGTTCATCCATCTTGCGCGTGAACCGCTCGAGCGCAATCGGCACGCACCGTGAAGCTGCGCCCGATCGCGGCCATTGCGCTGCGCCAACTCTATCTGATGCGCAGCAGTCCAGTGCGGGTGCTGCCGATGATCGCCTGGGTTGCGGTCGACATCGTGCTCTGGGGCTTCATCGCACGCTACTTGAATAGCGTGACTGCCACCGGCATCAATTTCGTGGCGAGCCTGCTCGGCGCGGTGTTGTTCTGGGATTTCTTCACGCGCGTCATGCAAGGGGTCACCATGGCGTTCTTCGAGGACGTATGGTCGCGCAATTTCATCAATGTGTTCGCCTCGCCGCTGCAGATCTCGGAATATTTGAGCGGGCTGGTACTCACCGGCATCGCCACCAGCCTCGTAGGACTGCTCGTCATGCTGATCATCGCCACGGTAGTCTTCGGCTTGCCTTTCGCGACTTTAGGATTGCTGCTGGTCCCTTTCCTGCTGGTGCTGTTTCTATTCGGCATCGCGCTCGGCGTGCTTGCCAGCGCGATGGTGCTGCGCTTCGGTCCGGCCTCGGAATGGCTGGTATGGCCGATTCCAGCGCTGCTATCCCCATTTGCCGGCGTGTTCTATCCGCTCTCGACCTTGCCGCCGTGGATGCGTGGCATCGGCCATTTGCTGCCGCCGTCGTACGTGTTCGAGGCCATGCGCTCCTTCCTCGCCGGCCGCAGCTACAGTGTTCAGGCGCTGCTCGCCGGCATCGCTATGGCCGCGCTCTACGTGATGCTGGCAGCCTGGGGATTCGCCGGCGTTCACCGCTATGCCGTGCGCAGTGGCCTGCTGGCACGCTATAGCGCCGAGAGCGTAAGCTGAAATGGATAATGTTGCGCTCTACCTTGCGACCACGCTGATCTGGGGATCGACCTGGCTGGTCATCAAATTCCAGCTCGGTCTGGTCCCGCCGATCGTGTCGGTGGTCTGGAGATTCGCGCTTGCGGCACTGCTGCTGCTGCTGTATTCGCTTGGGCGCGGCAAATCGCTGCGCTTCTCGCTACGCGATCAGGCTTGGATTGCGCTCCAAGGCGTGCTGATGTTCGGGCTCAACTACATCGGCGTTTATCTGTCGGAGCAGTACCTGACCTCAGGCCTGGTCGCAGTCGTCTTCTCGCTGGTGGTATTCCTGAATGCGCTCGGCATGCGGGTGTTCTTCCGATTGCCGATCCGAGGCGGCGCGGTGTTGGCCGCCACGCTCGGTGTCAGCGGCGTAGCGCTGATCTTCGGGCGCGACCTGCTGGCCATCTCGAGCAGCGGCGGTGAGCTGCGCGGCCTGCTGCTGGCCCTGGCCGCTACCGTCTCTGCTTCTCTCGGCAACATGGTCGCGACCCGCAATTATCGGCACCGCCTGCCGATCATGCAGCTGAACGCGTGGTCGATGCTGTACGGTGCGCTGTTCGTCGCCGGCATAGCGCTGCTCAGCGGCGAGCGCTTGCAGTTCGATACCTCGTGGCGCTACCTCGCTTCGTTGCTGTATTTGTCATTGGTCGGCTCGGCGCTGGCCTTCGGCGCCTACCTCACGCTCATGGGACGGATCGGAGCCGACCGCGCCGCTTATACTGCGGTTGCAATCCCGATCGTGGCCCTGCTGCTGTCCACGGCGTTTGAGGATCTGCGCTGGCGTCCCGAGACCTTCAGCGGCGTCGCAGCCTGCGTCGGCGGCATCGCGCTGGCGCTGCGGCGCCGTCCGGCTTAGGGCGCGGCGGCCCCAAGACCATGGCAGCCGCGATCATCCTCGCCCTGACGCTGTGCATGAGCCTGGTGGGACTGTGGTTCGCGCCGCGCATCATCGAGTGGAATCTGTTTCGGCCGTACTGGTTCCTGCCTCGACGGCAGTACTGGACTGCCATAGGCAGCGCGTTCGTGCACGCCAGTCTTTCGCACCTGCTGTTCAACTGTCTGACGTTCTGGTTCTTCGCCTTGCCGCTCGAGCGCGTGATCGGCTCAGCGCGCTTCGCGCTGCTCTACCTCCTTGGTCTCGCGGCCAGCGATACCGGCACGTACTTCAGACACCGCCTGGAGCCTGATTACGCCTGCCTGGGCGCCTCGGGCGCCATCCTGGCGGTGCTGTTCGCCTCGATCGTCTACTTTCCTCGTCAATCGATCGTGATACTGCCGATCCCGTTGCCGATTCCGGCTCCGATCTTCGCGGTGTGCTACCTGCTCTACAGCTTCTACGCGAGTCGCCATCCACAGGGCCGCGTCAACCACGAGGCGCATTTCAATGGCGCGCTGGCCGGCTTGGCGTTCGTGGCATTGACCGATCCATCCGCCTGGCGGCGCGCTTTGCAGGCGTTGCAGTAGTCGCGCGCCGGCGCGCGCTCAATCTCGGTGAGATCGCCGTCGCCGTCGCGTTGACGCCTCGCAGCCCTCTGGCCTACAGTAGATTGTTCGATGAAAAATTATCGATAATCGATTGTTCTCCACCATGGATGAACTGACCGCGAAGCTGCACAGTCGACGCCATTTCATCCAGCTCTCCGCCCTGGTTGGAGGCGGCCTGGTACTGGGCATCGAGCTGCAAGCTGCAGGTGCCACGCAGACATCGCATCTGCCGCCGCGCGCCGCGGCAGCGCTGAACGCCTATGTGCGCATCGACAGCCAGGGCCGCATAACGCTGGTCATGCCGAAGGTCGAAATGGGTCAGGGCACCTACACCTCGCTGCCGATGCTGATCGCCGAAGAGCTCGAGGTCGAGTTGGATGCCGTCACGGTCGAGCCGGCGCCGCCGGATCCGACCGTCTATGGAGTCGATGGTGATCAGTCCACGGGTGGATCGACTTCGATTCGCGATTGCTGGCTGCCTTTGCGTAAGGCCGGTGCGGCT
>JGI12269J14319_10000261_pt1 | contig 50352 bp, 46 predicted proteins | sample PeaSoiSIISIP2007_FD_14319 | JGI IMG/M metagenome (IMG submission 14319)
GGCTTGGCCGAGACGCCGGCGGTGTAGAGCGGCGGGTGCTCGAGCAGCCAGACGAGCTCGCTCGCGCGCCCCTCGGCGATCGCGGCGGCCCGCGCCTCCATTGCCGCGACCGCCTCGAGATACCCCACCCGCCCGGGGGAAACCGCCCAGCCGGCGGTGCGCCCGTCGGCGCGGCCAAAGGGCGCAATGGTCGCCGCGCTGCTTAACGACCGGTCAAGCATGATGACGGCAATGTGGCCTGCGATCCGGCCAAAGCAATGGCCGGCGCGTCAGTGGGGTCGTTCTCTTGAACCAAGTTAGCGCCGTCAACGTGGAGATATCCGTCGTCCTGGGCCGCTCGGTCCTGCCGATGCAGCAACTCTTGCGCATGGGCCGTGGCGCCGTCATCCCCCTCGACGCCAAGGCCACGGACGAGGTGTGGATCCTCGCCAACAATCACCCCGTCGCGCGCGGCGAGATCATGATCAGCGACGACAAGATCGCCATCACGGTGACGCGCGCCGCCAACGTCTACGACTTCATGGCCGGCGGCTCGGCCTAGGGCGAGTCCGGGCGCAAGAGCTCGGCTTGCGCTGCTTCCTGCGCGTCCAGTTCCAGTTTGCGGAAGTGCGTGCGGACCTCGGTCGTCAGGCCGAACTCCATCAGCTGGTCGCGCGCCGGTGTGTAGGCGGGCCAGGCGGGGGCGCCGGAGCACGTCGGGACGCCGGCCTTGGCGAAAGCCACCCAGCACGAGTGCATGAGCGCAGCGTGGTCGCGATCTTCCTGAACGATTTCAGATGAATAGTTTGGGACGATCATCTGCGTATCGAAAACGTAGGTGTTCTCAGAGGTGTGGTTCGCGCCCGGGAGCTTTCCGCGCCGCACCGCGCGCACGTAGGAGAAGTCGTACAGCCACGTCGGCGCCTTGGCCGACTGTCGCGCGGCGAGCCAGCGCGCTGGCGCGCCCATCATCGCGTCGCCGAACATCGCCTGCGCCAGCTTGGCGTCGTCGCTGGCGTCGCCGGCGTAGGCCGCCTTCAGCTCTGGCGAGGCGGCGGCGAGATAGGATGCGTAGGCCGTCGGCGGCAGCAGCGACGCCTCCCAGCTGTTAGAGCCGATGATCAGTGGGACGGGCGCCTGGCGACCGCGGGCGAAGGCCTGGGTCGCGTTCTCCCGCATCAGCCGCCCGTCGACGACGGGTCCGTAGCGTCCGCGCGCGGGGACTAGCTTGTCGACTGGCAGCGCACGGAGCTGCGCAGCCGTTGCGTCGGCGGGCAGGCCCAGGCTCTTGGCCAGCGCCACGCCGTCGGTCTCGGCCTCGGCCAGGGTCACCGGCGCGCTCCAGCCCAGCCCGGACTGCACGGTCGCCTTCTCGAACAGGCCGCGCGCGGCCGGCGTCGCCATCAGCGTCAGCACGTCCCAGCCGCCCGACGACTCGCCGAAGATCGTCACGTTGTGGGGGTCGCCGCCGAACGCCTTGATGTTGCGCCGGACCCACTTCAGCGCCGCGATCTGGTCCATGAGCCCGTAGTTGGCTAGGGGCTGGTCCTTTGGCGCTTCCTGGGTCAGGGCCGGATGGGCAAACCAGCCCAGCGCGCCCAGGCGGTAGTTGACGGCCACCAGCACCACACCGTCGCGCGCGAAGAAGCGGCCGTCGTTCGGCGCGATTGAGTTCGCGCCGGCGGTGTTGCCGCCGCCGAAGATCCACACCATCACCGGCGCGTCATGGGCGGGTGCGTTATGAGCGCCTATCGGCGCCCAAACGTTGAGGGTCAGGCAGTCCTCACTGGTCGGGCCTGCGTAGCCCCCGCCGTTGTACCGTCCATCAGGATAAACCACCTGCGGGCAAGCGGGACCGAAGGTGGTCTCGTCACGCATTCCGGCCCAGTGAGCCGCTGGCTGGGGCGGCCGCCAGCGCAACGGGCCGACCGGCGGCGCTGCGAAAGGGATGTCCTTGAAGACCAGCACCCCGTCCTCGGTCGCGCCGGCGACCACGCCTGAGTCGGTGCGCACGGGAGAGAGACGCTCGGCGAACACGACATGACCGGGGCTCGAGTCCTGGGCAATGACCAGCGGGGGGGCGAGGAGGCCGGTGCCCAGCAGTCCGACGAGAACGACGAAGAGGCGTTGCATACCTGCTTTCTCCTAGTCCGGTTTCGTTACAGCGCGTCCAGGAGGCGAGCCAGTCCGTTGATGCGCGCGGATCTAGCGGCTGGGCGTCAGCGGGCCGGCAGCGATCGGGAGACGGACGAAGGTCTCTCGGAACAGGACGGTCGCGATGGCCACGCCCAGGACCAGGAGCACCGCGCCCTGGAAGCCCAGCCGGCCGCTCGTGTAGATCATCGCGATCACGAGCAGGCCGATCAGGTAGCCGCCCCAGCGGTCGAACAGCCCGCGCACCTGGACGCGCCGGCGGTCCTGCGCGGTCTGCGCGCCTGGCGCGGGCGCAGCCAGGGTCCGGCCGGCGCGGATCGCCTCCACCTTCGGGTTCATGATGCGAAACCACAAGGGAGGGATCATGGCGGTCAGGTACATCGGGATCAGGCCGCCCGGCAGCATGGGCTGGCCGTCGAGCACGCGCAGGGTGTCGTAGCGCCGGCTGGCGTTGCGGTGATGCTCGGAGTGGCGTCCGAGATTGAGGAAATAGTAGCCCGAGAACCGCGTCTCCCAGTTCCAGGCGTGCATGACGTCGGGGCGCTCGTAGCGCCCGGGCGCGATCTCTTTCCGCTGCAGGCCGTAGTGCTGCATGTAGTTGACCGTCTCGAGCGAGAAGATGGCGACCGCGCTCTGGATGGCGACGGCGATCATGCCCGGCGCGCCACAGATCAGGTACGCGCCGGCGTAGTAGGCGCAGACGAGGACGAGATAGCCCAGCATGCGATTCTGCAGGCTGAGCCAGCCCCGACCGCGCGCTTTCAGCCGCTTGACCTCGATTGCCCAGGCGCTGCGCAGGCTGCCGAGGATGCTGCGCGGCAGGAAGGCATAGAGGCTCTCGCCCAGGCGGGCAGACGCCGGGTCGACCGGCGTCGCGACATTGATGTGATGACCGAAGGGATGCTCGATCGAGAAATGCGGATAGGTGACCGTGATGAGCAGGAAGTCGCCCAGCCAGCGGTCGAAGCGAGAGGGCCGGTGCATGAGCTCATGGGCGACCGCGATCCCCATCGTGCCATAGTAGAGGCCGACGAGGAGCGCGAGCACGGCCAGATCGATGCCGACGGCATGTCTGCGCCAGACGCAGTAGAGCATCAGCGCCTGGATGAAGACGAACTTCGCGGCCAACAGCCGCGGCGCCCAAGCATATTCGGCCAGCGGCCGCTCGATGTCGCTGGCGGCGTTGATGCCGTTCGGGACGACCCCGCCGATGAGGTCCATCGTCACCGGCAGCACGAAGGCCGCCGCCAGATAGAGCAGCGTGCGACTGGTCTGGCTCAGCGTCAGCGTCGGCAGGCTGTTGGCGAACCACAGCGCCGCGGTGAACGGCAGGAACATCAGCGCTCGCCGAAGGAAGATCGCAATCGCGCCCATGACAATCCCGGAACCGTCGCGCAGGGGAGGGGGCGGAAATCGGATGGTCGTTCCGACCCGACCGCTCGCCTTGGCGGCGACCTATCACGCTCGACGCACGGCGTCGACCGAGAGGGGACCCTGCATGGCGCGCCGACGGTCGTCGCCTTCCCAAACATCTAGGCATTTGCTAACCCCCGCGCCTCGCTGACGAGTGCGGTCGTGGCGGAATTGGTAGACGCGCAGCGTTGAGGTCGCTGTGGGGCAACCCGTGGAAGTTCGAGTCTTCTCGACCGCACCATCCTGCTTCGCCCTGCGGGCTTCGCAGGACGAGGCATTGGCGCTGAAGGGCGAAGTAGGATGCCCTGCGAAGCCTTGGCGCAGCAGGGCTGTCGGCCTCCGGGAGGCCCGTCGCTGCATTACGTCTACCTTCTCACCAGCCTTTCGGTCCCTTCCAAACGCTATGTCGGTATCACTTCCGACCTTCGTTCGCGGGTCGTCGAGCACAACAGCGGCAAGTCAGCACATACGGCGAAATATAGACCCTGGCGGCTGGTGACCTACGTCGCCTTCTCTGACCGAAGACAGGCGGAGTCCTTCGAGGCGTACCTGAAGTCCGGATCCGGTCACGCGTTCGCCCGCAAACGATTGTGGCCCGCAAGTTGACTGGCCGAATTCGCTCGGAGAAGCCATCCGCCGGTCCTGATCTTGCGCTAGCGCCTTAGACGCCGCCGCGGCGTATCAAACTGGATCAGGATTGCGATGAAGCTGCGCAACTCGGTTTCGCCCGCGGCGATCGAGCTCATCAAGCGCTTCGAGGGCTTTCGGCGAACGGCCGCTCAGCTCGACGACGGCCGTTGGACGATCGGCTTTGGCCACACACGCTCGGCGCGCGCCGGCGTGACGGTGAGCGAGGCCGACGCCGAGGCGCTGCTGGGCTACGACCTGGTCGACGTGCAGGCGGCGGTCAACGACTGGACCTTCACGCCGCTCACGCAAAACCAGTTCGACGCGCTGGTTTCTTTCGTCTTCAACATCGGGCTCGAGGCTTTCCGTCACTCGGCCGTGCTCAGGCGGGTGAACCAGGGCGCGCTCTTGCAGGCGGCCTGCGCGATGGAGATGTGGCGCAAGGCCGACTTCGACGGCGAGCGCATCGTGGTCGATGCGCTGATCCGCCGCCGCGCCGCCGAGAAAGCGCTGTTCCTGACGCCGGAGGACGGCTTCGTCGCCGCCCCATCCGCCGTCGTGCAGCCGAGGCTGGACTATGACGTCGGCGCGGCTGTGCCGCGCACGCCCCCCGCTGAGCTGCGGACCAATCCCGAGGCCGAGAGAGCCAGTCCGATCGCCGAGTCCCCGCCGCCGCCGGCGCCGGGCGAGTCGGTGACCGAGCGCGCCGCGGCAGCGGTCTCCGCGCGCCTGCAGGCCATCTGGCCGCAAGAGGACGCTCCCGAAGCGGCGTCAGTGCAGGAGCTCGACGAGCCTGCTCCGTTCCCCGCGGACCTGGCGGTCGCGGAGGATGCCGCGGTCGGAACGCCGCCCGCAGAACCCGAGGTCGAGTCCGCGCTGGCGCCCGAGCCGGTGGCGGCGGAACCTGCTTTCGGCGCGAAAGTGCGCTCGATTTTCGAGGACACGCGGGAAGACCGCGACCGCCCGAGCTTCACGCCGCTGGTGATCCTGGGCCTGCTTGGCCTCTTCCTGTTCGGCGGCGGGTTGTTCTGGGCTTACCACGCCCGTCCGACCGGCAACCTGATCGGGCCGGCCGGCATCGGCTTCGTGCTCGGCCTGCTTGGCGTCGTGTGCGTGGCGAGCGCCGTCTACTTCCTGCTCGACCGCATCTCAGCCGACCGGGAATAGGCCTAATCCGCGGGCTGGGCCGCCTCTGCCTCAGCCCTGGCCAACACCGCTTCGTGACGGGCGCAGATCTTTGGCCAGAGGGCGGCCACGGCCGGCTCGACGATCCCGAAGTCGCTTTCGAGCGTGGCGATGAGGTCGTCGACACTTTCCAGCACCCGCTCGCTCGTTCCTTCCGGCCGCAGCCGGCGGAGGGAACGGCCGCGCAGCTGGTTCTCGCCGTCGGGCGTGAAGCGGACGCAGACCAGGTTTTGCACGAACGGTGATTGCGGGTCGGTCTGCAGGGCGACACAGGCGCGCGCCAGCGCAGCCTCGTCGTCACCCGGCTCCGACTTGAAATCGAAGTTTGGGGCCATGCCCTGCGGGTGGTTGTGGAAGCGCCAGTACCCGTCCTCCGTCCGCTCGAGCTTGTAATCTTGGCCCTCGATCGAGAATGGTCCTTCCCGAATGGGGTAGGGGCCTCTTGGTCCATTCGCCAGCCCGACGTCGGCCAGGATTGGCCCTTCCCCTGTATCCACGCGCAGCACGAGGTGGTTGCCGAGCGCCGCATCCCCCTTCATCGAGCGCGCCACGCCGCTGGCCAGCCGCGTGACGCGGAATCCGATCGCCGCCAGCGCCAAGCCGAACACCCCGTTCATTTCGTAGCACCAGCCGCCTCGTCGTCCCTGCCCGACGATGCGGGCATAGGCTGCTGCCGGATCGGTGGTCAGCGTCCGGCCGAGTTGTACGTCGATGTTCTCGTAAGGGATCGAGAGCAGGTGCCGTTTGGAAAGCGCACCGAGCGTGGCGAGATCGGGCCTCGGCTCGCCCTCGAACCCGACGCGATCCAGATAGGCCCTGAGCTCCACGATCGTCCCCTCGAAGCCGTTGGCGCCGGACAACAGCCGAGACGCCCGGGAGCGTCAAGCGCGTCTCTCCCCGCGCCCGGCCGCGCCATGCTAGGGGAGGTCGCATGATCCCCAACGCCGGCCCAGCGCTCGACTTCGACCTTGGCGAGACCGCCGAGGCTATCCGCGAGACCACCGCGCGGTTCGCTTCCGATCGCATCGCGCCGATCGCCGCCGAGATCGACCGCACCAACGAATTTCCACGCCACCTGTGGCCGGAGATGGGCGCGCTCGGGCTGCACGGCGTCACGGTCGAAGAGGAATGGGGCGGCTCGGGCCTGGGCTACCTCGAACACGTGGTGGCGATGGAAGAAGTCTCCCGGGCGTCCGCCGCCGTCGGCCTGAGCTACGGAGCGCACTCGAATCTCTGCGTGAACCAGATCCGCCGCTGGGGTTCAGCCGAGCAGAAGCGGCGCTACCTGCCCAAGCTGATCAGCGGCGATCACGTCGGCGCGCTCGCCATGAGCGAGGCCGGCGCCGGCTCGGACGTGATGTCGATGGCGCTCAAAGCCGAGCGTCGCGGCGACCGCTATGTGCTGAATGGCGGCAAGTTCTGGATTACCAATGCCCCGCACGCCGACGTCCTGGTCGTCTACGCCAAGACCACGCCGGAGGCCGCCAGTCGCGGCGTCACCGCCTTCATCGTCGAGCGCGGGTTCGAGGGCTTCTCGACCGCCCAGAAGCTCGACAAGCTCGGCATGCGCGGCTCCGACACCGGCGAGCTGATCTTCAACGACTGCGCGGTGCCTGAAGAGAACGTCATGGGCCCCGAGAACCGCGGCGCCGGCGTCCTCATGAGCGGGCTCGACTACGAGCGGGCGGTGCTGGCGGCAGGCCCGCTCGGCATCATGCAGGCCTGCCTGGACGCGGTGCTGCCTTACGTGCGCGAGCGAAAGCAGTTCGGCCAGCCGATCGGGACCTTCCAGCTGATGCAAGGAAAGATCGCCGACATGTACGTCGCCCTGAATTCCGCACGCGCCTACGTCTACGCCGTCGCCAAGGCCTGCGACGCCGGCAAGACGACCCGCTTCGACGCGGCCGGAGCGATCCTGCTGGCCTCGGAAAACGCCGTGAAGACGGCGCTGGAGTCGATCCAGGCGCTGGGCGGCGCGGGCTACACAAAGGACCATCCGGTCGAGCGCTACCTGCGCGACGCCAAGCTCTACGACATTGGCGCAGGCACCAATGAAATCAGACGCTTCCTGATCGGACGCGAGCTCGTCGGCGAGGGCTGATGGGACCCGTCACGCGCATCTCCTCCGGCTCGACCTTCGAGGACCTCGCCGGCTATTCGCGTGCTGTGGTTGTTCAGCACCCGGATCACGTAGAGGTGTTTGTCTCGGGCTGCACAGGATTCGACTATTCGACTATGACCATCGACGAGGACGTGGCTGTTCAGGTTCGTCAGTGCTTCGCCAATATCGCGGGCGCATTGACGCAGGCGGGCGGGCGACTGACGCATCTCGTGCGAGTGCGCTACTATCTGCCCGAGTCGGGCGACTGGGGACGTGTAGCGCCGGTGGTCGGCGAGATACTGGCGGACATCCGCCCAGCCGCGACGTGTCTGATCTGCGGGTTGGTTGACCCGCGGATGAAGGTCGAGATCGAGGCGGATGCGAGGATCCCGCTTAACGGTTCTGGCGCTTAGCGCGGTCGCAGCGACCGCGCTTTCGGCGTGCGCGACGCATCCGCCCAAGCTCGTCACCGCCGCGGCGCGCCCCTGCCCGAACGGCGGCTACCGGCAGACCGCCGAACTGGTGTTCGGCCGCGTCTCCGGCGACGGCAAGGCCGGCGTCAGCGAGGTCGAGTTCGCCAAGTTCCTCGATGGCGAGGTCAGCCCGCGCTTTCCGCAGGGCATGACAGTGATCGACGCCGAGGGCCGCTGGACGCCGCCGGCCGGCAGCATGATCCGCACCCCGGCCAAGATGGTCATGATCGTCCTGCCCGGGAACCCCGACGATGCGAAGAAGCTCGACGCCGTCCGCCTGGCCTACAAAACCCGCTTCCACCAGCCGTCGGCCCTGCTCATGACCACGGGCGACTGCACGTCGTTTTAGAGGCCGCGCGGTTCCGCTTGTTCCGCGACCCGCCCGCCAGCTCTCGGCGAGTTGACGCAGATCATTGCGGCGCCACAGGCTCGCGGTGCAGGTCCGCAGTCCATGCGGGAGCGAAACCGATGCATCGATGGACAGGTCTGACGGTGGCTCTCACCGCCGCGAGCCAAGCCAGCGCGCAGGGCTTCGAGACCATCCAGACGCCCTCGCACAACATCTTCTGCATGGCCTCGCCGGCCGCGAGCGGCCAGCCGAGCGACGTGCGCTGCGACCTGCAAGCGATGACCAATCGCCCGCCGCCTCCCGGCGACTGCCCGCTGAGCTACGGCGATTCCTATTACGTCGACGCGACGGGGCGGGGCGGGCTGGTCTGCCATGGCGACACAGTCCGCGCGCCCGACGCCACGGTGCTGGCCTACGGCCAGACCTGGCGCATATACGGCTTCACCTGCCTCTCGCAGACCACCGGCCTGACCTGCACGAACGGCCAGGGCCACGGCTTCACCGTCTCCCGCGAAGCGCAGAAGGCGTTCTAGCTAGCCGATCAGCTCCTTGACGGTATCCCGCTCGGCGACCAGCTCTTCGTTGGTCTTCGCGAGCCTGCCCTTGGCGAAGTCGTCCATGACGAAGGTTTCGACCACCTCGTAGGCGCCGCCGCCGGTCGAGCGTACGGGCATGCCGGCCCAGACCCCTTCGGCGAAGCCGTAACGGCCCTCGGCGGGGACGGCCATCGAGTGAACCTTGCCGGGGGTGATGAGGTCGCGGACGTGGTCGACGATCGCATTCGCCGCCGAGCCGGCCGAACTCTGCCCGCGCGCGGCGACGATCGCGCCGCCGCGCCCGCCGACGGTCGGCAGGAACTCGTTCTCCAGCCAGGCGCGATCACCTATGACGTCGGCGGCCGGTTTGCCGCCGATCGTGGCGTGGGTGTAGTCGGCGAACATGGTCGGCGAGTGGTTGCCGTAGATGTAGAGGTCGTTCACGTCCGCGACCGCCGCGCCGGCCTTGGCGGCGAGGATCGAGTGGGCGCGGTTCTGGTCGAGGCGAACCATGGCGGTGAAGCGCTCGCGTGGATGTCGCCTGGCCTGGGCGGCGGCGATCATGCAGTTGGTGTTGCACGGGTTGCCGACCACGAAGATGCAGGCGTCGTCCGCCGCCACCGCATCGATGGCCCGGCCTTGGCCGATGAAGATCCGGCCGTTGTCCTTCAGGAGGTCGGCGCGCTCCATGCCAGGCCCGCGCGGCTTGGAGCCCACCAGGAGGCACCAGTTCGCGTCCTTGAGCCCGATGTTCGGGTCGTCGGTCAGCACCATGCCGGCGAGCAGCGGAAAGGCGCAGTCCTCCAGCTCCATCGCCACGCCCTTCAACGCCTTCTGCGCCGCCTCGGCCGGGATCTCGATCATCTGCAGGATCACCGGCTGGTCGACGCCGAACATCTCGCCCGCGGCGATGCGGAAGAGGGCGGCATAGCCGACGTTGCCGGCCGCGCCGGTGATCGCCACGCGGAGGGGGGTCTTGCTCATGGGGAGGGCTCCGAGCGCTTGTGACGGGTATGCGGCGGTCCGTTACGTGAGTTTCGCGCCGGCCGCCAGACGCTCACGAAAAGGGCCGGCCCATCGCTGAACCGGCCCTGCATCGTCGGACCGCGGTCTGCCGGGTCGCCCCAGCCAAATCGCGAGACCTTTAGCCTTCAGGCAAGACTGCTGTCAGGCGCGAACCCCAGTTTCGAGGCTCCAGGTCACGCTTTGCGACCGCGGTTGGAGACAATGAGACACTGGACCACCTCCTTTCAGCTGTTGAACAGGGACTCGGGAAGATAGAGGCTCGCGCGGCGGTTTGAAAGCGCCTCGCGGCGCTCGGGCTTGGAGCGTGTGGGTCTGACCGCTAGAAGGCAGGAAACCCATCCCTTCGCACGGATCTTCCCGCACCATGGCCGACGACCCCGAGAACACCCTCATCTTCACGCTCGAGGGGGGACCGGTGACGATCCGCCTCAGGCCCGATCTCGCGCCCGGGCACGTAGAGCGGATCAAGGAGCTGGCGCGCGAGGGGTTCTACGACGGCGTCGTCTTCCACCGCGTGATCCCGGGCTTCATGGCCCAGGGCGGCGACCCTACCGGCACGGGGACCGGCGGCTCGTCCAAGCCCGACCTGCGCGCCGAGTTCTCCAATCAGCCGCACGTGCGCGGCGTCTGCTCGATGGCGCGGACCAACAACCCGCACTCGGCCAACAGCCAGTTCTTCATCTGCTTCACGGCCGCGCCGCACCTCGACCGCAGCTACACGGTCTGGGGCGAGGTCATCGAGGGCATGGAGCACATCGATGAATTGCCCAAAGGCGAGCCGCCGCGCGAGCCCGGCAAGATCCTCACCGCCCGGGTGGCCGCCGACGTCGCTTAAGCTCAGCGATTTCGATTTTCAGCTGCCGGAGGACCGCATCGCGCTTCGCCCGGCGATCCCGCGCGACGCCGCAAAGATGCTCGTTGTGGACGCGGAGGGCGGGCTCTTGGACCGCTCTGTCGCTGACCTCCCCGCGTTCCTCCGTCGCGGCGACGTGGTGGTGCTGAACGACACCAAGGTGATCCCGGCAAGGCTCTCGGGGCTGCGCGAACGGGACGGCTCCGTCGTGCGGATCGAGGCCACCCTGCATCGGCGGCTCAGCCCCCACCGCTGGACCGCCTTCATGAAGCCTGGGCGCAGGCTCGCGGTCGGCGACCGCGTCCGCTTCGGCGAGCGCGACGACCGCGCCTGCCTGCTCGGCGTCCTCGACGCGACCGTGGTCGAGAAAGACGACGGCGGCGAGGTGACCCTCTCCTTCGATCTCTCCGGCCCCGATCTCGAGATGGCGATCGCCGAGCGCGGCGTCATGCCGCTGCCGCCCTACATCGCCTCGCGTCGCGCCGAGGACGACCGGGACCTGGCCGACTACCAGACCGTCTATGCGCGCGAGGAGGGCTCGGTCGCCGCGCCGACGGCCGGGCTGCACTTCACGCCCGACCTGATGGCGGCGATCGAACGGGCGGGCGCGAGCCTTGTGTACGTCACCCTGCACGTCGGCGGCGGCACCTTCCTGCCGGTGAAAACCGAGGACATCGCCCGCCATCGCATGCACCCCGAGTACGGCGAGGTCTCGCGCGAGACCGCCGAGGCGTTGAACGCCGCCCGCGCTGTCGGCGGGCGCACCGTCGCGGTGGGGACCACCGCGCTCCGGCTCCTCGAAAGCGCGACGGGCGAGGATGGAACGGTGCGGCCGTTCGCGGGCGAGACGGCGATCTTCATTACCCCCGGCTACCGCTTTCGGGCAGTGGACGTGCTGCTCACCAACTTCCACCTGCCACGATCGACGCTCTTCATGCTCGTGGCGGCGTTCGCGGGGCTGGACAAGATGCGCTCGGCCTACGCGCACGCGATCGCCGCCGGCTACCGGTTCTATTCCTACGGGGACGCCTCGCTGCTATTCCGCGCCGACTGATGGCGGCCTTCCCCTTCACCATCCAGGCGCGCGACGGTGCGGCGCGGACTGGCGTGCTCAAGACGCCGCGCGGGCCGATCCGCACGCCGGCGTTCATGCCGCTCGCCACAGCCGGCACGGTCAAGGCGCTGACCGTCGACCAGGTGGTCCAGACCGGCGCCGACATCGTGCTCGGAAACACCTATCACCTGATGCTCCGCCCAACCGCCGAACGCATCGCCCGGCTGGGCGGCCTGCACCGGTTCATGCGCTGGGACCGCCCGATCCTGACCGACTCCGGCGGCTTTCAGGTTATGTCGCTGGCGAAGATCTCGAAGGTCGACGAGCGGGCGGTCGTCTTTCAGAGCCACATCGACGGGTCGAGCCACACGCTCTCGCCCGAGCGGTCGATCGAGATCCAGGCCGATCTCCTTGCGTCCGACATCGTCATGCAGCTCGACCAGTGCATCGCTTGGCCCGCTGAGCCAGCGCTCGCCGCCGGGGCGATGCGCCGCTCGGCGCGCTGGGCTGAGCGCTCGAAAGCCGCGTTCGGCGATCGCGACGCCCAGGGGCTGTTCGGCATCCAGCAGGGCTCGACCGACCGGACGCTCCGGCAGGAGAGCGCCGAGCGGCTGGTCGAGATCGGGTTCGATGGCTATGCGCTCGGCGGGCTGGCGGTCGGCGAGACCCACGAGGCCATGTGCGAGGTGCTGGACTATGCGCCGTCCATGTTACCCCAGGACCGCCCGCGCTACCTGATGGGCGTCGGCAAGCCGGTCGACATCGTCGAGGCCGTCGCCCGTGGGATCGACATGTTCGACTGCGTCATCCCGACCCGCTCCGGCCGCCACGGCCAAGCCTGGACCTGGGCGGGTCCCGTCAACCTGAAGAACGCCGCCTTCGCCGAGGACGACGCGCCGCTCGACGCCGAAAGCGACTGTCCCGCCAGCCGCGACTATTCGAAAGCCTACCTGCACCACCTGGTCAAAGCCGACGAGCTCCTCGCCCAGGTCCTGCTGTCCTGGCACAATGTGGCGTTCTATCAGACGCTTATGCAGCGGCTGCGCGATGCGATCGCTGGGGGGCGGATGGAAACGTTCCGCCGGGAGATGCGGTCGCACCACCCTCCAGACGCCAAATAATGGCCGTCATGGCCCGACTCGTTCGGGCCACCCTGTGATCACGGCTTTGCGTGTGTGGTTCATGGGTCCCCCGCATTCGGCTTCGCTCCAGCGGGGGATGACGGGAGATGGCGGACTCATCCAACCGCGAACGCCCTGCGTATAGCGGACGCCATTCCGGCTAAACCACGGACCAGGAACGTTAAAACCATGTCGAACTTCAAAACGCGGCTTCTCGCCGCGACGGTGGCGCTCGCGCTCAGCGCAGGCCTCGCCAGCCCGACCCTCGCCCAGATGACCGATCCCATGGTCGGCGGCGCGGCCATGTATCCGACCAAGACCATCGTCGACAACGCGATCAACTCGGCCGACCACACCACCCTCGTCGCCGCGGTGAAGGCCGCCGGCCTGGTCGACACGCTCGAGGGGCCTGGTCCGTTCACGGTGTTCGCCCCGACGAACGAGGCCTTCGCCAAGCTGCCGCCGAACACGGTGCCGATGCTGCTGCAAGCCGACAACAAGCCGATGCTGATCAAGGTCCTGACCTACCACGTCGTGCCCGGCCGCCTGAGCGCCGCGGACCTGATGGCGCAGGTTCAGGCCGGCGGCGGCAAGGCCACGCTGACCACGGTCGAGGGCGAGCCGCTCATCGTCACATCGGACGGACAGGAACTCGTCCTGACGGACGCCAAGGGCGGCATGTCCAGGATCACCATCGCCGACGTCAACCAGTCGAACGGCGTGATCCACGTCGTCGACACGGTGCTGATGCCCTAATCAGGGACTTTGAGCGCGGGTCGCCCTGGCCGCTTCCCCCGGCCGGGGCGACCTTGTCGCACCTTCCGCCCCGCCTTAAGGTCCGCGCCCTTCAAAGAGCAGGGGCCGGTAGCTCAGCGGTAGAGCACTCGACTTTTAATCGAGTGGTCGTGGGTTCGATCCCCACCCGGCCTGCCAGACGCCTGGCTTTCCCCTACTGTTGCTGCTGTTGCTGCTGCTGCTGGAGCTGCTGGTCCAGGGCGGCTGGCGAGACGCGCCGGCGCGTTGCGCCGACCATGGTCGAGCCGGCGGTGCGCAGGAACTCGGGCTCGGCGACGGCGGCGCGGGTCTGGCGGACGCTGACGCCCACGGCAAGCTCGCTCTCCGCGTCGCCCTTGAAGACGCCTCGCGAGGGCGGCACGTCGCCATAGTCGCGGCCGACGGCGACGATCACATGCCGCTCGGCGGCGGTGGTGTTGTTGGTTGGATCGAACCCGACCCAACGCAGGGACGGCAGGAAGACCTCGACCCAGGCATGGGTCGCGTCCGGGTCGGAGCGGTCGTGGTGCTCGCGGTCGGTGAGCAGATAGCCCGAGACATACCGCGCCGGTACGCCCCAGCCGCGGCAGACCGCCAGCATGATGTGGGCGAAGTCCTGACAGACGCCGCGTCGGGCCTCGAGCGTGTGGTCGATCGGGCTGTCGGCGCGGGTCACGCCCGGCTCGTATTCGAAGGCGTTGTAGATGGCCTGGCAGAGCCCTTTCACCGCCGTGAGTGGGTCGGCGCGGTGCAGCCGGTCGAGGTCGAAGCTCTCGATGAAATGCTCGAGCATCGGAGTCGCCACCGCGAACCCGTGCGGCCGGAGGAAATCGAAGCAGTCGCCGCGCACGAACTCGCTGCGCAGCCGGTCCCACTCGCCCATGTCGAGCGCCTCGGGCAGGGGCTCGTCGGGCTCTGTCTCGACGATGGCCCGCGAGCGGATGGTCAGCAGGTCGTGCGCCTGCGGGCAGTCGAAATGGTAGACGGCGTTGCCGAAGGTGTCTGCGTAGGAGAACAGCTGGGCGACCGGGTCGAGCTCGATGTCGAAGCTCAACAGCCGCTGGCGCGCGCTCTTCTGCGGCTGCAGCCACAGCTCCATGACGCTCTCGCGCACCGGGGCGGCGTAGCGGTACTGCGTCAGGTGGCGGATCTCCAGCAGCATCAGGCCGGCAGCCTCTCCTCGAGCGGGTAGGCGACGAAGGTTTCGTAGATGGCGTGGTGGATGCGGCTGCAGTCGCCGACCACGGCCCCGAGCAGCGCGCCCGCGCCTTGGCTTTCGTCCATGTCGGCGAATTCGAGCCGGGCGCTCAGCCGCGCGGCCAGCCGGTCGGGGCCGATCGGGCCGACCGAATCGCCGCGGCGGACAAGGGTGGTCAGGTGCTCTTCGATGCGCGAGGTCGAGAACCGGATCGAACGCGGGAAGTCCTCGTCGAACAGCAGGAATTCGAGCAGATGCCGCGGCTGCAACTCGGCGGTGTAGACGCGCAGATAGGGCTCGAGCGCGCAGGCCATGCGCAGAACCGCCATCTGCGCCAGGTGGTCGGTGAGCGGGCTGCCGCCGGCCCGGTCGCCGAAACACACGTCCAGCAGCCGCGCGATCAGCTGGGCGCGCTCGAGATAGACGCCGACAAGCAGGAACCGCCAGCCCTCGCCATGGCTCATGGTGGCGTCGGCTGCGCCTTTGAACAGGTGCAGGTCGGCGATGACCCCGTGCAGGAATGCCGAGGACGCATTGGCGAACGCCGGCTGCGCGCTCGGGTCCTGGACGCGCAGATGCAGCAGGTTCAGCCGCTCCCACATCTCGGTGGTGATCTGATCGCGCACCTGGCGCGCGTTCTCCCGCGCGCGGGACAGCGAGGTGACGACCGAGCCTTCGCCGTCGCGGTCGAAGATCAGGTCGTGCGCGGCGTCGTAGGGCGCGGCCTGCCGGTAGGCCTCGCCGTCGCCGACGGCGGCCAGCGCCACGCGCGCGATCGCCACCGCGTCGTCGTTCTGGTCGAGGGTCGCAGTCAGCATGACGTCGCACAGGCGGCTGATGTGCTCGGCGCGCTCGGCGTAGCGGCCCATCCAGTAAAGGCTGTCGGCGACGCGGGCGAGCATCATGGCTCGTCGCGCTCGCCGGCGAGCACCCAGGTGTCCTTCGACCCGCCGCCCTGGCTCGAGTTCACCACCAGCGAGCCGCGCTTCAGCGCCACGCGGGTCAGCGCGCCTGGCGTGACAACGATGCGCTGGCCGGCGAGCACGAAGGGACGCAGGTCCACGTGCCTTGGCTCGATCCGGCCGTCGATCAGGCAGGGCGCCGTCGAGAGCTGGATGGTCGGCTGGGCGATGTAGTTGTCCGGGTCCGCCTTGATGCGATCGGCAAACGCCGCCCGCTCGCCGCGGCTCGCGTGCGGCCCGACCAGCATGCCGTAGCCGCCGGAGGCGCCCACCGCTTTGACCACCAGCTTGTCCAGATTGGCCAGCACGTGGCCGAGCTGGCGAGGCTCGCGACAGAGGAAGGTCTCGATGTTGGGCAGGATCGGGTCTTCGCCGAGGTAGTACCGGATGATCTCGGGAACGTAGGCGTAGACCGCCTTGTCGTCGGCGACGCCGGTCCCGGGCGCGTTGGCGATCACCACGTTGCCGGCGCGGTAGGCGTTGAACAGGCCCGCGGCGCCCAGGCCGGAGTCGCGGCGGAAGGTGAGGGGGTCGATAAAGTCGTCGTCCACCCGCCGGTAGATCACGTCCACCCGGCGCAAGCCGACGGTGGTCCGCATGTAGACCATGTTGTCGTGAACGAGCAGGTCGCGACCCTCGACCAGCGGCGTGCCCATCAGCCGCGCCAAATAGGCGTGCTCGTAGTAGGCAGCGTTGTAGACGCCTGGGGTCATCACAACGACCTGCGGGTTCGGACGCCAGTCCGCGGCGAGGCTCTTCAAGGTCGCGAGCAACAGGTCCGGATAGCGCTCGACGGGCCGAACGCCGGCGGTGCGGTAGGTGCCTGGGAAGGTCCGCTTGGCCGCGTCCCGGTTCGCCAGCATGTAGGAGACGCCCGAGGGGACCCGCAGATTGTCCTCTAGCACGGCGAACGCGCCGGCCTCGTCGCGGATGAGGTCCGCCCCGGACACGTTCACGAAGGCGTTGTGCGGTACGAAGAGGCCGCGCATCTCGCGGCGGTAGGACGAGGCGCCGAGCACCAGGTCTCGCGGCGCCACGCCATCGGCCAGGATCTTCTGGTCGCCGTAGATGTCGGCGAGGAAGAGGTTCAGCGCGCGCAGGCGCTGGGTCAGGCCTTCCTCGATCTTCGCCCACTCTGCCGCCGGAATGATGCGCGGAAAGAGATCGGTCGGAATGATCCGTTCCGTCGCGGTCTCGGCGCCGTAGACCGTGAACGTGATACCCTGCAGCAGGAAGGACTGCTCCAGCGTCCGCTGGCGATCGGCGAGCTCGGCGGGCGCGAGCGTCGTCATCCGCGTCTGCAGCGCTGCATAGTGCGCGCGGACCGAGCCGTCGGCGGCGAACATTTCGTCGTAAGACCGGCCCGGGCGGTAGAAGCCGCCGGCGGGAAACAGGGCGACCGTGCTCTCTTCAGCGTTCGCCACGCTCGCGAAGCTCCCCAACGGCGCCATTCGTCCTTCCATGCTGCGTTCCGTGGAAGCCGGCAAGGTAGGCCGCGCCGCGGCGGCGATCACTCGCCCAGTAGCGCCAGGCCGATGCCCGGCGCTCAGGCGCCTCCAAATTGGGCGCCGGCGCGGGCCGGGCAGGCGCGCGCGCCCGGCGGACGATCGAGCGCCGCCATGACAGCCCGGGTCGATACGGATACACCGGCCGAGGGGCGGCGAGAGGAAGGTTTCGTGAGGCGCCTGTGTTACGCCGCTGCGCTGCTTTCGCCGGCGGTGGCTGCCGTTCTCGCGACGAGCCACGCGGAGGCGGCCGCCAAACGCCCGGTCGAGGTGCGCGGCGCGCTGGATGCGGCGCTGAGGACCGAGATCGTGCAGGCGGTCGCGCCGTTCTCCGGCGCACTGGCGAGCCGGCTCGAAGCCCGACGCCGGGCGACGGAAGCGGGGGAGGCCGCCATGGCTGTCCTCCGCTCCGAGGGCTACTACGACGCCATCGTCGAGCCGGACATCGGCGACGGCGACCAGCCGGTCGCTTTCATCACCATAACCGAAGGTCCGCGCACGACCCTGGTCGCGCCGGTCATCGCCTGGCAGGGCGCGCCGCCCGACGCGGCCTCGCAAACGATCGCCGAGGCCGCGATGAAGCTGAAGGCCGGCCAGGCGGGCCGCGCCGCCGACGTGATCGCCGCCGAGGGCCGCGTCGTCGGCGCCCTGGAACAACACGGCTACGCCGACGCCGCGGCCGCGCCGCGCGAGGTCGTGGTGGACCACGCCGACCACTCGATGGCGCCCACCTTCCGTATCGCCGCCGGCTCGCTCGTGCGCCTGGGCGGCATCCGGATGGCGTCGAAAGGCCGCACGAACGCCCGCTGGGCGACCAAGCTGGCGTCCTGGAAGGTCGGCGAGGTCTACACGCCGGCCGTGGTCGCCCTGCTCGAACGGCGGCTGCGCGACACCGGCGTCTATGACCAGGTCACTGCGGCGCTCGCGCCGGCCAACGAGGCGGTGAACGGCTTGCGGCCCGTGGTCGTCAGCCTCGCCGACCGCCCGAAGGGCACGCTGGAGTTCGGCGCCAGCTACGCCACCTCCGAGGGCGTCGGCGTCGATGGCAGCTGGATTCTCTACAACCGATTCGGGCAGGCCGACACCATCACCAACACCTTGCAGGTCGCCAACATCGAGAGCCGGCTGGAGACGGACGTCGCCTTCCCCGACTGGCGCCGCATCGACCAGAAGCTCGCGCTCCGAGCGGCCGTCTATGCCGACAGCACGCCGGGCTATGACGACTGGGGTTTCCGCGGCGGCGGCGACGTCACCTACCCCATCGCCAAGACGACATTCCTCACCTACGGCCTGTCGTTCGACGCCAACGACGCCAACGAGAAGGAGAGCGCGAACTTCATCGCGCTGAACCATCAGCGCAAGCTGGCGACGTTCGGCGGGCTTGCCGCGGTCGCCATCGACAACTCCAACGACCCGCTGGATCCGACCTCCGGCTGGCGGGCCGACGCCCGCCTGGAACCGAAGGCGGCGCTCGGCGACGGCTCGATCGTCTACCTGAAGGTGCAAGGGCAATTGAGTGGCTATCTGCCGTTGGACGCGAGCGCCTCGACGGTGCTGGCGGCGCGGCTGAAGCTGGGCGCCATACTCGGCGGCTCGATCCCGCTGGTGCCCGCGCCCGACCGCTTCTACTCAGGCGGCGGCGGCTCGGTGCGCGGCTACGCCTACCAGGCGGTCGGGCCGCGCTACGCAGACAACACCCCTGAAGGCGGGCTTTCGCTGTTCGAGGGCTCGCTCGAGCTTCGCCAGCGGCTGACCCAGCAGTGGGGTCTGGCCGCCTTCGTCGACACAGGCGCGGCCGGGACCACGGTCACTCCGGACTTCAGTCATCCCGACATCGGCGTCGGCGCCGGCGTGCGCTACAACGCCGGCTTCGGACCGATCCGGTTGGACATCGCAACGCCCCTCTACCGTCGGCGCGGTGACTCGCCGATCCAGCTCTACATCAGCATCGGGCAGAGCTTTTGACCGTCGCCGCACCCGCACCGCGCAAACGGCGCTTCTGGCACGCGGTCGAGCTGTGGGTAGCGCTGGCGATCGCCGTCGTGGTGGCCGCGATCGGCCTCGCCGTTCGCTACGGAGTCGATACCGGGTTTGGGCGGGGCTTCATCGAAGCGCGCCTTGATGGGCTGAGCGTCGGCCGGCTTGGTCGCCTGCACGTCGAGGGGCTGGCCGGCGACTTCTGGACCGACTTCACCGTCTCTCGGCTGACCATTGCCGACGCCGACGGCGTTTGGCTCGACGTGCGCAAGCTGGCGATCAGCTGGCGCCCGTTCGAGTTGGTCGCGCGGCGGGCGCACCTGACCAGCGTCGCGGCCGGCCTGGTGCGCGTCGACCGCCTGCCCGCGTTGTCGCCGTCAGGGGGGGCGGGGCAGTCGCCCGTCGCCGTCAATATCGACAGCTTCGCCATGCGGCTGGAGACGCTCCCTGCCGCCAGTGTCCGGCGGGGGTTGTTCGCGGTCACGGGCGGTTTCGACGTCGAGCGCAACGGCGGCGTGCGCGGCGCTGTCGACGCCGAAAGCCAGGTGCATCCCGGCGACGGTCTCACCGCCCGCTTCGATTTCGGCGTCCGCCAGCGGCTCGCGATCGACGCGGTCGGCCGCGAGGAGAGCGGCGGCGCACTCGCCGGGCTCGCCGGGTTGCCGGCCGACCAGCCGTTCGCGCTCAACGCGCACCTGGGCGGGGCGAACGGGCAGGGGGGGCTCGCGCTGCTGGCGCGGTCGGGGACGACAACGATCGCCCAGGCCACCGGGGCCTGGACGCCGGCGGGCGGGCGAGCGGCGGGGCGGCTGTCGCTGATCGCCTCGCGACTGACCCAGCCGCTCGCGCGTGGGCTGGGCGCCGAGGTCACGTTCACGGCTGCGAGCCACGTGGCCAACGACGGCCTTTACGGCGTCGCCCTCATCGCCGACTCGGACAACGCGAGCCTGAAGGCCGTCGGAGTCGGCGATCCCGCGCGATTCACCGCGGACGAGGGGCTGAGCATTCAGGCCACGGTCGCTGACATGCATCGCCTGGTCTCGGTCCCCGCCATGGGCGCCGCAAGCCTCTCGGGCCAGCTTACCGGGGGCTGGGCGAACGTGCGGCTGACGGGCCAAGGCTCGGTGGAGCGGCTGGGGTTTGCCGGCTACCAGCTGGCGCGCGTCTCGGGCTCGGTCGACCTCTCGCACGAGAGGGGCGATTGGCGGCTTAAGGCCAGCCTCGCCGGCCAGGGCGGGGCTGGACAGGGGCTCTGGGCGAGCCTAATCGGCGCCCGCCCGCAGGCGAGCCTGGATGCGACGCGGCTCGCTGACGGCCGCACGCTGATCCGCGCGCTGAAAGCCACCGGCGCCGCCGTGGTCGTCGACGCGACCGGCCAGCAGGGCCTGTTCGGCGACCTCAGCTTGAAAGGCGATGCGCGGATCGCCGACCTCGCCGCCCTCCGGGCTGGCGCCCGGGGCGTCGTGGAAGCGAGCTGGACGGCGGGGCAGCCGCGCGGCGCGCGATCCTGGACCTTCGCCATGGACGCCCGGGGGGCGAAGGTTGCATCCGGGATCGAGGCGCTCGACGGCCTGCTCGGGCAGACGCCGGTCCTGAGCGGCCATGGCTCCTACACGGGCGGGGTCGTTGACCTGAACGCCGCGAGCCTGACCGGGGCCGCGGCGGATGCGAACGCGGCCGGCCAGATCGGTGCCGACGGCGCGCTGAAGCTGGCGCTGGGCTGGTCATCGCGCGGTCCGATCGAGCTCGGGCCGCTCGAGATAACCGGCCAGGCGAAGGGAACAGGCGCGGTCACCGGGGCGGTCGCCCAGCCGCGGCTGGATCTGATCTCCGATTTCGAGGCGATCAGCCTGCCGCAGCTGACGCTCAGGCCAGCGCACGTCGTGCTGTCCTTCATCGACGCGCCGACCGGCGCAACAGGGGCGCTGACGCTCGCGGCCGCGAGCGACTATGGCCCGGCGCATGCGCACACCGACCTCCACTTCCTGCCGACCGGCGTCGCGCTGAGCGGGATCGACGCGGCGGGCGGCGGGGTCACGGTCCGCGGGGCGCTGACGCTGACCCAATCCCAGCCGTCGCAGGCCGACCTGACGGTCGATGTCGGTCCGGGCGCCGTGCTCACGCAGGGCCACGCCAGCGCCAAGGTGATCCTGGTCGATGCGTCTGGCGGCGCGAATCTGGACCTTGCCTTGAAGGCGGCGGACGTCGAGCTCAGAGGTGGGGGGCTCACGGCAAGCGACGTGACGCTGAACGCCAATGGGCCGGTCGCGCACGCGCCTTACCGCCTCGCCGCCGACATGGTCTGGGCGGGGACGCCCGTACAGCTGCAGGGCGAGGGCGTCGCAAGCGAGCTCGCCCAGGGCTACGCAGCGACGTTCGAGGGTTCTGGGCGACTGCGCAAAGCGCCGTTCCGGACGCTCACCCCGGCGCAGCTCAGCTTCGGCGGCGCGGCGAGCGCCCTGCAGGCCAGGCTGTCGGTAGGCTCCGGCCGGATCGATCTGGACGCCCATCAGACCGCTGGGACGTTCAGTGCGACCGCAAAGCTCGCCGGGGTCGACGTGGCTTCGCTCGATCCCGACTACGCCGGCAAGGTCAACGCCGACCTTAGTCTCAACGGCCGCGATCAGGCGTTGGGCGGGACGCTGACCGCGCAGCTGAGCGGCGCCCGTGTCAGCGACGCGCCGAGCAACATCGGCATGGACGGCGACCTGAAGGCCGTGCTGTCCGGCCAGCGCATCGACCTTGCGGCCAACGCTCAGGACTCCGCGGGTGGGCGCGCGAACCTGACGTTGGCCCTGCCGGCGGTCGCCACAGCGGCGCCTTTCCGCATCGCCATCGCCGAAACCCAGCCGATGAGCGGCGCGTTCGCGCTGAGCGGCGAGGTCGAGCCGGTCTGGGCGCTTCTGTTCGGCGGCGAGCGGAGCCTGGGCGGCCAAGTGAACGCGCAAGGCCAGATCGGCGGCACGCTCGACGATCCCCAGGTGACCGGTCAAGGCGCGCTTGCGAATGGCCGTTTCGAGGACGCGCCGACCGGCCTGAAGCTGCGCGATGTCGCCGCGGCGGCCGACTTCGAGGGGGCTAAGGTCGATCTCAAGAGCTTCCGGGGCCTGGATGCGCGTTCTGGCGCGATCTCGGGACAGGGGACGCTGGACCTCACGCGCGGGGGGCAGAGCAGCCTCACGCTGGTGCTGAAGGGCTTTCAGCTGCTCGACAACGAGACCGCAAGCGTCATCGCGAGCGGGCCGCTTACGCTGTCCCGTGATGCGAACGGCCGTGTCGACCTGGCCGGACAGCTGACGATCGATCGGTCAACAATCGCCGCGCAGATGAGCCGTTCGCCGCCGGGCATCGTCGCCATGGACGTGATCGAGCGCAACCGCCCGGCCGCTCTCGATCAGGGCGTTGGCGTGCCGACGTCGCACGGTGGATTGGCGGTGGGGCTCGACATCACGCTGCGCTCGTCGGGCGGAGTGGTCGTGCAAGGGCTCGGGCTGAACGCCGAGATGAGCCTCGATGCCAAAGTGACCGGCGACACCGGCCATCCGGTGCTGAGCGGCGTCGCGCGGGTCGTGCGTGGAGACTATCAATTCGGCGGCCAGCGCTTTGCGATCGACAACCGAGGCGTGGTCTATCTGGCATCATCGCCGAACGACATCCGCCTGAACCTGTCGGCGACGCGCAGCGCCGAGGCGCTCACGGCGGTGATCTCGATCACGGGCACGGCGGCCAAGCCGGTGATCGCGCTTTCATCGACCCCCAGCCTGCCGAACGATGAGATTCTGGCGCAGGTGCTTTTCGGAAGTTCGGCCGCGCAGCTCTCTCCGGTCCAGGCCGCCGAGCTTGCCGCCGCGTTGACGACGCTCGCCACCGGCGGCGGGTTCGACGTGATGGGCGGGCTGCAGAACTTCGCCAAGCTCGACCGACTGGCGCTTGGGGGCGGCTCGGCCTCGGGCGTCACGGTCTCGGGCGGGAAGTACATCGGCAAGAACGTCTATCTCGAGCTCACCGGTGGGGGCCGCGCCGGCCCCTCGGCTGAGGTGGACGTGCAGTCCGGACACGGGCTCGCGATCGTGTCGCAGGTCGGCGGGCAGGTGGGCGAGAAGCTGGCGATCCGCTGGCGGCGCGACTACGGCGCGCCCCCGGCCCACTGACTAGTGCGTCACGCGCGGGCGCATGTGGTAGTGGCCGTCGCGGAAGCCGTCGAAAATCAGCGAGGTGTGCGGGTGGCCTACCGGCTCGCCGCTGTCGTCCGGCAGCAGATTCTGCTCCGACACGTAGGCTGTGTAGGTCTCCCGCTCGTTCTCGGCCAGCAGGTGATAGAAGGGCTGATCCTTGTGCGGCCGCACGTGCTCGGGGATGTTCTCCCAATACTCCTCGGTGTTCGAGAAGACCGGGTCGACGTCGTAGATCACGCCACGAAACGGGAAGACGCGGTGGCGCACCACTTGGCCGATGGCAAACTTGGCGAGTCGGGTCTCCATAGCATTATGAATAGTACACGGAAGGTCCTGACTGGAACATGAACGTCGCAAGGGTCGGGTCCGAGCGCTATCGGGCGCTGGGCGCACTTGCTAAGGTTCGTCCGAACCAGGCGCGAATTGGAGAGAGCTCGGCTCGCGTCGCATGACGATTAGGTCGCTTGAGATATGTCTGACCCGCCCGTGCCGGGCGCGCGTCACCGGAACCAGGCGCGCACCGCGAACGGCTCGCAGGCCCGCCCGTCATCCGATGGCCTCTACGCCGCGCTGGACCTTGGCACCAACAACTGCCGGCTTCTGATCGCCGCGCCAAGGCCGGGTGGCTTTCGCGTTGTCGACGCCTATTCCCGCATCGTGAGACTCGGCGAGGGCTTGAGCCAATCGGGCGAACTGCAGCCGGCGGCGATGGATCGCGCGGTCGCCGCGCTTTTAGTATGCGCCGAGCGCATCCGGCGGCGCGGGCGTCCGCGCCTGCGGGCCATCGCCACGCAGGCGTGTCGGGCGGCGCGGAACGGCGAGGCCTTCCTCGAGCGCGTGCGCCGCGAGAGCGGCATCCAGCTCGAGATCATCACGCCACAGGAGGAGGCGCGGCTTTCCGTCGCAGGCTGCGCCAACCTGCTCGATCGCTCGGCAAGCGCGGCGCTCGTTCTTGATGTCGGCGGCGGGTCGACCGAGCTCGCCTGGCTCGATCTGACGGCCGGCCGATCCGCCCCCGGCGCTCCGCCGCCGATCATGGCCTGGCTGTCGGTCCCGATCGGCGTTGTGACGCTGGCCGAGCGGTTTCCGGAGGCGGAGGGCGCCGACTCCCCCTGGTTCCGCTCCATGGTCGAGGCGGTGAGAGTGCCGATCGCCGCCTTCGAGCGCGCCGACGGTCTGAAGCCCGCGTTCGCCGCCGGGCAAGCGCACCTGATCGGCACCTCCGGCGCGATCACGAGCCTCGCCGGGCTGCACCTCGGTTTGCCGCGTTACGATCGTTCACGCGTGGACGGGCTCTGGCTGGCGCGCGCCGATTGCGACCGCATGGTCGAACGGCTTCTGGGCTTGAGCCACGCCGAGCGGGCGCTCGAGCCTTGCGTCGGGCCGGACCGCGCGGATCTCGTGCTCGCCGGGGCGGCGATTCTGCAGGCGGTACAGGAGCTTTGGCCCTGCGCCAGGGTGCGCGTCGCCGACCGCGGGCTGCGCGAGGGCATCCTGCTCGCCATGATGGCTGAGCGCGCGCCGCCCCGACGCGGGCGGCGTCGCCGCCGGCGGCCGGCGGGCAGAGCGCCCAAGGTTGCCGCGTGAGCGAGCCGCCCAGGCGACGGATGGTGCGCGCGCCCGCGCGCGGCGGCGAGGCGGGCCGAGGCACCCACGTGAACACGGTGAGGGGCAAGACGCCCTCGTCAAAGGCGTGGATCGAGCGGCAGCTGAACGATGAGTTCGTGCGCGCGGCCAAGGCCAAGGGCTACCGTTCGCGGGCCGCCTTCAAGCTCAGCGAGATCGACGACCGCTTCCACCTCATCCGGCCGGGCGCGCGCGTGGTCGACCTGGGCTGCGCGCCGGGCGGCTGGATCCAGCTCGCGCTCGAGCGGAAGGCCGGTGTCGTCGTCGGCGTCGATCTGTTGCCCACCGATCCGTTGCCGCGCGCGCAACTGCTTTTGATGGACTTCACCGATCCGGCCTGCGCCGCGGCGCTCAAGGACGCACTCGGCGGCCCGGCAGACCTGGTGCTCTCTGACATGGCGCCGAACACCACCGGCCACCGATCGACCGATCATTTGCGCATCATCGCTCTGGTCGAGCAGGCCGCGGCGTTCGCGGTCACTGTGCTGGCGCCCGGCGGCGCGTTCGTCGGCAAGGCCTTCCAGGGGGGGGAGACCGCCGAGGTCCTTGCCAGGCTCAAGCGTCAGTTCGCCTCCGTCCGCAACGTGAAGCCGAAGGCGAGCCGCGCCGAGAGTTCCGAGGTCTTTATTGTCGCCACCGGCTTCGGCCGCCGGCCGATCAAGGGTTGAGCCGCCAACCGCCCGGCACGCCCTTCGGCGAGAGCACGAACTGCCCGACGTTGATCCCGCGGCTGCGGAAGCCGCCCGCGCAGCAGCACAGGTAGTAGTCCCACATCCGGCAGAACCGCTCGCCGTACTTGGCGGAAATCGCCGCCCGGTTCGTTTGGAACTTGGCGCGCCAGGCCATCAGTGTGCGGTCGTAGTCGGGCCCGAAGTTCTCCACGTTCTCGATCACGAACAGACCTTCGACCGCGTCGCCGACCTGGCCGACCGTCGGCAAGCAGCCGTTCGGGAAGATGTACTTGTCGAGCCACGGGTCGATGGTGGGATAGGCATCGTTCGCCCAGATGGTGTGGAGCAGAAAGAGGCCATCGTCGGCGAGCCAGCGCCGGGCGCTCTCGAAGTAGGTGCGGTAATTGCGAGCGCCGACGTGCTCGAACATGCCCATGGAGGCGATGCGGTCCACGCGTCCCTCGAAATCTCGGTAGTCCTTGACCTGGAACTCGACCGGCAAGCCGGCGTAACGCTTGCGCCCATAGTCGGCCTGCACCTGGCTGACCGTCACGCCGACGCAGGTCGCGCCGTAGCGCTCGGCGGCGAAGCCCATGAAGGCGCCCCAGCCGCAGCCGATGTCGAGCACCCGCTCGCCGGCCTGGAGCCCGATCTTGCGGCAGACGAGGTCGAGCTTCGCCTCCTGGGCGGCATCGAGGTTGTCGGCTTTGGCCCAATAGCCGCAGCTGCCGGTCAGGCGCTTGTCGAATGTCGCCTCGAACACGTCGACGTCGAGGTCGTAGTGGATCTGGGCCACGTCCCAGACCCGGCTCTTGCTCTGCCGGTTCTGCAGATGCGCGTTCAGCACGAGCCAGATCAGGGACATCGATGGCCGCAGGCCCTTGTCGATCCGATGCGCGACGATCCGCTCGAACAACGTGTCCAGCCGCTCGCAATCCCACCAGCCGTCCATGTAGGCCTCGCCGAAGCCCAGCGAGCCCTCGGCCACGACCCGCGCGTAGACCTCGGGATTGTGCACCTGGGGGTCCCAGGGTTCCGGCCCGTTCAGCGTGATCTCCGCATCGGCCAGCAGCCGAGCGAGCATCGCTTCGGCGCCGCTCGCGCCACGGCGACGGGTGGCGCCCGGGGAGGGTGTTGAGATGGCCTGGGCGTCAGCCATGGCGGGCGAGCTCCAACCTCATGAAACGCGCAATCAAAAAAGGCGCCTCTGGTGGCGCAACGTCAAGCTCGTTGCGTCAGCGCTCGACTTGAACACGCAGCTCGTCCTTCGCTGAGCCGAGGGCCTGTTTCCGTTCCTCAGGAACGCGTTTCCCCGCTCTATTGATGTAGAATATCAGCATTGAAAGTCGCGGAACGGCACGGCGCTGGCCTGCGGCGCGCGCTGGCCTCTGCCGGCCGCTTCAGGAAGCGGCGACCTTGTTCGGGTCCTTGAGCGTGAGACATCGGCCCCCTCCGGCGGCTCGCCTTGCGCGCCATCGTCCTTGCTCCCACCTCTTGCGGCTTCAACGGCGTGGGCTTCGGAGGCGTTCCGGGCGGCGGGTGACAAGTCGTGTCGCCCCGGCTATACGCGGCCCGCAAAATGGAGAGTCTCATGGAGATTCGCGAAGGTCTCACCTTCGACGACGTTTTGCTCGAACCCGGTCCGTCCGATGTCATGCCGGGAGATGCTTCAACCAAGACCAGGTTCACGCGGGAAATCCGCCTCAACATCCCGATCGTGTCCGCCGCCATGGACACCGTCACCGAAAGCCGGCTGGCCATCGCGATGGCGCAGGCCGGCGGCCTCGGCGTCCTGCATCGCAATCTGACGCCGGAGGAGCAGGCCGATCAGGTGCGCGAGGTGAAGCGCTACGAGAGCGGGATGGTGATCAACCCGCTGACCATCAATCCGGACACCACGCTGGCCGAGATCCGCGAGATCAAGGCGCATCGGCACATTTCCGGCTTCCCGGTCGTCGAGCGCGGCTCCGGCAAATTGTGTGGAATTCTTACAAATCGTGACATGCGCTTCGAGACCGACCTCAAGAAGCCGGCCAGCGCGCTGATGACGACCGAGAACCTCGCAACGGTGCGCGAGGGCGCTTCGCCGGAGGAAGCCCGCGCCTTGCTGCAGCGGCGCAAGATCGAGCGGCTGATCGTCGTCGACGAGGACAATCGCGCCGTCGGCCTGATCACGGTCAAGGACATGGACAAGGCCGAGGCCCACCCCGACGCCGCCAAGGACGCCCAGGGACGCCTGCTGGTCGGCGCGGCCTCGACGGTCGGCGATGCGGGCTTCGAGCGCTCCATGGCGCTGGTGAACGCCGGCGTCGACGTGGTCGTGATCGACACCGCCCACGGGCACTCGATCGAGGTCTCCCGCGCCGTCGAGCGCATCAAGCGCGAGACCAACCGGGTGCAGATCGTCGCCGGCAACGTCGCCACCTACGAAGGGGCTATGGCGCTGATCGACGCTGGGGCCGATGCGATCAAGGTCGGGATCGGACCCGGCTCCATCTGCACCACCCGCGTGGTGGCCGGCGTCGGCGTGCCGCAACTCACCGCCGTATTCGAAGCGGTTCGCGCCGGGCGCGGGGCCGGGGTGCCGATTATCGCCGACGGCGGCATCAAGCTCTCCGGCGACATCGCCAAGGCGATCGCCGCCGGCGCCGAGACGGCCATGATTGGCTCGATGCTGGCCGGCGCCGAGGAGACGCCGGGCGAGGTCTTCCTCTACCAGGGCCGCTCCTACAAGGCGTATCGCGGCATGGGCTCGGTGGGCGCGATGGCGCGCGGTTCGGCCGACCGCTACTTCCAGAAGGACGTGGAGGACATGCTGAAGCTGGTGCCCCAGGGCATCGAGGGGCAGGTCGCCTACAAGGGCCTGGTCGGGCCGATCCTGCACCAGCTGGTCGGCGGTTTGCGAGCAGCGATGGGCTATCTCGGCGCGCCCGACATCGCGACCTTGCAGCAGCGCGCGCGGTTCATTCGCATCACCGGCGCGGGCCTGCGCGAAAGCCACGTCCACGACGTCCACATGACCCGCGAGGCGCCGAACTACTCGACTCCGGCGTGAGGGGAGCGGTCCCCGGCGAGATTGCACTGCTGGCCGGCAGCGTCCTGCTCGTCATCGGCCAGATCGTTCTCGCCGCCCAGCTTGCCAACGGCCAGTACGGCCTGAGATGGGCGGCCAGCGCGCGGGACGAGCCCCCTCCGCCGCCCAATCCGCTGGTCGGTCGCGCGCAACGGGCTCTGTCCAATCTGTTGGAGACCTATCCGCTTTTCGTGGCGGCAGTCCTTGCGGTGGGCTTCACACACCGCTTCGATCTGTGGAGCCTGATCGGCGCCCATGTCTATCTGTGGTCGCGGATCGCCTACCTCGGCCTTTACTTGGGCGGCGTTCCGCTGCTGCGCTCGCTGGTCTGGAACGTCGCGCTCGCCGGCATCCTTTTGGTTCTCGCCCAGCTGGTGCTGTGAGGCGTCATGCGTGACGGTGGGCGGATCGCCGCCGCGATCGAGGTGCTCAAGGGCATCGAGCAACATCATCGGCCTGCTCGACTAGCGTTGAAGGCTTGGGGCGACACGAGTCGTTACGCTGGCGCGAAGGATCGGGCCTGGGTGTCCGGACTGGTGCTGGACGCCCTTCGCCACCGCCGCTCGCTGGCGTGGCGGGCCGGAGCGGATACGCCGCGGGCCATTGCGATGGCCGCCCTGGTCTTCGGATGGGGATGGTCGGCCGGGCAAGTCGCCGAGGCCTTCGCCGAAGCGCCGCACGGTCCAGGGCTGCTCTCGGACGACGAGCGCCAGGCGCTTGCCAGGCCCAGATCACTTGAGAATGCGCCCGCCCCGGTGCGTGGCGACTACCCCGACTGGCTCGATCCGCACCTGGAGCGCGTGTTCGGCGAGGAGCGGGCGGACGAGGCGGCGGCGCTTGCCGCCCGCGCACCGGTTGACCTGCGCGTCAATAGCCTGAAGGCCGAGGCCGGCCGGGCGCTGAACGTGCTCGCGCCGCTCGGCGTGCAGCCGGCCGGCATCCTGCCGCAGGCGCTCCGCCTATCACCGCCTGATCCGGCCGCCCGCGCCGCGCCGGTCGAAGCGCAGCCCGAGCACCAGAGGGGCTGGTACGAGGTGCAGGACCTGGGCTCGCAGATCGCCGCGGCGGCAGCCGGCGAGGTCGCGGGCCGTCAGGTGCTCGACCTCTGCGCCGGGGGCGGCGGCAAGACGCTCGCGCTCGCGGCCGCGATGGGTAACACGGGCCAACTCTACGCCTACGATGCCGATGTGCGGCCGCTCTCCGAGACCGTCAAGCGGGCCCAGCGGGCCGGCGTTCGCAACCTGCAGGTTCGCTCGCCGCTCCGGCCCGACGCGCTGGCCGACCTCGAGCGGCGGATGGACGTTGTCTTCGTCGATGCGCCCTGCAGCGGCTCCGGCACTTGGCGGCGGCATCCGGACGCCAAGTGGCGGCTCAGGCCCGGTCAGCTCGAGCGGCGGATGGCCGAACAGGACGCCGTGCTCGCCGAGACGGCGGCATACGTGAAACCCGGCGGCCGCATGGTCTACGCCACCTGCTCGGTGCTTGCCGAGGAGAACGAGGACCGCGTCACAGGCTTCCTCGACGCCCATGCCGACTTCACGCCGGTGGACGCTTTGGAGAGCGTCCGCGCGTCCGGCCTGGCCGACGAAGCCGGGCTAGAGGCGCTCGCTGAGCGCCGGACGCCCGCGGGGTTCCTGCGCCTGTCGCCCCGCTCGCTCGGCGTCGACGGCTTCTTTATCGCCGTTCTGGAGCGCGCGCGGTGACGCGGCGGCGAATCCCGGTTAAGGCGCGCCCATGAGCGAGCGGCACGAGCGGGTCCTGATCGTCGACTTCGGCAGCCAGGTCACGCAGCTCATCGCCCGGCGCGTGCGCGAGAGCGGCGTCTACTGCGAGATCCACCCCTTCGATCGCGTCGATAAGACCTTCCTCGCCGCCTTCGATCCGAACGCGATCATCCTATCGGGCGGCCCGGCCAGCGCCGGCGAAGCCGAGAGCCCGGCCGCCGACGCCGGCGTCTTTGCCCGCGGCGTGCCCGTGCTCGGCATCTGCTACGGCGAGATGACCATGTGCGCGGCGCTGGGCGGAGCGGTCGAGGGCGGCCACATGCGCGAGTTTGGCCGCGCCGACATCGAGATAGAGCGTGAGTCCTCGCTGCTCGACGGCCTTGGCGAGGTCGGCGACCGGGAGCCGGTCTGGATGAGCCACGGCGACAAGATCACCGCCATCCCGCTGGGGTTCGAGGTGATCGCCACCTCCGACGGCTCGCCGTTCGCCGCCATCGCCGACGAGGGCCGCCGGCTCTACGGCGTGCAGTTCCATCCCGAAGTGGCGCACACGCCCCGCGGCGCGCTCATCCTGCGCAACTTCACGCACAGGATCTCAGGCTTGAAGGGCGACTGGACCATGGCCGCCTTTCGCGAGGAGACGGTCCAGCGCATCCGCGCCCAGGTCGGCAAGGAACGGGTCATCTGCGGCCTCTCTGGCGGCGTCGATTCCTCGGTCGCCGCCGTCCTTATCCACGAGGCGATCGGCGAGCAGCTGACCTGCGTGCTCGTCGACACCGGTCTGCTACGCCAGAACGAGGCGCGGGACGTCGTCGACCTGTTCCGTAACCACTTCAATATTCCGCTCATCCACGTTGATGCGTCAGCGGAATTCATCGCTGCTCTGGACGGCGTTTCCGATCCCGAGGTCAAGCGCAAGACCATCGGCCGGGTGTTCGTCGAGGTGTTCGACCGCGAGGCGGCGAAGATCGAAGGCGCGGCCTTCCTCGCCCAGGGCACGCTCTATCCCGATGTGATCGAAAGCGTCTCGGCGCGCGGCGGTCCCTCGGCGGTGATCAAGAGCCACCACAACGTCGGCGGCCTGCCGGAGACGATGAAGCTGAAGCTGGTCGAGCCGCTGCGCGAGCTGTTCAAGGACGAGGTGCGCGCGCTCGGCGTCGAGCTCGGCCTTCCTGCAGCCTTTGTCGGCCGACATCCGTTCCCCGGGCCTGGGCTTGCGATCCGTATCCCCGGCGCCGTCACGCCGGAGCGCGTCGCCATCCTGCAGCAGGCGGACGCGATCTATCTCGACGAAATCCGCAAGGCGGGCCTCTATGACGCCATCTGGCAAGCCTTCGCGGTGCTCCTGCCCGTGCGCACGGTCGGCGTGATGGGCGACGCCCGCACCTACGAGGAGGTCTGCGCGCTCCGCGCCGTCACCTCCTCGGACGGCATGACCGCCGACTTCTTCGAGTTCCCCTGGCCAGTGCTGGCGCGGGCCGCGACGCGGATCATCAACGAGGCGAGGGGTGTGAACCGCGTCGTCTACGACGTCACCTCGAAGCCGCCAGGGACGATCGAGTGGGAATAGGCGAGAGCCGCTCGGTTACCAAGATTTCACTCGCGAATCTGCATCCATTCGTGGCTCTTGCCGCCTCTTTCAATCAAAACAGGGCGGGCGATCATCGCCGCCCCGGGGCTGGAGGAGTTCAACAATGTTCGAAACGGTTGCTGCGGAACTGGTGCCGATCTTCGGGATCTTCATGATCATCGCGGTCGTCGTCGGTCCGATCTGGATCCGAAGTTACTTTGCCGCCCGCGACCGCGCGCAAATCCACGAGACCCTGCGCGTCGCTTACGAGAAGGGTCAACCGGTCCCGCCCGAGCTGATCGAGAAGCTGACCAGTTCGGTGGCCAGGACGTCGACCGCTGGCGGCGGCTCCGACGCCGACCTGCGGCGCGCAGTGGTTCTGATCGCGGTCGGGCTTGGCCTTGTCGGCCTCGGCGCCGGCCTCGGTTACGGCATCTCGTTCGCAGACAACACCGGTGGGGCGATCACGGGCGGCATCGTGGCGGGCTCGGGGGCGATCCCCGGGTTCATCGGGCTCGCCTATCTCGTGCTCTGGCTCGCCCGGCGCAACGCACCCCAAGCCTAGCCCCAATCCGGGGGCGAACGAGCGCTGCATGGCTGAGTCTAGCACGGAACGCGCATCCGCGCACGACCTTGAACTGGTCGCGCTCACCGCGACCGGCGGCCGTGACGCGTTCGGCGAGCTGATACGCCGGCACAGTTCGGCGGTGCGCGGCCTCTTGCGGCGCATGGGCGCCGATCCCGCCTTGGCCGACGACCTCGCGCAGGACGCGTTCCTGGCGGCCTTCCAGCAGATCAGTGACTTCCGCGGCGAGGGCACCTTCCAGGCTTGGGTCAAGCGGATCGCGGCCAGGCTCTACGTCAAGCGCTGGCGCCGCGACGCCAAGGGGCAAGCCGCCGCAGTGTTGGCCACGGAAGAGGGTACGGACGCGATCGAAGCGCGAAATGACGACCGCATCGATCTAGACGGGGCGCTGAAGAGTCTGCCGCGCGCGGAGAGACTTTGCGTGAGCCTGTGCTACGGCGCGGGCCTAAGCCACGCCGAGGCCGCCGAGGCCTTGAATACGCCACTTGGAACGGTCAAATCCCATGTCAAACGTGGTTTGGATAGACTCCGGAGACGCTTGGCGCCGGGCCGCGATTTCGGGCCGGCGGAGGTGGATGTCCATGGCTGAGCGGAACTTCGGGGGGGAGCTAGGGCGCATGTTCGCCGAGGCGCCGGCGCTGGCGGATGCGGATCTCTTCGCGTTGCGCGTCGATGAGCGGCTGAGCCGCGGCTGGACGGTCCGCCGCCTAGTGATCGGCGGCATGGGCGTGGCTGGCGGCGTCATCGGCGGCGTGCAAGTCCTGGGCGGTGGACTCGTCGAGCGGCTGGGCGGCGCGGCCACCGACGCCGGCGGCCAGCTCACCGGGAAGCTCGCCGATCTTGTCGCCGACAATCTTATGCCGCAGAGCTTTCCGTTGAACGCCGAGGTCATTTGGCTGGCGGCGACGGTGGTGGCCGCGGTCGTGGCCTTTGCGGTCACGCGGGTGGTTCGCGAGTTCTAGAGGGCCAGGTCAAGTGTCGTCGCAAAAGCAAGCTTCCATCCCGCGGCTCGCCGCGCCGGACATCGCCGCGCGCAAGGGCAAGACCCCGATCGTCTGCCTGACGGCCTACACGACGCCGCAGGCGGAGATCCTCGACGAGCACTGCGATCTGCTGCTCGTCGGCGACTCCGTTGGCATGGTGGTGCACGGCCTGCCCAACACCGTCGGCGTTACCATGGAGATGATGATCCTGCACGGTCAGGCGGTGATGCGCGGCGCCAAGCGGGCCATGGTGGTGGTCGACATGCCGTTCGGATCCTACGAGGGGTCGCCCGAAGTCGCGTTCGCCAACGCGGCGCGCCTCATGAAGGAAACCGGAGCGCAGGCGGTGAAGGTCGAGTCCGGCCCGCACATCGCCGAGACCATCGCCTACCTCGTGGCGCGCGGGGTGCCGGTGATGGGCCACGTGGGCTTGCGCCCGCAGTCGGTGCTGGTCGACGGCGGGTTCAAGGCCAAGGGCCGCAACGCGGCGGAGCGCCGACAGGTGCTGGACGAGGCGAAGGCCACGGCGGCGGCCGGCGCGTTTTCGGTCGTCGTCGAAGGAGTCGCGGAGTCGCTCGCCGAGGAGATCACGGCGAGCATCGACGTCCCGACCATCGGCATCGGCGGTTCGGCGGCCTGCGACGGCCAGATTCTGGTGACGGACGACATGCTCGGCCTGTTCGACTGGACGCCGAAGTTCGTTCGCCGCTATGCCGACCTGCGGGCGGAGATCGGTCGCGCCGCGGCGGCCTACGCCGACGACGTCAGGGCTCGACGCTTTCCGTCGGCGGCCGAAACCTATTTCGCCAGGGCCGCCGAGTAGGTCGGCAACGGCCGCGTTGCGAGGCCGGCGTGTTAGGCTATAGGTTCCCGGCCTCGCCCACCTGAGGCGTCCCAAGGCGCGGAGTCCCCGTTTGGTCGATATTTTTGAAGAGGTCGACGAGCACCTCCGCTCTGACCGCTTGGGTGCGCTGGCGCGCCGCTATTTGCCTTGGGTGCTTGGCATTTTCGCCGTGGCCTTGATCGCCGCGCTCGCGCTGTGGGGCTTCACGAGCTATCAGCAGCGGAACATCGACGCCGCATCGCGCGCCTACGCCACGGGCGTCGATCTGTTGTCCAAGAACGATGCCGCCGGCGCCTATATCAGCTTCGGCGCCGCGGCCGGCAAGTCGGCGCCGGCGTACAAGGCTCTGGCCCTGATGGAGCAGGCCGGCGTGCGCCTGCAGCAGAAGCGAACCCAGGAGGCTGTTGCGCTGTTCGACCAGGCCGCCCAGGCGACGTCCGATCCGGTGATCAGCGACGCCGCCCGCCTCAAATCCGCCTTGGCCGTACTCGACACGGCGCCGTACGTCGAGGTCGAGGCGCGCTTGAAACCCCTTACCGATCCCAACCGGCCCTATCACGCGCTGGCGCGTGAGGCGCTGGCGCTGGCCAAGTTAAACGCCGGGCGGTCGACCGACGCGTTGAGCGACTTCCAGGTGCTGGCGCTGATGGCCGACGCGCCGCAGGACGTGCGCGAGAGGGCGCAGGCGGCGATGGCGGTGATCAAGGGCGGAACGGCCGGCGCGCTTCCGGCGATGGTGAAGCAGGCGATCGCCCTGCCGCCGTTGCCGCCGCCGGCCGCCGCGACGACGCAAGACGCGCCGCAGGCGCAGCAGCCGGCCCCGCAGGGAGCCGCGCAATGAGGACCGGACGCGTCTTGGGCCTCGTCATGGTGTTGGCCGCGGCGATGGCGACGAGTGGTTGCATCCACATCAACAACCCCTTTCACAACCCCTTCCAACGCTCGAAGACCAGCAAGTACAGCGGCAGCGGAGAGCGCATCAATGTGCTCCCAGCCGACACGGTCACCGTGTCGGACGCCCTGAGGGGCCAGGACTTCTTCCTGCCGGATCCGCAGCCGAACGCCGCTTGGCCGCTGCCGGGCGGCACGCCAGAGCAGTCGGTCGAGCGGCCGAGCGCCGGGGCGAGCTTCCAGGTCGCCTGGCGTCGCAAGTTCGGCCGCGCCTCCAATCGCGACTACCACGTCACCGCCCCGCCGGTGGCCGCGGACGGGCGGATCTATGTGATGGACGGCGAGGCCGCCGTATCCGCGTTCGACTTGAACGACGGCCGCGAGATCTGGCGCCGCGAGCTCGGCGAGCGCAGCCGTAGTCAGCGCGAGGCCTTCGGCGGCGGCCTGGCGTTCGCTGACGGCCGGCTGTTCGTCACCTCCGGCTACCGGTTCGTCGCCGCGCTCGATGCTGCCACCGGCAAGTTGATCTGGCGCACGCAGACGGACGCCCCCGTGCATGCCGCGCCGACGGTCGCTGACGGCCGGGTCTATGCGGAGTCCACCGACGACAACCTCCTGACCTTCGATGCGGCGACCGGGCAGCCCGGATGGTCGCATCAGGCGCTGGTCGAGACCGCGCGCCTCCTGTCGGCGACCAGTCCGGCGATCTCGGGCGATGCGGTTGTCGCGGCGTTCGCCTCCGGCGAGGTGGTCGCGATGCAGACCGCCAACGGCAACCAGCTGTGGAGCGTGGAACTCTCGAAGTCGAACCGCAACAGCGCGCTTTCGGAGATCCGCGACATCGCAGGGCGGCCGGTCATCTACCATGGCGACGTCTATGCCGCGAGCCACTCCGGCGTCATGTCGGCGATCGACATGCGCACGGGCGCGCAGCGCTGGGCGCTGCCGATAACCTCGATCACCACACCCTGGCCGGTCGGCGACGTGGTCTATGTCACCGACACGCAAGGCCGGGTGATCTGCGCCTCGCGCGACAGCGGCCAGGTCTACTGGATCACAGACCTCAACCTCGGCCTGCCGCAAAAGAAGCGCGCCGACTGGTCGGGGCCGATGTTGAGCGGGCCTAACCTCGTGCTGGTGTCCAGCTTGGGCGAGGCGGTCGCGCTCAATCCGAAGACAGGCGTAGCGGTGCGTCGCCTGAAGCTGGGCTCCGATTCCCTGCTGACCCCAATCGCGGTCGGACCCGATCTCTACGTCGCGACCCAGGCGGCGGAGCTGATCGCCATCCGCTAGCGGGCCGCCATGGCGCTGAAACTCGCCATCGTCGGTCGGCCTAACGTCGGGAAATCGACTCTGTTCAACCGGCTCGCCGGCAAGAAGCTGGCGATCGTCGATGACCGGCCGGGCGTCACCCGCGACCGGCGCCATGGCATGGGGCGCCTCGGCGACCTCGACCTCGAGTTGATCGACACCGCCGGCTTCGAGAACCAGGACGACGAGAGCTTGGCCGCCCGCATGCAGCGGCAGATGGAGCAGGCCATCGAGGCAGCCGACGTGGTCGCGCTCGTCATCGACGCGCGCGAAGGGGTCACGCCGCTGGATCGCGTGTTCGTCGAGCTACTCCGGCGCTCCGACAAGCCCGTCGTGGTGCTGGCCAACAAGGCCGAGGGCCGCGCCGGAGATGCTGGCGCAAACGAGGCCTTCTCGCTCGGCCTCGGCGATCCGATCGCCATCTCCGCCGAGCACGGCGACGGCCTATCGGACCTGTACGACGCGCTCGCGCCCTATGCGGCGGACGAGGCGCTGGACGATGCCGCCGACGATGCCGAGCGGCCGCTGGCGATCGCCGTCATCGGCCGCCCGAACGCCGGCAAGTCGACGCTGGTCAACAAGCTGATCGGCGAGGAGCGGATGCTGACTGGCCCGGAAGCCGGGATCACGCGCGACTCCATCCGCGTCGACTGGATCTCGGAGGGTCGCCGCTTTCGCTTGGTCGACACCGCCGGCATCCGACGCAAGGCGCTGGTGCGCGAGCGGCTTGAGCAGCTGTCGGTTCAGGATGCGCTCAGCGCCATCCAGCTGGCCGAGGTCGTGCTCCTGGTCATGGACGCGACCCACCCTTTCGAGGTGCAGGACCTGCAGCTCGGCGACCTCGTCGAGCGCGAAGGCCGAGCCCTTGTGTTCGTGCTGGCCAAGTGGGACCTGGTCGAGGACCCTGGGGCGCGGCTGAAGGCCTGCGCCGAGACGGCCGAGCGGGCCCTGCCGCAGCTGCGCGGCGCGCCCATCGTCGCGCTTTCGGCTGAGACGGGGAAGGGCCTCGGCAGCTTGATCCCGGCCGTGCTCAAGCTGCACGCCGACTGGTCGACGAAGGTGAAGACCCGCGACTTGAATGACTGGCTCAAGCTCGCGCTCGAACGGCACCCGCCGCCGGCGGCGAAGGGTCGGCGAGTGAAGCCCAAGTACATGGCGCAGACCAAGGCGCGGCCGCCGACCTTTGTTCTTATGGCCTCGGCCGGCAGCGAGCTGCCGGAGAGCTATCGCCGCTACCTCGTCAACAGTCTGCGGGAGAGCTTCGACCTGCCGGGCGTGCCGATCCGGCTGATCGTGCGGCGGAGCCGAAATCCCTACGTCGACGGGGATTCGCCCCGCGCGCGGCCGAAGCCAAAGCTCAGGCAGAGGCGCCCGCGCGCTTCCACTCGCTGAACTTCGCCGTCTCGCGCGGCAAGCCGAGCGCGGCCTGCGCAAGCTCGACGACCATGGGTCCGATCTCGTTGGGGTCGGGCAGGGTCTCGGGATCTTCGCCGGGGAACGCTTCGGCGCGCATCCGGGTGCGCATCGCGGCCGGATCCAAGAGCACTGCGCGGACGGGGGTATTCTCGATCTCGTCGGCCCAGCAGCGGACGAGGGCCTCGAGCCCCGCCTTGGTTGCGGCGTAGCCCCCCCAGAAGGCGCGCGGCCGGACCGCAACGGCGCTCGTGAGGAAGATGGCGCGCCCGGCGTCCGATTGGCGCAGCAACGGTTCCATCGAGCGGATCAGCCGGTAGGTCGCGGTCAGGTTGACCTGAACCACGTGCTCGAAGCGCGTCGGGTCCATGTGCGACACCGGGATCAGGCCGCCCAGCACCGCCGCTGCGTGCACCATGATGTCCAGGCGTCCGTGCCGCTCGTGGATCGCCAGCCCCAGCTGGTCGATGCCGTCGCCATTGGCGATGTCCAGGGGCGCAAGCGTGGCGCGGGCGCCCGTCTCGGCGCGGATGACGTCGTCGAGCTCCTCGAGGCCCCCTTGCGTGCGGGCGACGGCGATGACGTGCGCGCCGGCGACGGCGAGCGCCAGGGCCGCGGCGCGCCCAATGCCGCGCGACGCGCCGGTGACCAGCGCGATGCGGCCGGCGAGCGGGCGTTCGATCTCTGACACGCGCACGGTCTCCAAGCTCTGACGGCGGGGACTTCTAGCCCGGATCGGCTCTTGCCGCATACCGCTGGGCCAAGACGGCGCAGGCCATGAGCTGCAGTTGGTGGAACAGCATGAGCGGCAGGACCACGAGCCCGACGCTGGCGGCCGGAAACAGGATGCCCGCCATCGGCACGCCGGTGGCCAGGCTCTTCTTCGAGCCACAGAAGACGATAGCGATCTCGTCCGGCTTGTCGAAGCCGAGGCTGCGGGCGCCGAAGGCCGTGGCGGCCAAGGCCGTAGCCAGGATGACGGCGCAGATCACCAGCAGCCAGAGGATCTGGGTCACCGAGACCTCGCTCCAGATGCCCTGCACGACCGCGCTCGAGAAAGCGCCGTAGACGACGAGCAGGATGGAGCTGCGGTCGACCCAGCCGACTAGGCGGCCATGGCGTTGCATCCAGTCGGCGATCCAGATGCGCGCGATCTGGCCGGCGATGAACGGGACGAGCAGCTGCAGCACGATGGCTTCCGCTTCCTCGAGCGGCGATCCCGCGCCGTGGGTCCGCAACAGGAGGGTGGCGAGCAGCGGGGTGGCGACAATGCCGATGAGGTTCGACGCCGAGGCGGCGCAGACGGCGGCGGCGACATTGCCGCGGGCGACCGAGGTGAAGGCGATCGACGACTGCACGGTCGAGGGCAGGCAGCAAAGGAAGACGACGCCGGTCGAAAGCGTTGCGGGCAGGATCGCCGACGGCAGCCGGGCGGCGATCAGCCCAAGCACGGGGAAGAGGACGAAGGTCGCGGCGACGATGACCAGATGCAGCCGCCAATGCACGATGCCGGCGACCACCGCCGCCCGCGATAGCTTGGCGCCGTGCAGGAAGAACAGGAGCGCGATGGCGGCCTTGGTGAGGAGGCTGAAATCGACCGCCGCCTGCCCGCGCACCGGCAGCACCGTCGCCAGCGCCACCATGGCCAGGATCAGGAGAACGTAGCGATCGGGCGCGAGGGACTTCAGCCACCCCAGCCTGGGCCGGGCGACGACGTCGTCCTTCACGCGTCGACCAGGAACGACAGCTGGCGCTCGCTCGGCTCGTTCAGCCCCTCGGTCCGCTCGCGGTCGAGCAGGCGGGTGGGGTACTCGCCGGTGAAGTAGTGGTCCGTGAACTGCGGCCGGTCGGGATCGCGCGGCCCGGCCCCCATCGCCCAGTAGAGGCCTTCCACCGTGAGGAACGCCAGGCTGTCCACCTCGAGGAACCGCGCCATCTCCTCGAGCGACCGCGTGGCGGCGAGCAGCTTGTCGCGCTCCGGCATGTCGATGCCATAGAAGTCCGGGTACTTGATCGGCGGCGAGGCCGAGCGCCAGTGAACCTCCTTGGCGCCTGCCGCGCGCACCATGCGCACAATCTTCACCGAAGTCGTGCCCCGCACGATCGAGTCGTCGATCAGGATCACCCGCTTGCCCTCGAGCACGGCGCGGTTGGGGTTGTACTTGCGGCCAACGCCGATCTCGCGGATGCCCTGCGTGGGTTGGATGAAGGTCCGCCCGACGTGGTGGTTGCGGATGATGCCCATCTCGTAGGGCAGGGCGGTCTCCTGAGAGAAACCGATCGCGGCGGGGACGCTGGAGTCGGGCACGGGCACCACGACGTCGCCCTGGACGGCGCTCTCCTGCGCCAGCCGCTGGCCCATGCGCTTGCGCACTTCATAGACCGAGCGGCCATTCACGACCGAGTCCGGCATGGCGAAGTAGACGTACTCGAACACGCAGGGGCGCGCGCGCGCGGCGGGGAAGGGGCGGAAGCTTTCGATACCGTCGTCCGAGATGACCACGATCTCGCCATGCTCGACGTCGCGGACAAAGCGCGCGCCGGTCATGTCGAGCGCGCGGGTCTCCGATGCGAGCACCGGGTGGCCGTCGAGGTCGCCCAGCACCAGCGGACGGATGCCGAGCGGGTCACGCACGCCAATCAGCTTCTTGTTGGTGAGCGCGATCAACGCATAGCCGCCCTCGATCTGCCTCAGGGCGTCGATCAGCCGGTCCACCATCTTGGCTTTGCGCGACTGGGCGATGAGGTGGAGGATGACCTCGGAGTCCGACGTCGACTGGAAGATCGCGCCTTCGGAGACCAGCCGCTCGCGCAGCGACAAGAAGTTGGTCAGGTTGCCGTTGTGCGCGATCGCGACGCCGCCGGCCTCGAGGTCGGCGAACATCGGCTGCACGTTGCGCACGACGCTGCCGCCGGTCGTGGAGTAGCGGGTGTGGCCTATCGCCCGCGCGCCCGGCAGCCGCGTCACCACGTCGCCGTCGCCAAAAGCGTCGGAGACGTGCCCGATGTGCTTTTCGTAGTGGAACCGCTGGCCGTCGAAGGTCGCGATCCCGCAGGCCTCCTCGCCGCGGTGCTGCAGGGCGAGAAGTCCGACCGCGGTGACGGCGGCGGCGTCGGGGACGCCGAATGCGCCATACACGCCGCACTCCAGGCGTAGCCGATCGTCATCCCGATCGATGGAGGGTTTCTTGCTCACCGTGATTTGCCCGCCGTCTCGTCGATTCCCCGCTCGGCCTGGGTATCATAGCTGCTTTGTCCGGATTGTTCGCTATCGGAGCTTTCGCTCTGCGATCGAACGGCGTTTGCGAGCGCCGGCGTGATGCGGCCAGCCAGCGCCGAGCCCTTGGGCGCCAATGCTCGGAGGGCATCAGCGCAGCCGCGAGCGAGGGGATAGAGGCGGGCCTGGGCGATCCAGGCCGGCGTGCCGCTGGGCGGCGGCGCGAGGTTGAAGGCCAAGTAGAACACTCCAAGCACGACCAGGCCCCTCACGAGGCCAAATCCAGCGCCCATCACCCGGTCGAGGGCGCCCAGCGCGCGGATGTTGTGCACGCTCCGCATCAGGCCGGCGGCCAACACCCGGATCGCAATATAGGAAGCGAGGAAAACGATCACGAGGGCGACCGCCGTGGCCGCCCAGGCCGGGTGCACGGCCGCCCGTGCGATCGGCCCAGTCAGGCGAAGGGCAAAGATGGCGATGACCACCGCCGCCACGAACGCGAACACGGTCGCGACCTCGCGCAGCGCACCGCGCACGAACCCCACCAGGATCGAGACGCCGAGGATCAGGAGAGCAATGATGTCGAACGGGGTCACACCCAGTCGTCCTCGCCGATCCGCTTCACCGCGTCGGCAAGCCGCCCGACGCCAGTGACCGAGACCGGGCCGCCCTCGGCGGCGGCCAGCGGCGCGAGCGCCCGGTGGAAGCCCAGCTTGGCCGCTTCCTTCAGCCGGATGTCGCCGCGGCTCACCATCCGCACCTCGCCGGAAAGGCTGACCTCCCCGAACACGACGCAGTCCTGCGGCAGAGCGACCTCCAAAGCCGAAGACACAAGCGCCGCCGCCGCAGCCAGGTCCGCCGCGGGTTCGCTGATGCGCAAGCCCCCCGCAACGTTCAAGTAGACGTCGCGGCCGGCAAACCCGATGCCGCAACGCGCCTCGAGCACGGCGAGCAGCATGGCAAGCCGCCCCTGGTCCCAGCCGACCACCGCCCGCCGTGGCGTCCCGTAGGCCGACGGCGCGACCAGCGCCTGGAACTCCACCAGCACTGGCCTGGAGCCCTCGACCCCGGCGAACACCGCCGCCCCGGCCGCCCGCTCGCCGCCTTCATTCAGGAAAAGGGCCGAGGGGTTCTTCACCTCCCGCAGCCCTGCGTCGCCCATCTCGAAGACGCCGATCTCGTCGACGGCCCCGAAGCGGTTCTTGCCGGCGCGCAGGATGCGGAACGGGTAGCCGCGCTCGCCCTCGAGGCTGAGCACCGCATCGACCATGTGTTCGACCACCTTCGGCCCGGCGATCTGGCCGTCCTTGGTGACGTGTCCGACCAGCAGCATGCTGACGCCGCGCGCCTTGGCCAGCCGCACCAGCTCGGCCACCGCCGCGCGCACCTGCGTGACCGAGCCTGGTCCGGCCTCGTGCATGTCGCTCCACAATGTCTGGATGGAGTCGACAACCACCAGATCGAACCGCTCGCGCTTCAGGCCGTCGATGATGACGCGCACCGCCGTTTCGGCGGCGAGTTTCACGCCCGATTGCGCCAGGCCCATGCGCGTCGCCCTGGCGCGGACCTGCTCGACCGCCTCCTCGCCGGAGATGTAGGCGCAAGCTGCGCCCCTCAGCGCCGCCTCGCCCACGACCTGCAGCAGCAACGTCGACTTGCCGACGCCGGGATCGCCGCCGACCAGCACGGCTGAGCCCCTGGCCACGCCGCCGCCGCACACGCGGTCGAACTCCGCGATACCGGTCTCGATTCGCGCGGGGGCGGGGCTCGCGCCCTCCAGTCCCTCGAAGGCCAGCCCGCGCACTTTCGACGAGCGCGCCGGCGCGAGCGCGCCGGGCGGCCGGCTCTGAATCTCCTCGACCAGCGTGTTCCAGGCCTCGCACGCGGGACATTGGCCGGCCCATTTCGACTGGACCGCACCGCAGGCCTGACAGACGTAGACCGCGCCGTCGCGCGCCATGGGACCTCTTCAACGCTCAGACGCCACTCTGTGGCGAGTCGGCCGCCGCGCCGTCACCCGCTCGCGCAAAGAAGTGCGTTACGGCTGCGCAATAACCGGGCTATGCTGCCCCTAGGGGAGTTATTCGGGGAGACCAAGCATGACCGATACGAATCCGGCGCCAGTGGCGGCGCCGTCGACGGCCTCAATCATCTCGCGTGTCCAAGGCATCCTGCTGACGCCAAAGGCCGAATGGGACAAGATCGAGCCCGAGGCGGCGACCACGCAGGGCCTCTACATGGGCTACGCCGGCATCCTGGCGGCGATCCCGGCGATCGCCCAGATCATCGGCGGGCTATGGCCGATCTGCGTTCTCGGCATCTGCATCCACCGCAACCTGATCGCCGTCGTCGTCGGTGCGATCGTCTTCTACATCCTGAGCCTGGTCGGCGTGTTCGTCATCGCGCTCATCATCGATGAGCTGGCGCCCAGCTTCGGGGGCACGAAGAGCCGCATCCAGGCGCTGAAGTTGGTCATCTACGCGTGGACCGCCGCCTGGCTTGCCGGGATCTTCGCGGTCGTGCCTTTCCTCGGGATTCTCGGGATCGTCGGCCTCTACAGCTTCTACCTTCTCTATCTCGGCGTGCCGAAGATGATGAAGGCGCCCGAGGACAAGGCGCTCGGCTACACCGCCGTCAGCATCATTCTGGGCATCATCGTGTATTTCGTGGTGGGCGCTGTGGCCGCCGCGGTCATCGGCGGCGCCGCGATGTTCGGCGCCTCGACCGTTGCATCGGTCAATCCGGGCTCGGTGACCGGCACGGTGCAGGTGGGCAATGCCTCGCTCAACCTCGCGCAGCTGAGCCAGGCCGCCCAACAGGCCGAGGCGGCCGGCAAGGCGGTGCAGGCGCAGGCGAACGGGCAACCGGCGCCAGCCGGCAGCGTCCAAGCCCTTCCGGCCGACGCGCTGAAGGCCATGTTGCCGCAGAGCCTGCCCGCCGGCTTCGCCCGCACGGAAGTGTCGGCGACGAGCGGCGGGGCCGCTGGCATGTCGGGATCGAACGCCGAAGGCGTCTACACCCGCGGCGACGGGCGGATCACGCTGGAGGTCACGGACATGGCCGCCATGGGGGCGCTCGCCTCCATGGCGACCGCGTTCAACGTGCAGTCCGACCGCGAAACCGCGACCGGCTACGACAAGGTCACCAACGTCAACGGCCGCATGACGGAGGAGGAGTTCGACAACCAGGGCAAGAGCGGCAAGTATTCCGTGCTGGTCGGGAACCGTTTCGTCGTCGACGCCGAGGGGTCGGGCGTTGGAATCGACGACCTCAAGGCGGCGGTCGCCTCGATCGACCTCAACCACCTGCAAAGCCTCGGGCACGCCTGATCAGCGGACCTCGTAGCGCCCTTCGCGCGCGAGGTCGGAGAACTTGGTCAGGTCGTCGTTGTAGTGCATGCGCACCACACCGATCGGGCCATGCCGCTGCTTGCCGATGATGACCTCAGCGAGGTGGGCGACCTTGTCCATCTCTTCCTGCCAGGTGAGGTGTTCGGGCGTGCCTTCGCGCGGCTCTGAGCGGCTGAGGTAATAACTCTCGCGGAACACGAACATCACCACGTCGGCGTCCTGCTCGATCGAGCCGGACTCGCGCAGGTCCGACAGCTGCGGCCGTTTGTCGTCGCGCTGCTCGACCTGGCGCGAAAGCTGGGCGCAGGCGACGACCGGCACCGAAAGCTCCTTGGCCAGCGCTTTCAGGCCCTGGGTGATCTGCGTCACTTCCTGCACACGGTTGTCGTTGCGGCTCGACTCTCCGGTGGTCACGAGCTGCAGATAGTCGACGACGATCAGGTCCAGCCCGACCTGCCGCTTCAGCCGCCGGGCGCGCGCCGCTAGCCGCCCGATCGAGAGGCCGCCGGTGTCGTCGATGTAGAGCGGCGCCCCTTGGATATCGAGCGCCGCGTCCCGCACGCGTCCGAACTCCGACGCCTCGATCTCGCCCTTGCGCAACCGGTCCGACGGCACGCCTGAGACTTCGGCGACCAGGCGCATCGCCAGCTGCTCGGCGGACATCTCGAGCGAGAAGAAGGCCACGACCCCGCCATCGACAGTCTTGCGCGCGCCGTCCGGCTGTGGCTCCCAGGCGTAGGTCTTCGCCACATGGTAGCCGATGTTGAGGGCCAGCGACGACTTCCCCATCGAGGGCCGGCCGGCGATGATCAAAAGGTCGGACTTGTGCAGGCCGCCGAGCTTCTGATCCAGGTCCTTCAGGCCGGTGGAAAGGCCGGCCAGGCCGCCGTCGCGGTTGAACGCCTCGGCCGCCATGTCGACGGCTCCGCGCAGCGCATCGGAAAGCGCGATCAGTCCGTTGGACGTCCCGCCCGTCTCCGCCAGCTCGTAGAGTTGCTGTTCGGCCGCTTCGATCTGTTCGCGCGCCGTCATCTCCGCGTCGCCACGCGTGGCCTCGGTCGAGATGTCGCCGCCGATGCGGATCAGGTCGCGGCGGAGCGCCAGCTCATAGACGACCCGACCATAGTCGGCGGCGTTCGCCGCCGGCGGCGCCCGGTCGACCAGATCGGCCAGGTAGCGCAGGCCACCCAGCTCAGCGAAGGCCGGATCGTGCTTGAAGCGGTCGACCAGGACGATCGGCTCAGCCAGCTGGCCCTTGCGGACATGCTCCTCGATCGCCGCGAACAGGCGGGCGTGGAACGGTTCATAGAAATGACGCGCCTGCAGCTGGTCGCCTAGCCGCTCGAAGGCGGCGTTGTCGAACAGCAACGCGCCGAGCAGCGCCTGCTCGGCCTCGATGTTGCGGGGCGTGTGCGCCAGCGCTTCGTCGTTGGAGGGGCTGCGCAGGTCGAGCGCGGGAACGAAAGCCATCGTTAGTTAACCATAGACCTCGCGTGACCCCGTGCTACCGCGCGCGAAGGTCGTGCACAGAAAATTCTTTCTGTGGATGAGCCTGCGAGGTTCGCCGCTAGGCTTCTTCCGGCTCGCGGTCCTCGACCAGCTTGCCCGCGCCGCCTTCCAGCAGATCAGCCTGCGCCTCGGCGCCTAGCCTGACGTCTTCCTCGAACTGGGCGGTGATCACGTTTTCACCACGCGCCTGGCGTTCGGCCTCGTCGGGGCTGCGAGCGATGTTGACGCTGATCGTCACCAGCACTTCCGGGTGCAATCTGACCCTGACCTGATGGACGCCGAGCGTCTTCAGCGGCTTGTCGAGGACAACCATCGCCCGATCGATCGCGCCGCCTTTGCCGTTCACCGCCTCGGCGACATCGCGCCCGGAGACCGAGCCGTAGAGGTGGCCGCTCTCGCCGGCCTGGCGGATCAGCACGTATTGAGAGCCGTCGAGCTTGTCGCCCGACTTGGTCGCCGCTTCGCGCGCTTGGGCATTGCGCGCCTCGATCTCGACCCGCTGGCCTTCGAACACCTTGAGGTTGGCGTCGGTGGCGCGGAGGGCCTTGGACTTGGGCAGCAGGAAGTTGCGGGCAAATCCGTCACGCACCGTGACGACGTCGCCGAGGCCGCCGAGGCGCTCGACCCGCTCGAGCAGGATGACCTTCATGTCCTGAGCCTACTTCACGACGTGGGGCAGGAGCGCCAGGAAACGCGCCCGCTTGATCGCGCGAGCAAGCTCGCGCTGCTTCTTGTTGGACACCGCGGTGATCCTGGAGGGAACGATCTTGCCGCGCTCGGAGATGTAGCGTTGCAACAGCTTGACGTCCTTGTAGTCGATCTTGGGCGCGTTGGCGCCTGAGAACGGGCACACCTTGCGGCGGCGGAAGAAGGGTCGGCGCGCGCCCCCGGCCGCGGCGGCAGGCGCTTCGATCACGGTTTCGTCGGTCATGACAGCGCCTCTCTAAGCCGTGATGTCTTCGAATTCGCGCGGGCGTTCGCGGCCCTCGCGCTCGCTGCGGTCGCGGTCGCGGCGAGCAAGCACCGGCGAGAGCTCGAGATCCAGCGCCTCGACGCGCACGGTGAGGAAGCGCAGCACGTCCTCGTTGATGGAGAGCTGGCGCTCCATCTCCTTCACCGCCGGCGCGGGCGCATCGATCGCCAACAGCGAGTAGTGGCCCTTGCGGTTCTTCTTGATGCGGTAGTTGAGGTTGCGCAGACCCCAGTACTCGATCTTGGCGATGTGGCCGCCCTGGGATTCGATGAGGGCCTTCAGCTCCTCATTCATCGCTTCGGCCTGCTGCGGCGAGATATCCTGCCGCGCAATGACCACGTGCTCGTAGAACGCCATCTTGTCCTTCTTCCGCTAGAGCGGGCCGGCGGCGCCCGCCGCCAGCGGAAGCTTGGCGAGCGAACGATGGATCCCCGGTGCGGCTCTTTAGGGTGCGCCGCAGGGACCCAGGAAGGGCGCGCTGATAGGCGCAAACGGCGCGGAAGGCAAGGTCAACACGCGCCGGACCGGCAGGAGCGGGGAGACCGCGCGCCGGCGTGCGCTATAGTGCGGCCAGGCAAGCGAGATCGGCGGCCAGGAAGGCCGACGGAGCGACAGGGGAGCGCGCGGATGGATGCGTTCGACGGACGGGGACTGGTCTCGACCGCATGGCTCGCGGGGCGCCTGGCCGACGCCGAACTGCGCGTCTTCGACGTCACGGTGCACCTGCGGCCAGCGACGCCGGGTCCCTACGCAATCGAGAGCGGCCGGGTCGACTACGAGGCGGCGCATGTGCCAGGCGCGGCCTTCCTCGATCTGCCCCGCGATCTCTCGGACGTCGACGCGCCGCTCCCCTTCACCATGCCGCCGGTCGAGCGGCTAGCGGTTGCGCTGGGCGCCGCCGGCGTCGGCCCTGGGACGCTGGTGGTCGCCTATTCAACGCCGTCGCCCATGTGGGCCGCGCGGCTCTGGTGGATGTTGCGCGCCTCGGGCTTCGACAACGCCGCGGTGCTCGACGGCGGCTTCGAGAAGTGGAGGGCCGAGGGGCGTCCCGTCGAAGCCGGCGAGCGCCGGTATCCGCCAGCCGCGCTCCAGTTGACCGCCCGACCGGGAGCGTGGGCCGACAAGGCCGCGGTGCTGGCCGCGATCGGCGACGGCGGCGTCTGCACGATTAACGCGCTCTCGCCCAGCGCCCACAGCGGCCAGGCGGCGACGAACTATGGCCGCAAGGGCCATATCGCGGGCAGCCGCAACGTGCCTTACGCAAGCCTCTTGAACCCTGACGGGACCTACCGCGACGACGAGGCGCTGCGCGCCCAGTTCGAGCAGGTGGGCGCGCTGACGCGGCCGCGGGTGATCTGCTACTGCGGCGGCGGCATCTCGGCGACGATGGACGCTTTGGCGCTGACGCGTCTGGGCCACCCGGCCGTGGCGGTCTACGACGGCTCGATGTCGGAATGGAGCCGCGACCCGGAGATGCCGATGGAGGTCGGCGCCGAGCCATGAAGGACGACCTCGTTCTTAGCGTCGTCGACGGGCCGATCGCCCGGCTGACCCTGAACGCGCCCGATCGGGCCAACGTCCTCTCGTCGGCGCTGATGGGCGCGCTGGGCGAGGCGCTCGCCGCCGCTGCCGCGGACAAGGATGTGCGCGTCATCGTGCTCGGCGCGGCCGGCCGCATTTTCTGTGCTGGCCACGATCTTGAAGAGCTGCGCGATCACGCGAACGGCCCCTCGCGCGAGGCCCTCTTCGCCCAGTGCTCGGCGCTGATGATGGCGATCGGGGCCTGCCGTGCGCCCGTCATCGCCCGCGTGCACGGCGCGGCGGTCGCCGCGGGCTGCCAGCTCGTGGCCAGCTGTGACCTCGCCTACGCGAGCGCGGCCGCCAAGTTCGCGGTTCCGGGGATCAACCTCGGGCTCTTCTGCTCCACGCCAGGCGTGGCCGTCGGCCGCTCGATCGGGCGGAAGGCCGCCATGGAGCTGCTGCTCACGGGCGAAACCGTCGACGCCGAGCGCGCCGCGGCGCTTGGCCTGATCAACCGGGCGGTTCCGGCCGCGGACCTGGACGCGGTCGTCGACGCGACCGCGCGGGCCATCGCCGCCAAACCGCCCCACGCTGTCGCGCTGGGCAAGGCGGCATTTGGCCGCCAGATGGAGGCGCCGCTGGCGGAGGCGTATGCGATCGCCTCGCGCGCCATGGTCGAGAACCTCGCGTTCCCGAGCACGCAAGACGGCATCGCAACCTTCTTGAGCCGGTGAGTCAGGGGATGAGCGCGTACCAGGGACTGAAGGTTCTCGACTGCAGCCAGGGACGGGCGGGCCCGATGGCGGCCATGCTCTTCGCCGATTTCGGCGCCGAGGTGCTTAAGGTCGAGCCGCCCGAGGGCGACTGGGCACGGGCCACGCCGGGCTACCAGATGTGGAACCGCAACAAGCGGACGACCAAGTTGGACATCGCCGGCGACGGGCGCGAGGCCCTGGAGCCGCTGCTCGCGGCGGCCGACATCGCCGTCTTCGACTTCAGCCCCCAGCGTATGCAGGCGCTCGGCCTGATGGACGCCGCAGAGCGGCATCCGCGTCTCGTCAACCTCTGGACGCCGCCCTATGGAACAACCGGCGCCTGGAGCGAGCTGAAGGCCCACCACGGGGTGCTGCAGGCTCTGTCGGGCGCTGCGTACCGCCAGTCGGCCTATGCCGACCAGCCGGTCTATCTCGTCATGCCCTTGCTGCACTACCTGCAGGCAACGCTGGCCGCGGCCTCCGCGAGCGCGGCGCTCTTCCAGCGCGCGCTGAGCGGGCTTGGCCAGGCGGTCACGGTCAGCGGGCTGAATGCCGTCGCCATGGTCGGCGGCTCGTCCGGAGTCGTCGCGCCGGCCACGCGCCAGCCGCTCGGCGGTTCGCCCTCCTATCGGCTGTACGAATGCAAGGACGGCCAATTCCTCTTCCTGGCGACGTTGTTCCGCTACTTCTTCGACCGCGCCGTCGCGGCGATGGGGGTCGAAGGCATCGAGCTCATCGACGGCGCCTTCGCGGAGTCCGTTCCCGCCGTGATGCAGGCGAAGTTTCGCGAAAAGACGCGCGACGAGTGGCTCGAGATTCTGCACGCCGCCGACGTTCCCGCCGCACCGGTCGGGCTGCGCGAGGCGTGGCTGG